>Ga0068862_100002902_pt1 | contig 14991 bp, 6 predicted proteins | sample KBSSwiS52_FD_66598 | JGI IMG/M metagenome (GOLD analysis project Ga0068862, IMG submission 66598) | Switchgrass rhizosphere microbial communities from Kellogg Biological Station, Michigan, USA - KBS Switchgrass S5-2 | ecosystem: Host-associated > Plants > Roots > Rhizosphere > Soil ... | reverse complement strand
GTAGCTATTGTACTTATTGCTTTAGTGACCGTGAGCTTCCAGTCGATAAGAGCAGCACTGGCAAACCCGGCGAAGTCTCTAAGAACAGAATAGTCATCAAGAAATTGAGAACAAATTGTCAAGCGAAAACTAAGTGTTATGATAAAGAATTTTATCAAAGTTGCCGTGCGAAACTTAGTAAAGAATAAGTTTTACACTTCCATCAACATTATCGGGCTGGCGGTTGGATTGGCTACTTGCCTGTTGATCTTATTGTATGTGCTGGATGAATTGAGTTTTGACAAATATAATAAGAATGCTGAACGAATATTCCGCGTTAACAACGAGGTTAAGTTTGGCGATAATTATTTTGATATGGCGGTTAGTCCCGCTTTATTGGGAACAACAATGGTTAAAGATTTTCCGCAAGTGGAGCAATACACGCGCCTGCGCTGGTATGGAGGTTTCCTGGTCAAAAAGGGCAATGAAAACATCCAGGAAGACAGGATAGGTTTTGCCGATTCGACACTGTTTGATGTATTCACGCTACCGCTGATTGCGGGAAATCCAAAAACGGCACTGCGCGAACCTCACTCGCTTGTCATTACCGAAAAGATTGCCAGGAAATATTTTAATTCGGTGGATGCTGTCGGCAAGCAAATGATTATTAACGACACCGGTAATTATAAGGTAACAGCCGTGATTGAAGATATTCCTCGTCAATCGCATTTCAATTTCGACATGTTTGTCCCCATGATCGAGAACAACGGGAGCAATGACGACAACTGGCTGAGTGAAAACTGGAATACGTATGTTTTATTGAAGAACAAGGGAGATAAAGAAAAGCTGGAACCGCAATTGAATGCATTTATGGAGAAGTACAGCAGCCCACTGTTGCAGAGCGTAATAAATCAGAACATGGAAGATTTCAAAAAGTCAGGCGGCTATATCAGGGCAAGCCTGACGCCGCTCACGGCTATTCACCTCCACTCAAATAAACTGTCCGAACTTGATGGAAACGGGAACGCTCAGATCGTCTATATCTTTTCCGCAATAGCCTTCCTGATCCTGGTAATTGCCTGCGTGAATTTTATGAACCTTTCTACTGCCCGGTCCGCCAATCGCGCCAAAGAAGTGGGGATCCGGAAAGTTTTAGGTACGTTGAGAAAGAACCTCGTCATGCAGTTCATCACGGAGTCGATGCTAATTAGTATCGTGGCTCTTGTCCTGGCCCTGGTAATTACCTGGTTGTTGCTTCCATATTTTAACCAGCTTTCGGGAAAAGAGATATTTGTGAGTAATGTGTTCCAACCGGCAATGATCCTTTCGCTTGTGGTTCTAATAATTATTGTTGGACTCTTAGCGGGTAGTTACCCGGCATTTTTTATGTCTGCATTCCAGCCGATTGATGTTTTAAAAGGTAAGCTGGCAAAGGGGTTTAAGAGATCATGGCTTCGAAATGCCCTGGTTGTTTTTCAATTTACTATTTCGATCATGCTCATCTTTGGCACGATTGTAATTTATAACCAACTCAATTATATTCAAAATAAGGACCTTGGCTTTGACCGGCGCGGGGTAATAACTATTAATAATACCAGCGTGCTGGGCGACCAGGCAAAAACATTCAGGGATGAGCTCATGAAGATTACGGGCATTGGAACTGCCACTATGAGCGGCTACCTGCCGGTAAATTTCAACAGGAGCAATGATGCTTACTTTACCTCCCCGACGCTTGATCAAAAGTCTGCTATTTCAATGCAAAACTGGGTTGTGGATGAAAATTATGTATCTGCACTGAATATACAGATCGTGGAAGGGAGAAATTTTTCGCCGCAATTTCCCACCGATTCATCTGCCATAATTATTAATGAGGCTGCTGCGAAATTTCTTGCAACGAAAGACTTATTGAACAAAAAGCTATACAATATCAGGGACGTCAATTCTAAGGCGCTTAATGAATGGCATATAATAGGAATTGCGAAAAATTTCAACTTTAATTCTTTGCGTGACGTAATTACTCCTCTTGCGCTCAGGTTTGGAGCAAGCAACGGCAATATTTCTCTTCAGGTAACCTCACCAAATATCGCGGCTTTAATAGTGCAGGTTAAGAATAAATGGCATTCCATGGCTCCCGCCGTGCCTTTCAGTTATTCATTCATGGATGAAGATTTCAACAGGCTTTATACCGCGGAAGAGAGAACCGGAAAGATATTTATCTCCTTTGCGATATTTGCTATTCTCATTGCAAGCCTCGGGTTATTTGGACTGATAACTTATGCAGCCGAACAAAGGGTGAAAGAAATAGGCATTCGCAAAGTATTGGGTGCTGACGTGGGTAATATTGTAATGATGATCTCAAAAGATTTTATGAGACTTGTTTTTTTCGCGTCACTTTTTGCATTCCCGATCGCCTGGTGGGCTATGAACAAGTGGTTGCAGGACTTTGCATATCGGGTGAATATTGGGTGGTGGGTATTTGCGGCAGCAGGTATTGTGGCAATACTCATCGCATTAATTACCGTTAGTTTTCAATCGATCAAAGCGGCAATGGCAAATCCCGTGGAGTCGTTGAGGACCGAGTGATGTTGGATTTTGGATATTAGATATTAGATTCTAGATACTAGATACTGGATACTAGATACGGGATATTAAATATTGGATATTAGTTGGAGGTTCGAGCTTCGAAATTCAGATTTCGAATTTAAACTTGAATTTTATTTGGTTCTTGGATCTTGGATCTTGGTTCTTGTACCTTGTTAAACGACCGACTATGATCAGAAACTATATAAAAATTGGGTGGCGCGATATTCAAAAACATCGGTTCTTTTCGATCGTGAATATCGTTGGGCTGTTTACCGGTATCCTGTTTACATTATTGATCGGGGCATATATATGGGGAGAGTTGCAGGTCAATAGAAACTTACGTAACCATAACCGGCAATATATCCTGACAACAGTTTCGACTGATCCAAACGTTGGTTTTGAACTGGCCACCTTTGGACCGCTGGCAAAGCGTTTGAAAGAGGATTACCCGGCTTTGATTGCTGATTATTACCGGTACGATGGAGTCACCTCGGTAATTTCAAAAGGGGATAAACATTTCCGGGAAGGTTTGCAAATAGGCGACAGCAATTTGCTGAAGATGTATGGACTTGAAGCATTGTACGGGGATGCGAAAACGGCATTGAACGATCCATATTCTGTCGTGATCACGGATGAAAAAGCCATTAAATATTTTGGAAAGAAGGATGTAGTGGGGGAATTCATCAATATACAAAGTTTTTCAGGGAGCAAACATGACTTTAAGGTCACAGCTGTTTTAAAAGAAATGCCACAAAATAGTCTTACCGAACTGGCAAAAGGCTACAAAAATTCATTTTTTCTTCCGGTTAATACACTATCCTATTTCGGCAGGACTGATATTGAGTCATGGAATAATATTTTTATTGCCTCCTATATCGAACTGAAGAAGGGAGTAAGCCCTAAGGATCTCGAAAAACCTATCCGTCAGTTATTACACGAGAATGCGGACCCGGGTTTGGCAAAGGTCATAACAGTTAAACCGGTATTATTGAGTGATTACTATTTGCAACAATTCAATGGCCTGGTGAAACGGATGCTTTATACTTTATCCTTTACCGGGCTCTTTATTTTGTTGATGGCGATCGTAAATTTTATAAATATCGCCATTAGCCATTCTTCAGCCAGGATGAGGGAGATCGGTGTAAGAAAGGTATTGGGAGGTTTGAAGAAACAGCTGGTGCTTCAGTTTCTTATTGAATCGATGCTTCTGGTATGCGTGGCCATGCTATTTGCATTAATAGCCTATCCGTTCATAAAACCTTTATTTGAACAAATAGTCGGCAAGGAAATACCGGCGTTAACTGCATTCCCGGTTTATTTTATTTTGATCCCGATGCTTCTAGTATTGGTAGTTGGATTTTTCGCAGGAGTGTATCCTGCCTTCGTTTTATCATCGATGCAGGTAGTAGATTCTCTGAAGGGAAAATTAAAAACTGTCAAAGAAAATTTCTTTTTAAGAAAGTCACTTGTGGCTTTTCAATTTTCAGTTGCGATCATCGTACTGGTTGCCGCTGTCATAGTTGCGCAACAGGTGGCGCATTTCTTTGGCGGGGGATTGGGATACAATAAGGAGTACATCGTTTCTGCACAGGTGCCGCGCGACTGGACCACAGATGGCGTCAAAAAAATGATCGCTGTTCGCGACGAGTTCGCAAGGATGCCGCAGGTCAGTGACGTTTCCCTGGCATTTGAAATACCGGATGGCGCCAATGGGGGACAGGTACCGATTTTCAAGATGGGTAGCGATTCAACACAGGTTACTTATATGCAGCTCCTGCGAACAGACGAAAACTATTTGTCAACCTACCGTATACCAATGGTTACCGGATCTTTTTTCGACAGAAATGGCAGGGACTCAGGGAAATTGGTAATTAATGAAACCGCAATAACAACCTTGGGATGGCGAAATGCGGAGGAGGCGATTGGTCAGCAAATGCGTGTTCCCGGTGATCCCACAATATTTACAATAAAAGGAGTAGCCCGTAATTTTCATTTTGGATCCATGCAAAAAGCTATTCCTCCAATTGTCTTTTTCAATGTTCGCTATTCGCCCTTGTTTCGATATTTATCCTTTAAATTAAAACCCGGCAATGTAAATGCAGCGATTGCCGCCATTGGAAAAAAATGGTCGCAGTTACTACCGGGCAGCTCGTTTGAGTATACATTTATGGATGATACATTGCAAAAACTCTATACCTCGGAATTGCAATTAAAAAAAGCGGCCTATACTTCGACGGTCTTGGCATTGATTATCGTATTGCTGGGCATATTGGGTTTGGTGTCACTGAGCATTCAAAAGAAAACAAAAGAGATTGGAATACGTAAAGTGCTTGGGGCATCAGTGACTTCGATTATTTCTCTTTTCATGAAAGAGTTCATGTGGATCATGTTGATCGCCGGAATTATTGCGTGTCCCCTGGCATGGATAATTATGCAGGGCTGGCTGAAAGATTATGCGTATCGTATCAGTATCACCGCAATGCCGTTCATCATAAGCGTTGTGGCACTGGCAACGGTAACAATTTTGCTTATTACTTTGCAAACCGTTAAGGCCGGTTTAGAGAATCCTGTTAAATCATTGCGTACGGAATGAGGTTGGATGTTGGATATTAGATATTGGATACTGGATATTGGTTGGATGTACGTCACTGCGAGTGCGAAGCACGAAGCAGTTGTATCTTGCGCCTTGTCCCTTGTACCTTCGTTCTAATCCGTTAATATGCTCGGAAACTATATAAAAATATCATCGCGTCACCTCTTGCACAACAAGCTTTATTCATTTATTAATCTTGTTGGCCTTGCCGTGGCAATCACCTGCGTTTTACTGGCGGTATTGTTCATCAAAGATGAGCGAAGCTTTGACCGGTTTCATGAAAAACGGGAAAATCTCTATCGCATCCTTACGTCAATAACAGATGATAAGGGGAGGAGAGGCACTGTCGCAGGTACTGGCCAACCGCAGGCCGCTGCATTTAAGGAAGCAGTGCCTGAAATAGTCGATTACGTCAGGATCATGGGAGGAGATATAAGAGGTGATGTAGCATTCAACAATAAAACGTTGAACCTCCAGATGCTTTTTGCAGATGAAAGCTTTTTCCACCTTTTTAGTTTTCCACTGATAAAGGGTAACGCAGCTACGGCATTAAGAGATATTTCATCCGTGGTGATCACAGAAACTGTTGCGAAAAAATATTTTAATAGTATTGATGTGGTGGGCAAGACGATGACACTGGATTCTGATCCTTCTGCCCAAAGGTTGGGAAAGCCGATGGTTATAACAGGTGTGGCCAAAGACATTCCAAAGAATTCGTCTATTCGTTTTGAGATCCTGATGCCCATGCGTTTTTTGCAGCTTTCGTTTACAGACACCGCGTGGCTCAATCAATACCTGGGAACTTTTGTCCTCCTTCAACCGGGAGCGAACCTCGATAAAGTAAGTCGGAAATTTGACCAGGTATTTGCTAAACATGCAAAATACCAGCTTGAAGAAACGAAGAAACTATACAATTATGACCCTGATGTCCGTTATGGTTTGCAGAATGTAGTTGATATGCACCTTAATCCCAGGCTAACGGGTAGCTGGCGGGAAGGAGGTATCGTCAACGAAAGTGATCCCGTTTTTTCCTGGCTTTTCCTGGGCATTACGTTATTTATTTTGTTCATGGCAACCGTCAATTTTGTCAACATCAGTATTGCGGGTTCGCTAAAAAGAGCGAAGGAAGTAGGGGTGAGAAAAATAACCGGGGGGAGCAAGTGGCAAATAATATTTCAATTTTTAACCGAGTCAGCGTTAGTCTGCGTGTCCGCATTTTTATTATCGGTTTTTTTTGCGAATCTCAGCGTACCGTTATTCAATCAACTGGTAAAAAAGGAATTGGTACTGTCAGAGTCCGTCGATTGGCGACTCATCACCTGGTTTATTGGGATATTATTATTCATCATATTGCTTACCGGCTTTTATCCCGCCTGGGTATTATCCGGGTTCAAGGCAAAAGAGGTTTTGTATAACAAACAAAAGCTTTCCGGAAGAAATCTATTGGGACAGTCCCTGGTTGTACTTCAATTTTCACTGGCTGTCTTTTTCATTATTGCAACCATTATTTATTACCGGCAAATGAATTATATCCGGACTAAAGATCTTGGGTATGATCCTTACCAGGTGGTACGCACCAACATCAGGGGCAACAGGGAATATAAGCCGATACAGGAATTTTTAAGATATGAACTATCCAAAGAGCCGGCAATCAAATATGTTTCTTTTGGAGCTAACGGACAGCCTGATGATGTGAAAATCGGAGAGAAAACTATCGAAGCATTGCATGAAGTGATTGACGAATACCGGTTGCCTGCCATGCAGTTAAAATTGAAGGCTGGCCGGAATATTTCTTCGGCCATTCCTGCCGACCGGCACCATTCGATCCTGGTGAATGAAGCGTTTGTCAAGGCCGCAGGATTGGAATCACCAATCGGCACGCAATTATATACCAGCGACCGTTTTGACAAAGAACTAAAAACGATAGTTGGGGTTATTGAGGATTATCATAGTGGGTCATTGCGCGAGCCCATCAAGCCAATGGTCATGCTGGTGTGCGATTGGGATTCTGGCGGCATCTGGATAAGAATAGAAAAACAAAACCAGCAACTGGCACTAAAAGCGATCGAAGCTGCCTATAGAAATGCAATGCCCGGTGCGCTTTATGAATATAATTTTTTGGATGAGCTGAATGCAAAATCCTACGAACAGGAGAAACGCTGGCAAAAAATCATAAGTACGGCGACTTCCCTTTCGATTTTGATATGCTGCCTGGGTTTATTTGGGTTGGCTCACCTCGCGGCGCAACGTCGAATTAAGGAGATCGGTATCAGGAAAGTGCTGGGTGCAACTGTAGCCGGCATCGCTTCTTTATTGACCCGCGAGTTTTTAAAACTTGTTCTGATTTCATTGGTCGTTGCCTCGCCATTGGCCTGGTGGGTGATGAATAACTGGTTACAGGATTTTGCGTACCGAATTAATATTGGTTGGTGGATGTTTGTGCTGGCCGGCTTGGGAGCGGTAATCATTGCAATGATTACCGTCAGTTTCCAGGCCATAAAGGCAGCAACTGCGAACCCTGTTAGATCATTGCGGACAGAGTGAGCCGTCATTGCGATCCGCCCAACGGCGGAGAAGCAAAAGGCAGCAACTGCGAACCCTGTGAGATCATTGCGGACAGAGTGAGCCGTCATTGCGATCCGCCCAACGGCGGAGAAGCAAAAGGCAGCAACTGCGAACCCCGTGAGATCATTGCGGACAGAGTGAGCCGTCATTGCGATCCGCCCAATGGCGGAGAAGCAAAAGGCAGCAATTGCAAACCCGGTGAAATCGCTAAGGACGGATTGATGTTTAAAGTTTAAGGTTTAAAGTTTAAGGTTGGTAACTGCGACCCCGCCTTTGGCGGGAAAAGCAGGAAGTTGGAGGTTGAGGTTTTTATTTTTTTTGGTTCTTGTCCGAAGGACTCCTTCGGGAGGAGTTCGTCACTGCGAGGGCGAAGAACGAAGCAGTTGTTTCTTGGATCTTTCGAAACTGTATCAAAACCGGACAATCTTTGTATCAGAAATGATACGTGTTCGGACTCCTGCATTAAATAGCCTGCTGTAAATCATCTTTATAGTCTTCCGGCATCTTATTGGGCTTAAAAATATGGCCAGGCTTATTATGGCTGCGCTGCTAATGAAAATTTTTCGCCTCGATAGTAACTAATCCAGGGGGTTAAACGTCTCAAGCTATCGGAGTAAATAATTCGCCACACAAACTTTAAAACCAACTGAATATCATGAAAAAGAATTTTTTGATTGTTTTAGCGGCATTCATCGGCCTTTCGGCGTTTGGACAGTTCCATGACGCTAAAGAACCGTTTATGACCAAATCATTTAAAGAGGCCTTTAGCAGTACTGAAGTTGAGACGACCGGTGGTAATATTTCTGTAACGGGAATCACAACGGGCGATGCTAAAGTGGAGGTGTACATCACTTCCAACAATGGCAAGAATAACCTTTCAAAGGATGAGATACAAAAAAGATTAAACGAAATGTATGATCTTAATGTTTCCGTCAGTAATAATAAGCTTATTGCCTCTGCAAAGTCTAAAGAAAGGATAAAGGACTGGAAAAAAACATTAAATATCAGTTTCAAATTGTTTGTTCCGAAAGCCACGGCCAATGATCTGTCAACAAGCGGGGGCAACATAAGCCTTGAAAATTTGTCCGGCAACCAGGAGTTTGCTACCAGCGGCGGTAATCTTCATATCAACAATATTGGTGGTAAAGTCAGGGGACGAACATCAGGAGGAAATATCGATCTGCAGGATTCGAAAGACGATATTGAAATTGAAACAAGCGGCGGCAATGTGGATGCTGCAAACTGTGAAGGAACGATTCGTTTGAATACATCCGGCGGCAATCTGCATTTCAGAGATTTGAAAGGAAATATTCGGGGCACCACCAGCGGCGGAAATGTAGATGGAAAAAATATCAGCGGAGAATTATTTGCTGAGACTTCGGGTGGAAATGTTCGCCTTGAGGAATTATTATGCAGCGTGGAAGCGTCAACCAGCGGCGGCAAAATTTATGTCGATGTAAAGCAATATGGAAAATATGTAACAATCAATAATTCCGGAGGGAATGTTGAACTCTCCCTTCCGGGGGGTAAAGGTGTTGATCTTAACCTGGAGGGCGATAAAGTTAAAACGGGGCGCCTGGAAAATTTTAGTGGTAGCATAAAGGAAGATGAAATAGAAGGAAAATTGAATGGTGGGGGCATACCTGTGAAAGTCAGGGCAGGTAGTGGGCATATATCTCTCGCATTAAAATAACGCAGTCAGAAATTTATTGAATTTATCTCGCATCGGGCATTCATTACGGGTGCCCGATGTAACTGTTACTCATGCTTAGTGCGTGAGACATTCAGGATTTCTTTCGGATCGCTAATAAGCCCTTGCCATTATTGTGAAATGACTGCATCGCTCATCCATGCCGGGTTCTTCTAAAGTGTATCAAAAGCGGACGGTTCTTGTATCGAAAACGAACATTTTCGTATATCGTCGTTAACTATTGTATTGTAAATCATTGTATGCCGTTCCGGCATCTATTTGGCACGATTTATTTCGCTTGTTATCCTTTGTTTTTTCACGTAAGATCTTGTCAATTTCCCAAAGCCAATCTATGCTAAAAAGTTATCTGAAAGTCGCATTCCGCAATCTCTGGAAATACAAAGGTTTCTCAGCAATTAATATCGGAGGATTAACAATTGGAATTGCTGCCTGCCTGATGATCCTTCAATATGTAAGCTTCAAATTAAGTTATGATCAGTTCAACAGAAATGTAAAAACTGTTTACCGGGTGGTAAACGACCGATATCAGCAAGGAAAGTTAATTCAGCATGGAACGATTACTTATTCAGGCGTCGGCAAAGCAATGAATGACGATTATGAAGAAGTAATACAAAACACAAAGGTGGTACCATCCGGTGAAATTATCATTGCTTATAAAGACAAGCGCCTGGCTGAAGACAGTGTGTTCTACGTCGAAAACTCTTTCTTCTCCGTGTTTTCTTACCCGCTTATCGCCGGTGATAAAGGGTCGGTATTTAAAGATCCACACGCTGTGATATTATCTGAGGGACTTGCACGTAAAGTATTTGATTACCGTGGTAGTGACTTTAGCCAGTTTATTGGTCAAATCGTAACCCTTCAAACAGATTCAATGCCCTATAAAATTGAAGGAATCTGCAAAAATGTACCTGGGAATTCACACCTGCAATTCAACCTGCTTATTTCGTATAAGACTCTTATTGCTGGTTGGCCGCAGGCTGACTATGACTTTACAGATTCCGACTTCTGGCATTATGTGCAATTAAAACCTGGCACAGATTATAAGACTTTCAATGCCAAACTTGGCGCATTCAGCCAAAAACATTTTCAGGGAAACAAAATATCGGGTAGCGATGAAAAATTTTATTTGCAGCCACTGTCAAATGCACATCTCTATTCTGATTTTGAATATGAAATTGGAAGCACCGGGAGCGCTACGGTCGTTTGGGGATTACTGGTCATTGCCTTATTCATCATTGCGATTGCGTGGGTGAATTATATCAACCTCGCCACGGCCAGGTCTGTTGAAAGGGCCAGGGAAGTAGGAATAAGAAAAGTGGTTGGTGGCTTAAGAAGGCAACTCATAACCCAGTTTATTACAGAATCCGTAATCGTTAATTCGATAGCACTTGTGTTAGCACTGGGGCTTGTTTTCCTTTTACAAAACGCGTTTAACACTCTCCTTCATACAAATCTGTCACTTTCTTATTTATTCATCAGAGGCCTGGGTGGACATGGCATCCTGCTGGGATTGATTGTTATTGTTGTGTGCGGTATATTTTTATCAGGTCTTTATCCCGCTTTTGTTCTTTCTTCCTTTAAACCAATTTCTGTATTAAAGGGAAAACTCAGCAGCTCAGGAAAGGGAGTTGTTTTCCGGAAAGCATTGGTTATTGGCCAGTTTGGTGTTACGGTAGCTTTAATGATTGGGTCTATAGTGGTGCTCCGCCAGCTCAGTTTTATGAATAACAAGGAGCTCGGGTTTAATATGGACCATGTGCTTGTTGTAAAGGCTCCCGTGCTTACCAATTGGGATTCCACATATATCAGCAGGATTAACAACTTTAAAGAAGAACTTAAACAGCTCGCGCAGGTGAAAGGCGCGGCTACTTCGTGGAATGTTCCCGGAGGTGATATAGGCAGAAGCTTTAATGTGCGGCAAGCGGATTCTGCTACGACAAACCGGTTTACGGTTCGTCATACGGGGATCGATTATGACTACCTCGACGTTTATGGAATAAAACTTTTGGCTGGAAGAAACTTTACACCGGCTGATCATAATGCAGACTGGGACAAATTGCACAATACACTTATTAATCGTTCCGCGGCTAAATTGCTGGGTTTTTCTTCGCCTGAAGCTGCAATTGGCAAGGCCATCATCAGCGGCACGAAAAGATGGGACGTCATTGGCGTGGTTGAAGATTACCACCAGAAATCATTGCGTTATCCTCTTGAGCCAATTCGTTTCATGCCGGCGTACAATACCGATAGTGAAATTTCAGTAAAGATTACTGCAACGGATGTATCAAAAACCATCGCCGCCATTAAACAGAAATATGAAACTTTTTTCCCGGGAAATAGTTTTGACTACACATTTTTAGATGAACGATTCAAACGTCAGTACGAGAATGAGCAATTGTTCAGCAAAGCATTTGTGATTTTCGCAGCCTTAGCCATTTTCGTAGCCTGCCTCGGGTTGTTTGGACTCGCCATGTTTGCCACCTTCAAAAGAACAAAGGAAATCGGGGTTAGAAAAATACTGGGTGCATCTGTTCCGGATATTTTAGTATTGGTATCAAAAGAATTTTTGGGTTTGGTGTTGATTGCCTCCATTATCGCATTTCCGGTAGCCTGGTATGCCATGACTTCGTGGCTTGAGAATTTTGCGTACAGGATAACAATTAATTGGTGGGTATTTGCCGCAGCCGGCTTTGCGGCATTACTGATTGCAATGATCACCGTTAGCTTGCAGGCTGTTAAAGCTGCGGTGGCCAACCCTGTAAAATCATTAAGGACTGAGTAAAGTTTAATGTTCGTCACTGCGACTGCGAGGCAGGAAGCAGAAAGTTTGAAGTTGGGTGTTGGGTTTTTCGGATTTCGGATTTATTGTCAGTGATATTTGACAAGTTTGGAATAAAAATAAAATCTCATCGGTATGATAAAGAATTACTTCAAAATCGCCTGGCGGAATATCTGGAGGCATAAATCTTTTTCCTTTTTGAATATTCTCGGACTGACCGCAGGTACCGTTTGTTGCTTGTACATCGTATTATATGTGAGAGATCAGTACGGATATGACCAGCATCACCAGGATGCTGGATCGCTTTACCGGGTCAGAACCGTTATTGAACCCAAAGAGGGTTTTCAGGGTTTTAATTCGGCAAACACCTCGCCTCCCATTGTCATGGGAATGAAAATGGACTTTCCTGAAGTGGCGGCGGCGACCAGGATCGTTTATTTCCCCGACGGAGGAGATAACCTGCTAAGCGTTGCCGGAAGCGATAATTCATTCTATGAGCCCAAAGGGTATATTGTTGATTCCACGTTTTTCCAGGTTTTCGATTATAGGTTTATTGAAGGACACCCACTTCATTCGCTGGACGAACCCTACACGGTTGTATTATCTTCTGCTGTGGCAAAAAAACTATTCCGTAATAGCTCCGCCTTAAATCAGCAAATTAATATTGGTAGTATGTCGGGGGCCAATGCCTTCAAGGTAACCGGGGTTTTTGATGAGACGTGGGGGAAATCGCATTTGCAGCCACATTATATTATGAACATGAACAGTGGCGGCATAGGCGAGTTTGTAAGAACTAATAACCAATGGGCGGGCCAGAATTTTATTTATAGTTACGTCCGGCTTCACCCCAAAGCCGATGCCTCGGCACTTCAGGCGAAGCTGCCTGGCTTCCTGGAAAAGCATGGCGCAAAAAATTTGCGCGAATTGAGCATGAAGAAACACCTGTTCCTGCAAAAAGTGACTGATATACATCTTCATTCGGGCGGGATAACCAATCAAATCGATAAAGTTTCCAATGCCCGGTTCTTATATTTACTATTGACTATTGCCTTTTTTATTCAGCTAATTGCCTGCGTCAACTTTATTAATCTCACAACTGCAAGATCGGTTCGCCGTGCACGGGAAATCGGCATAAGAAAAGTGGCTGGTGCTGTAAAATCTTCATTGATCGGGCAGTTCCTTGGAGAATCCGTTTTAATTTCTTTTCTGGCAATATTGCTCGCCGTTCCTTTAGTAATGGTATTATTACCCTTATTTAACTCATTCACCGGCGGAAATCTAACGCTGAGTTCATTCAGGGACCTGGGTGTTATCAGTGTCATTCTAGGTTTGGGACTGGTCACCGGTTTACTGGCAGGAATCTATCCGGCGTTATACCTTTCAGGGTTTCAACCAGCCGGTGTTTTAAAAGGTACGTTTGGTTTGAAACCATCTTCTGCCCTGCTTCGCAAAGGTTTGGTTGTTTTCCAGTTTGCAATTGCCATCGTGCTTATTATCAGTGTAATTATTATTACCAGGCAGCTCAATTATATGCAGACCAAAGACCTTGGATTTGACCAGTCACAAAAACTGATCATCCCGTTTCAAAACGAGCAATCCAGGAAAAACTTTAACGCCTTTAACAACGAGTTGATGAAACTTAAGGACGTAACAGGCGTGGCTGGCTGCAATTACTATCCGTCTCTTCCAGTATTGTCTGATTTTGCCGTGTTCAAGTCTGGCGGGGATATGAGTTCTGCCAAGCTCTTAAAAATTAACCAGGTCAATGAAGAATTTTTTAAGGTAATGAACATTCCACTCGAAACTGGCCGAAACCTGAAATCATCGGACACCAGTGGCCAGTTAATTTTAAATCATAAGGCATTGCAGGTTCTGAGTATAAAAAAAGAAAATGCAATCGGCACCCGCCTTTATTTTGAATATGAAGGCAATCGTAACGAGTACGAGGTTGTCGGCGTTACAAGTGATTACAACCAGGGTTCATTGAGAGACGAGATCCAGCCTATGGCTAGTTTTTACAATGGCCAGCCTCTCTATATGATTTTGGAGACACAAACTGCCAATTTAAAAAACCTGCTTTCGGATATCGCTGCGATATGGAAAAAGACAATACCGGCAGTCCCATTTGAATATTCATTTCTCGATGAGGAAATCGGAAAGCAATATGAAGAGGAAGCCACTTTACAAAAAATATCCAATTCGTTTACCGTTCTTGCCATTTTGATTAGTTGTCTTGGTCTTTTTGGATTAGCCATGTTTACTGCGCAACAACGAATAAAAGAGATCGGAGTTCGGAAAGTCTTAGGAGCTTCTGTTACGGGTATCGTATCGATGCTTTCCAAAGATTTTATAAAACTAGTATTTATTTCAATTCTTGTAGCAACACCATTGGCATGGTGGGCCATGAATAAATGGCTCGAGGATTTTGCTTACAAAATAGATATCAGCTGGTGGGTATTTGTATTGGCGGGAGTGATTGCACTATTAATTGCCTTGTTCACCATAAGTTTCCAGGCCATTAAGGCGGCTATTGCGAACCCTGTGAAATCTTTGCGGACAGAATGAGGTTCGTCATTGCGAGCGCAGCGAAGCAAGATGTTGGATGCTGGATGCTGGATGCTGGATGCTGGAAGTTCGGGTTTCGAATTCAAATTTCGGATTTATAGTGACGGGGAGGTTGGAATCGGTAGTTAGTAGTTCTTGAATCTTGTGCCTTGTACCCTGTTCCTTGTGCCTTGTACCTTGTACCTTGTTCCTTGTCCAGATAGTCATTGTTCATTA
>Ga0068862_100002898_pt1 | contig 14999 bp, 14 predicted proteins | sample KBSSwiS52_FD_66598 | JGI IMG/M metagenome (GOLD analysis project Ga0068862, IMG submission 66598) | Switchgrass rhizosphere microbial communities from Kellogg Biological Station, Michigan, USA - KBS Switchgrass S5-2 | ecosystem: Host-associated > Plants > Roots > Rhizosphere > Soil ... | reverse complement strand
CAGCCATCCGTCGCGCTCGGTGGCATCCGCGGCACGTTCGAGGTTGGCAAGCAGCGTCAGGCCGCCCCAGAAGTCGACCAGCACGCTCCAGATCATGCCGGTGAGTCGGTGCGCAGTCTCTCGCACCGAGTGCACCGCTTCGAGCGCCCGCGCCGGCTCGTCGAGCAGGTAGCACACCTGCAGGCGCGCAATGGCGTGGAACATCGTGAAGAACGGGTTGCCGCGGTAGGCCTGCGCATAGGCCGCTTCGTCGAAGCCGTCACCGTGCCGGTGCGACAGCGACAGCACGCCATCGGTCTGGCCCTGCAGCGCGCGCGCCCAGCCCATCACCAGGCGCAGCGCGTCGGCGAAGCTCGCGTTCTTCAGCCGCGTCACCAGCACCAGATTGGGCTCGAGCTCGCGCACGCAGTCGCCCAGGTTCTGGCACGACACGATGGCCGGCCACGACTCGGTCGAGGCAGCGTAGGCCGCGTACAGGAAGTCGCCGCTCGCCAGGCCGCTGCGGCAGGCTTCCTTGGCGTAACCGATGCAGGTGTGCATCGGCTGGCACCACAGGTTCACGTGCGCATGGAACTGCTGATGGATCTTGGCGCGGCGCCGGCGATCGTCGAAGCGCTCGTTGACGCGCAAGGCCAGCATGCCGAAGGCATACGCGGTGGCATAGTCGTGGCGCACGGGCCCCACGGTGATGGCATGCGTCACATAGCCGTAGGCCGACTCTTCGCAGTTGCCGTGCTCGAGCGACAGGCGCACCAGCGTGGCCGAGATCAAGCGCGCCAGCGCCCCGTCGCCGAGGATGTACACCGGCGACCAGATGTCGGTCAGGATACTCATCACCATGCGGATCGCCGGGTCATTCATCGTCGGCAGGTCGATCAGCGCCGCGATGCTGCGTTGCCCGAGCGATGCCTCGATCGCGTTCACCTCGCGCTCCAGCGCGGCTTGCTTCTGTGCCTCGTCGTCGGGCAGCGTCACGTCGAACAAGCCCAGGCCTTCGCGCGCACTGGCCAGCGCATCCGCGTAGCGCGACATGTTCTCGAGCTGGATCATGCGCAGGCCGTGCACCCGCGCCTTGTCGAGCGCGCTGGCCGCGTGCTGCAGCAGCGTTGCAAACATCGTCTCGGCGCGGTCGAAGTCGCCGCACAGGTATTCGCATTGCGCGGCCTCGAACCACAGCGCGAACGCGAGCTCGTGATGCGACGACCAGTGCTTCGCATCGAGCGCTGCCACGCCGGCACTGAAGTAGGTGCGCGCCGCCTGATACGCCGACGCGAGCTTGGCCTTGGCGCCGGCCCTGAGATTCAGATGCGCCAACTCGATCCGTTGCGCGCCTGCGTCGATCAGCGGCGCGCCGTGGTTCAGGTGAGAGACGATCTCGAAGACGACATCGTCGGCTGGCTCGGCATCCCATTGCGCCAGCAGCAGGCGGCCGATCAACAAATGCATGTGCGGCCGCTGCTCCGGCGCGATGCGCGCGTAGGCCGCCTGCTGCACGCGGTCGTGCACGAAGGCGTGCACGTGTTCCGTCTCGGCCACGATCAGCCCTTCGAGCGCGGCCTCGGCCAGGTCGCTCAGCGTGGCTTCGATCGACTGCTCGCTCACAACAGCCAGCGAGCGGGCATCGAAGCGGTGGCCGATGCAGGCCGCCAGCGTCAGCACGCGCTGCGTCACCGGCGCCAGCCGGTCGAGCTTGCGGCTCAGCAGATCGGCCAGATCGTCGGTGGATACGGCCGCGGCCGCCTGCTCGAGCCCACAGCTCCAGGCCGCGTGTTCGGCATCGAACCGGATCACGCCATCGCGGTGCAGCGCCATCAGGAACTGGATCGTGAACAGCGGGTTGCCAGCGGCCTTGCTCAGCAGCAGCGATGCGAGCGGCTGAGCCGCTGTTGCGTCCACGTGCAAGGTGTCCGCGGTCAGCCGCGTCAGCGCCGCCAGCTCCAGCGGTGCCAACGCGATGCGGTCGACCGCCACCCCGGCATCCTGCAGAGCGGTCAACGTGGCCAGCAGCGGATGCCCTGGCGCAACCTCGCTGTCGCGATACGCCGCCACCAGCAGCAGATGGTTCGGTGCCGGGCTGGCGAAGATCGCCTGCAGCAACTGCAGCGACGCATCGTCGGCCCATTGCAGATCATCGAGAAGCACGACCAACGGATCGTCGGCTGTCGCCAGGCAGGCGACGAAGTTCTGAAACGCGAGCGTGAGCCGGTTGCGCGTCTCGGCCGGTGGCAGCAATGGCAGCGCATTGGGTGCCTCGAGCACGAGGTCGAGTTCGGGGATCAGCGCGGCAACGGCTGCAGCGTTGTCGCCGAGCGCGTCGTGCAGACGCTGGCGCTTGATTGCCAGCGCCTGCGCGGGCTCGGTGAGCAGGCGCTGCAGCCGCTGGCTCAGCGCTTCGATCAACGCGCGGTACGGCACGTCGCGCGCCAGCTGGTCGAACTTGCCTGCGACGAAGTGTCCGCCCGCACGCGCGACCGGCTCATGCAGCCGGCGCAGCAGCGTCGTCTTGCCGACCCCCGCGGCCCCAGTCACCAGAAGGAGCCGCGCCGGCCCGCTGCGCGCGCGCTCGAACGCCGCATGCAAAACACCCAGCTCGCTGTCACGACCGTACAGGCGCTGCGGCACCGTGAACTGCTCCGGCACGTCACGCTGCGCGATCACGAAGGGCAACACGCGGCCGTGGCGACTCCACTCCTCGCGGCAGCGCTGCAGGTCGCGCTGCAGGCTGAGCGCACTCTGGTAGCGCTCTTCAGGTGCCTTTGCCAGCAGCTTCATCGCGATTTGCGACACCGGCAAAGGCACTGCCGGCACCAGATCCGACGGCACCGCAGGCACCCTGGCCAAGTGGCCATGCATCAGCTCGAGCGCATCGGTGGCGGCGAACGGCAACTGTCCGGTCAGCAACTCGTACATCAGGACACCGAGCGAATAGAAGTCGCTGCGGTAGTCGCAGGGCAAGTCGATGCGCCCGGTCTGTTCAGGCGACGCGTAGGCGAGCCGGCTGCGCGACAGCGGCGCTGCCAGCGGCACACCGGCCTCCCCTGCGCCGCGCGCCGCGCCTGCGAAATCGGCCAGGCGCACGCGCCGCGTCGATTGCTCGACCAGCACGGACTGTGGTCGCACGCCGCGATGCACGACACCGCACTGATGCAGCTCGGCCAGCACGGCAGCCAATTGCGCCACATGGTCGAGCACCCAGCCCAGCGGCAGCCGGTTTTGGCTCGCCAGCGTGGCCAGCGTCACGCCGCCGTCGTCTTCGAGCACCAGCGCGCAAGCGCCGTCTTCGATCACGAAGTGCCGCGGCCGCGTGATCGCGTCGATCGGCAGGCTCTTCAGCAACTCGAACTCGCGCTCGAGCCGGGCAACGTCGGCATCCGCCGCCGGCACGTCGAGCGTGCACTTGACCATCACGCTGCTGTGGTCGCGCTCGCTCCAGGCACGGCACAGGACGAAGCGCTCGTCGCGCGCGAGTTCCTCGGCAAGCCGGTAGCCGCGCACGGCCGGCGCTTCGCTCGTCGACACAGGGTACATTGATCCTCGGCTTCGGCGTGCGACACCTTAGTGGCCGCGCCCGCTGCGGGCAAGCCGGCCGACACCGATTTGACAGAAATGTGAAAGTCTCGCGACCGCAAGGCGACCCGCTTCGCCCATCATCCGTGCCAGTGATGCAAGCCAAAAAGAGGTCACGGCGCGTGCTCGTCGTTGAGGACAACCGGGACATCGCCGAAGTCGTTCGGCTGCACCTGGTGGATCTCGGCTGCGAGGTCGATCTCGCCTTCGACGGGTCGAGCGGGCTGGCCCGCGCCGAGACGCAGCGCCACGACCTGGTGATCCTCGACCTGATGCTTCCCGGAATCGACGGGCTCGAGATCTGCAAGCGCCTGCGCGCCGGCCCGACCTACGTACCGATCTTGATGACCACCTCGAAGTCCTCGGAACTCGACCGCGTGCTGGGGCTGGAGCTGGGCGCCGATGACTACCTGACCAAGCCGTTCAGCGTGATCGAGCTGATGGCCCGCGTGAAGGCGATCTTCCGGCGCGTCGAGGCGATGGGCGCTGCGGCCGCCCAGCCGGTGCCGCAGACGATCCAGGCCGGCGAGCTGATCATCGATGTCGATCGCCGGGTGGTCACACTCGCGGGCCGCGGCGTCGAGCTGACCGCCAAGGAGTTCGACCTGCTGGCTCACTTTGCCGCCAACCCCGGGCGCGTGTTCAACCGCGCGCAGCTGCTCGACAAGGTCTGGGGCTACTCCAACATCGGCTACGAGCACACGGTGAATTCGCACATCAACCGGTTGCGCTCGAAGATCGAGCAAGACGCGGCCAAGCCGCGCTACATCCTCACCGTGTGGAGTGTGGGCTACAAGTTCGCGGAGCTCGACAACGCCGCTCGTTGAGCGGCGGCCGGCGCCGAGGCGTCACCTCTCGGTCGGCGCGGCCTGCAGCGCGAACCAGCGCTGCTCGAGCAGGGCGCGCAACTTCATGCGTGCACGGTGCAGCATCACGAAGCAGTTGTTCTCCGAGATGCCGAGCGCCTTGCAGATCTCGCCGACCTCGAGCTCCAGCACCTCGCGCATCGTGAAGGCGCGCGCCATGCGCTCGGGCAGGCAGGCGATGCAGCCCTCGAGCACGCGCAGGAACTCGCTCTGCGACAGGGCTGTCTCGGGGTTGCCCCAGCTCGCCGGCGACTCCCGCCAGTGGCCGTCGGGAGTGAACAGCGCGTCGCTGTCGTCGAGCCCCTCGATGTCGAGCGCCTCGTCGAGCGGCGTCTCGCGCGCCTGGCGACGATAGACGTCGACGACCTTGTGCTTCAGGATCGCCAGCAGCCACGTCATGCGTGACGAGCGCCCACCGAAGGCATCGGGCGACGCGATCGCAGCCGCCAGCGTCTCCTGCACCACGTCTTCGGCGTCGGCGGCGTTGCGCAGCGCCTGCCTGGCAAAGCGCATCAGCGCTGCGCGGACCGACTCGAATTCAGCCTGGCTCGGGCGCGAGCGGTTCGATTCAGGGCGTTGTCCTGCTCTGGGCGCCTGCGCCCTGACTTGCGGCTGGACTTCATATGCTGTGATCGTCTGCGCGTGCACGAGAAGCTCCTCGGTTGCCGTTGCCCTGCCACGATTCCGACGGACGGAGCAGCGGCAAGGAGGAACCGAGTGTTCAGTGCAAGCGTCGCGTCGCCTTCACACAAAGATCAAATTTGCGTCGCAGTGGCACCACGTCGAGGCTTAAGCGCCGCGGCCGAGCGCCCGTGACAGCCAGCCCAGCCACACATCGCGGCGCATCCACAACAGCAACGCGCACGAGATCCACACGCCGCAGGCCAGCATGAAAAGCTCTCCGCCGTCGCTGCTGCCGTCGGCGTTGACCACGGCCACGCCGAGCGGGGTGAACAGGTGGAAGAAGATCGCGCCGCTGATCACGCCCAGGCCCATCACCGCGCCGACCACCTGCACGACCCACCGCTGCGACAACGCAGCGCCGGCGAGGAGCAGCAGCGAAGCGACGAGTTCGAACGCGCCGACCACCTTGGCCGAGAAGATGCCCCCGGGCGCAAACACACCGGGCAGGCCGAGCGAAGCCGCCCACGGGTCGAGCTTGGCCTCGAAGATGTACACGGTCTCGGGCGAGCCGGTGAACTTGAAGAACAACGATTGGATGAAGACGAAGGCCACGAACAGCGTGAGCAACCAGTGGCCGTGCCGGCGCATCCAGGTCGTCAAGGACTTGTCGGTGGGCGCAGCGGCAGTATTCATGGCGGATCACTTCTGCAGGAGAGCGGGAAACTGCGCGTCTGCCGTTTTGATGTAGGCCACCGGATCCTTGCGCCACTTGGCCTGCACGTCGGCGTCGTAGTTGAGGTAGAGCTTGCCGTCGAGCACGGTGAACTGATCGGGCTCCACCTTGACGAGATAGCCCTGCGCCACGCCATACGCACAGTAGCCACCGTACTGTGGTGCGTACTTCTCGGGGTTGGCCTTGAACAGGTCGAGATTGGCCTGCGATGCGAACTTCCACTTCGCACCCATCCATTCGAAAACGAAGGCGTCCTTGCCCATCACCGGCTTGCCGACGGTGAAGTACGCAACGGCGTCGTGGCCGTTGATGGCGGTGTCGGTGCGACCGCCGAGGACGCTGTTCTTCAACGTGTTGATCGGTGGTTGGGCGGCACGCGAAGGCAGGCTGAACAGCAATGCGCTGCTGCCCAGTGCGAGTACGCTTCGGCGGCTCGTGGAGCGGTGGATCGAGTGGAGCATGTTCATTCCTTGAGTTATGCGGCAAGACGATGCGCCGGCGGGGCGGTTTCGTGCGCCACCGTGGACGGCGCGCGTCCGAACTCGGCAGCGATGGGGATGCCGCGCTGAATGCAATGAGGTTTCAGCAGGGCGTAGTGGTGGATGGCGTGGCTGGTGACGAAGATGAGCTCGCGACCGACCGAAGAGCTGACCGCGAAGCCGAAATCCCCTGCGAGGCCGCCACGGCCGCGGACCTGCACGATGGTGCCGAGGTCGGCGGTCCAGTCATTGAGTCGGCGCAACAACGCATGCAGCCGCCGCAGCGCCACGTCAGGATTCGTCTGCAGTTCGCGATCGCACAACCGCTAGTCGTAATCAACCACGCCAGGCGACTTCGGCTGCAGCAAGGCTTCGTAGTGTTCGATCACGTGGCGCAGGTGAGCACCGACCGGATAGGCGTATGCCGACGCGCCGGATCGCCAATGGGCCGCCACGACGGGATAGCCCTGGCCCAGCACCGTTGCGCTGAATCGCAGCAGACGTTTGGCGTCGAAATCCTGGGGGTGCAGCATGGTTGAGAAACGTGCAACGGGTGAGTAGTCGCGCGTACCTGCAGCGCATTACAGCGACTCAGTCCGTGGCCGGGTACTTCGGTGTCAGAGATTTCTCGCGACGGTAGTCACGCACGAAGTCGGCCAGGCGCATCGGCTTGAAGCCGCGCGCGCGGTTGGCGGCGCCGATCTCGAACAGCCAGCGGTACTGCCGCATCAGATCGCGCCAGGCCTGCAGCAAGCCGGTGCGGCGGTCCCAGATGTGCGTGCTCTCGGCGCCGGCACCGTTGATCTCGAGAATCGTGAAGCCATGGCCGCGCTGCATCGAGGTGAATGTCTCGAAGCGCACGTCGAAGCGTCCGAAGTGGAACTCCGGCAGCGCCTGCGCAATGGCATCGAAGCACGCTTCCATCGCCGGCGTCACCAGGTGCGTGCCGTTGCGAAAGATCGCGCCGCGGCTGTGGCTGCCCGCGAACGCGAGACGAATCGACTCGCCCGCAGCCGGCACATGGTCCAGACGCGCCATGTGCCGCCGCAGGTACAGGTGCGACAACTTGCCGGCGCGCGGATCGGCGAGGATCAACTCGCGCAGCGTGCGGCGCCCGTCGCCGGTGACGTGCGGAAAGTACTTCAATGTGATCGAGACGATTCGCCCGCGCGATTGCCCCGGCAGGCGGCAGTAGAAGATGCCGGCCTCGCCTTCGTGCGGCACCAGCCGCTGCAGCAGGAACGCCGCTGCGCGCGGAAACGCGTCGACGTAGCTTTGCAGATCGGCACGCGTGCGCACGACCTTGACACCGGCGCCGCGGCAGCCGAGATCGGGCTTGGCCACGACCGGCAGCGACAGGCCTGACTCGGCCAGCGCGGCGAGCGCCGCATCGCACTCGGCCGTGGTGTCAGCCGCCGGCTGCTCGGGCCGCTGCCAGCGAATGAAAGGCGCGACCCATTCGGGCACGTGTTGCGTTGCGAGCGCCAGGATGGCTGCTTTGGACTCGCCGTAGAAGCCGCCGCCGGGGAACGACGGGTTGGCGACGGTCGGCAGCAGCACGCCGCGATGGCGCAGCATCAGCCAAGCCGCATACGCGACGATCGGTGGATAGAAGGCCCACATCGGCCAGAACTCGAAGTAACTCAGCGCCGGTCCGTCGAGGTCGAGCGGCGGCATGCCCTGATGCGGGCGGGTTCGTTGCGGCGAACCTGGCGTCGGATCCGAAACCAGGTTGGCGAGCGCTGCGTGCGTCGCGGTCAAGGCCAGCGGCGTGTCGTTCATGGTGTTGTGTGTTGAGAGCGTTGACGGGCTTTGCGCAGCAGCGGCACGACGGCGGCCAACGCCACGATCGGCAGCGCAACCGCCACGGCCGGCGGCACGCCGAGCGTGTGCGCCAGCGCCTGGCCGAGTGCCACGCTCAGTGCATAAAGGCCCGCGGTCCACAACGTGACGGCCACCACCACCCACGCGATGAACGGCAGCAACGGCACGCGCACGAAGCCGCACGCGCTGTAGGTCGCAAGCCGCAAGCCCGGAATCACGCGCGCGAGCAGCACTGCGGTGGAGAGACGCCGCACGATGTGGCTGCGGGCCCGGTCCGAAGGAGCGCCGACGAAGCGCCGCTTCAGCGCCGGCACTCGCGTGGCGGCGAGCCCGAAGGCGTAGAGCCCCACGTCGCCGGCCGCGATGCCGCCTCCGACGGCTCCGAACGACAGGGCCCACGAGATCGCGCCTTGTGTGGCCAGCGCGACGCCGGCGGCAATCGCGAGGTCTTCGAGCAGCAGCGTGGTCAGCGCCAGCGCCAGAGTGATGGCGCCGGGAGAACCCACACCATCAAGCAGCGCGCGCATGGCTTGCCAAGCACTGTCGACATTCGGCACGACGGCTCCAGTGCAACGCGGATCGCGTCGCGCACAGGTTCGAGACCTCAGCAGTCGCGCACAGCGAGGCCGACCTTACAGCCGGTGCCTCGAATCGTGCAATTGGCGTGCGGCCTCGCGAGGCGATGTGCAGCGTAAGAACCGGGCGCCTGCCGCGACGACTTCCGCAACACCTCCATCGCAACCGACCATGCTGAACACGATCGAACTCCGACTGACCCCGCTGCCGCGCATCGCGCGCGCGTTCGCGCAGGATCTGCGTGCGGTCCTGCGCTTGTCATGCACGGCATGGCACATGGCGCGCGGCCTGTTCATCGTGACGGTGCTGTTCCCACGCCTGAGCGACGCGCAGCGGCAGCGGCACATCGGCCGCTGGTCGCGGCGCGTGTTGCGTGCATTGGGCGTCACGCTCCGTGCGCAGGGTCAACTGGGGCCTGGCGCCAAGATGCTGGTGGCCAACCATGTGTCCTGGCTCGACGTGATGGTGCTGCACGCACTGTGCCCGCAGGCGCGCTTCGTCGCCAAGTCAGAGGTGCAGCACTGGCCATTGATCGGTCGCCTGGTGATCGGGGCACAGACCTTCTTCGTCGAGCGCAAGCGTCCGCCCCAGGCGCGCGAGGCTGTCGCGGCGATCACCGCCGCATTGCGCACCGGTGCCACGGTGGTGGTGTTCCCGGAGGGCACGACGAGCAACGGCCACTCGGTGTTGCCGTTCCGCTCCAGCCTGCTGCAGGCGGCGTTGGTCGAGGGAACCGTGGTTCGCCCGGTGGCGCTGCGCTATGCCGATGCCCACGAGCGCCTCAGCCGAGACGCGCCCTACATCGACGACGACACGCTGCTCGGCAGCTTGTGGCGCACCGCGCGCGCCGAACGGTTGGTCGCCGACGTGCGCCTGTTGCCGGCGCCGGCCGGCGCCGAAACCGACCGGCGCGTGCTCGCACTGGCACTGCGTGACGCCGTGCAAGCGGCCCTGCACGGGCACGGCGGCACGCGCTAGTCCCACGCCATGCAAGTCGCACCGCCCGCGATGACGCACACGGTCACCACCGAGCCTTCATCGGCTTTGCGCGCTCGGGCCGGTGGAGCCTACCGCGCCCGCCTCGCGGAAACGGCCGCTGACCTGGCCGCGGCGCAGGCTTTGCGCTTTGAAGTCTTCAATCTGGAGCTGGATGAAGGGCTGGTGCAGTCGTACGACAGCGGGCTCGACAGCGACCCGTTCGATGCGGTGTGCAGCCACCTGATCGTGGAAGAGCAGGCATCGGGTGCCGTGGTGGGCACCTATCGCATGCAGACCGGCCGACAAGCCCAGCACGGCCTCGGCTACTACAGCGAGCGCGAGTTCGACTTCGCGCCGTTCGAAGCGCAGCGCTCGCAGATCCTCGAACTGGGCCGTGCCTGCATCCATCAACGGCATCGCAACTTCGCTGTGCTGAACCTGCTGTGGAAGGGCATCGCCGCGCACGCGCGCGACCATGGAGCGCGCTACCTGATGGGCTGCAGCTCGCTGACATCGCAGGACGCCGGCGTCGGCGCCGCGGCCTATGCGCGCCTGATGCCGAATCTCGCGCCCGCCGCATGGCGCACGGCGCCGCGCGCGGCCTTCGCCTGCCCGCCGCAAGAGGCGCCGCAGCAGGCAGCGCACATTCCGCGTCTGCTCTCGGCCTATCTCGCGCTCGGCGCTTGCATCTGCGGGCCGCCGGCGATCGACCGCGAATTCCGCACCATCGACTTTCTCACCTGGATCGATGTCGAGTCGCCAGCGTTGGTGGCCATGCAGAGGCGCGGCCGATTCACGGCCTGACCTCTGCTGACCAGCGAGCGCTGGCGCACCTACCGCGCGATCGACTCGAGCCGCGACAACACGGCGGCGGGTTCCGCCCGCTCGCGATAGTCGGCGTCGACGTGCGAATAGACGATCTGCCCGCGCGTGTCGATCAGATAGGTGGCCGTCATCGGCAGCGCCCAGCGTCCGTTGCCGTTGAGCACCGGGAGCTCGTTGCCGAGGCGGCCATACAAGTCGATCAGTTCGGGTGGCAGCGTGAAATCGATCTTGAACGCCTCCGCCGCTTCGAGCGCCGAATCGCTCAGCACCGTAAAGCCGAGCGCGTTCTTCTGCGCGGTGCTCATCGAGTGATCGGGTGTCTGCGGCGAGATCGCGACGAGGCTGGCGCCGAAGCCGCGCAGCACGTCGAGTTGACCCTGCCATGCGCGCAACTGGAGGCTGCAGTAGGGGCACCAAGCGCCGCGGTAGAACACGAGCACCAGCGGCCCGTTGCGCCACATGTCGCGCAGCCGGATGCGCCGTCCGCCAACGTCGGGCAGTGCGACGTCGGGCGCAAGCTGGCCCTCCTTCAGCGCACGCTCTTCAATGCCGCCTTCGTCCCTTAGACGAGCGATCGCGCGCTCGATCATCGCGATTCGCTCCGGCGTCGCACGCGCCTTCGCAGCGGCTTTCAGCCTGGCCAGTTCGTCGGCCAGCAACGGCAATGCATCCATGCGGGTGGGTCGCGCCGCACGCGCACTTCCTTACGATGCGCTAGGAGGCGTGCGACGGCCGATCGGGCTCGCGATCGAGACGCGACGCATCGGCGGCGCGTTGCTGGCGCGTCAGGCTGCGGCGCAGCCACAGCGCCGCGGCAATCGTCACGCACATCGTCGCAAAGGCAAGCCAGGCGTAAGGGCGCAACAACGGCATGCCGATCAGGATGAGCCCGTCGTTGCTGCCCGGGATCAGCAGCGTGCCCCAGGCCATCAACGCGCCGCCCGCCAGGCATTTGGCAGCGCCGGCTGCGGTGGGACGCAGCGCACGCAAGCGCCCGGCCGTCCACCCACCGAGCAACGCACCGGCATACAACGCCAGCAGGCACAGCACCCCGAGCGCCAGACGCATCGACGTGCCGCGCGCCAGTTGCGCCAGCACGTCGGTGTAGGCCCATGCGCCCACCAGCAGCAGGATCAAGACGAAGGTGACGCCGATCACACCGGTGGCCGCGTGCGGTGCCCACGCGCGACGCGCGAGCGCGCGCGCGACCCCTTCGTCGTTCGGCGCCAGCAACGCGTCGAACAACGGCGGCACAACGCGCCATGCAACGAAAGCCAGGAACAACGGCGCGACCGCGCCGCTGGCCTGCAACACCAGCGACTCGGCGGCGAGCGGGTCGGCACTCGGTGCGCCGAACAGCGGACCCACCGTCAGGCAGCCGAGATAGAAGCCGATCGGCGTGGCGAGGTAGTTGGGGTCACCCGAGCCGAAGCGGGCGATCGCGCCGAACACACAGGCGCCGTTCAACCATGCGCCAAAGCCGAGCAATACACCGCCGATGACGACCCAGGCGCTCAACGGATAAGCCGCCGGCATCGCTGGCAACACGCCGAACAGCTTGGCCAGCGCGAGTCCGCCGGCAACCCAGAGCGATGCCTCCACCATCGCGACCAAGCGCTTGCCCTTGCGCTTGGTGAGCAGCTCGTCGACCGCCGCCACCGTGCAGGTCGCGCCGCGCTGGATCGCATAACCCATCAATCCGGCGCACAGCACGGAGACCATCACCGCCACGCTCAGCAGCATCGGTGGCATCGATGCGCTCTCCGTCAGGCCGCGGCGCGAAGCGCGCCGCCGACGATGCCGTTGGTGAACTTGCAGACCTCGCCAATCTTGTCGTTGTCATTGATCATGCCGGTCTGGGGCCGGATGTACCCGGTGCGCAGGTCGAACACCCAGCCGTGGATGTATGGCCGCTGGTGCTGCGCCCAGGCGGCCTGGATGGTGTGCGTCTTGCCGAGGTTGTAGACCTGTTCGATGACGTTGAGCTCCACCAGCCGATCGAAGCGCGCGCCATCGTCCAGGTCTTTCAGCTCTTGCCAGAAGTACTGCTGCGTGTCCTTGACGGTGCGCAGCCAGTTGTCGATAAGGCCGTGGTGCTCATGTCCCATCGCGGCCTTGACGCCGCCGCAGCCGTAGTGGCCGCAGACGATCACGTGCTGCACCTGCAGCACCTCGACCGCGTACTGCAGCACCGACAGGAAGTTCATGTCAGTCTGCACGACCAGGTTGGCGATGTTGCGGTGGACGAACATGTCGCCGGGGCTGGTGCCGGTGATGCGATCAGGCGGAACACGGCTGTCGGAGCAGCTGACCCACAGAAACCCCGGATGCTGGCCCTCAGACAGCTTGTCGAAGTAGCCGGGATCGAGTTGCAACTGCTGCTCGACGTACGCGCGGTTGTTGCGCAGAAGTTCTTCGATGCGCGTGATCATCACGGCCTCCTGTTCATCAGCGCGTGGCTCACACGTGCTCGATCACACCTTCCATCGGGTCGACGATTGCCGTCTTCCACGGCGATCGCTCGAGCATGCGCATCGTGTCGGCGTAGCCGGCACTGCGCCGCGCTTGGATGCCGGCGCTCGTGAAGTCGATGTCCTTGGTGTGGTCCTCGCCATCGACGCGCGGGGCCAGCAGGTGCGCCACGTGAATGGTCGTGCCGCAACCCCAGGAGGCGAGCTCCTTCACCTTGTCATCGTTGCGCCGGTTGAGCGGGATTTCCTTGTGCAGCTCGCGAATCACGTGGCGCAGGCGGTGGATCTGCTTCTGGCGCACGATGTGGCTGTCGGCTCGGCTGGCGAACTGGATGTCCTTCTGCCGGCTCATCACCTGCCAGATCGACGCCGGTTCGGGGCCGGTCTGGTGCCAGACGTTGACCGCGAAGATCAAGGAATCGCGGCGCGGCTTGTCGTCGAGCACCGCCTCGATCGGCGTGTTGGAGTAGATGCCGCCATCCCAGTACGGCTCGCCGTCGATGCGGATGGCCGCAAAGGCCGGAGGCAGCGCGCCCGAGGCCATCACGTGCTCGGCATTGAGCGGCTCCTTGCGGTTGTCGAAGTAGCGCATGCGGCCGCTGCAGGCGTTGACAGCGCCCACCGTGAGCCGCGTCTTGCATTCGCACAGGTAGGCAAAGTCGACGAGATCGTTGAGCGTCTCGCGCAGCGGCGCGGTGCTGTAGTACGACGCCGCCTCCACGCCGACCTCGGCCTTGCTGCCGCCGATCGCGTGTGAGTTCGGCGTGAAGAACCCCGGGATGCCGCGCGCAACCGTGTTGAAGTTGGGCAGCCAGTTGCCCAACCCCAACCAGTCGAACAGGCCCGTCACCGGCCATTGGTGCTCGACGCGGTGCCAGAACTCCTCGAGCCGCGCCAGACGATCCTCGGGCCGGTTGCCGCTGATCAGCGCCGCATTGATGGCGCCAATCGACGTGCCGATCACCCAGTCGGGCTCCATGCCCGCCTCGTGCAGCGCCTGGTAGACGCCAACCTGATAGGCGCCGAGCGCGCCCCCGCCCTGCAGCACCAGCACGAGCTGGCCCGGTAGCGCGGGCTTGCCGATCACCAGGTCGGGCGCGAGCGACACGCTCCTCGTGCGCGAGCGTTTGCGGTTGACCCGTCGTTGGGGGGTGCTCGTGGTGGTGGTCACATGGACTCCTTGTCGGTTCAGTGCTGCGTCCAGCCACCGTCCATCGGAATTGCGTTTGCGGTCATCGATGCCGCGGCGTCTGAGGCGAGGAACGCCGCCAGCGCGGCCAGCTCCTCGACCTTGACGAACTCCTTGCGCGGCTGGTGCACCAGCATCACGTCGCGCACGACGTCGGCCGGCGAGATGTTGTGTGCCTTGGCCTGGTCGGCGATCTGCTTGTCCACCAGCGGCGTCTTCACGTAGCCGGGACAGATGGTGTTGCAGGTGATGCCGAACTCGGCCACCTCCACCGCCACCGTCTTCGACAGGCCCACCAGCCCGTGCTTGGCCGCGACGTACGCGGCCTTGAACGGCGACGCCGTCAGACCGTGCGCCGACGCGATGTTGATGATGCGGCCGAAACGCCGCGCCTTCATTTCCGGCACCACCGCCTTGATGAGGTGGAAGGCCGCGAACAGGTTGATCGCGAAGATGGCGTTCCACTTCTCTTCCGGGAACTCCTCGATCGGCGCCACGTGCTGGATCCCGGCGTTGTTGACCACGATGTCGACCTTGCCGAACTCCGCGCGTGCGAGGTCGGCCATCGCGCGGATCTGGTCGGGGCGGCTCATGTCGGCGCCCGAGTACCGAACTTTCACGCCGTATTGGCGCTGCAGCTCGGCGCGCGTGAATTCGATCTCGTCGGCGTTGCCGAAGCCGTTGAGCAGGATGTCGGCACCCTGTTCGGCCAGGCCGCGGGCGATGCCAAGGCCGATGCCGCTGGTCGATCCGGTGACGATGGCGGACTTCTGTTTGAGCATGATGAGGATCCAGGTCGTGAGTTGTTGAAGCCAGAAGGTCAAGGCGCGAGCGCCTCGCGCTCGACCTCGTGCGTGCGGGTGAACC
>Ga0068862_100002895_pt1 | contig 15009 bp, 10 predicted proteins | sample KBSSwiS52_FD_66598 | JGI IMG/M metagenome (GOLD analysis project Ga0068862, IMG submission 66598) | Switchgrass rhizosphere microbial communities from Kellogg Biological Station, Michigan, USA - KBS Switchgrass S5-2 | ecosystem: Host-associated > Plants > Roots > Rhizosphere > Soil ... | reverse complement strand
CCGAGGGTGGGGGAGACGCCGGAGATCGGCGCGATCAGCGCCCCGGCGAGGCCGCCGAGGGCGCCACCGATGGCCCAGTTGCCGGCCTGCAGCAGCCCCACCCGCCAGCCCAGCGCCGCCAGCTGGCGCGGCCGGTCGGAGACCGCGGTGGTGGCGACGCCGAACTTGGTCCGCGAGTAGACGAGGCCGAGGCCGGCGGTCAGCGCCACCGTCACCGCGAGCAGGATCAGGCGGTCGGCGCCGACCCCGGCGCCGATCACGTCGACGCTGCCGGTCGGCAGCAAGCCCTCGACCAGTTGCGGCGTCTGGCCGTAGCGCAGCAGAGCCACCGAGGTGACGATCAAGAGCAGGGCCAGAGTGGCGACGACCCGGGTCAGGGTCGAGCCGCCGCGCGGCAGCACCATCGTCGCCTCGTAGGCGAGCAGGCCGAGCAGCGCCGCCAGCGCCACGGCGGCGAGCATGGCCGGCACCGCCGCCCAGCCGCCGTTGGCGGTCAGGTCCCAGTAGACGAAAGCGCCAAGCAGCGCCGCGCCGCCGTGGGCGAAGTTCACCAGGCCGCTGCTGCGGTAGACCAGCACCAGCCCCAGCGCCGCCAGCGCGTAGAGCGAACCGGCGCCGAGGCCGAGCAGGAAGAGCCTGGCGAACTCCGTCATCGGGCGAGCGCGCCGCCGCCGGCGCTATTTACCGGCCGCGGCGAGCGCTTCGAAGGCCGGCGCCGTGTCCAGCGGCTGTTTCTGGGCGAGGACGATCTCGCCGTTCTTTGCTTCCAACACGAAGACCTTCGTGTTGACGACACGGCTGAACGTCTCCGTCGGGTTGGCCGCGGTGAAATCGACCACCGGGCCGAGCTCGGTGTCGTACCTCTTCACTTTTTCCAGCGCTTTCGAGGTGTTGGCGGCGTCGACCTCGGACTCGCCTTCGGCCGCGTGGGCGAACAGCTTCACCGCCGCGTAGGTCGACTCGAGGATCGCGTCGAGCGGCACCTGCGGCGAGATTTCCTTCGCCTCCGTTTCGAGCTGCTTCAGCGCCGGGGTCTTGGCGCTGTACGGGAGGTAGCCGCTGACCAGGATCGTCCCGTCGGCCGCCGCGCCGAGCGCTTGCACCGATTCGGCCGGGAGGATGCTGAGCGGCGCCGCGACCTTGACGTCTTCGCCGCTCTGAGCGACGGCCGAGACGACCTTGGGTGCATTGGTCGCCGAGGTGAGGACCGCCAGGCAGTCGGCGCCGGCGCCGGTCGCCGCGGCGACCACCGGAGCCCAGTCGGCGGCGGTGGAGGCACCGAAGACCGGCTCTCCGGGGGTGCCGCCGCCGGCTTGGACGCCGAGTTCATAGAGCTGCGCTGCGGCCTTTGCGGTCGGCAGGTTCTCGCCCACCGCGACGCTCTCCTGGCAACCGATTTCGTCGAAGTAGAGGCCCATCGCGAAGGCCAGAGTCGCGCCCTCGCCGCCGAGCAGGAAGTAGCTCTCGCTGGTGCTGTTCTGGATCGCAGTCGGGCCGATCCATGGGATCCCGGCGGCTTCGACGATCGGCACCACCTGCGGCTCGAAGAGGGTGTAGCCGCCGACCATCGCCGCTACCTCCTCCTTCACCGCTTCGCGCGCGCAGGCGACGGCTTTGTTGGTGTCGTTGCCGTCGTTGCAGACGATCAGGTCGATCTGCTGGCCATCGACGCCTCCGGCGGAGTTGATCTCGTCGACCGCGGCTTCGGCGCCGACCTTGATCGATTCGAGCGAGAACTGGGGCGCTTCGATCGGCCCCATCGCCATGATCTTGATCGTCCCAGCGTCGCCGGAGTCGCCGCCTGAGCTAGAGCTGGTGTCGTTGCCCGACTCGCCACAGGCGGCCAGCGCTAGGGCGCTTGCGGCCAGGGCTGCGAGTGCGCCGGTGCGGTACCCGAGATTCATCCGTCCTCCTCCTCGTCGGGCCGTGCCGGCCCACTTCCAACAGTAGGACAGACGACCAGGTTGAGTGACCAAGTATCGGTGCGAGCGGCGGCCCTGTCAACCTGCAAAGCCCCGCCGATCAATCGACGCGTCTAGACTGTCGCCTATCCTGGTCGCATGACCTGATCGTCCCGTTCCGCCGCGGCGGACCGAACCTGGGAGAGCAAGTGGCCTATTTGTCAGCAGAGGAGCGCCGCCGCACGATCATCGACGCGGCGATCGAGGTGATCGCCCAGGAGGGCCTCGCCCGGGCGACGACCCGTCGCATTGCCGAGCGCGCCAACGCTCCGCTCGGCGCCCTCCACTACTGCTTCCGCAACAAGGACGAGCTGATCCAGGTGGTCGCCGACGAGGGGGCGCAGATGCTGGATGCGGCCTTCGACGAGGTTGACCCGAGCGTCGGCTTCGAGCAGACGCTACGCGACAGCATCGCTGCGCTGTGGCACTGGGTCGAGCAGAACGCGGGTCTGCAGATGGCGCTGCTCGAGATGGCGATGTGGCGGATCCGCGAGGCCGACGAGTCGGCCGATCTCTACGAGATGTGGACGCGCTTCGGCGGCGACCTGCTGCGCGACCGGCTCGGGCGGGCGCTCGAGCAGGACCCGGTCGAGCTGATGGTGCCGCTGGAGGAGATCGTCCGCTTCATCAACCACCGCTTCGATGGCCTGATCCTCGAGTTCGCCGCCTCGGGAGATGCCGCCGCCTGCCAGCGCCAGACCGAAATGCTCGCCGACGCGATGGTGCTGCTCAGCGTTCCTGGTACAGAGCCTCGAACCGCTGGGAGTGGAGCCGCTCGACCTCAGCCCGCCTCACCTTGAGGCTGGCGGTCAGCTCGCCGCGCTCGGCGCTCAGCTCGCGCTCGAGGATGGTGAAGCGCTTCGCCTGCTCGCTGCGTGCGTAGCGGGCGTTGGCGCGGTCGAGGTCGGCCGCGACCAGGGCGCGGACCCGCGGGTCGCCGGCCAGAGCTGACGGAGAGACGTCCTCGATCCCCTCTTCGCGAGCCCAGGCGAGAACCTCGTCCCAGTCGAGGGTTAGGAGCAGCACCGGGTAGGGCCGGCGGTCGCCGTGCAGCACTGCGTAGGAGACCCAGCGGCTCTGGCGCATGTCGTTCTCGAGGTTGGAGGGGGCGATGTTCTTGCCGCCGGCGGTGATGATGATGTCCTTCTTGCGCCCGGCGATCGTCAGGTAGCCGTCGGCGTCGAGGCTGCCGAGGTCGCCGGTAGCGAGCCAGCCGCCGGGCAGCGCCGCCGCGCTCGCCTCGGGGTTGCCGTGGTAGCCGCTGAAGATCGACTCGCCACGCAGCATCACCTCGCCGTCGGCGGCGATCCGGATCTCGATCCCCGGGACCGCCCGCCCGACGGTGCCGAAGCGGTGGGCATCGGGGCGCGAGACGGTAACCGCGGTGCCGGTCTCGGTCAGGCCGTAGCCCTCCATCACCGGGATCCCGCACTGCCAGAAGAACTCGAGCACCTCGCGGGCGATTGGGGCGCCGCCGCTCGAGGCCTCGCGCAGGCGGCCGCCGAAGACGGCGCGCACTTTGGCGACAAGCGCCTCGTCGGGGCCGTCGCCGCGCAACCGCTCGGCGCCGACTGCACGGTAGATCTTCTCGAAGATCCGCGGTACAGAGGGCAGGAAGGTCGGCCGCACCTCGGCGAGCTCGGCGAGGATCCGCTGCGGGTCGCCGGCGCTGTAGGCGACGGTGGTGCCGCTGTCGAGCGCCGCCAGCTGGACGATCAGCGCGAAGGAGTGGGCGAGGGGGAGGAAGAGGTAGACGAGGTCCTCGCCGCCGTGGAAGACCTCGCGCGAAGTGACCGAGGTGATCGCCGCTCGGTAGGTGCGGTGGGTGTGGACGCAGCCCTTCGGCGGCCCGGTCGAGCCGGAGGTGTAGATGATCGTGTAGAGGTCCTCGGGGGCGACGGCGGCGATCCGCGCCGCTAGCGTCGCCGGCTCGATCGCCGCGCCGAGGCGCCGCAGCTCGTCGAGGTCGAGGTCGCCGGCGCCGGGCTCGATCGACAGCACCTCGCGCAGCGAAGGAAGCTCGCCGCGCACCGCCTCGACCTTCGCCACCTGCTCGGGCCCCGCGCAGATCACCGTCCGCGCGCCGGAGTCGCCGATCACCCAGGCGCACTCCTCGGGCGAGCTGGTCGGGTAGATCGGCACGACGGCGGCGCCGGCCATACAGACCCCGAAGTCGGCAACCGTCCACTCCGGGCGGGTGGTGGCGAGGACGCAGACGCGCTCGCCCGGCTCGGCGCCGAGCGCGAGCAGGCCGCGGCCGACCGCGGCGGCGTCCTCGTGCAGGGCGGCGAACGAGAGGTCGCGCCACTCCTCGCCTTGCTTGTGGCGGATCGCCGGCCGCTCGCCGAACAGCTCCGCCGCCCGCGGCAGCAGGTCGGCGACGGTGCGCGAGCCGGTGCTGGCCGGCGCCGCCTCGCTCACGCGAGTCCCGCCAGCGCCTCGGCGGCGGCGCGCTCGCCGGAGCGCACGGCGCCGTCCATATAGTTCATCCAGACCGGCGAGGTCTCGGCGCCGGCCCAGTGGACGCGGCCATGCGGCTCGCGCAGGGCGTGGCCGTAGCGGGTCCAGCCGCCGGGGCCGAAATTGGCGCCGAAGCAGCCGCGGGTCCACTCCTCGCCCGACCAGTCGGTCTCGATGTAGTCGAGCGGCTCGGCCGCCTGCGGGCCGTAGAAGCGGGTCAGGGCAGCTAGGGTGACGCGCCGCCGCTCAGCCGCCGGCAGGCGGCGGAAGGAGCGGGCGTGGTCGGCCTCGGCGAAGGCGACCAGCATCCCCGGGCTGCCCGAGTGCGGCGAGTTGTCGAAGGTGACGGTGATCGGTCCCTCGTCGGTGAAGAGGCGGCCGCTGAGGCCGGCGTCGCGCCAGAACGGGCGCTCGTAGACGGCGTGGATCTTGATCGTCGTCCCCGGCGCGACCCGCTGGTGGAGCTGGGCGCGGTGGACCGGCAGCGCTGGCGAGAACTCGATCCGGTCAGCGAGTGCAATCGGCACCGCGACCACTGCCCGCTCGGCGCGGATCGTGACCGAGTCGGCCTCGACCAAGACGCCGCCGTCGAGCTGGCGGATCCGCCGCGCCGGCGCTCCCAGCAGCACCCGGTCGGGGCCGAGCCAGGAGGCGACGCGGGCGGCGAGCGCGTGGGCACCGCCGACGAAGCGGCGTTCCTGGGCGCCGCCGTCGGTCTGGGTGAGCAGCGCCAGCGAGCCGGCCGAACGGATGTAGACGAGGACGTGGAGGAGCGACAGTTCGTCGGCCTCGGCGGTGAAGACGGCGGCGATCACCTGCCGCAGGAGCGCCGTCGCTTCCTCGTCCTCGACGTTGGTGGCGAGCCAGCTGGCCAGCGTTTGGCCATCCCACTCGAGCGCCCGCGGCGCCGTCCACGGCTCCTCGAGCGGCAGCTCGGCGGCCATCCCGTCCAGTCGCTGGACGACGTCGGCGAGCCTCAGCAGGGCGACGTCCTCGCGGCCGCGGACGAGGATGTGGTTCTCGCCTTCGTCGAAGGTCGGGAAGGTCTCGATCCCCAGCTCGGCGGCGAGGGCGACGACCCGGTCCTGGGTCGGGCCGATGAACTGGCCGCCGAGCTCGGCAACGGCGCCGCCGACCGTCTCCTGGCTACAGACCCTGCCTCCGACCCGCTCGCGGGCCTCGAGTACGACGACGTCGCGGCCGGCGCTCTGGATCTTGTGCGCCGCGCTGAGGCCGGCGAGACCGGCGCCGACCACGGCCACGTCGGCGTCGAGTGGGGAACCGCCTGGGGTGGACTCCACGTCTTGATCTCCGTCCCTTAGAAGTTGAACAAACGACCTGGTTAAGCGACCAAGTATCTTTGCCGGTGGCGACCGTGTCAACCGCGATCGCGGCGTCGCGGGACCGACCGCGGCCGGCGCGAAAGCCGAGAAAGCCCTTGACAGCGGGGCCCGCGGGCAAGAGACTGTGGGCTAGTTCAGTTGACCAAGTCGTCTGATCAACTTCGAGGAGAACGATATGCCAACCCCCATTTCCGTCCCGCCGCCGTGTGCCTTCACCGCCCTCGACCGCAGCTGGGAGGCGGCGGTCTGATGGCCCGGCTCGAGGGGAAGGTCGCGTTGGTCGTCGGCGGCGGCGCGGACGGGCCGCCGGCCCCCGGCGAGGAGCTGGCGATCGGCAACGGGCGCGCCGCGGCGATCGCGGTCGGGCGCGAGGGGGCTGCGGTCGCGGTCGCCGACCGCAGCCTCGAGGCGGCCGAGGAGACCGCCGCCCAGATCCGCGCCGAGGGCGGCAAAGCGATTGCGGTCGCCTGCGACGTGCTCGACGAGGAGCAGTGCCGCGCCGCGGTCGGCGCCGCGGTGGCGGAGTTCGGCGGCCTGCATCTGGTCGTCAACAACGTCGGCATCGCCGATCTCGGCGGCGTCACCCAGACCTCGGTCGAGGACTTCGACCAGATCCTCGCGGTCAACGTCCGCGGACACTTCCTCGCGCTCCGCCACGCGGTGCCGGAGCTGGCGAAAGCCGGCGGCGGCGCGATCGCGACGATCTCCTCGCTGAACGCCCTCGTCAGCAGCGCCGGGATCGCCTATGAGACGAGCAAGGCGGCGCTCCTCGGGCTGACCCGCCAGGTCGCTGTCACCTGCGCGCCGCAGGGGATCCGCGCCAACGTCGTGATCCCCGGCGTGATCGACTCGACGATGCTGCGCCGCTTCGTCGGCGACCAGGAGATCGACTTCGTCACCCCGATCCCGCTGGGCCGGATGGGGACGCCGTGGGACGTCGCCAAGGCGACCGTCTTCCTGCTCTCCGACGAGGCCGAGTTCATCACCGGCACCCAGCTCGTCGTCGACGGCGGCCAGTCGGCGCACCTCTAGACGATGGGGACCGCCGTCGAGCAGACCGCCGGCCGCCTCGCCGCCCACGGGCTGCGCTGCCGCCACCTGACCGACCCGCTCGGGATCGAGCCGGAGGCGCCCGTCTTCGCCTGGGTGCCCGAGGCCGACGGGGCGGCGCCGCAGCTCGCCTACCGGCTGCTGGTCGCCTCCGACCCGGAGCTGCTGGCTCGCGGCGAGGGCGACTGCTGGGACTCGGGCCGGGTCGAGTCCGACCGGGTCAACGGCGTCCGCTACCGCGGCGCGCCGCTGCGACCGCGCGGCCGCTACTGGTGGACGGTCCTGCTCTGGAGCGACGACGGCGAGCCCGTCGCCGGCGAGGTCGCCTGGTTCGAGCTCGGGCTCGGCGCCGAGGACTGGCGGGCGAGCTGGATCGGCGCCGGCGCCGGTGTCTCCTCGCCACTGCTGCGGGCGGAGCTCGAGGTCCGGGGGACGGTGCGGCGGGCCCGCGCCTACGTCTCGGCCCGCGGCTACTGCGAGCTGCGCCTGAATGGCGCCAAGGTCGGAGACCGCGTTCTCGACCCGCCGCAGACCTCCTACGAGCACGACCCGGAGCTGATCGACGGCGAGGGCAAGCCGGCGCGGATTGCCAACCCCCGGACCCTCTACACGACCTACGACGTGACCGAGGAGCTGTGCGAGGGCGCCAACGTCATCGGTCTCGTCATCGGCCACGGCTGGTACAGCGCCGAGGAGGACAACGGGCCCGGGCCGCTGCCGCGCAAGCCGTGGGGCGACCGTCCCAGCGCGCTGGTCCAGCTCGAGGTCGAGACCGAGGCCGGTGAGGTGCTGCTGCTGAGTGACGGCGAATGGCGTGCCGCGCCCGGGCCGGTCACCTACAACGACTACGCCCAGGGCGAGCGTCACGACGCCGCCCTCGAGCCGGCCGGCTGGGACGCGCCCGGCTTCGACGCAGAAGCTTGGGACCCGGCGACCGTGCTCGACGGTCCGGGCGCGGCGCCGACTGCGCAGATGCTCGAGCCGGTGAAGGTGATCGAGACGCTGGCCCCGGTCGGCGAGTCGCGCGCCGCCTCCGGCGCCCGCATCCTCGACTTCGGCCAGCACGTCTCCGGTTGGACCCGGATCGCGGTCTCCGGCCCGGCCGGTGCCGAGGTCACCCTGCGCCACGCCGGCGAGCTGCTCGCCGACGGCGAGCTCGACGACAACGCCAACATGGGCGCCTGGCTGCCGGCCCGGCAGGCCGACACCTACGTACTTGCCGGCGGCGGCACCGAGAGCTGGGAGCCGCGCTTCACCCTGCACGGCTTCCGCTACGTCGAAGTGTCGGCGCCGGAGGGGGTCGAGGTCGAGCGCGCCGAGGCGCGGGTCGTCCACTCCGACTTGCGCTCGATCGGCGAGTTCTCCTGCTCGGAGCCGCTGCTCGAGCGGATCCACCGCAACGTCCGCTGGACCCACCGGGCGAGCTTCCAGGGCTTCCCGCAGGACGCCGCCGAGCGCAACGAGCGGGTCGGCTGGGTTGGCGACCCCGGCTGGGCGATCGAGGACTACCTCTTCAACTACGACTGCGTCGCCTTCTGGCTCAAGTGGCTCGACGACCTCGCCGACGCCCAGCTCGCCGACGGCCGCTTCCCTGTGATCTGCCCGATCATGTGGCGCGGCGGCATCGATATGGCGCCGCCCGACGACTACGAGGTCCCGGACGACCTCGACACGATGGTCTACTGGCCCTACGGGGCCTGGCCCGACTTCAGCTCGACCTCCTACCCGAGCATCGCCTGGCAGCTCTACCGCTACACGGGCGACGCGACGATCCTCGCCGCCCACTACGAGGGGATGGCCCGCGGCCTCGAGTACCTCTGCTCGATCGCCGAGCACCGGATCGTCGCGGTCGGCCTCGGCGATCACCAGGAGCCGCAGCCCGACGGGACCAGCGAGGTGTTCGCGCAGCGGACCCCGGTCGAGCTGACCTCGACCGCCTGGTTCTTCGAGATCGCCCGGATCGTCGCCGCGGCTGCCGCGGTGCTCGGCCACGAGGAGGATGCGAGCACCTACGGCGAGCTCGCCGAGCGGATCCGGGTCGCCTTCAACGATCGCTTCTTCGATCCCGCGGCGGCCAGCTACGCGAGCGGATCGCAGACCTCGCTGGCCTTGCCGCTGTGGTTCGGGATCGTCCCCGACGACCACCGCGAGCGGGTGCTGGCGAGCCTGGTGCGGCGGATCCGCGAGGTCGACGATGGCCATCTGGAGACCGGCACGATGGGCACCGCGGCGCTGCAGCAGGTGCTCGGCGCGGGCGGCGAGGCCGAGGCGATGCTGAGGATCGCCACCCAGACGACCTACCCGAGCTGGGGCGACCAGATCGAACGCGGCGCCACCACCGTCTGGGAGACCTGGGGTGGCGACCCGGACTTCAGCCGCAACATGAAGCTGATGGCCTCGGTCGAGAAGTTCCTCTTCCGAGACGTCGCCGGGCTGACCCCCGCCGCACCCGGTTGGGAGCGGATCATGGTCCGTCCCCGTCTCACCCACTTGCTCTCGCACGCGTCGGCCAGCGTCGAGACGCCGCGCGGTACCGCTGCCGTCGCCTGGCGGGCCGAGGAGGGCCTGCTGCGGCTGCGGATCGAGGTGCCCGCGACCAGTACCGCCGAGGTCTGGCTGCCCGGCGCGACCCCGCCGGACGCGGGCGAGCGCCACGAGCTGGTCGGCGGCGTCCACGAGTTCGACGTCAAATCAGGAGGAGACGATGAGTAGAGCTGTGAAGCTGGTGGGCTGCCTCGCGGCCCTGGCAGCGTGCGTTGCGGTCGCGGTGGGATGCGGTGGCGGCGACGACGGAGGGGGGTCGAGCGACAGTGGCACGCTGACGATCTCCTCCTACGACCTCGGCGGCGCCCCCGATCCGCTCGACAAAGCGATCGCGGGGTTCGAAAAGGAAAATCCCGACGTCAAGGTCGAGGTCAAGCGGACGGCCTTCACCCAGTACGCGCAGGCGCTGCGCCAGCAGCTCAGCACCAACCAGGCGCCCGACCTGGCTCGCACCGCGCTCGGCTACGGCGAAGCCAGCTCCGCGACCGTGCTGGCCGAAAAGGGCCTGCTCGCCGATTTCGGCGACGCCTCCTGGATCGGCGAAATCCCCGACCAGAGCAAAAGCTCGACCAGCGACGAAAGCGGCACCTTCGCCTTCCCGGTCGACTCCTCGGCGATCGGGATCTTCTACCTGCCCGGGGTCCTGAAAGAAGCCGGGGTCGAACTGCCGAAGACCTTCGCCGACGTGCTCGCGGCCTGCGAAGCCGGCGGCGGCGGCAAGGTCGTGTTCGCGCTCGGCGCCAACGAAACCTCGGGCATGCCGCTGTTTCTCCTCGACTCGCTGGTCGCCTCGACCGCTTACGCCGAAGACCCCGAATTCGGCGAAAAACGACTCGCCGACGAAGTCACCTTCGCCGACTCGAAGGGCTGGCAGGAAGCGCTGACGCAGTTCGAGGAAATGAGCGAAGCCGGCTGCTTCGACAAGAACGCGGTCGGCATCTCGCAGGAACAGGCGAGCCTCGAACTGTCGCAGGGCAAGGCGCTGATGGCGGTCTCGCTGACCGTCACCCTGCCGCTCTTCCAGGCCGGCAAGCCGAGCGAAGAACTGAAGATGGCGCCGTTCCCGGGCAACGTCGACGCCGCCCAGGTCCGTGTCCCCAACGCCCCGGTCGATGGCTACGTGATCCCGAAACGGGGCGGTGACCCGGAGCTGGCGGAAGCGTTCATCGAGTACTACGCCGAACACCGCGGCGAATTCGCCCAGGTCGACGAAAGCATCCCGGCGATCCCGCTTGGCGAGGGCGAAGCCAGCGTGCCGAAGTACGCGGCCGAACTCGAACCGTTCATCGAAGCCGGCAAAGTGGCGCCGTTCGCCCAGAACGAATGGCCGAACCCCGAAGAGCAGGTCGCGGCCGCTCAGGGCCTGGTGGAAATCATGCTCGGCGCGACCGAACCGGACGACGTCCTCGCGAAGATGGACTCGATCTGGACCGGGCCGGGCGAAGAATAGGAATGGCGGCTGGGACGGCGCCGGCGCGGCGAGCGGGGTGGGTGCGGCAGCGCACCCACCCCTCGCGCCGGGTGCCGTGGCTCTTCGCCGTCCCGGCCGTCCTCATCTGTTTCGGCCTCTTCATCCTCCCGGCGCTGCTCGGAGCCGGCTATGCCTTCACCAACTGGGACGGGCTGACCTCGCCGCGCTGGCTCGGGTTCGGCAATTTCACCGAGTTCTTCGGCGACTCCGAGAGCATCGACGTCCTCCTCCACACGCTCGAGATCTCGGCCGCCTACGTGGTCGGCGTCAACCTGGTCGGGCTCGGCCTGGCGCTCGCCCTGGAGAGGACGCTGAAGACGCGCGGCCTGCTCCGCGCCCTCTTCTTCCTGCCGGCGGTGGTCAGCCCCCTGGTCGTCGCCTTCATCTGGAAATTCATGCTCGACGCCAACGGCGCGATCAACGAAGCGCTCGGGGCGGTCGGGCTCGGCTCGCTGGAAAAGCCTTGGCTGGGTGAGCCGACGCTGGCGCTGATCAGCATCGTCGTGGTGATGATCTGGCAGTTCGCCGGCTACCACATGCTGATCTACTCGGCCGGGCTGCAGAGCCTCCAGGCCGAGCTGCGGGAGGCGGCCGCGGTCGACGGCGCCAGCCCCTGGCGGCGCTTCCGCGACATCACTCTGCCGCTGCTGAAGCCGGCGATGACGATCAGCGTCGCGCTCTCGACGATCACCTCGCTGATGGTCTTCGACCAGGTGATCGCGCTGACCGGCGGCGGTCCGGCGGGGTCGACCGAAACGCTCGGCACCTACGTCTACAAGCAGGCCTTCGTCAACGGCCGCTACGGCTACAGCGCGGCGGTTGCGCTGCTGTTGGTGATCGGCGTCTGCGCTGTCGCCTTCGTCCAGTTCCGGGTCGCCCGGCGTGGGACCGCGGAGGCGGGCCGGTGAGCCGCTACACGCGCTGGTCGGCGTTCCGCGAGGCCGGCCTCTGGTTGGCCGCGATCCCCGTCCTGCTGCCGCTCTACTTCGTCGTCGCCACGGCGCTGAAGCCGGCCGACGAAGGCGGTGGCCACTACTTCAAGCCGCCCACCAACCCGACGCTGGAAAACATCTCCGATGCCTGGAGCGAAGCCGGCTCGGGCACCGTCAGCTTCGCCGGGGCGCTCTTCAACAGCCTCTTCACGACCGCGGTCGTGGTAGCGCTGCTGATCGTCATCGCGGCCCCCGCCGGCTACGCGATCGCCCGCCGCGGCTCGCGGCTTGCCGGGGCGGTGTTCGGGATGTTCGCGCTCGGCCTGATCCTGCCCTTCCAGCTCGGGATCATCCCCCTCTACGCGTTCATGGTCGAAGCCGAACTGGCCGGCACCCGCGAGGGCCTGATTCTCGTCTACCTGGGGATGCTCTTGCCGCTCTCGATCTTCCTCTACACCGGCTTCTTCCGCGCTCTTCCGCCCGACTACGAGGAGGCGGCGCGGGTCGACGGCGCCTCCTCAGTGCGGATCTTCGCCCAGGTCGTGTTCCCGCTGGTGCGCCCGATCACCGGTGTCGTCGCGATCCTCTGCGGCCTGCTCGTCTGGAACGACTTCTTCGTCTCGCTGGTCTTCGTCGGCGGCACTGACAAGGAGACGCTGCCGGTCGCCGTCTACTCGTTCGTCGGCCGCTTCTCGGCCCAGTGGCCGTTGATCTTCGCCAGCGCACTGATCGCGATGCTGCCGGTGATGGTCTTCTACTTCTTCATGCAGCGGACGGTGATGCGGGGGTTCACGAGCACGTTGCGGGGCTGAGTCAGGCGGGTGGGCAGCCTTCGGTCAATCATGTAACAATCTTCTCTGAACCTGGTCAAGTGTCCAAGTTGAAGGAGGAGACGTGAACGCCGAGGCTCTGTCAGCAAGCCCGATCCCCGTCGACGAGCGCTGGCGCGGGTACGTCCAGGGCGCGGCGGGGGAGTACGCCGAGCCGCGCGCCGTCGAGGTCGAGGGCGAGGCGGCGGCGGTAGCCGGCACCGACGGCCTGCTCGCCGGCAGCTCCGCGGCGCTGGTCCTGACCGCGGCCGAGGGAGCGGCCCCGACCCGGGTCGTGCTCGACTTCGGCGCCGTCGTCAGCGGTTGGGTCGAGGTCGGCGTCCTTGCCGCCGGCGGCGGGCCGCTGCGGCTCGCTTACTCGGAGGCACGCCAGTTCCTCGGTCGCGAGGGCGACGCAGCCGCCGATCCCGACAACTTCTTCCACAACGGCTACACGCTCGGCAGCGACGCCAAGCCCGACGGTCGCGTCGACGTCTTCGAGGCGCCGGCCGAGCCGGCCGTGCTGCGGTCCGCCGGGCTGCGCGGCGCCCAGCGCTACCTGGCGATCAGCCTCGACCGCCCCGGCGAGTGGGCGCTCGAGTTCGTCCGGGTCGAGCAGACGAATTACCGGCCCGGCAGCGGCGGTCACTTCCTCTGCAGCGACGAGCTGCTGAACCGCGCCTGGTACGCGGGCGAGCGGACGCTGGCGCTGGCGACGATCCGCAACCAGCGCCGCAATCCCGACGGGCGCTGGGTGATCGTCGACGGGCCGAAGCGCGACCGCCTCGCCTACGGCGCCAACATGAGCGTCGCCGGAATCGCCGCCTACCACCACGACGACGGCTACCGCGAGGTGGTGCGCGACACCCTCAACCTCTTCGCCGCCCAGCAGGAGCCCGACGGCACGCTGCCGGCGGCGAGCGAGATCGACGTGCCGGCGGTGCTCGGCGACCCCGGCCCGCCGCAGGGCTCGCCCGAAGGATTCGGACCGCCGGCCGAGGCGGGGATCGCGCGGCTCGACTCCTACGGCGGCTGGTGGGTCACCTGCCTGCTCGACTACCTGCGCTATAGCGGCGACGCCGAGTTCGTCAGGCCGTTGCTGCCGGTCGCCCGGCGGATGGTCTTGCTGCTCGCCGACCACGCCGGCGACGGCGTCCTCTGGCGCAACGACCTCTATGGCAAGACGTACTCGATCAACTGGCATCCGCCGGACCCCGCGACCGGGATCGACGCCTGGGAGAACGCCTCCTACTTCGGCACGCTGCAGGCGCTGGCGACGCTCGAGCGCGAGCTGGCCGGCGACGAGACCGCGGCCGCCTCGCTCGAGGCGCGGGCCGATGCGGTGAAGGAGGCCCTGCTCGAGCGGCTCTGGGACGAGGAGGCGGGGGCGATGCTGCAGAACACCGAGGCGCCGGTCGCCGACCATACCGGCGACGCCAGCGCCGCCGCCCTGCTCTTCGGGCTGCTGGCGCCGGAGCAGGCGGCGCGGGCGCTCGCCCATCTCGACGGACCCCTCGCCAGCCCGGTCGGGACGCTCACCACCGCCCGCTCGGACAACGAGTACATGACCCGCTTCGTCTCGCCCTACATCCTCGTCCAGGAGGCCTTCGGGCGGATCCGCTACGGCGACGAAGCCGGCGCCCTGCGGCTGGTCCGCCAGTGCTGCGGCGCGATGCTCGAGTTCGGGCCGGGCACGCTCTGGGAGCAGGTCGGCGCCGATGGCACTCCCGGCGGCGCCGGCACGGTCGGCGGCGGCGGTACCAGCCTCTGTCATCCCTGGGCGAGCCCGGTGCCCTTCCTCTCGGTCGAGGTGCTCGGGGTGCGGCCGCTGGCCGACGGCTTCAGCCGCTGGGGCGTGGTCCCGCATCCGGTCGACCTCGAGTGGGCGCAGGGCGAGGTGCCGACCCCAGCCGGCCCGATCGCGGTCCGCTGGCGGCGCGACGCGGCGGCGGACTCGTTCGCGCTCAGCGTCGCGGCTCCCGCCGGGACGGTCGGCAGCGTCTCGCTGCCGCTGCTCGGGGCGGAGCGGACGATCGCGCTCGACGGCGAGGTGGTCTGGCGCGACGGCGCCGCGGTCGGCGGCGCGGCGGCGCGGCGCGAGGGCGATCGGGTCGTGGTCGAGGACCTGCTCGGCGCCCAGACCCTGGCTTGGGTGGGGTAGGGAGCTAGGCGGCCCGGGAGCTCAGGCCGGGGCGACGATCGCCTCGGCCTCGAGCTCGACCACGAGCTCGGGGTGCAGCAGGGTCGAGCCGCCGACGCAGGTGCTGGCGGGGAGGACGTCGCCGAAGCGCTCGAGGTGCGCCCGCCCGACCTCGCGCCAGAGCTCGACGTCGGTGAGGAAGGCGCGGGTGCGGACGACGTCGCCAAGGGCGGCGCCGACGTCGGCAAGGGCAGCCTCGATCAGGTCGAGGATGAAAACAGACTGCTCGTAGGGGTCGC
>Ga0068862_100002893_pt1 | contig 15018 bp, 27 predicted proteins | sample KBSSwiS52_FD_66598 | JGI IMG/M metagenome (GOLD analysis project Ga0068862, IMG submission 66598) | Switchgrass rhizosphere microbial communities from Kellogg Biological Station, Michigan, USA - KBS Switchgrass S5-2 | ecosystem: Host-associated > Plants > Roots > Rhizosphere > Soil ... | reverse complement strand
AGGCCGCGGGGCTCCACGTGGAGGCGAGCTGTCGATGAGCGTTGAGGGTGCCCGCCCGATCGGCGGGGAGGCGCGGCGACTACTTGCCCTTGCGGGTTGACGCCGTCGCGGCGATGTGCTCGGCGCTGCCCGCGGCGACCTTCTCGTCGTCGGGCTTCACGTGCTCCAGCTTGTCCTGCAGGAACTTCCCGCCGCGCGCGGTGATGTGCACCACCGCGGGGCCCTTGTTCTTCACGACGTTGACCATGCCGCCGCGCTTGCCGCCAGCCACCGCGGACACCGTCTCCGTCGGCTGGTGGACTGCGGCGAGCCCGAGCTGCGTCAGCTCCACCACCTCGGCGGGTGTGAGCCCGAGCTGCTTCGCGGCGTCGCTCGCGAGGTGGTCGCCGTGGTGCTTCAGGTCCGCGAGCGCGCGGAGCGTCTTCTTCACGTTCAGGGGCACTCGCACACCTCCACCCCACCGCCGTCGAGCACTCGCACCACACCCGAGCCCGCGAGCGGCACCAGCTCGCCGCTCCGTCGCCCGGCGCACAGCTCCGCGCTGCAGTCGTCGGGGATGTTCCGCGCGGCCTCTTCAGCCGCCTTCTGTCCGGCCTCCAGCGTCGTCGCGAACGGCCCGAGCCCGAACAGCCGCAGCACCAAGGCGGTCGCCCCGATGGCGCCCGCGGAGATGAACACCACGTGCTTTCGGGTCGGCGTGCTCACAGCGGGCCCCCGTCAGGCCGCGCCCAGCCCGTCGGACCGCACACCGCCTCGTCGCCGCGGTACAGCGCGTTGGAGCCCAGCTCGTCGGGCGTGCAGGCCCCGAGCGACACCTCGGCGCTCGCCTGCCGCAGTCGCATGGAGATGCACACAGCCGTCTCGTCGGTGAGCTGCACGCAGAAGGTCCCCACCTTGCCCAGCGCCACCGCGAAGACCGCCGACACAGCCGCGAGCGCGTACCGCTTCTTAAAGCGGCGACGCGCCCGCGGCTGATCAGCCGGGGGGACCTTCGCGGGGGTGTGGGTGTGCTCGCTCATGACTGAAGCTTAGGCGGTCTTCTTCTTCCGGTCGCGCTTGGGAGCCGGAGCGGACGCCGCGGGGGCGTCGCTCCCGACGGCTGCGGCGACCGCCGCAGCCACGGGGGCCTCGTCGCCCACGTCGTCGGCCAGCTCGCCGTGCGCGTGCCCCGTGATGGCAGCAAGCACGCCGCAGCGCTTGCAGCTGCGGCCGACCTTCTTGCCGTTGTGGTCCTTCCGCATGTCGCTCCACGCGTGCCCGTGGTCGCAGGGGTTGACTTCCGCCGCCGCCTGCGGCACCGCCTGGAGCGCGTCGCGCAGCTGGCGAACAGTCTCGGGGTTCGCGCCCTGGAGCGCCGCGATGAGCGCCTGCATCGTTGCTTGGTCTGCCATGTGGTGTTGCCTCCTGTGAAGGTTCTACTGCGAGAGTGCTCCGCCGTCGACCGCGTCAGCCACCGCGTTGCGCGTGCGCGCGCGACTCACGCCGCAGGTGCCGTTGCAAGGGTACGGTGCCACCGCGACGCGCGAGATGGGCTGGCACATGCACCCGCCGTCAGCGATGTACGCCGTCAGCTCGCCAGTCGAGCGGGCCTGCACGGTGACGGGCAGCGTGACAGCCTCGCTGTCCTGCCCGAGCGCGAGCAGCGGGAGGAGGACGGCGGCGAGCAGCGACAGGAGCGGGAGGCGTTCGGTCATGGTCAGTACGCGAGGGCGATGCAGCGGAGTACGTCGGCGGCAACCCAGTTGGCTGACGCCGGGGTGTTGTTGAAGTTGCCGACCGTGCAGCTCGTAGTAGTGCTCGCCGTCATGCGCGTTCGGAACACCGTGGTGGAGTGCGTAGTGATGTCCTCACAGAAGCAGTTCCAGCCGGTCGCCGCGGTCGGCAGCGTCACGACTCCGCTCGCACCCGTCGGGTTGCCGACGGTGATGGTGAAGGCGTTCGCTCCGTTCGCGGTGATGCTCGGCGTGGTACCGAACCCGCTGGAGATGGTCGCGTTCGTCGGGCTGAGGAGCGCGCCGTTCCCGTAGTTCACGCCTCCCGCGATGGGGAGCTGCGTGCCGCCCGAGCCGTTGAGCGGGCGGTAGAACTCGATACGCGGCTGCGTCGTCTGCGCAATCATCGTGATGGGGCCGCTCGCGTAGTTCGACGTCGCGACGTAGTGCCACTGGTAGCCGACCGTGTGGTCACACAGCATCTGCGTCCCGCCGTCGGCGTCGGGGTTGTACTCGATTGCGCCCTCGATGGAGGAGCTGCACGTCGGCAGCGAGCTGGCAGTGACGCCAACTGACCGCAGGTAAGTGGTGGCCTGAGTGAACGTCGTTGACGTCAGGTCAGTTGCGCTGGTGATACCAGCGATGAGGGTAGAGAAGCGCCCTGTTGACCCCGACAGCTGCGCGTAGGTGCCAGCACCAACTCCAAACTGCAGCGAGCCCGTACCCTGGTCCGCCGTGACGTACACCGTCGTGCCTGGGTAGGTCGACAGGTACAAAACCTGTGACCAGATGCCGCTAGCGGCCTCGGGCATGATGATGTCTGCGCCGTTGCCGAAGCGCAGGTTCCCCGTCAGCCGACAACCGGAGAGCGAGCAGTAGCCTCCAATCGCCTCCACACTCTCACCGACCAGCTCGCGCGCCGCGCTGTCGATCGACGCGGTGAAAGTGACGCAAACTCCATCTCCAACGGGAGAAGAGACCTGCGCGAGCTGCAGCATGAGGAGGAGAGTCAGCATGTGTTCTAGCCCCAGGTCTGCAGCCGCGCGGTGAAGGCTCCGCTGCCGCCGCTGTTCGTCATCGACCGCAGCTCCACGTAGACGCGGCCCTCGGGCACCCAGATTTCCTTTTCGGGCGCCACCCAGATGTTCCGCGTCACGCTGGGCTGGTCCTGGAATTCAGTCTCGCCCCACGCAGCGTCGGCAGTGCTGTACTGCCACCACACCGCCTGACCGACTGCCGGGGTGATGGTGCTCGCGCCGTTCGCCTTCACGATGAGGCGCGCACCGCGCACGCCAGCGAGCGAGACGCCGTCAGTCGCAGCAGTCGGAATGTTGCCTGCCGCGGAGTTGTACGTCTGCGTCGTCGCGCCGCCGGGGCCCACGCCCGCGCCGCTCGGGTTGCCGAGCGAGCCGTTGCTGATGCCGCGGAACAGCTCGTCGTACTCGGCGTCAGGCTCCTTCTGCACGCGGAGCACGACAGTACCAGTCGTGACGCTGCCCGCGTTCCGCTTGATGGTGAAGCGCTCGACGGGCGCGCGCATGATGCCGCCCGGCTGCACGTTCAGCTGCTGCCCGCCCAGGTCGAAGTCGAAGTCCAGCGCGCCGCCCGGAGTCGAGCCCTGCACGCTGTAGACGATGCTCCAGCACTTCCCGACGGGCACCTCGATGTACCCCGGCGTCGTGAAGCGCGAGTCGCCCAGGTCGAAGGTCAGGTTTACGAAGCCGCCCCGCTTGTTGATGCTCTCCGCCGCCTTGCGGTCGGCCAGCGCCTCGCTGACGTGCTGCCCGTGCATCTCCAGGCGCAGCGTCTCCGCGCGCAGCAGCGCCTGGAAGTCGATGTCCGTCACCAGCCTGCTCTTCTCGATGACCTGGGCTCGCGTCGTCATGGGCTCACTCGTGCAGGTAGTACGTGACGGGCAGCCCGCCGAAACCTGCCCTCAGCGGCGCGTCGTTGAAGCAGTGCGCCCCAGCCTGGGCGATGCGCGTCTCGTCGGGGTTCGGGAGCACGAGCGCGAGGTGCGCGCCGCCTGGGACCGCGCTGCTCACGCTCGTCGCGATGGCGAGCCCGCCCTTCGAGGCGTGCAGCCGCGCCGCCGCCTCGTCGTACTCGACGCGCCAGCCGTCGTTGCCCGCCGCGAGCCACTCGATTTGGGCGTACGCGTGCGTGCCGTACTCCGCGAACGGCACGGGCGAGCCGAGCGAGCTGGTCACCCACGCGATGAACTTGTTGCACCACGTGCCGCCCTCGGGCGCCGGGGGAGCGCCGCGCTGCAGCTGCGCGTTGTGCTCGGGGTCGATTTCGCGCACCGCCGCGACGATGTCACCGGGCGTGCGCGACTTCGCGCGGATGACGAACACCGCGAGCACCCCGGCGACGATGGTGAGCAGGACGGGCATCACGTGAGGTGCACCGCGATGATGAGCACGAGGATGACGATGGCCATGATGACGAACGGGGTGCCGTACTCGAGCACGCCCGCTGCGGCGCTCGCGGCCTGCCGCACGGGCTCCGTCGCGTTCTCGATGAACTCCCCGACGGAGATGGTCGAGAGCTGCGGCGCCGCGACGTCCACCCACCACTGCGCGAGCGGGTCGCGGTCGTTCAGAGGCGGGTACCCCTGCTCGCTGCGCCAGCCGAGCATGCCCTCGATGATGCCCTGCAGCTGGCCGCTCCACGTCTTCCAGCTGTACGTACCGTCTACGACGCGCGCGCCGCTGCCCTTCGCGAAGTCGAGCTGGTCGCACAGCGCGGTGAAGCTGCGCACGTCGCTCGGCGCGAGCGGGTTCAGCGCCATCGGGCTGCCGATGTGCGAGTCGGTGTCCCCCGCGTAGTAGCGGGTCTGCGCGAGCAGGTCCTTCAGGATGGCGATGCTCTCCTGGCGGGTCATGCGCTCACCAGCGGAGGCTGTGAGGAGCCACGCGACGGCCACCGACCGTCCCAGCTCACCCAGTCCGACTCGTTCGACGGCCCGCCCTCGATGAGCAGCTCCCCGTGCACCTCGCGATCGCTGTCGGCGTGACTGGTCGCCCCGCCGCTGTCGTGCTGGCGCGCGTCGGCCTCGCTCGGGCGCGTGAGGAGCCAGAGCAGCGCGAACACCACGAGCAGCGTGATGACGGTGCGGCTCACAGCTGCAGCTCCTGCGGAGAGTAGATGACAGACACGCTGCGGAATCGCGAGCGAGCCACGTCGATGCCGTAGCGGTGCGCAGAGTCGAGCATCACAGGGCGTATCTCGTTCGCGCTCGTGCGCACGGGCGCGAACACGTAAGGCGCCGCGAGCACGCCGCAGCGCCTGCCGACTTCGAGCGTAAACGCCTCGTCGCCGGGGTAGAGCAGCTGGTAACCGGTCACCGCCGCGAGCGTCATGCCATGCGCGCTGCCGCGCAGGTGCGCCTGGAACTTCGTCGCGTCGAGCGCGGCGCTCCCGAGCAGCCTGCCCGCGCGGGCCTCCAGCGCGTCGAAGTCGTGCTCGGGGAGCTGCCCCTGCGGCTGGAAGCTGTGCGCCGTCATGTTCTGGAGAAGCCGCGCGCCGCCCGAACCCTTGCTGAAATTCTGCGCGTCGCTGCCGTCGCTGCTGCCCTGCTCGTAGGTGTTCGCCGCCATCGGCTGCGCCTGGAGGTAGCCGCCCGCGAGCGCCCAGAAGGCCTCCTCCGTCATGGCGGGCTGCGCGGCGTTCGTGCCCGCCGCAATGTCGCCCAGGTCGTTCGTGTCGGTGACGCCGGGAGGCCTGCCGATGCTCGCCCAGAACATCAGCACCGCGCGGTGATACGCGTACTCGCGCTTCACCGCGAACCACCGCGCCACCGCGCGCACCGCGGGCAGCTCGCGCAGCGCCTGGGGGTCCTGCACGCTGTCGACGTAGTAGCGGTGCAGCTCGACGCTCACGCCGTCGGCGCTCTGCACCACGTCGGCGTACCGCTTCGTGTACGCGACCTGCGCGCCGCGCGCCTTGCTCAGGTTGTCGAGGTAGTTCTGTACCGCCGTCTCCTCGAAGTTGTACCAGCGCGAGTAGTACAGGCTGGGCTTGTTCGACACGCGCGCCCAGTAGTTCCTGGTCCCCGCGACCTGCTCGAACATGTACATCTCCAGCATGGCGAGCGCGACGAGCACGCCGATGCCGCCGACCACCGCCGCCTCCGCTGCGGCGCTGCCGACCGTCACCGCGGCGAACGCGTCCACCGTGCTCTCCGCAGCGGCGCCCGAGGCCGTTCCGCCGCCGCTCGCCTGCGCGACTCCGCCGCCGCCGACTTCCGCGAGCGTGCCGCCCGCGACCGCGGTGCCTCCGCCCGCTGCGACCGCGGTACCGTGCCCGCCGACCGCCGCGAGGATGGTGCCGCCGAGCGTGACGAGCGAGCCCGCGGTGCCCGCGATGGCGGGAGCCACCTTGCCGAAGTCGGAGCCACCGCCCAGGCCGTCGGTGTTCCGCGGGGGCACCTTCGGCGGCTCGGGCGGGGGAGGAGGGGGCGCGGCGCTGCCCTTGCTGCCCATGGAGAGCAGCAGCGCAGCCACCACGATGACCCCGACCACGAGCACGTTCAGCCCTCTCAGTTCTTCTGCACCGCGGTCTTGATGACGTCGGTGGCGTCGTCGAGCCCGCGGTTGATGGTGCCGAGCAGCGCGTAGAACTGCTCGTCGTTGACGTTGCTCTGGTTCGTGTTCGCGCTGGAGCCGTTCGGCACCGCCGTCGGCGGCGCGACGGAGTTGGACTGCTGCGGGGGGCTCGCCTGCCTGAAGTAGACGAAGGCGAGCAGTACGACGACGATGATGAGCACGGTCAGCTCCTCTCGAAGGTCAGCTTACCCGACCTTGACGGCGAGGGGCATGAACTCGGCGCGCGGCCCGCGGTAGTCCGCCTTCGACAGCGTCTTCACCTTCGCGGACTGGTCCTTCATGCCGAGCTTCTGCAGCGCGCGGGCGCCGATGGCTGCCTGGGCTCCGGGGGCCTGCGCGAGGATGCGCCCCGCGAGGATGATGCCCGTCGCCTGCGAGCCCGACGGCCACCGCACGCGCAGCGCCGACTCCGCCATGAGCGCGAGCTTCGAGACGCGCGTACCCCACGGCGACCACGCCCACATCTGAAGCGCGTTGTCGGCCGCGACGAGCGCCGTCGGCGTGCCGCTGTTGACGATTTTCGAGTTGTCGTCGGTGGCCGCGCGGGGCTCGCCGTTGATTTGGTTGATGTGCCCGCTGTTCATATGCGTGTGGAACGCGCGCGTCAGCTCGCTGCAGCTGACCTGGGGCAACTCGCCCGCGCCCGTGCTCACCTGAATCGCGGAGAAGTCACCCGCCGTGATGGCGTCCCAGCTCGCGCTGTTCGCGAGCCCGCCGCACACGTAGAGCGAGCGACCGTTCAGCGACGCGTCAGCGTTGCTGATGCTGTACGTGTTCCGGTCGTAGAAGGGCGGGATGCGCACCTCCTTATCGAGGAACGCGAGCCACGCCGTGATGCGCATCGCGACCGTCAGCACCGTGGTGTCGGCGCTGAAGTCGGTGAGCGCGCCCCAGTTGAACTCCAGGCGCCCGGTCTTCAGCGCGCTGCAGGGGAGGAGGAAGTCGCTCGGGTTGCCCGCGAGGCCCCAGGGCCCCATCGGCAGGTACCGCGAGAAGTTGAACGTGTTCGTCGAGCCGCTGTTCGTGTCGGGGTCGGGCACGCGGAGCTTGCCGTTCTCCATCAGCTCGAAGAAGCGGAGCGGGTTAAAGCCGCCCTGGAAGCGCGGCTGCTGCCCGTCGTTGAACTCCAGGCGACGGACGATGTTGTTGATGCCCACCACCGTCGGTGCCGTCGTGAACGTGGGCGTCACCGTCACGTCGAACTGAAAGCCCGCCACGTGGGCGATGCGCCCGAGCGAAGTCTCGGGCAGGGCCTCCAGCGAGACGGTGTCGTTGCTGCCCGCGCCGAACGTCGGCGCGCGGAGGAGGAAGGGGACGAGCTGGAAGTCTTTCATGGCGGTGACCTTTCGGTGAGGTGGGGGGAGCGGCGCGCTAGGCGGTCTTCTTCCCCAGGTCAGCGATGGTCTTGCCCTTCTCCGCGATGAACGAGTTGTACACGTACACGCTGATGAGGACGAGGATGAACACCAGGATGAGACCGCCGACCGACTTGCCCATGTGTGAAGCCTCCGAAGAGAGTGGAAGAGCCACTACGCCAGAGGAGCGGGCAGGCCAGTAGGCCCGATTTCGGAGACGGTCACGTTTTCGCGACGGAGAAGACTTCTCCGCCAGCTAGTACCCGTTGAGCACGCCGCGCGTGACTTCGCCGGTCGAGCGCCAGAGGAAGTAGTGCAGGTTCGGCAACGAGCGCAGCTCCGCGAGCTGCTCCGTCTCCTCGAGCCAGCCCTCGGCGTCGACGCGCGCCCAGGTCTTCCGACCGCGCAGCCGGAACAGGAGCACCTCGTCCACCAGCTGCGTCAGGTCGGTGTGCAGGTTCTGGGGGCGGCGCGACGCGCCCCAGATGTGATTATCCGTCACTGCGCCGCGCTCGTTCGGCAGGTGCCGCCCGCGATGCGTGAAGTCACGCAGCGGGTGACCCTCGGGGTCCTTCTCGCTCGGGGCCCACGCGCCGTTCAGCGGCGCGGTCAGGTCCAGCTCGTCATCAACGAAGATGACGTCACCGATGCGCCGCGCGAGCCGCGCGACGTCGATACCCTCGTACGGCCAGTTGAAGAGGACCATGCACCCCTGCCCCGACTCGCGCAGCTCGTGGAGCGCGTCGATGAGCTGCTCCTCCCCGCCGTCGCCCAGGTCGAACTCGCCCGCCAGCTCGTCGGGGTACGCGCTCGCGGGCGGGTCGCCGCTCCAGCGCTCGCTGTCGGGGTCCCAGTCGCCGCAGCGGTTGACGACGTAGCAGACGTGCCCCGCGCGCACCGCCTCGCGCACCATCGCCTGGAGCGCGAGAGTCTTGCCCGCCTTCGGCACGCCCATCGCCAGCGTGATGCTCACGACAGCAGCACCAGCCTGCGGTCGGGGTCGCCGCGCTGCCCCAGGTCGAATGCGAACGCGCACGCGAGCGACTCGCGCACCTCGACCGCGAGCTGGTCCGCGGTGAGCAGCTGCGTCACCCACTCGCGCTGTTTCTTGTCGAGAGAGTTCCACATGCGCTTGTCCCGCGCGTCTCGTTCCTTCGGGTTCACGCCGCGGGCTTCTCCGTCTGCTCCTTCACCGCCTCCAGCTTCGTCTTCACCTCCGCCTGCACCGCCGCCGCGCTCGCCTGCCGCTTCTCCTGCACGCGGCGAATCTGCCGCTTCGTGGCGCGCGGCGCGAGCGTGCTCGTCGCGAAGATGAGCATCAACACGCGCCAGTCCTGCAGACCGCCGAGCTGGTAGATGGCGGCGCTGAACGCCTGCAGCCCGAGCACCTTCTCCTCTTCGTCGAGCGCCTCCGCCTCGATGAGCCCGCCGAGCCCGGTCTCCAGGATGCGCGAGTACCCCTTCACGCAGGGGCGCGCGAGCCAGTACCAGCCCTTCGTCAGCCGGTCGAACTCGTCGGGGTCCGCGGGCAGCGGGTGCTCCTGCCGCGCCTGCCCCGGCTTCTTCCGCGGTTGTTTGTCGGGCCCGCGCTCGCCGTGCCGCCTGGGGCGGTCGACGCCGGGGACCAGCTCACTCGGCGGGCTTGTCGGCGGGCTTGTCGGCGGGCTTCTCTCGCTCGACCTTGGGGGCGGCAACGAAGGTGCCGCGCTTCCCGCGTCGGACGCGGTGCTCTTCTTCGATGACTTCGGTGTCGTCGTCATTGCGCTTCGTCTCCTTCACCTCGGGCTTCACCTCGGGAGTAGCGGGGCCCTTCCAATACGACGGGTCGAACACGTCGCCGTTCACGATGCCGCTGAACCCGTTGAACATCTCCGCCGCCTCTTCGAGCAGACCGCCGCTCTTCTTCTCGTTCGCCATGTGTCACGCCTCCAGGGACTTCGCCAGCGAGTTGACGACGCCGACCGCCATCATCCGCTCGACGGTGTTGAGCCGCGCGTACACCGCGTCGCGCGGATCGCGCGCGGCCTGCAGCGCCGCGAGCAGCGAGCTGCCGACGACGCCGCGCGCCTTCACGTCACCCAGAAGCGTCGCGACGAACGCCTTGCCCGCCACCACCGCGGGCGAGTCGCCCGGCAGCGTGTCGAGCGCCTCCACCAGTTCCTTCAGCTTCGCGAGCTGCTCCACAGCGCCTCCAGTTGCGTGAGAGTAGACTTCTTCAGCATCACCACCGGCCGCTCGACTCCGCGCGCCGTCACCGACTTGCACATCACCACGCGCGCCTCGACCGCGTCACGCACGAGCGCGTGGAGCCGCCCGCGCGACGTCACACCGAGCAGCGAGCGCAGCCCCGCGTAGGTCGCGCCCGAGTACCGCCCCGTGCGCCAGTACAGCGCCGCGAGCGCCCAGCACATCGCGAGCACCGCGCGCGGCACCTTCGTCGGCAGTCCTGCTTTCTTCGCGGTCTTCATTCCGCGAACCACTCTGCCAGAGGGGAGCGCGCGTGTACATGCCCGTCAGCCTCCAGCTCGGACACGCTCCAGGGGCGCGTGCCGCCGCCGTCGAGCGGGCAGCGCTTCGTGGAGTGCCCCGCCCACGCGCGGAACTGCGGCCCGCGCCGCGCCTTGCCGCCCTGCGCGAGCTGACGCTTCACCAGCGTCATGCGCTCCGTTCGCACCGCCTCCATCGCGACCGCGCGCCTGAAGTCCTCTTCGGTGACCGGGAAGCCCTTGCACGCGTAGTGCGGCGCGCCGTCGGCCGCGGGGTGCAGCTCGTAGAGCTTCGGCGCGTAGTACCGCGCCCAGAGCAGCGGCACCTCCACCTTGAGCTGCCCGAGCTGGTCGCCCGTCTCCACCGTCTCGCGCGTCGCCAGCTCCGCGTGCACGCTGTCGGTGTCGCAGTACGCGAGCCCCCGCGAGGCGACGAGCGCGCGGTGCAAGAGCACCCGGCTGCTCGCCGTCACGCATGCTGCCAGCGCGTAGTGCGTGCGCTTCGCCCAGCGCTCCACCTTCACCGCCATGAAGCGCTCGTCGGGGAACCCGTCGGCGTGCCGCCCGAGCGGCCTGCACGTGTCGGCAACAGCGTCCATCATAAACGCCTGCCCCTCCTCCCGCGTGTGGAAGACGCGGAGGTTCTCGCGCTCGGGGCGCTGGCCGAACTTCCCGTAGCAGGAGTTAAGGAGGAACTTCGCGAGCGACTTCTTCGCGCCCCGGCTGCTGCTCTTCAGCTCGTACAACTCGCGCACGAACGACTCGAAGGGCTTCTCCGCCGTGTACCGGAGCGCCTCGTACGGCACCACCTTCACCCCGAGCTGCGCCGCGTAGCGCAGCTCGGGCGCGGCGAACCAAGCGCGCCAGCGCCCGGTCGGGAAGAACATGCCGCCGCCCGCGTGCAGGTACGGCAGCGGCGGCACCTCCATCGTCTCGGGCACCGTCACCGTCGCGTGCACCACGCCCGTCTCCTTCTGACCGTCGAGCACCGCCCACAGCTGGCGCTTGTGCTCGGCGGGCCCGAGCGGGAGGAACGGCAGCGCCTGCGTCATGCTCCACGGGTACGACGAGTTGACGTCCAGCTCGACCAGGGCGGCGGCGGGCTGGTGGTGGAACACCTCGACGCGCCCGCCGCAATACGCCTTCCGCGCGGTCGCGTTCCACGAGCGGTAGTTCCGCAGGTCGGGCAGCTCAGTGCGCGCTTCGAGCACCGACATGGCGGCACTGGCGAACGTCGCGCGCAGCCCGCCCCCGTACCCCTCCAGCATCGACTCGACGCGCTCGACCAGCTCCAGCACCACCTCACAATCTGCGCGGCACCCGGTCTCCAGCCGCTCGCGCGTCCACTGCCGCACGTCGACGGAGTAGTCGTCCTTCCCCAGGAGCTTCTGCGCTGCCAGCTCGAAGTCGCGCGCGGCGTCCTTCAGCGAGCTGGGCACGAGCGCCATCGAGTCGAACAGCCGCAGCACGGTTTTGCTCTTGGGTGACTTCACGTGCAGCACCACCGCGCGGCCCGCGGCGACGAAGCCCGTCACCGCCCAGCCGAGCCGCACCACCGCGTCAAGCAGGAAACAAACGTCGTACTTGCCGCCGTTGTGCGCCCACCAATCGCGCGGCCCGCCCAGCTCCGCCACCTCGAGCATGTGGCGGAGCACCGCGGGCGCGACGTCATCGGGGCGCGTGCTATCGGGGTCGAGCACGAAGCGCCAGCTCCGCTCCTGCGACGCTCCCCAGAGCAGACCGCAGCAGCGCGGGTTCACCCAGTTCCACGCCTCGAAGTCGTACGCGCCGCGCTCCTTTGACGGCGCGAACATCAGCTGCCCCCTCGCGGCCACTTCTGCTCGGGCTGCGCCGCTTCCCACAGCACCCAGTCGAACCACACTTTGCACAGCTGGCAGGTCACCCGCTCCAACCAGGGCGACTCATCGACAATCTCCTGGCAGCACAGCGAAAGGGCCTGACGGTGCCCGCGCGCTGCCCGAGGCTCGACCATCGCGCGAACCACCGTCAGGTGCTGCACATCACACCCCCTTCTGCGCGCACAGCCGCTCCAGCGCCTTCTCCACGATGTCCTGATGGGGCGCGAACGCCTCCGCGAGCGCCGCCTCCAGGCCCGCGCGCGAGTCGGTGCGCCCGAGCCGCCGCAGCTGCTCCGCCACCTTCGACACCTTGCCCACGTCCGCGAGCGCGTCGGCCAGCTTCGAGCCGAGCCCCGCGGCCAGCGCCTCGCGCGCCTCCTTCTCCGCCGCCGTCTCCGGCTTCAGCGCTTCCTTCTTCGCGGGCGGAGCGCCCGCCTGCCCGAGCGCGAGCTGGTCCAGCGCCGCGCGCAGGTTGTCAGCGCCTGCGGTCTCCAAGAGCGAAGTAGGCGTTCCCTTCGTCGTCTCCGTCGTCTTCCGGTTCATCGTCATCGTCGTTCTCTCCGTACCTGCGGTAGCCAATCACCTCGATGTACAGCTCCTCTACGTCAGCCTTGTTCCCGAAAATTTTCTCGCTGTACTTGAGCCCGATGCCCTGGAGCCAAGTCGATGCGTCCTGAGGCGTCGTCCACCGCGAGCCCAGCCACGTCGCCCCCTGGTTGTACCCGCCGCCGAGCTGCACCATCGCGCGCGTCCCCGGCTTCATGGCGAGCAGCGCGTCCACCGCCTGCAGCCCGCTGCTCAGTCCCTTGAAGCGCAGCAGCGTCTTCTCGACTCCGCCGCGCCGCGAGCGCCGCGACTCCTCCAGCCCCTGCGGCTTGCTCTTGCTCGCGCGGTAGCGCCCCTTCGTCTTCCCGCCCGCCCGCGAGCGCCGCTGCCGCTCGCGCTGCTGCTGCCGCACCTCCTGCTCGCGCACCGCGCGGGTCGCCTCGATGAGGAGCCGCTTCTTCCCCTTCGGCCGTCCGCGCTGCGGCTTCTTCGCCCGCTCGTACTCCTGCCGCGCCTTCGCTTCCTTCGCTCGCTCGGCAATCTCCCGCTTGCGCCACGCGGCCACCTCGCGCGGCGTCATCCCCCGCACGCCCTTCGCGCCGACGCCCCGCGGGCGCTTCGGCGGTGCGCTCGGCCGACGTTGCGGCGGAGCGCTCTTCTTCGTGGTGGTGCGCTTTGTCTTCTTGCCCGGGCGCGGTGGGCGTTTCTTCGTCACTCAGTCTCCCGCCTGCGTGCTCCAGAAAAACGCGGGCCGACTGTACCAGCTCGACCCGCGGACGTCCCTCACTCCTCGGGAGAGGCTAGAAGGGGACGTACTCCTCTGCGTTCCGGTTCGGCTGCGCCAGCGCCGGGAAGTTGCGCTTCCAGTACGTCAGCAGCGCCTTCTCGACCTTCTCGCCGCGCCCGTCGCGCTTGCTCTGGAACTTCACCTTCCACATCTCCAAAGTCGTCTTCTTGCCGTTGCGCATGATGGGCTCCAGCTGCAGGAACGTCAGGCGAATCGTCGTGTCCAGCTGCAGCTCCCGAATCGCGCTCTTGAACGCGGCCCGCTCACCGAACAGCCACACGCCCTCCTCGACCTTCTCGCCCTGCTTCTGCGTCCCCTTCACCGCGTAGCACGCCCGCGGGGCCTCGCCCTCCTGCGCGGTGCAGAAGGCGCGCACGAGCTTGCCCTCGATGGTGAGGCCCTCTTTCGCCTCCACCCACTCGCCGTCGAGTTCCCCGGCGAGCTGCTCGTCCTTCCACTCCGCGCCCGTGTACAGCTCCGTCTGCTTCTCGCTCATGTTCGTCTCTCCCGCTCGCACGACCAGCTCGATTGCTGGTGACGCGGAGCGCGCAGGGGCACGAGTCACTCTTTCGCTGGTGCACAGGTAGCAAGCCCACAGCGTGATTTCTTCCGGCGTCTTCCGCCCTCGTCACGTGCAGCTCGACCGCGTACCAGATGTGCTCGTGCCCCACGCGCTACCCCGTCACCTGTCCGAGCTGCGTGCGCGCCTCGTCGGCACACCGCCGCGCGGCGTCTTTCATCTGCTCCAGCCTCGTCGTGTCGTTGTTGACCACGCGCAGCCGCTCCTCATCCGCGAGCTTTTCGAACTGCACCGACGCGTGCGTCATCGCGGCGACCTTCACCGCCTGGAGCACCCGCCGCGCCTCCGCCATGAGCGCGATGTACGCGGCCTGCAGCTCCGCGCTCCCCGTACTCGCCTCTTTCGTCGTCTTCTTCCCCATGTCTTTCCTCCGCGCTGCGGTGAGCAGCGCTGCAGTTACCGCATTCACGCCTTGAACTCCTCCAGCCACGCGAGCGCGGCCTTCAGCTCCGTCGACGTCGGCCCGCTCGCTTTCACCTCGTCCAGCTTCAGCAGCTCGTACCCCATGAGCGCGCTGCGCACCGCGCTCTTTGCCGCTTCGAGCTTCTCTTTCGGCGCGACCTTGCTCACCAGCTCGATGCGCTTCTGTCGCTCCTTCGAGAGCTGCGCGCGGAGCTGCTCGACCGTCTCCACGCGCGCGGGCCCGCCCTCGCGCTCGCTGATCTCCAGCGCGAGGTGAAAGAGCCGCTGCTGCAGGTCTTTCGCCTCAGTCGCGGAGAGAAACACGACCGCCGCGTGCATGCCCGGCTCCTCAGCGAGCACGTCGATGCCCACGCGCACGCGCCACTCCCCATCGTGCACAGCGGGCGACACGTCGAGCTTTTTGTAGTCGCTCAAGACTCCACCACCTCTTTCCCCCGGCATTCGGGCATCCCGATACCGCGAGTCGCCTGCCGAGTCTGCTGAAAGAGGCACATCGCGAAGAGGAGCTTTCCGAACTGCGCGCCGTCGGGGCGCCCCATGAACGCCTCCACCGCCACCTCCATGCGAGCGCGCGTCAGATTGAGCTGCTCGTTCTGCGAAAGCTGCGCGACCTTGAATCCCTCGATAACGTCCACCGACTTGAGCAGCTCCGCGGTGTAG
>Ga0068862_100002890_pt1 | contig 15030 bp, 9 predicted proteins | sample KBSSwiS52_FD_66598 | JGI IMG/M metagenome (GOLD analysis project Ga0068862, IMG submission 66598) | Switchgrass rhizosphere microbial communities from Kellogg Biological Station, Michigan, USA - KBS Switchgrass S5-2 | ecosystem: Host-associated > Plants > Roots > Rhizosphere > Soil ... | reverse complement strand
TCGGTGGTGACATAACCACGTTCCGAACGCGGGCGACTGTTCGCCCGACGGCGAGCGATGCATAGAAAATCTTTCCGACCGGAAGGCCGCCCTTGAGACGATGGCGTCCGATGGCCTCGAGACCTGCTGAAGCGATGCATCCACAGTTCTGGCAATCAGGCTTTCCACCGAACTGGCATGGACTGATCCTGTGTTCGAGATCGGAAGAGAAACACTCGGTGGTCTGCGCGAAGATGCACTCCTCGGGTGATCGCGGCGGATCGGCGAAGACCTTCAACATGCCGTCGAGCATCTGCAGCTTCGAGTAGCTCTTCCGCATCCGCGACAGGTCCGTGATCACTTTCTCGCGGTCTGCCTTCGTCAGCCGCTCCGTCGAGAGCTCGCCGATCTGCGGCGTGTACAGGCTGATCCAGATCAGACGCGTGCTGGGATTGCCCTGCCAGTAATCGAGGAACTCCTGCAGATACCCGTCACGACGGACCTGCTGTCGTGTGACCGTGCAATGCACGGTGACCTGATGACCCTCGATGTGCTTGAGAATCCGTTCATACGTCGCCGGTGTCCGGCGGACATCGTGTTCCGGCTGCAGACCGTCGATCGACACCACGACCTGCAGGCGAAGCAGCCCCCGCCACTCGGCCGGAATCGGACGCACGGCGCTCGTCACGAGCTGTGTGTGAATGCCACGCTCCGCCAGCTGCGGCAGGATGGCGTTGAGCTCCCGGTACCTGACGAGCGGCTCGCCGCCCACGATCGACAGATGGAGCGGCCGGTGGCGATCGATGAGCGCCATGAAGCGGCTGACGAGCTCATTGCCCTTGTAATCGGAGAGCCCACGCAGCGTGACGTTGCCACCCAGATGCTCATCGCCATATGCGTAACAACCGGGGCAACGCAACGGACATTCTTTGGTGATTTCGATCGACAGGTTGGGGCGATGCCCAGCGAGAATTCGACCCCAGGCCTGTACGACTTCATGGACTCCAACACCGGTAGCGCTCATGTGTGGCGACTATTATGGTCTATTCTTTCTGAAACATGGTCGTGAATCGGAAACTGCCGCGCATCGCGCGGCGCAAGTCGAGGCTGCACGGGTGGGGCGTTTTTGCCCTCGAGCCGATCAACAAGAACACGCGCATCGTCACCTACGACGGCGAACTCATCGATCACAAAGAGAGTTTCAAACGCGAGACGAAGTACCTCGAGCGCGGTGAGATCTGGTGTTTCACCGTCAATCGCCGATGGGTTCGTGATGCGACCGTAGGCGGCAACGTCGCCCGTTTCATCAATCACGCCTGCAAGCCGAATTGCTACAGCCAAATCATCGGCAAGGAAATCTGGATCCGTGCAGGGCGGAAGATCGAGCCGGGCGAGGAGCTGACCTACGACTACTACACGGACGGCGAGAAGATAATCCAGTGCAACTGCCGCCCGGGTTGCAAACGAAGGCTGTGACGTGCGGATAGGTGTTGCCGCCGTTGTCGTCGGGCTTCTTGCGACGGCGTCTGTCCACTCTGGTCTACCTGCCAAGGGCTTCGCCCTTGAGATCCCGACGCAGCCCTTGGCAGGTTGCCAGTATCTTTTGGCGCGCTTCGCGCGCCTGGGACCGCTATGCGGGTCACAACGAGTCCAGAATCACGACAGCGCGTCGCACAGCGGTCCCGCACAGACGGAAATCACAGACGAACAACTCGAGGCAGCCAGCCTCGGCCGCACCGTTGCCGTCGGTTCGCCATCCGGCGAGCGCCGGATCGTCCGGATTCCACTCGAGGTATACGTGGCGCGAGTGCTCGCGGGCGAGGGAGAGCCGAACGCGCCGGACGCGGCTCGCCAGGCACTGGCCGTTGCGATCCGGACTTACACGCTCGTGCAGATGGGGCGGCATCGTCGCGAAGGCTTCGATCTCTGCGACACCGTCCATTGCCAGGTGCTGCGGACGGCTAACGACAACTCGCGGCGCGCTGCCCTCGCCACGGCGCATCGGGTGTTGACCATCAATGGCGCTCCCGCCGAGGTCTTCTACTCCGCATCGTGTGGCGGCCGTTCCGAAGGGGCGGCGCAGGTATGGCCAGGCGCGACGTTTCCGTACATGCAGGTCGTCAAGGATGACGATGTGCACCAGGAAGATATGCCGTGGACGCTCGATCTGACGCTCGACGAGCTTCGTCAGGCGCTCGCGCGGGCGGGCTTCGGTGGCGGACCGCTTCGCGACATCAAAGTGGATCGCTACAACGCGTCGGGAAGGGTGGAGCGTCTCGGCATATCCGGCATGCGACCCGATGAAGTGACTGGACCAGCATTTCGAGAGGCGCTGGGCACGACGAGAATTCGCAGCACCGCGTTCACGCTCGCTCGTGAGGGCACACGGGTGCGGTTTACCGGGCGTGGATACGGACACGGGGTGGGGATGTGCGTGATTGGTGCCGGCCGGCGGGCACGACGCGGCGAGTCGTTCGAGGCGATCCTCACGCAGTACTACCCAAATCTCCGGCTCACCGATCTCGCTACGGGCGTCGTGGCACCGCGGGAGAGGGTCCCACCGCCGGTCGAAGCTGCCAGCGCGTCGGGCGTTCTGGTGTCCGTGCCGCGTGATTCGAAAGTGAGCGCGCGCGATCTCGAACGGCTCGCCATCGCCGCACGTGAATCGCTGTCGCGTGTACTCGGGATCTCGCCGAGCCCCGTGACTGTGGAACTGCACGAGTCGCTCGACAACTTCCGGCTGGAAGTTCGAAAGCCGTGGTGGGTGAGCGCGGCAGTAACGGGGACAACAATCGATCTCGCCCCGGCCGCACTGCTCGCGCAACGCGAGGGGATGGAGACAACCCTGCGCACGGCGATGGCCGAACTCATGATGTCGCCGGCGCTTGCCGATCGGCCGATGTGGGTGAAAGTTGGGGGAGCGCGGTACTTCTCGAGTGCCCCTCAGCCGCCGGCCTCCTCATCCGCGGTCACGTGTCCGGCGGATGCAGAGTTGAACCTGGCGATCTCGGCGGTTGCCCAGCGGGAGGCGGAAGGACGAGCCGTCCGATGCTTTGCGCGCGCCATCGCCAGGACTGGAGACTGGCGGCTTGTGAAATAAGAGCTGGGCGTCCAGGCCGGAATCTCGGCCGCAAATGCACCTGAATCTGGGCAATTGCTGGCGTTGGCACCCGATCGGCAAGGACGAGAAGAGACATGGAAACCAATCGGCTGTGCGGGCATCTAACTAAGTCAGGAGGTCCGGACAACGTTCTGTTTGAATCGACCTCCGGGAACGGTCCTATAATCGCTTTATGCTGATCAAGAAGGCGCCCGACATCCGTTCGTCAGAAATTACACCGAAGAGCGTGTACCTGCGTCGCCGGGAGTTCATCCAGGCTTCTGCCGCCGCTCTCGTGGCGGCGGGTTTCTCCTCCGTGGCCAACCCGGCCCAAGCGCAGGGGGGCGGCCTGGCGAAACTTCCCAACGTTCAAAAGAGCCCGCTCAGCACGAATGAGCCTCCGAGTCTCTACGAGCACATCACCAGCTACAACAATTTCTACGAGTTCGCACCGGGCGCTGGTGATGGCCCCAAGAACAACTCGAAGAACTTCAAGCCCCGGCCCTGGAAGATCAAGATAGACGGACTCGTCGGCAAGCCGGGCGAGTACGACATCGACGACTTCATCAAGCCGTACACGCTCGAAGAGCGCGTGTACCGCTTCCGCTGCGTCGAGGCCTGGTCGTTCGTGATTCCTTGGGTCGGCATCCCGATGGCCGAGGTGATCAAGCGGGTGGAGCCGCAACCGAAGGCCAAGTACGTCGAGATGACCACGTTGCAGGATACAGGCCGGTTCCCGATGCAGCGGACCGATCTCCTGCCGTGGCCATACATCGAAGGGCTAAGGCTCGATGAGGCACAACACCCTTTGACGCTCCTGGCCGTAGGGGTCTATGGAGAAGTGCTGCCGGCACAGAATGGCGCTCCCATCAGACTGATCGTGCCCTGGAAGTACGGCTTCAAGGGCGTAAAGTCGATCGTCCGAATTCGATTCGTTGAGAACCAGCCGAGGAACACGTGGCAGATCATGGCGCCGTCAGAGTACGGTTTCTACGCGAACGTGAACCCGAACGTCGATCATCCTCGTTGGAGTCAGGCGCGGGAGAAACGGTTGCCGAGCTTCGTCCCAAATCGCAAGACGGAGATGTTCAACGGCTACACCGAGCAGGTAGCCTCCATGTACAAGGACCTGGATCTGCGCAAAAACTTCTAAAGCCGATCACCGTCGTTAAGGTCCTCTGCTTCGCCGCGGCGCTCATCCCCGCCGCGGCGCTCGCGTACGGCTTCTATCGAACCTTCTTCCTCGGAGACTTCCTCGCCCTTACCGCCAATCCGGGCGACTACATCACGGACCAGACTGGGACCTGGACCATCGCCTTCATTACGATCACTCTGGCGATTACGCCGCTGCGCCGCATCACGGGGTCGAACGATCTCGTCAAGCTCCGACGCATGTTCGGACTGTTCGCGTTCTTCTACGCGACGCTTCACCTGCTGACGTGGATCGTGTTCGTCAATTACTTCGACGTTCCGTCGATGATCGTGGATATCGGCAAGCGGCCATTCATTACCGTAGGCATGGCCACCTTCGTCATCCTGCTGGCGCTCGCCGTGACCTCGAATCGCTATTCGCTTCGCAAGCTCGGTCGACGCTGGCAACGCCTGCATCGCCTCGTGTACGTTGCCGGGATCCTCGCGGTCGTCCACTTCTGGTGGCTGGTCAAGGCTGACATCACGCTGCCGCGCCGCTGGGCGTTCGCCATCGGTTCGTTGCTGCTCTTCCGCTTATGGTGGGCGAAGCGGGGCCGATTGTCGTTACGGTCCTGACCGCGCGTCACGCGATTCCAGTTTCCCTCCGTTAACTCCGCCAACGCCGCGGGCGCGACGACGCCTGTTCACACTTGGGCTCCCGAGCGTTATTGTGAGTGCGGCCCGAGTCTGCGGGTAATCGAGGGAACAGTCATGCCTGATGCCTTCTCGTTCGACTTGCGCGTCATCGACGTCGACGGACGGTTCATCGTGGACCCGAATATCTTCGTTCGCGTGACCAACGAGGTTCGCACAGTGACGGTGCAGGTCGCATTCGACGCGGCAATGGTCCCGCTCCGCTTCGACGATCGACCTGCCGGCATGGTCCTGCAACTTCGCGTCACCCCGAGCCGGTACCATGACGCCAGGATTTTCTGCCAGGTCGATGGCAAAGGGTTCATCACTCCTCCCGAGATCCGGGTTCCGCGCCGCTCGTCTGAATGGCTGCCCGAGTTCGGCACGTGGCAAAGCCTTGGCGGGGCGTTCGACATGCTGAAGGAGAAGCTCGAAGTGTCGCGTGCGTTCCGTCTGGGTCGCGCGTCGGAGGCGGAGCATCTCGTCGAGGACGCCTACGATGCCGTCAGCCCGGACGACGAGTCGCGGAGCCTGGCCAAGATGAGCTTGCTGAATCTCTACTCGCGTCTCGGGATTGAGACGGCGCCGGGTTCGGCCACTCCGTGGTTCTCGTTCGTCGACAACCTGTGTTACGCCACGCGCGAACGCTTCCTGGCCGAGATCGAGGAAGAGTGCTGGAGCAGGGTCAAGACGCTGACTCGCGAGCCGCGCGGCGGTTATCGCGGCATCAATGTTGTGCCCGCGCACATCAGAAACTTCGAGGCCATTCCCGGGGTGAGCGGTGTGTCCGATGCCTTCAGCGTGAAGACGAGAGATGCAAAGGCGAATCTCCAGCTCACAGTTGCGCGCGCCACGAAGGATGGACGCCCCGTGTTCCTCCTGGACTCCGACATGGACGAGAACGGCCGCCTGATTCTGCACGGCTTCGATGTGATCAGGCACTCATTCAACGGCGGGACGCATCCAATCGACATCTCGGAATCTCTGCGCGTGATGTTTCCGAGTGCTGCGCTGGGCTACGGGCTCGCGCCGAAGCGTCCGGTGCCTGAGACGCGCGTTCGCCTGGTCTCCTGACGCTCGCCAGCACGAAGCGGATTCGCCGGCGCTTGACAGTCCGGCCGCGCTGTTGCGTATCATAGGCATAGCTCGCCTATGCCTATGGACACTGGCCTGCCACCAGGAACGCTGATGATGCTGGTACTGCGTGTCTTGACCACGCAGCCGCTCCACGGGTACGCGATCGCCCAACGAATCCATCAACTCTCGCGCGAAGAGCTCAGCGTCGAAGAGGGCTCGTTGTACCCGGCCCTCCAGAAACTGCTCGTCAAAGGCTGGGTGAAAGCGGCCTGGCGCGAATCCGATTCGGGTCGCCAGGTGCGCGAATACCGCATCACCGCCAGCGGACGACGCCAGCTCGAGACCGAAATGGCGAAGTACCGGCGCACGGCGACTGCGATCGGATGGTTGCTGGAAGAGTCGTGAGGTTCCGCATGTCGACGATCGGTGAATGGATCCGCCGTCTCAACTTTCTGATCCGCCGACGTGCCCTAGAAGACGAATTGCGCTGCGAGATGGAGGCGCACCGGGCGCAGATGGGCGATCCGCGTGCATTTGGAAACACATTGCGATTGCGGGAGGAGGCGCGCGACGCCTGGGGCTGGGTATGGCTCGATGACATGGTGCAGGACACGCGTTTTGCGCTGCGGACGTTGCGGCATAGTCCCGGGTTCGCGCTCACTGCGATCGTGACGCTTGCGCTCGGCATCGGTGGCAACAGCGCCATGTTCAGTTTCGTGAACGGGTTGCTGCTCAAACCGTTGTACGACGGCGCCGACAAGGTGATCAGCGTGTACGGCCGCAGCACAACGGCATCGCCGGATTATCGGGGCATGTCGTACCCGAACTACCTCGATCTCAGGGACGGCACGACTGAGATCTTTGCCAATCTTGCGGCTGTTGCAACAGCGTTTGTCGGTCTTGACGCTGGCGAGGGCGCCAGGCGCACGCTGGCGTCCGGCGTGACTGCTAATTACTTTCAGATTTTCGGTCAGCCACTCGCGCTTGGCCGTTCGTTCGCGCCCGACGAGGAAAAAGCTGATGCGCGCGTCGCGATCGTCAGCTTTCCAGTCTGGGAGCAACGTGGTTCCGGCGCGAGCGCGCTCGGACAGACCATACGCGTCAACGGCGAGCTATTCACAGTGATCGGCGTCACCGCGAAGGGGTTCACCGGCACTGCCATCCCCGGGCCAGATGTCTGGTTACCGCTTGCTGTTCACGATGCGTTGAATACCGCTGAACACGTCAGCCGGTTGGGTGCGCGGGGCGAGCACGCGCTGGACGTGCTGGGACGACTTCGGGATGGCATTCCGGTCGAGCGTGTGGCGCCGGCGCTTGCTACCGTTGCGCGCAGACTCGAGCAAGCCTATCCGGCGGTCAACGCCGGCTACACGCTCGCGATGAGAACGCCGTCGCGTCTCCTGTTCCTGGCGGGTCCCGGGAGCGGTGCCATGACGGCAACTTTCACTGCGCTGCTCATGATCATGCCCGCGATCGTCCTGCTGGTGGCGTGCCTCAACCTCGCTGACCTGTTGCTGGCCCGAGGTCACGTGCGGCGGCAGGAACTGGGCATCCGATCGTCGCTCGGCGGGGGACGCTGGCGCCTCACTCGCCAGTTGCTCACCGAAGGGTTGGTTCTCGCGCTGGCGGGAGGCGCACTCGGTCTGTGGCTCTCCACGTGGGCGATCGAGACGTTGATCGCATCGCTGCGTTCCGTGCTCCCGGTTGCCGTCACTCTCCCTCGAGTCGAACTCGATTGGCGCGTTCTCATCGGAACCGTCGTGTTCAGCCTCGTGGCCACGCTGGTGTTCGGTGGCTGGCCGGCCTGGACCCTGTCGGGTCGCGCGGTGGTGACTGACATCAAGCGGCATGGCGGGGAAGAGAGGCACCGGCCCGGAGGCACGAGGATCGGGAATGCGCTCGTCATCGGCCAGGTCGCGCTTTCGCTACTGCTCTTGACATCCGCTGGACTCTTCGTGATGAGCGCGACCTCGGCGGCCACAGCCGATCCCGGATTTCGCCTCGACAGAGGAGTGCTCGCGGAGATCGATCCGAGTCTTGCCGGGTACGACGAGGCGCGAGGGAGGCAATTGCAGCGCACGCTCGTGGATCGGCTGCGGTCGGTGGCGGGCGTGGAAGCGGTGACCATCGCCTCGAGTTTTCCGTTCTCGGGTTTTAACGACAGTCGCAACGTGGCTCCGGCCGGCGTCAGTGCGGCCGCGCCGTCGATTGACTCTGTGTTCAGCGTGGTCGGTCGCGACTACGCTCGAACGCTCGGACTTTCATTGCTTCAAGGCCGGGACTTCAACGATGCCGAACTGTCTCCTGGTGTCGGCGAGCGAGTCGCCCTCATCGATGATGCGCTCGCACAGCGTCTCTCACCGAAAGAGAGCGCACTCGGGTCGCTGATTCATTTTCTCGATGGCCAGGCGTCAGAGGCCGGCCAGCCCATGCGAATCATCGGCGTCATCACAGCTGTGAAGCATTCGCTCGGTAATCCGCGACCGTTCCCGCATGTATACGTGCCCCTTGGACAGCACTACGAGGCTGACATGACGCTACAGCTACGCGTGACTGCCAAGGGAGCCGAACGTGCCATGCTGGGCACCGTCGGTCGCATGATTCGAGAGGTCGATGATCGAGTGCCCGTTCTCCGGCTCGAGGAATGGCGCGAGCATCTCGATTCCAGTCTCGAGGTGTGGCTCTATCGCGTCGGCGCGCGGGTGTGCTCGGCGTTCGGGGCAATAGCGCTGCTGCTGGCCGTGATCGGCGTCTTCGGAGTCAAATCGTACGTCGTGTCACGCCGGACGCGCGAGTTCGGCATCCGGATCGTATCCGGCGCTCATCCACGCGCGCTGCTGTGGCAGGTACTGCGCGAGGGTGGCCGCGTCACGATTGTCGGCATCGGGATCGGGCTGTTGCTGGCCCTCGGCGCAGGGCAACTCCTCCAGGGATTTCTGTATGGGGTGGACGCGGTCGAACCGGTGGTGTTGCTCGCTGCGCCGCTCATCCTCTTTGCCGCGTCGCTCCTGGCCTCGTTCATTCCGGCACTCCGCGCCACGAAAGTCGACCCAACCGTGGCATTGCGCTCCGAGTGATGCGCCATCTGATAGGCGCTCATCAGCGAACGGGAGCCTTGGGCAGGCTGATCAGATTCGCGAACTGGCGATACGCACCCGGCACGCCTGCGCGCAGTTGCCGGAACCATGAGTAGGACGTGTAGACGTACCAGCCCTTGCCGACCGGCGCGATCACTTCGCCGCCGCGCTGAGCCGGTTCACCCGGATCGGCCGATTCGAGCAGTGGCGTATAGCGAGCATCGAAGCTTCCAAACGAATAGAGATTGCGTTCCTGCACCCAGCCGTTGAAGTCGGCGGACGTGATCCGGTTTGGAAACGTAAAGACCGGGTGGGTCGGCGACAGGATCCGGACGGCGGCCGTTTCATCCGTCACACGCGAATTGCCTGGCGACTTCACGGGGAACGGCGGGAGCTTTCGTTCCACGTAATCGGTCTGTTGATACTGAACGATCAGCGTGCCGCCACGCTCCATGTAAGCACGCAGCCGAGCCTGGTTCGCGACGAAATCCGGTCTCGCCTCGGATGCGCGGACGCCAACCACGATTGTGTCGAACCGGGAGAGGTCGCCGGTGGCCAGCCTCTCGCGATCGATCATCGTGACCTCCACGCCCATCCGCCGCAGCGCGTCAGGGACATCGTCGCCGCTGCCCATGATGTAGCCCACTCGCACGGGCGCGACGACGAGGTCGATGACTTCAACTCGCGCCGCGGCCGCAGAGTAAAGGCGATGGTTCTGAATGTGAGGATAGGCGACTGTCTCGATGCTCGTCGCATACACTCGCCCGTTGGTTGTCGCCTCGGCACCGATGACAACCGTGCCAGCGGCTCGCTGCGCCGGCGGTGTGACGACGAACGTCGCAGTCGCGGAAGCGCCTGCCGACGGAACCTCGAACGGCGCTGATGCCGGGGCGGACGTCCAGCCGGCCGGCAGCCGTAGCCGGAACGTACCGGTGATCGGGCGCTCGACGAAGCTCGTCGTACTGACGACGAGCTGTTGCGGCCGGGGAGCGCCGGAGGTTGGCACGACGAGCAGATTGGAATCGAAGCTGACCGACAGCTCGGGCACTACGTTGAGATCGCGACGAAGCTCGCCGCGAACTCGATCGGCGAAGCGGTAACGCACCGGCCGTGACAGCGTGAACTCGGTTCCCGCGACATTGAAGGTGACGCTCGCCGAGAGGAGCGGCGGCTCAAATGGCAATCCGCGCGGCGCGTCGGCGGGCCAGTCGTAGACGTTGCCGCTACGGGGCTTCACGAGGAAGTACGGCTGCGTCGGTGCCGCATCCGCCGGCACTGTCACGTGATATCGGGCGAGCGCCGTTGGCGACTCACGACGCGGACCGCCCGCGGATTCGGCAGCTTTAGCTGGCTCGATGCGCCATCCCGCCGGCGCACGGACGTCAACTCGCCCGATCGTCGCCAGATTCGAGTGCTCCAGAAACGAGCGGACGTTCACGTCAATTGAACCGCCGGGCACGACCGTCTCTTCGTCGGCCAGCGGATCGACGATGATCCCCGCTGCCTGGGCAAGTGCCTCGACGAAGTCCGCTTGTGTGTGAGCGAGGACGAAATCGACGTCCGCCTTCGCATCGGCGGGGCCGGGTACCGATTGCAGTGCCTGCCGCGCGGCTCGAGTTGCCTTCAGGCCGGTCGCAAGCGCAGGCACGATTCGTTGCGGCTCGAGCGCGCGAAAATCACGAAGCGCGTCGTGTGCCGCTGCGTCAATCGCGCCGAGCTCGGCAGACAATGTACCCGCGCGAAGCCCCATCAGGCCGGCCAGCCCCGTGATGCTGGTGTCGAGGCCGTCGAATATCGAGGTTTCCTGCGCGGCGGCCGGCGCGTCCACCCGCCCTTGGCTCTCGAGCAGGTGCAACCCCGACGCCGACGGGCCGAGCGGCTCGATGCCGCCCATCTCCTGCGACTTGTGCTGACTACGCCCCTCCGCCGCGATCGCCGCGTAGGAGCGGCCAATCACAGGATCGAGGATGCCGGTCTGCACCTGCGTCGTGACCGCGTTGTTTGCGCCCCGGCCTCCCGCTCGATACAGCTTCCGCGGCTGCCACGGCCGAAGTCCTTCCGCGATCTGTTCGGGATACTGATTCGGATCGGCGGCCGCCTTGTATGCCAGCGGCGTCAGGTACCCGGCGAACTGGTGTTGCCCATGGCCGTCGATTTCGTTTCCCGCAAATCTCGAATGAACCACGAGCGGGCGGAACAGGCGGATCACGCGAACCATGTCGCCAAGGATCTCGCGCTCGTTCCACTTGGATTTGGCCTCGGTCAGCGTTTTGGAGAAGCCATAGTCGAACGCGCGCGAGAAGAACTGCTCGCCGCCGTCGAGTCGCCTCGCCTGCAGCAGTTCCTCCGTGCGAATGACGCCGAGCGCGTCGAATAGTTCCGGGCCGATGATGTTCTGTCCGCCTTCACCGCGGGTGAGCGACAGATACCCGACGCGTGCGTTGTCGCCGCGGGCGGTTCGTGCGATGAATGCAGAGTCCTCATCATCGGGGTGTGCTCCCGTATGGAGGACGCTGGCAGTCGTCTGCAATCGTCCGAGCAGATGTGAAAGGCCGGCGGCACCGGAATCATAGATTGGCCGTACTTGCGCGTCAGGGCCGGCCCAGAAAAAGACCGCACACGCGGCGACAATGACGAAGAGGACGCACCTGCGCACTGAATAAAGGCCTGTCGTCGCCATGAGTTCTCTAGAGCCAACCTGACCGCTTGAAGCCCAGATACAGTGCGACGCATGCGCCGACCATCGCGGCAATCGACGCATGATACCCGTACGCCCAGCCCAGTTCCGGCATGTTCTTGAAGTTCATCCCGTAGATGCCTGCAATCATGGTGGGCACCGCGATCATCGCGGCCCACGCCGTGATGCGCTTCATGTGCTCGTTCTGCGCGTGCGAGATGATCGACAAGTGCGCTTCAAGCGCGGTCGTGAGCAGCTCGCGCTGCGCGTCGATCGTCTCGTTGAGCCGCAGAATGTGATCGTATACGTCGCGGAAGTACAGCCGGGTGTCTTCCGGGATGTGCGGGAGCTCGAAGCGCATCAGGCGATTGCACACCTCGACCAGCGGTGTGACGGTCCGACGCAGCGCGAGCAGATCGCGTTTGAGCTGGTAGACACGGGCGGTGGCGTCACCGGTCGCCTCTTTGCCGAAGATGGTTTCCTCGAGGTCCTCGACCTCTTCCTCGATCTGCTGGACGATCGGAAGGTACTGATCGACAACGAAGTCCATCAGCGCATACAAGACGTATCCCGGACCCTTGGACAGCAATTGCGGTGTCGACTCACATCGCTGCCGGACACCGATGTGCGAACGCATCGATCCGTGTCGAACCGTGACGAGGTAGTTCTTGCCGAGGAAGATATGGGTCTCGCCGAACTCGAGGTGGCGCGGCGACTGCGCCATGTGTGCGGTCCGCAACACCACGAACACCGAGTTCTCGTACAACTCGAGCTTCGGCCGTTGATGCGCGTTGTAGGCGTCTTCAATGGCGAGATCGTGCAACCCGAACTGCTGCTGCACGGCGCGGAGGATGTCCTTTTCCGGTTCGTACAGTCCGAGCCAGACGAACTGATCGTTGCGCTCGAGTGCTCCACGAATCTGTTCGAGGCCGACATCGGCAACGCGGACGCCGCCACAGTACGCCGCGCAGTCGATCACCGTCGTCGACGGCGGTCGCGCCGCTTCGGGCGCCAAGGGCTGGAGCGTCTCTGGCATTCCCTTCAGCTTACTCCCGTAGGCCGGGTCTTGTTTTATAGACCCGGCGTCCCGGCGGGTCCACAAAGCAGGACCCGCCCTCCTTTGAGAACCTGACCCGGCCGACGCACGTAAGGCTACGTGAGAGAATCGCGGCTGCTGTGACGGCACTTTCCTCTGCGTGGCGGGCCTGGAAAAGCGCCAAGGGCGTCGCCCTCCTCGCCATCGTCGCGTTTGCCATCGGAATCGGGTCGGCGACGGCCATCTTCACCGTGATCAATGGTGTGATGCTGCGGCCGCTGCCGTATCCCGATGGCGATCGCTTCGTGGCGTTGTATTCGGCAGAGACGACCGAGCCGGGGCGGTACGGCTCGCTCTCGGTTCCCGATCTCATCGACTATGAGAAGGCGACGACCAGCTTCGACGTCTTCGGCTGGTTTCGCCTCGCCAACTTCAATCTGACCGTCTCGGGCGATCCGCAATATGTGAACGGGGCGGCCGTCACACCCTCGCTTGTTCAAAACCTGGGCGTCAATCCCATCCTTGGGCAGTGGTTCAGCAGCCAGGACGGCGCCGTCATCTCGTACGCATTGTGGAGGCGCCTCGGTGCCGATCCGAACATCGTCGGCACATCTCTCCGGCTCGACGATCGCCAGTTCACGGTCACCGGTGTGATGCCGTCGGCGTTCCGCCTGCCAGCCACCGTCGTGGTCGACGAAGGCAGCCGGCCGGACGTGTGGATCTATCTCGATCCACGTGCCGAGGATCGCGGTTTCAACGCGTACTTCGCATACGCCCGGCGGAAGCCCGGGGTGTCGCTCGCGCAGGCGCAGACGGATGCCAAGCGGGTGGCCGCCGACATCGCCCGCCGGGACCCTGTGTCACATGATTCGTATACGGCGGAGGTCGTGGACCTTCGCACGCATTCGTTCACGAATCTCCGCCCGACGCTGCTTCTGCTGCTCGGCGGGGCCGGCCTTCTCCTGCTGATCGCGTGCGCGAATGTCGCCACGCTGTTGCTGGCACGGTCGGTGACACGGGCTCGTGAGACTGCGGTCCGGCTTGCGCTCGGCGCCACGCGACGCGATCTGGCCTTCCGGTACCTTGCCGAAGCGTTGTTCGTCGCGTCGCTCGGTGCCGCAGCCGGCTTCGCACTCAGTGCGGTCCTGGTCCGCGTCATTCTCGCGGGTAGTTCTGAATACGTACCGAATGCCGGCGAAATTGCGATCGACACCCGGGTTGTGGTGTTCGGGCTCGCCGTGGCACTCGTGACGAGCGCATTGGCGAGCCTGGCGCCTCTAGGGCAGGCGATTCGTACGCCGCCGAGCGCGGCGCTGAACGAAGGCATCCGCGCGTCGGCTGGCGTCCGGGCACGCAGGCTCTCGCAAGGCCTGGTCGTGGTAGAGACCGCCCTGGCATTTACGCTGCTGGCGCTTTCGCTGACGCTGGTCGCTCACCTGCGCAATCTCTCCCGGGTGCCGACCGGGTTGGACCCGAACGGTGTCATGAGCTTCGAGTTGACGGCCCCACAGGGAACGTCGGATCAGCTCGTGCCGTATCAGCGCCGGCTGATCGAGGCGATTCAGCTGACTCCAGGTGTAACAGCCGCAGGATTGGCAAACCAGCTACCGCTCGACGGCTGCTGTATGGGCGGCAGGGCGTATTCAGAAGACGGGCACGAACGAGGTCAGAGCCGTGACGTCGCTTTCGTGTTCGTGACGCCCGACTACTTCCCGGCGATGGGCATCCAGTTGCGCGCCGGACGATTTCTGACCGAAGCTGACACCAGCGACGCGTTCCTGTTCACGGTCATCAATGAAACGACGGCGAACAGGTACTGGCCCGATCGAAACCCGATTGGCGCTTTCGGTCGTCTCAACCAACCGGATGGAGATCGCTTCCAGGTCGTCGGAGTCGTCCGTGATGTGCGCAACGACGGCCTCGGCAGGGTTCCAAGGGCGGAGCTCTATCTACTCGCCACGATTGCTCCCATCGTCAACCCGATGCAGGTGGTGGTGCGTTCTTCGTTGCCGCCGCAGCAATTGATTCCCGGCATTCGACGCGTAATCCAGGCTGTCGATCGCACGCTCGCCATGCACAACGTTCAGACGATGAATCAGATCGTGATCAACTCGCTGCAACTGGAGCGGCTCAGCTCGCTGATCATGGGGTTGTTCGCGGTGGCGGCGCTCGTGATGGCGGCGCTCGGCACGTATGGCGTTGTGGCCTACGCGGTTCGTCAGCGCACCGTCGAAATGGGAACGCGCATGGCTCTGGGCGC
>Ga0068862_100002884_pt1 | contig 15058 bp, 14 predicted proteins | sample KBSSwiS52_FD_66598 | JGI IMG/M metagenome (GOLD analysis project Ga0068862, IMG submission 66598) | Switchgrass rhizosphere microbial communities from Kellogg Biological Station, Michigan, USA - KBS Switchgrass S5-2 | ecosystem: Host-associated > Plants > Roots > Rhizosphere > Soil ... | reverse complement strand
CGTAGCATAGGTGTGTGCAGGCGAGGACTAGTCAAGCAATGGTGAAGCACTGTATTGGCATTGCTCGGTCGAGTGGATCTAAGCAACGGCAAAGTTACGTTGTGTCGAGCAACGCTACGGTGGAGCGATGAGGGGCGACGTAACGGCGAAGCACTGTATTGGCGAAGCGGAGCACAGCGCCGTTAAGCAAAGGCACAGTTGTGTGTTTGTGTTGATTTGTTTCACGCAACGGCGAAGCACGGTCACGAAGTGCAACGGCGGTGTAGGGCCTGGTTATGGCCTGGGCGGGGCATTGTTGAGTAAGGCGCGGGGGTGGGCTTATTGGCTCACTCCCGCCAATCTACAAACTCAAGAAAGACAACAAATGATTACCATTAGACAAGTGAAAAACGGCTGGATCCTATGCTTAGACAGCGATTGGTATGGACCTGAATACGTCTACAACAGACCTGAGGATTTGATTGCAGACCTTACTAAGGTTCTCATTGAGCCCCCAGCAGCGGAACGTCACCCATGCTCTGGAAACGCAAGGCCGGAGGCGAAGGTATGAAGAAGAAACAGCGATATTTCATGGCTGCATCAATCGCGATCTTCTTGGCTGTTTGGCTCATTGGCGACATTATCGAGGCTTGGCGCGAGGAGCACTGCATAAAGATTCTAATCGATAGTTCTGGTCGCGCTCGCTTAATGTACAACGGCACCGGCTTGACACTTACGAATCTGTACTTTGAACTGGTGAAATGAGGTGAATACCCGCCGCTCACACATACTTCACGTTACCGCGCTTCTTCTGCGCATGCCGCGCTGTCGTTGTCTCGGGGTGATACTGCGCTTGGTGAAATTCGTTGAGCACCTTCTTGGGCGGACAAGCTTTGGTGGCATCGCCGGGATTGTTTTTGCACATCTCAAAAAACTTGCGCTGCTTGGATGATTTGTAGGGCATAGGTTTAAGAAACACGCAGGCACAGACTCTGGTTTTCTAGCAGCGGATTCGGTTGGGGGAACCGTCCGTATATCTGCACCTGCGCTAATTGGTTCATTGGATTGGGAATACTCGTTGCCGATTTGGATTGGTCTTGTCGGCTTCACGAATGAGTTGTTCCACCCAATCCTGCTTGCCGACAGCAGCCTTTCCTGGCCTGCCTTGCGCTTCGAACATATCGACTGAATCCAGAATCTTGTCGATGAATGTGCTGCTCTTATCCCCGAAGTCCTCGGCCATTGCTGACATGAACGGCTGAGATAACACAGCGGCCCGAACTGCTGCTGCTTGTGCCTGCGGGTTGCGCCCAATTTGGTTGGTTAATATCGCTCTTACCGGAGTCAGGAAATAGAGCGAGGCAACGAGTTTCTGTTCTGCCCACTGAGGAAGGTAACTGAACAGCCCACCTCGAAGCATGCGTTGAATCTGTTGCTGCGCAGCAAACCCACCAGAGCCAGCAAAAGCTGACTCAGCCGCTTCACCGCCTCGAAGCAATTTCGCCAACTGCTCAAAGTCTTGCATGCGGTCTTCCCCGATTAGCTCTTTAAGGCGCTGCTTGTTTTCTTCGCTGCCAAAGACTCGCTCGACCGATGAAGCTTTACCGGCATGAAATGGCTCACCTGCCGCCGTCCTTGCTGCTTCACCAGGAGCCGCCGCACGCTGGGATTGATGGAAAATGCGCTCAGCCGCTTTGCGTTGCAGGTCGTCAATAATCTCCGGGTTATTGGCTAATTGCCCCTTGATGGCCTTAATCTCGCCAACGCTGGCTGTGTCCCACATCCGATTAACAAACTCACCCGCATCGAACTGCTGACCCAATTTGCCTTCAGCGATATCCTTGGTGATTTTGCTGCGATAAGCGGTATTAAGTTTGCGCTGCGCTTCCACCAACCCATCCAAGTTCTGCAACAGTTTGTTTTTGTTCGCGCCAATCAAGAGATTTGCAATGTCATCGCGCTCCACCAAATCACCAGCCTGCACCTGCTCCATCTTCTCGCCGATGGCCTGCAGGTTCCGGGTTGTTTGCGGCCCCAAGATATCTTCAGCCACCGAGCGATTCTTCTGGGTGAATCCGCGTAGATTGGCCAGGAACTGCTTGGCGTTAATCAGTTCATCGCCCGGCAACAAGCTATCCACCAGCGCCCGCTTGAGTGAGCCAAACTCCGGAGAGGTTGCGCCGAAGAAATCCTTGTAAGCTTTGTATTCAGTCGGGCCGATATTGCGAACCAAATCCTCGTCTTGTACAAAGGCTCCGGTCTGATTGTCCCGAAACAGCTTGGACACATTCTTCTCTTTGAACTGCGGCACGTTCTTCGCGTAAAAGTCGTTCGCCTTCTTCCACGCATCGCGAAGTTCACCTGTAGGCAGCGCCTGCGTGCCTTCATTGATGGATTTGGTTAAGAGGTCTTCAATCTCGCCAAGGTAATGGGTATTGACCCCGGGTACCGCCTCTCCTTGCTTGATGCCATTGCGGACCTCGGTGCGCATCTTCACTAAGTCCTGCAACGAGAACTTAGCCCGCTCCAAGCTTGAGAGCCGATTCAGGATCGGCATAATCCCTTCCGGAACAAACTCCTTCAACACTTCGCGCTGCGTCACAGAGGACATAAGCGGCTGACCACTGGGCCCCACCAACCCGGTTGGGACCATGGTGGTGACCTCGGGGGAGGGTTGCTCCTTTAAGAGCTTGCGAGCATCGGAAGCAAGATTGGGTGGCTCGATGATTTTGGTGGTGCCACCTGGAAGTCCGTAGGCTTGGCCGTAGAGCCGTTGCGATTCGTTTTCGAATGCCATCCGTTTGCCAAATGCCCCGGCCCGCATTTGGGCCCCTACGCGCTCCGGATACAATTGCCGAGCCGGCCCAGCGGCCTGAGCCAACTCATCCATGATGGCTTCATTGGCTGCCAGCGCGGTATTGCTGCGGGCCATCTCTTCAGCCCGTTGCAGCGGTTGCACGTTCTGCCGTATGGCGTTGATGGCTTCCTCGCCAACATCTTCCTCAAGCTTCCGCAGCATTCCGACATCGGATGGGTCCACCTTTCCAGAAAGTATCTTGGATTGAATCTGGCGCAGCGCCTCAACCTTCTGTCGCTGAATCTTGGCAAAGTTCGCCGAAGACCCCGGCTGGCGGCTCATTGTGGCCTCTACGCGCTTAAAGAGCGGAGAGCCAATCATCTCGCCTTGGGTCAAAGGATAGTCGATGCCGAACTTGTTTTTGAAATAGTCCACGGCCTCAGCGGTTCCTGCTTCCACTTCGCCTTTAACCCCACCAAATGGACTGATTATCTTGCCGCCAACCTTACCGGCTAAACTCGCTGCTCCACCAATGCCAAGATTAAGTGCTGCTGATGTCGGCACTCTGCCTGCTCGTTCCTCAAGGATTTCACCAAGCGGAGTCGATGACACGGCGATGTCTTTGGCTGCCCCACCGGCTTGCTCTCCAACCCCTGCTCCAATCATTTCTGCTGCTGCCTGATAAAACTTACCGGCCTTTGCCATCCCGGGAATCCTCTTGGTAGCCGCCATGGATGCCAGTGTGCCAACTGTTTCAGGAATCAAGGCGACAGCATGCGGAATTACATTTGCCCCTCCGCCTAATGGCCGAAACTCAACCGGAGTTTTCTTTTCCGGGTCCCAAATGGTGACAAGCGGCTCGCCGTTATCGGCCAAGCGCACATTGCCTTTGCCTGCCAATTCTTCGAGAAGCGCCAGCCTATCCTCGGGCTTTTCTCGCATCAGAATCTTGGCCTTAAGCTCAGATGAACTCTGCTTATCCAAGTCAATGGGGATGCCGCGAAAGTTGCGTGAAACGAAGTCGGATTGGAATGGCTTATCTGCTGCTGGTGGAACGCCAAGGCTTCGACGGGTTTCTCCGACATTGAGATCCGGGCCAGTCGGCTCAGGAATAACGCCCGGCTTAGGCCGATTCTCGCGCAAAATCTTAGCAACCCAATCTTCCTCTTCTTCTGGCATATCAACTTGATTTGGTGTGGTAACGCCTCAGCAATTCCTCGGTCTTTTGTTCGCTCAACTCTCCATTTTGGTAGGCTCTAATAATCTCCTCCTTGGTAAGCGTCCATTCCGGCCTAGGCACACCAAGCCGCTCGGCGTCCTTGATGGACTCCCTGCGAAGCTCATCAATGAATGTTGCGATTTTAGCTCGTGCGCTATCAAGGGATTCTCCGGGACTGGACTTAGGAAGCATCTTCATGTAACGAGCCATGTCCGCATTTGAAACCCGCTTGTCGCCAGACGCAGTAATGGCTGCCACTGCCTTCTCATTGAAGTTTGCCAGCAAGCTTTGAACGTCAGATACCGAGCTAATTTTTATCCCTGGGAAGAACTGGGCCAATCCTTCATTGATCGCCACTCGGTTAATGTTGCCTAGAAGTCCAATAGATTTCGGGCTGAGTTTGTTCCAAAGTTCAGTTCCAAGTTCAGCAGCTTTCTCTCCCTGCAACAATCCAGTCTGAAGGCGTCCCTTGACTGCGGTGGTCAATGGCGGTTCACCGGCAACTCCTTCCCTGAGTTCTTTGGGATAAAACTGCACTGCTCCAGTTGGCCCAACGACAATCGGATAACCTTCGGGCGTCTTGCCGAACGTCGCAGCCTTCGGTGGTTGAATGGCATGCATGGCGCTCGCCATTGCTCCGGGTTCGCCAGCGAATATATCCGGACCCCATGCCGCAAGAATCTTTGGCCATTCCTCACCGGCATCGAGCATCGCTTTGGCTCCGGCCATTCCCCGCATCTGTTGCGCTGCCACCTGGGCCTGCCGTTGGTCCTTCGCTTGCTGAAGCCTGAGCTGATCTTCCCAATGCTTTACCTCTGCGGCCTGTTGTTCTTGCCGATAAGCATTAAGTTCAGCAGCCTGTTGCTGGGCCAGCGCCTGTTGTTGCATCCTGGCGGCATTGGCTGCTTGCGCTTCTGCGGCACTAAGGCCAGTGCGATAGCCTTCTAGGTATCGGCCTACAGGGGCAACTGGGTCGATGTTCAGCCAAGGCGGAATTGGGACTTGTGATGGCATTTCAGAATCTCGGTAGTCTGCGTCTTCTTGGTGGGTAAGCCGAGCCTTGGAGTGGTTGATTGAATAGATTCAATATGTTTCCGCCCATAGCCCCTATTGGCCCTACAGGCGGTCCCGCAGGGTTACCACGATCAACTTGCTGCACGGGTCCTACTGGCCCCATAGGTGCCACTGGCGGACCAAGTGGGTTGCCTCGGTCAACTTGTTGCATGGCTGGACTGGCAGCAGCGAAGCTGTCTTGCAATGCGCCCAACGGTCCCGGGATACCAACAGGCGCTTGACCCTGCTGACCCATCATATCCAGCACGTTAATTGGAGCAGCCTCTGCCTGTTGTCTTGGTCCATGTGGGCCAATAGGGCCGAGTGGCATTTCCATAGCGCCACCCATATCGGCAGGCGTCCATCTGACCGCTTGACCCTGCTGACCCATCTGCGCCCGCATCGGACCCATCAAAGACGCAGGAGGCGTAATCAAATTAGGAACTATTCCCTGCTGTTGCTGTAGCGGTTGGCCTCGCTGCCCGAGTGGAGGCGGACGCCTCAACATTCCGAGTCTTGGATCGTAGTAGGCCATAATCAGAATTCCATCTCGTCGAAATCCCACCCGCCGAAGTCTTGTGGCATATCAAATGGCGTATCCCAAAGGTTAGGGATCGTGTCGAAGTAAGCCGGGCCTCCCTCAAATGGCGCTCCAGGCCAATTAGCCACATTGGCAGGAACTTGTCCTGGTGGCGGGAAGGGGTATGGAACTTGCCCTGGAATTGATGGATTGGGCCTGCCGGGATTGTTGAACCCAAACTGGGTTGGCCTAGTTGGGCCAGTGGCAGCGACTGTTGGTCGAGTCATTGGATTAAACCAATTAAAGCCGCCTCCGCCCCCAGCGCCGAAGCCGCGCCTAAGCCCAGCTAAAGCATCCGCCCTAGCTCGCTCATAACTGATTTCCGGAATTGGCGAGGACCCGCGAACATTAGTGACATCCATCCATGATGTGTTCTCGCCGTAATCCGGAAGTAAATTCCTAGCTGAGTAAGGCGCAACCTTGGGAATCAGGTTCTGGATTGTGCCTTGGTCCTGCAACGCCTGTTGCTGCACCCAGTATTTATTTCTTAGAACGTCACCGACTAGTTTACTTGATGCTGCTGGGCCTCCGGCCACGCCTTGGCCAATACCCCATTCACCCGCTAATTGACCAACCCCGGATAACAGGTCGTCAATATTACCTCTGGCCCGATTTGCGACATTGCCCATCAAGGTTCCAAGCGTGTCGAAGTAGGAAGACGGATACTGATCGCGCAACGCCCGATTCTCGGCTCCAGTGAGACCGCCGATGACTGAGCCAATGTCGCCGATATTGCCAGATATTCCTGACAGCAGATTGTCCAATGCCTCTGTGAGCGTTGGTGTTTTTGGGATGCCTCCCGAAGCCGGATTATAAGTTCCAGGTAATGCCCCCGATCCAGCGCCACCAACAGGCCCCATCGCCCCACCACCACCGCCGCCGTAGATTCGAGCAGGCATGAACGGCGAGCCGGGGCCATAGCCCTGAAGATACTTCGCGTAAGTCGGTTGGTTACCGCCGCCAAAGGGTGTTGCTGATGCCATAAATCAAGTAAGTCGCCCGATGAACTGGTTCCTGAGGTGGGCGCTGCCGAATGGCGCAAAGTTGATAGCAGGCATCTCCCGTCCCAGTTGGTGCACAAGTTCCCCTTGCAGCAGCCGTATCGCCTGTCCATGCCGCTCCTGAGCCATCTGCTTGCCTATCGGCGAATCCATGCTCGAGTACCGCACGCTCTCACACTCGGCAATCAGCGCCTCAATGTTGCCAATGAGCAGGTAATCGGTGTCCACCCGCACCGGCACAAACTCCAGTTTAGCCATCGCCATGACCTGCGTGGTTGCAGTCTCGCTGGCTGGGTCACAGCAGTTACGCGGCAGACCGCCAAGGAAATATCTCCTGTAACTAGCCACTTCCTCCCCAGGTTCCATGGTGAGGATGAGTTCTTGGTCAGACGTATCCGGATTCACCTGATAGAACCGGACTGGCCCTGCCGTCACGCCCTTCTGAATGCCCGTCAGTGAGTTCATCGTGGGCGAATCCACAAAAGGCATCGTCGCATCCAGCATCACGCCAAGGATGTCATTAACCCCATCAAGGCTGATGAGTGGGTTATCGCTGGTATCAGTGCCCTGAACCAGAATGCGGGCGCCTATGTCGCGATTGTCGGTGATGTAGGCCCGCAGGATTCGGTTCTCATCCAAGTCGATGAAGCTTGGGTAGACACCTCGGTCATACACTTCAGCCAAGGAACAGTCCAAATTACGACAGCGGCCGGCCGGTGTGCGTGGTTCCTGTAGTCCAATGCCAAAGCTTAGGAACTCATAGAACTCGTTCTGGACATTGACCGGGTTTCGGCAAATATCCACGTTGATCAACCTGGCAACCTCCCTCGGCAATGTGATGAATGGGTCTGCCTTGGCGACGTTAAACACCATTCTAGCCCATGTGCCCCACCAACCGGTGTCTCCGCTTTCCCGTGCCAACAGCAACCGCTGTGTCGCTGCATTGACGTTCTGAGCGCAACCCAAGACATCCGATTGGCATAACCCAATCGACTGCGGCCCTCGGGAGAGTCTGAAATCAATCAGTCGATTGCGGTTCATTAGCTAAAGTCCTATAAAGGTTTGAGGCCAAATCGCAAGCATCGTTATTGTGGGATGGCAGGATAGGCCGGTGGGGTTCCGCCACCGTACAGTTGAATGGCCTCAGCGTTCGTTAACAGTCTCGCCCAAAACCCGCTTTCATCTTGGCGATAATCTGGGCTTGTTCCCGTGTTCACGCCTTTCAGAACAAGGTAGCCCTTGGTTATGGCAGAGAGATCATCAGCAATCGGAAGGCTTTCCTGCAATGCGCCGAAACCCGTAAAGGAATTGGCTCGCCGAACCCCGAACTTCTTGGTCGTGGCGTCATATTGAATCTGCAAGAAGGTCCATAAAGCTGCCTGAAATGAAGCGCCCGCTGAGAAGAACGTGGCATTGTTTTTCTGGAGATTAATGAACTTCGGAGGGAGCCCTGGGCCGAATATGGACCGGAAATTTATCACCTCCACATTTAGAACGTTCAGGAAATGGATCTCGAAGTTGATGTTTTCGCTTCCGAAAGTTGTGAAGTTAACCCAAGTCGTCCAGGTGAAGCCATGGGCTGGAGTGATGATTGGATTTGGCGTGGTCTGGATACTGGCTATCCCAGCGGGTGCAACGCCATTAATGCGCATGCAGGTGTTTAAGATGCCAACCGACCCACCAGTAACAACGCCTGAAGCAGCCTGGAAATTGTTATCTGGATCGAGTTTGGCTATGAAAGGTGCAGCGCCATCATCGAAATCCCAGTAGTCCACCAGCGACACCGCTTGGCCTACGTGCAGAGCGAATTCTTTTAGGCAGATAGCAGCCATATCAACAGGAGCCGACGCTTACCCGGATGCCGATGGTGAAGTCCCCAGTCTCAGTCGGTGTTCCGCTCAACACCCCAGCAGGCGTCAGAGTCATTCCAGCAGGCAAACTACCATAGGCAATCGTCCAAAGCTCTGTCTCCTGTAGCCCCGGAGTTTCGGTTAGGTTCACCAGATAGGCATCGCCCTCTGTTGCATCAGGCAATGGGTCATTGGTCGTGATGCGGACGATGCAGATCGAGACGGTCTTTTGCTGGAACGAACCAATGGCGTCCGTGGCCCGTACGGTGAAGGTGTAGTTGCCAGTGGCCGTTGGAGTGCCGGAGATAATCCCAGTGCATTCGTCCAATTCCAACCCAGGTGGCAATGAGCCAACAATGACCATCCAAGTGTAATGGATTGGCAGACCGCCAGACCCGCACCCGATGAAGCTTGCTGGCGCATTGAGGTATGGGAAGAACAAGGCAGTGCCGCCCACCGCCTGAAGCGTGACGCTGTAAGCACTGTTCCTGCAACCGCCAGAAGGCGTGGTGACGATGCAGATGCGATGCTGTTGCGCCCGATTCTTGGCCACACTCGCCGCCATGGCGTTGGCTGTCGCTTGGTTAGCCGCCGCGAATTGACCAGCACGAATCGTCCAACTGAAGGTCGAGCCATCTGGGCAGGTAACGGTCTGGGTCACCGCTGCATTGTAGAAAAGCGTGAGAGGATTGGGCGTGCCGGGAGGTGGCTGAGGCTCAGCGATACATTCCAAGGCTGCTCTCCTCGCACAGTCATCGGCATCTTCCTGGCTTTCTTCTGAGTAGCAGTAGGTCTTACAGGCAAATGCCTGATAATTTACTTGCAAATCGTTGAGGATTATCAGATTGTAGATACCGATGTGACGGTCTACATCGATGTCTTCCGCGCTCAGGTTGGCCACAGGATCATCTGAGCACTCACAAACAATCTTCTTATTGCAGGCAATCAGTGGCATCAGCACACCATCCTTTCGTATGGACCCTGTTCCCGAGGCAGCGCGTAAAGGAGCATGCCGCGTACTCGGCACCAGCCCTTGATTGTTATGCGGACTTGGAATTGGTAGCCGATATTTGTAGGCCGCCCGTTCCCGCTCTCGCACCGCACCGGAGGCTTGGGCAGATTCATCGTGGCCCTGAATGACTCGCAGTAAGGCTGGATTGGATACTCCGGGCAACTCACGGGCTCTGTGTCCTCTCGGCAATCCTTGGCGCTGCATTCCTTCCATGCATGCCAAAATACCCAGCAAGGGTTCTGGTCCACCCGGTAGTCTACCACGAACTCAACAGTGCCCAATAGCTTATCAATCCATAACTCCAAGCCATCGAGTTGCTTTAGCGCAAAGGCATCGCCCCAATTATAGGCCGCGCTTTCCAGATACCACGTCACCCGGTTTCCGTTGTTCTCAACCTGCTGATCGAACCGGTCTTGAGTGGTCATTTCCCACAGGTCAATGGAGCCAGTGTCCTTGCTTACGATGGTGGCAAATCCGCGCTGTAACCCGCCAAAGTCGCCCTCGAACAACTGCATGACATCAAGCGCCTCAATCATGCCCTCCCAAGCAGGCGGGTACTTCTCCTCAAGGCTCGTAATCAAGTCAAAGTCCAGCGGCATGAGTCCCTTGTGGGCGACTCCGACCGGAGTTTGAATGGGGAGACAGGTTTGTAAGAGGCGGTTATCGAATTCAATGCCGCTAGCGAAGCGTAAAAGTCTCCGGTCGTTGAAGCGTAAAACCCTGTTCTCATTGCGGCTGATGGAGACATTGCCCCATTGCTGGAAGAAGCGGGTGGCCAAAGCCAGCGACCTCACACCATCCATCGCTTGGTAGAACAGGTCACCGTTGACTCGCACCACACTGCGGTCATTGATGAATCCAAAGTTGATCTGCGCGACTGTTTGTAGCGGGTTATTGTCGGGCCCATGTGCGCTTGGGGCGCCAGCCGCAACCCATTCACTGCGGGTAACGGGGACGTTACAGCGGAAGACATCGCGCCTTGTGCCGATGTAAAGCCGTCCCTGCCCCAAGGCAGTATCTAACTCTGCGGTATGGGTCAGGCCCCTGATGTTACCTGATTGTGCCGGGACAATGAACCCATCCCCCGCTAACGATAACGGGGATTCCGTTACTTTAAGCACCGCGTCCCGGTAATCGTAAAACGCCGTGCCGCTTAATCCCTGCACGATGTCCCCAGCCGCGTAGACTCGGCCGAAGGCATACCAGAGACGGCCCATGTAGTAATCCATGGGGCCAGCCGCAGGGATCTCGTTGATGTTTGGCCCAGAGAGATTGCCGGTGATTCCGTTGCTGCGTCGCAGGGTTACCCCATCCCAAATCAGTGGCAGCGTGATAAAGTCTCCACCTTGAATGACCAAGAACTCCTCGGCCTGCACAAAGAACGCTTGCAGTTCAGCGGGAGGGTTGGTTAATCCGAACTCAACCGACAAATCTCGCACCGAATTGTCCGTATCGACGCGCACGAGGTAGATGTGGCCACCAATTGAAAGAACGAGGTAGGGATTGGCGAATGGCGGCTCGTACATGTAGCCACCCTGAAACACCCCGGGCCACGGGAAACTTTGCACCAACGGCTTCCATCCTGTGCGCTGGGTGATGCCGCCTCCGCGACAGGTCCCATTAGTCAGCCAAGCCAGTTGGTTGCGCTTGAGTCCTTCAGGGTAAGAATCGCTGGCTATAGTTGGGATTTTGCCCGAGTCGATCCCTCCGGCGAAGCTGAGCTGACCATCTACGATCCGCACGATTCCATTGCCGTTTGCCATTGGCATGAGTTATCAATGCGAGAAGCACTTATGGCAAGACCCAATCCCCAACGGGAAGTCATGTGGAACACTGACTTTGAGCCTCTAACCCCCATGTTCTGGCGTCACATGGCCTGCATCCAAGTTGGCGGCAGATGGAAGAAGCCCAACGGTGAATACGCGGGCATGGGCAATTTCTATCATTACAAGGAAGCGCAGAAGATCCTTTGGCCCGAAAAGGAATGGCACCGGTGGAACGATCTGCTGCTGGAAAAGTTCCTTGAGCATCGAATCATTGGGGTAATAGGCCCTGCCAGCTCTGGCAAAACGAGAGAAGCAGCCGACTTCGCTCTGATGTTCTATTATTCGCACAGCGATTCTTCAACTGTCCTCGTGTCCTCAACTGAGCGGGAGATGTTGGAAATGCGTGTGTGGGGTGAGATGAAGAAAGCCCACAAACTGGCTACAAGTCGCATGCATGGGCTGCCGGGGATATTGGTCGAGAGCCGCCAACGTCTCATCACTGATGACCGCGCTATAGACAGCGAGGGCCGCGATTTCCGCAATGGCGTGACAGGGATTCCGTGTAAGAAGGGTGGCCAGTTCGTTGGCATGGGGAGCTACGTCGGAATCAAGAACAAGCACATCATCCTCGTTGCTGACGAAGGTGCATTCATGCCTCGCGCCTATGTCGATGCCATCTCCAATCTGAACAAGAACCGAGGATTCAAGTGCATCGTCCTGGGTAACCCAAAGGAAACTACGGATGCACTCGGAGTAATCTGTGAGCCATCTGCTGAGCTTGGTGGATGGGATGGCGGCATTGACCAGACTCCAAAGACCAAGACTTGGCCCACGCGCTTCAAGGACGGCATCTGCGTGCAGTTGGTTGGGAGCGACTGCCCCAACATGGACGTGCCCAAGGACGCTCCGGTTCCTTACCCGTTCCTAATCACCCGCGAAGCCATTGAGGCTGATGTCGCCTTCTATGGGATGGACTCGATCCAGTACTCCATGATGAATGAGGGCCGCATGCCTCGCGGTCAGGGCTTGCGTCGTGTCATCACCCGGGCGATGTGCCTGAAGTTTGGGGCGATGGAAGCGCCCATCTGGAAGAGTGACGAGCGCACCAGAATCGGCTTTATGGATGCCGCTTATGGAAGCGTTGGCGGGGACCGGTGCGTGTTCGGGGAACTGCAGATAGGCAAAGACACCAATGACCGTGAAATCTTGGCTGTCATCGAAACGATGCTCGTGCCGGTCACTACGACTAATCCGGAACTGCCCGAAGACCAGATCGCCCTATTCGTGAAGGCTCAGTGCGAGCAACGGCACATCAAACCAGAGAACTTCTTCTTCGATTCCACCGGTCGCGGCACCCTAGTTGGAGCCTTCGCCCGTCTCTGGAGCGCCAATGTGGGGCTTGTGGAGTTTGGCGGCAAGCCAAGCGAACGCTATGTGTCCGACAACATCCGAGTGCTGTGCAAGGATTACTATTCAAAGTTCGTCACCGAGCTTTGGTATTCCGTGGCCCTGACCATTCAGAGCGGTCAATTCAGGGGAATGACCGAGGACATTCTCGCAGAAGGTTCCATGCGGGAATGGGGGTTTGTAGGCTCAAATAAGATCGAGGTTGAGCCCAAGGACAAGATGAAGCTCAAGTGCGGCCGGAGCCCTGACCTATTTGACGCGCTGGTTGCCGGAGTGGAAGGGGCTCGGCGACGTGGGTTTCACATCGCCAAACTGACTAACGTCGGTGAGACAGCCGATAACGGCTGGCGGCTGGACCTAGCCAAGCGCATGGAGCGAGTCAGGAAGCGCCATACGCTCAACTACGTCTCTTAAGGCGGCGTTGTGCTCTGAGCTTACGCTTGGCCTGAAGCGGCGTGAGGGGTGCCTTTAAAACAACGGGAGCCTTAGCCGGGGCTAAGACTTCCGGTTTCATCGTCACGACTTTGGGCTTCATTAGGCTTTTGGCTCCGGCGTTCCAACCGTGATTCCGAGGTTTTTTGCGGTGGCTCCAATCACAGTCAGGGTGATGACATCGGAGATTTCCTCAACACCTTCGCCAATGTCGGCGTCGGCTTTAATGAGGATCTGGGTTTCGCCCGGATCGTCGGAGCTGATCAGATCGGCGGAAAGCCCATCCTCAGCAACAACAACCTGTGAATTGCCTGACACTACGGCCCACGAGGGGGAACCGTCCAGCTTGGCTGGCTTACCCGTTTCAGTTACGGGGGTGAGTGTGACTTTTACTTTCTGCTCGTTAGTGATGGATACAGTGGTTGGCATGTTTCGTTCTTTCTTTTTCGGTAGGCCGAACTTGAAGTGAAAACCAGCAGCCTTGCGTCGGCCCTTTCCATGGCCACTGTTATGAAAAATGTTAATCACGGTCTTCACGTATCTTCCGAGAAGCATCTGCCTGTTCCTTCACCATTGGAAGTGTAATCCAAACATTCCGATCCCTTCCTCACCGTGGTCGAAGAAGGAACGGATGCGATAAGTCGTTTCCAAGGCGAAGTTCTTGGCCAGCCTAATGTCAAACCCTGCACCAACGCCAATGGCCTCATCGTCACGCTCCCAGGAATGGGTATATGAACCCAACAGGAATGCCACGAACTTGTCCTTGCCTTTGCCGCCAGTCTGAATCACGTCGGCCCGAGCCTCGCCCTCGGTTTCATCAACGCCTCTCCCTGAAGTCCATCCGTTCTCCTTAACGACGGCTGGCCTTCCAAACTTGTCGTGACCAAGGGTATCAGGCTCATCGAATAGCGAGTTCAAGACATGGACGCCAACAACTCGGTTAATCTGGTAACCAAATCCAATCCCGGCACCGAAGATGGGTTTGCCGGTGAAATCCGGATGTCTCCATGCCACGTAAGGCGAGACAGAGAAGTCTGTCCACCAAGACGCAGTTTTGGGCTTGGGCGCAGCGGGAGGTGGGGCCGTTGGGCCCAAGTTCCCACCGGTCATATTCTCCGGCTTCTTGAGTTGAGCCATTTCAGCCCAAGGAACCGGTGGCAACAGGTTGGGCGACTCTGCGCCAAGGACGGTTGATGTAAAAGCCATGGCAACCATGGCCGAGAGCCGTAGGTATGTGTTTGTTTTCATGGTGCGCTTAGTGAACGAACGCTAATGTTTCTTGGGGACAGGTTTGTGGTGACGGTATTGAGAAAAGGGAATCCGACAATGTTAGCCAAATCCGTTCCCCCTGTGCTTTCCACCCCATTACCGGGCTGAGTGTAAGCGATTGAACCGAACTCAAAGTTCTGCAGCGGCCGGTTTCCGTTGTAGACCAAGGACGTTGTTCCTGTGCCGGTAGAGTAGGTCAGCGTCACCGTTGGTCCGCCGTTGATGACAGTCGTCCAGCCCGCATTGCCGCCTGCCCCGAACTGCACTGCGATGTCAAAGAGGAATGTCCAACTCGTGCCATTGGCCCCTACGGTCACCGACATTAGGGTTGGAGCGGCCGAGGTGGTGTTGAGGAAGTTGTAGTTGGTGCCATTGAACATCTTCACCCCGAGCGTTCCATAACGGGGATCGTTGGTCAGGTTGTCGTAAACCAAGTGAGCTGGGATTTTGTAGACGTGCCCTGACTGAAACAGCCCGTTGGTCACATCAGGCCCAATGGCAGGCCAGGGTGGAGTGCCAAACTTGGTCGTCCAGAAGTCAGGCTTAACCCCAAAGAAGAAGGACGGTGGAATGGTCATGGGCGGGACGGCATTAGCGTAATTGGCTATCCCTGAAGGCACCTCGTTAATGTTGGTGCTGACGAAATTACTGACGCTGGTCCAATTGAGCCAGCGCAGCATCGTGGCTGCAACC
>Ga0068862_100002883_pt1 | contig 15061 bp, 21 predicted proteins | sample KBSSwiS52_FD_66598 | JGI IMG/M metagenome (GOLD analysis project Ga0068862, IMG submission 66598) | Switchgrass rhizosphere microbial communities from Kellogg Biological Station, Michigan, USA - KBS Switchgrass S5-2 | ecosystem: Host-associated > Plants > Roots > Rhizosphere > Soil ... | reverse complement strand
TCGAGCAGGCGCGTGAGCAGCTTGAGCTGCTGCGACTCGAGGAAGCGCAGGAACGGCTGGTAGGCCGGCATCGAGACGCGCACCTTGTTCGCGACCACGCCGACGCGCGCGTCGCCGTTGCGCACGCGCGGCACCGACATCAGGTCGCGGATGAAATTTTCCGTGGCGCGGATGTCGATGATCGAAGGCACCACCGGCACCACCACGCTGTGCGAGCGCTCGACCATTTCCTGCAGCAGCAATCCGGAAGCGCCGGCGGGGGCGTCGATGACGAGCTGCTGCGTGTGCGGCGGCACGAACATCTCGAAGCTGCGCAGGCGGCCGTATTTTTCCGGCGCGCCGTTCGCCGCGTAGATCATCGGCGCGTTGGGCCCGCGCGAGCGCAACCACGTCAGGCTGGAAGCCTGGGGGTCGTAGTCCATCAGCGTGGTCGGGATGTTCTCGGCCGCGAAGCAGGCGGCCAGGTTGATCGCGACGGTGGTCTTGCCGGAGCCACCCTTCGGATTGATCACCAGCGTTGTTTTCATTATTTTTATCTGGTATTCCAACGATCTAGCGTTGGAACATGATGCAACGCCTGAACAGGCGCTGTCAAGAAAGTCACATCGGAGGCTAGCGGAGGAAGCCGGGCTGGGTGGCGGTGAGGCTGCCGATCACGCGCAGGCCAGGGCGCGACGCGCTGGCGCTGGCGGCGATGGGAACGCGCGTCGGCTGGGCCGCCGGCAGGCGGTCGACCCACTCGATGATCGGCTGGAACTGCTGGCGCTCGGCGGCGGACACGGCGAAGTCCATCTCGAAGATGCCGAGCCCGCCTTCCGCGGCGTTGATGAACACGTCGGAATCGGACAGGCGCGCGAGCAGCGGCAGGTTGAGCGCGGTGAGGAAGCGCTCGAGCGGCTGGTAGACGGGGTTGGACTTGCGCACGCGGTTCGCCACCACGCCGAGCCGGATGTTGTTGGCGCGGATCTTCCCGGTGAGCAGCAGGTCGCGGATGAAGTTGGCGGTGGCGTGGATGTCGATCGACGACGGCGCGACCGGAATCAGGATGCAATGCGAGCGCGACAGCATTTCCTGCAGCGCGAGGCCGGTGGCGCCGGCGGGCGCGTCGATGATCAGCTGGCGCGTGTCGGCGGGAACGTGCATGCCGAGGCTGCGCAGCCCGGTCTTCTGCGGCGCGGCGTTGGCGCCGTGGATCTTGCGCGCCGTCGGCGGGCGGATGCGCAGCCAGTTGAGGGTCGAGCCCTGCGGGTCGTAATCCATCATCGCCGCGGGGATGCCGTTGGCGGCGAAGTAGCTGGCGAGGTTGGTCGCGACGGTGGTCTTTCCAGACCCGCCCTTCGGATTGATCACCAGTGTGGTGTTGGTTCTCATCCCCAGTAGCAGCCTACGCCCGGCCCAGTGGCCTAGCTGTTAACTACTACCCCTCGTGCGTAGAGAATAACGGAATGCGGGAGCTTCTGGTGCATTCCGAGCGCATTGCTGCGTTGCTCAAGGAGCGCCGCGAAACCGTGGCGGTCGCCGAGTCCGCGGCCGGAGGACTTATTACCGCCGCCCTGCTGGCGGTCCCGGGGGCCTCGGCCTACTGCCTGGGAGGCATGGTGATCTACACCCGGCAGGCGTGGGACGCACTGCGCGACTTCGAGGAGGGCTTGCTGGAGGGTTACCGCTCCGCGACCGAGCAGAACGCCCTGATTCGCGCCCGCCTCGCCCGCGATCGCTTCAAGGCGAGTTGGGGGATCGGGGAAACCGGCGCCGCCGGGCCGACCGGCAACCGCTACGGCGATCCTGCGGGACACGTGTGCCTGGCTGTCAGCGGGCGCAAGGAAAGCGCCGTCACCCTCAAGACCGGCAAAAGCGACCGCCTGGAGAACATGCATGCCTTCGGCGCGGCCGCCCTCCAGCTTCTCGAGCAGAAGCTGCGGGAGTGAAGAAGCGGTGGGGAACACTGGGCGGTCATCGCGGCACGAAGATCTACGGGCGCCTCGACTGCCCGGCCGCACTGCGCGCCATCGCGCGCGGCGGCTACGTGAAGTACCGGGTGTTCTTCCGCGACGAGCGCCACGCCCGGGCCGCCGGCTTTCGTCCCTGCGCCGTGTGCCTGCCGGAGAAATATCGGGAATGGCGCAAGAAGCGGAGTGCGAAAGGCCCGCGCGCCGCCTAGTCTGGCGGCATGAACGAACTGATCCTGTTTTCGACTGAACGATGCGCCCTCGGCACGGCCCTCGCGGCACGGAGCGAGCGCGGCCTGTGTGCGCTGCTGCTTGGAGACCGCGCAGCAGCGCTGGTGAATGAGTTGCAGCAACGCTTTCCGTGGGCGGACCTGCGGGAGGATGCGGCAACGCTAAAGCCGCTCATGTCTCGAGTCGTGAGCTTGATCGACTCGCCAGCCCGCGGCCTGGACGAACCGCTCGACACGCGGGGCACGCAATTCGAGCAGCGCGTGTGGCGGGCGCTGCAGGAGATCCCGGCAGGCGCCATCGAAACCTACGGCGAGGTCGCGCGGCGCCTCGGCGTGCCGCGCGCGGCGAAGGAGGTCGGCGAAGCATGCGCGGCCAACGCGATCGCGGTCGCGATTCCGTGCCATCGCGTGGTGCGCAAGGACGGCGGCCTGGCGGGCTATCGCTGGGGCGTGCGCCGCAAGCGCGCCTTGCTCGAGCTCGAACGAAATGGATGATCTGGATACCCGCGGCTACGCGGTGATCCAGCAGCTCGTCACCGGCGCGCAATGCGATGAGCTCGCCGCGCTCTATCCGGAACAGGAGCGCTTTCGCAGCCGCGTGGTGATGGCGCGGCACGGCTTCGGGCAGGGCGAGTACAAGTACTTCCGCTATCCGCTGCCGGATCTGGTCGCGCGCCTGCGCACTTCGCTCTACCCGCAGCTCGCGCCGATCGCCAACCGGTGGAATGACGCGATGGGGCTGAAGGCGCGCTTTCCGGACAAGCACGCGCAGTACCTTAGACGCTGTCACGCCGCCGGGCAGCGCCGGCCGACGCCCCTATTGCTGCAATACGGTCCCGGCGACTACAACTGCCTGCACCAGGATCTTTACGGCGAGCACGTGTTCCCGCTGCAGCTCACGATCCTGCTGTCCGAGCCGGGCAAGGATTTCAGCGGCGGCGAGTTCGTGATGACCGAGCAGCGGCCGCGCATGCAGTCGCGGGCGGAAGTGGTGCCGCTGGGAAAAGGGGATGCCGTGGTGTTCGCCGTGCATCACCGGCCGGTGCAGGGCACGCGCGGCGTCTACCGGGTGAACCTGCGCCACGGCGTGAGCCGCGTGCGCTCAGGCCGGCGTCACACCGCGGGCATCATCTTTCATGACGCGGCGTGATAATGGGCGCCCACCCCAGAGGAGAAACGTCATGAATAAGCAAACCGCCTTCATCGGCGTCGTCGCGGCGCTCGGCTTCGCGTTGGCAGCGTCCCCCGCATTCGCGCAAAGCGGCAACAACCTCGAGACCATCCATCACCCGAACTACGACAAGACGCTGTTCATGCCGTTCTCGCCGGCGATCAAGGTGAAAAGCGGCAAGCTGCTGTGGCTGGCGGGCGGCACTTCGCTGCCGGTGTACCACGACCATCCGCACAAGCGTGAGCAGATCATCCAGTTCATGCCGAACGACCTCGAAGCGCAGACGCGGCGCACGATGGACGGCATCATGGAAACGCTGAAGGCGGCGGGCGCCTCGCCGAAGGACGTGGTGCACGTGTTCATTTTCCGCACCCGCCCGCGCATGGGTGACATCGGCCGCTCGAGCGCGGTGGTGAATTCCTACTTCGCGCCGTTCAACCACAAGCCGACGACGACCAACATGGCGGTGCTCGAGCTCGGCGAGCCCGAACAGCTGGTCGAGATCCAGGTCGTGGCGGTCGTGGACTAGCTCAAGAGCTGCAAGACAAGGCGGAGCAACCGGCGCGGTTGCGCGCCCACTCCGGCCGGCGCGCGGCAAGGTCATGGTGCGCCGGCTGCTCGTCGTACGGGCGCTCGAGCACCTTCAGCAAGCGGTCCATCACCGAGGTGTCGCCCTTCTCGAGCGCGTCGATCGCGAGCTGGGCGAGGTAGTTGCGGAACACGTACTTCGGATTGGCCTTGTTCATGCGCTCGGCGCGCCGCGGCTCGTCCTTGACGCGCAGCGCGTACTTGCGCAGCCACGCGGCAAGGCCGCCCGCAGGCTCGGCGTAGAAAGCGTCCTGCAGGGGTTTGAGCAGAGCGCCGTCGTCGCCCGCGTCGAGCGGGAGCGCCGCGAGGTTGCGGAAGAACAGCGTGTAGTCGGTTTCCTTCTCGTAGAGCTGCGCGAACAGCTCCGACAGCAGCTCGTCGTCGCCGGGCTGGTCGAGCGCGCTCACCCCGAGCTTCTGCGCGAGCGCGCGGCGCCAGGCCGCGTTGAACGTCGCGGCGTAGAGTTCGAGCCCCTTCTCGAGCGGCGCAGGATCAAGTCCCAGCGGCAGCAGCGCTTCGGCCAGGCGCGCCAGGTTCCAGTGCGCGATCTGCGGCTGGTTGCCGTAGGTGTAGCGCAGCGTCGGCGCGTCGGTGGTGTTCGGCGTCCAGTTGGGGTCGTAGCCTTCGAGCCAGCCGTACGGGCCGTAGTCGATGGTCACGCCGAGGATGGACATGTTGTCGGTGTTCATCACGCCGTGCACGAAGCCCACGCGCATCCAGTCCGCCATCAGCGATCCGGTGCGGCGGCAGAGCTCCTGGAAGAACTCGGCATAGTCCAGACCCGGATAGAAGTTGCGAATGACGTAATCCGCCAGCCGCTTGAGCAGTTCGGTCTCGTTGTTCGCCGCGTGAATCTGGAAGTTGCCGAAGCGCAGGAAGGAGGGCGCCACGCGGCAGATCACCGCGCCCGGCTCGGGCGCCGGATGGCCGTCGTAGAACATGTCGCGGATCACCGGCTCGCCGGTGGCGACCAGGCTGAGCGCGCGCGTGGTCGGCACGCCGAGGAAGTGCATCGCCTCGCTGCAAACGAATTCGCGCAGCGAGGAGCGCAGCACCGCGCGGCCGTCGGCGGTGCGCGAGTACGGCGTGCGGCCGGCGCCCTTCAGCTGCAGCTCCTGGCGCGTGCCGTCGGTCGCGACGATTTCGCCGAGCGTGAGGGCGCGGCCGTCGCCGAGCTGCCCTGCCCAGTGGCCGAACTGATGGCCGCCGTAGCGCGCGGCATAAGGCTGCATTCCGGGCAGGATGCGGTTGCCGGCCAGCGCTTCGACCGCCGCGTCGCCCGCCGGCTTCTCGATGCCGAGATATTCGCCGAGCGCGTGCGACCAGCCGAGCAGCTTCGGCGCGGCGACCGGCGTCGGCTCGACCCGCGTGTAGGAGGCGTTCGGAACCTGGCGCGAGCGGTTGTCGAGAACCGGGTCGGGCTGCAGCTCGCGCACGAAGCTCGCGTCAAACGGGATCTCGGTGAGCTCGGCGCGAGCGGGTGTGCGCTTGGGTTGTGCTGGCGTCACAGACGCCATTGTGCAGCAAGACCCGAGCCTAGGACGGGCGGCTCAAGTCTCCGATCAGGGCCAGCAGCTCGCGCGGCTCGTACGGCTTGGCCACGTGGTATTCGAAGCCCGCGGCGCGCGTCTGCACCCGGTCGGCGGGGCGCGTCAGCGCGGTGACCGCGATCAGCGCCGGGCGCGCGCTGCCATAGCGCTCGCGCAGGCGGCGCGCCACCTCGTAGCCCGACATCTGCGGCATGCCGATGTCGAGAAGGACCACGTCGGGCGCGAAGTTGAACACGGCATCGAGCACCTCGGTGCCATGGTGCACGCCGCGAACCTGGTAGCCCTCATGTTCCAGCAGCATGGTGAGCACCAGGACCGCGTCGCGATCGTCGTCCGCCACGAGAATCCGCATCCGAAAATTCTACGAAGCGGCGGCGGCTGCGTCAGTGCCGTTTTTCCGGTAAAAACAACTTGTTATGTCGTACAGCGACTACAAGAAATTATTCCTGCGCGCGCCGCGCTGGGCCCGCATCACGATCTGCGCGCTAGCTTTCGTCGTGATCGCGGTGACGCTCAATCTGCTTTACCAGATCGCACGCAAGCCGGCGGAGCTGTTCTTTCCGGTGAGCGGTGCGCTGTCGAAAACGCCGACCGAGACCTGGCGCGAATACGGCGCGCTGTTTCGACACCATTCCACGCCGGTGATGGCGCCCGAGCTGCTCGCGGCGCTCGCGCAGGTCGAGGGCGCGGGCAACCCGGTGGCGCGCACGCCGTGGCGCGTGCGCGCGTCGGCGGATCCGCGCGAGCTCTACCGGCCGGCATCGAGCGCCGTCGGCATGTACCAGATCACCGATGGCACCTTCCGCGAGGCGAAGCGCTACTGCATCCGCGACCACGTCGCGATCGAGGAGGGCTGCTGGTTCAACAGCCTGTATATGCGCGTGATCCCGAGCCACGCGGTCGAGATGACCTCCGCCTATCTCGATCGCAGCGTCGCCGCGCTGCTTGCCGCCAGGCGCGTGCCGGCGAGCGTGACACAGAAGCAGGACCTCGCCGCGCTCATCCACCTGTGCGGCGCGCGCGCCGGCGAGCTGTTCGTGCGCAATGGTTTCCGCCTGGTGGCCGGGCAGCGCTGCGGCGAGCACGACGCGCGCGCCTACCTCGCCCAGGTCAACGCGATGAAGCGCGTGTTTGCCCGCCTGTCGGCATTACGCTAGAGTCAGCCGCCATGAATATCGCCGTGCAAGGCGCGCTTTGGGGGTTGGGGCTCGGCGCGTTCCTCGTGATGATCGAGTACATGTTCGTAAAAAAGGCGGTCGAGGAGCGCGCGGTCGAGAAACACCAGAAGCCGGAGTTCGATGGCCAGGACCGTGCCCGCATCCGGGCGGTGCTGGGCCTCGCGGTTTTCCTGCCGCCCGCGTTCGCGCTAGGCGCCTGGCTGATCTGGGGCTGAGAGCTTGCGCGCCGCGCCGTCGTGCGCGGAAAGCAGCCGCAGGGCCTCGCGGTCTCCCTTGGCCGTGGCAAGCCGCAGCGCATAGACCGGGCTCACCAGCTTGGTGAGCCGTCCTACCGCGAACAGGAAAATGCCGATCAGGATTGCCTGCGGCCATTGCACCTTGTAGATGAGCCAGGGGACGACCACCAGCGTGGCGAGCCCCGCCGCCGCGAGCGTAGACGCGCATTCGCGCGCCACCGCCGGCCGTCCGAAATAAAACGCGTAGCGCCGGATGACGTCGGATTCGTCCGCTTCGAGCGGCTCGCGCGCCCGCGCGCACAGCGCGGCCGCATCCACGCGCCGCAGCTCGCGCCCGAGCCACGAGAGAAAGGCGAACTCCGCGGCGGTGAACGCCCACGACCCTACCGGCGGCTGGAGGAACGTCCACCCCGTCAGCGCCGTGACCGCGATCGCTCCCAGACCATTCATGGGACGCATGATAGATTGCGCGCGACATGCCGTCCGCAGCGCTCGAGCGTCATCCCGCGAGTCCCTGCGCCGCGCTGCGCGGGATCGAAGCCTCGGTGGCGCGCAATCGCGACGGCAGCCTGCACGTCGCGTACCGCCTGGAAGGCGACCTCGAGCGCGTACGCATTCAACCACCGCGCGCGCCGCGCGTCGCCGACAAGCTCTGGCAGCACACATGCTGCGAGCTGTTCATCGCCGAGCCCGCGGGTCCGGGATACCACGAATTCAATTTCTCGCCCTCGGGCGAATGGGCGGCCTACCGCTTCACGCGCTACCGCGAAGGCATGCCGTTCATCGGCCCCGAACCGAAAATTCGCGTCGAGCGCACGCCGGGGCGGCTCGCTCTGCATGCTCAAGTCGACCTTCATCAAAAAGGAAGACTGCGCATCGGCCTGTCGGCGGTGATCGAAGAGGCGAGCGGCGCCCTGTCGTACTGGGCGTTGCGCCACGCGCCGGGCAAGCCGGACTTCCACCACGCCGACACCTTCGCCCTGATGCTAGATGAGGCTCGATGAAGTTCGGCATTGACCGCCTGCTCGCCGACAAGGCGCTGCGCAAGCCGCTCGCCGGCCGGCGCGTCGCGCTGCTCGCGCACCCCGCCTCGCTCACGGAAGATCTCGCGCACTCGCTCGACGCGCTGTCCGCTGCCGGCATCAGGCTGACGGCGGCGTTCGGCCCGCAGCACGGCCTGAGGGGCGACAAGCAGGACAACATGGTCGAGTCGCCGGACTTCGACGATCCGGTGCACGGCATTCCGGTGTTCAGCCTGTACGGCAAGGTGCGGCGCCCGACGCCGCAAATGATGGCGCCGTTCGACGTGCTGCTGCTCGACCTGCAGGACCTCGGCTGCCGCGTCTACACATTTCTGACGACTTTGCGCTACGTCCTCGAGGCGGCGGCTGAGCACGGCAAGGGGGTGTGGGTGCTCGACCGGCCGAATCCCGCCGGGCGGCCGGTGGAAGGCGTCAAGTTGCGCCCGGGCTGGGAAAGCTTCGTCGGCGCGGGCGCGCTGCCGATGCGCCACGGAATAACCTTGGGAGAGGCGGGGCGCTGGCTCATCCACGAGCACAAGCTCGACCTGGACTTCTCGGTCATCGAGATGAAAGGGTGGAAACCGGATGCGGCGCCGGGTTTCGGCTGGCCGCTCGGCGAGCGCGAGTGGGTCAACCCGAGCCCGAACGCGCCGAACCTGTCGATGGCGCGCTGCTATCCCGGCACGGTCATGCTCGAGGGCACCACGCTGTCGGAAGGGCGCGGCACCACGCGCCCGCTCGAGCTGTTCGGCGCGCCCGACCTCGATGCCGCGGCGGTTCTGAAAACCATGACTTCATTGCAACCCGACTGGCTGCGCGGCTGCCGCCTGCGGCCGTGCTGGTTCGAGCCGACCTTCCACAAGCACGCCGGCAAGCTGTGCGCTGGAGTCCAGATTCATGTGGAAGGCCCTGGTTACGACCACGCCGAGTTCCGGCCGTGGCGGCTGATGGCGCTCGCGTTCAAGGCGATCAGGGCGCTGAAGCCCGACTACCCGCTATGGCGCGATTTTCCCTATGAGTACGAGAAGCGGCTGGCGATCGACGTGATCAACGGCGGCCCGCTGTTGCGCACGTGGGTGGACGACGCAGCGGCCACGCCCGCCGATCTCGACGCCGCGGCGCAAGCCGACGAGAAGGCCTGGCACGCCGAGCGCAAGCGCGTGCTGCTCTACAAGTAGGAGCGGCTAGTTTTTCTTCGGCTTGTTGGCCGAGATGGCGCGCGCCAGCGCGTCGTCCTGCGGACCCCAGGTGGGCAGCACCAGGTCGACGGCATTGAGGAAGATATGCGAGGGCGGCACGTCATCGCCCTCGAGCCAGTTGTAGAGCAGGACGGGCGATACCCGCAGGTGCTGGGCCAGCTGGTCGAGGCCGCCGAGGATCTGACAAGCGCGGTGCAGCACGCGCGTGTAGACCGTAACCCGCGGAGCCGGCGCGACCGGGCACTCGTCTTTGGCGACTTGGATTTTTTCCATGCCCGCGAGTTTGCGTGGGGCCCATGGCGACGCTCAAGTCGGCGAGCGCACGAATTCCAAGTAGTCGGAACGCGGCGTCGCTAAGTGGCGACGGCGTCCCTCAGCTTCATCATGGTCTGGTCCGCCCAGTACTCGGGGTCCTGCTCGATCTTGGCGTCGCCGCGTGCGCGCGCCGCGGCGTCGACGCCCTTGCGCTCACAGAAGTCGTGCCAGAACTGCTTGATCTCCTCGGCGCTGATGTCGTCGGCGCGGCGTCCTTGCTTGGGGCTCATTTCCAGTCGTCCTCATCTTTCAGCGGTTTGACTCCGGGGGGCGGCTTCTCTTTGCGGCGCATCCAACCGTACAGGAACAACCCGATCAGCCCGGCGATGGCCAGGCCGATGAAGACCAGCCAGCCGTTATCGCCCATCGGGGAATGCCGACTTCGCGCCGTCCAGCCACGCGCTTCCGTGACGATACAGCTTCTCGACCTCCGCGCCCCTGAGCTGCGGCAGGTCGCGCTTCACCTTGAAGCCGAGCCGGGACTGCAGATAGCCGAGATGGCGATAGCCTTCGGGAATCGAGCCGAGCAGGTCCGGATCGAGCTTGATGCGGGCCGACGGATCGACCGGATCCATGCGGTCCTTCTCGTAGATCGGCTGGCGTCGCACGATGCCCCACCTTCCGGCGCGCTTCTCGAAGAAGTCATAGAAGCGGCCGGTACAGACCACGTCGACCGTCTCGCCTTCGCAACTGCCGCGCTGGTTGATGGTCATCTTGGTCTGCGCGATCGCGCGCTTGCCCTCGAGGTCGACGCTCGAGCCGCCGAGGAAGTGCAGGATGCTCACGCCCTTCTCGAAGCCGGCCTTGCTCACCTTGATGAATTCCTCGGCCGGGCCCTGGAACCAGGTCGCGGTCATCCAGCCGTCGTCGTGCCACACGGTGCGGAAGCGCTCCCAGTCGCCGGCATCGCGCCACAGCGCCCAGTTCTGCACCACCTCGATGATTTCGAGCTTCTCGCTCACGGTAGAGAGTCAGTCGACCTTCATTCCGGTGTCTTTCACCAGCTTGGACCACTTTTGCACGTCGTCGCGCAGGAACTTGCCGAACTCGTCGATCGACATGCCCATCGGCACCGCGCCCTGCTTGCCCCAGTTCTCCTTCACCTCGGGCGCGTTGATCACCTTGATGACTTCGGCGTTGAGTTTCTCCAGCACCGGCCGCGGCGTGCCCGCCGGCGCCATCAGGCCAAGCCAGATGGTTGCTTCATAGCCGGGGATGCCGGCCTCGGCGACCGTGGGCACGTCGGGGGTGACCGCGGAGCGCGTCTTGCCCGTAGTGGCGAGCGCCCTGAGCTTCCCGCTCTTCGTGTGCGCGACGATGGTGCTGATCGCGTCGAACATCATGTCGACCTGGTGGCCGAGCACCGCGGTGCGTGCCTGGTCGCTGCCCTTGTGCGGCACGTGCACGATGTCCACGCCGCCCATGTGCTTGAACAGCTCGCCGGCCATGTGGTAGGGCGTGCCCGGGCCGGAGGAGGCGTAGTTCAGCTTGCCGGGCTGCGCTTTGGCGAGCGCGAGGAATTCCTTGAGGTTGTTCGCCTTCACTTCCGCGTTGATCGCCAGCAGCAGGTCCTGCGAATTGATGCCGGTGATCGGCGCGAGATCCTTCATCAGGTCGTAGGGCTTCTTCGGGATCAGCGTCTCGTTGACGGTATGCGTATTCGACATGATCAGCACCGTGTAGCCGTCCGCCGGCGACTTGGCCACCGCGTCGGTGCCGACCACCGCGCCGCCGCCCGGCCGGTTCTCGACCACGAACGACTGGCCGAGCGCGTCGGACAGCTTGGCGGCGAGGAAGCGCCCGTAGACGTCGGCCGAGCCGCCGGCCCCGAACGGCACCACGATCTTCACCGGGCGCGCGGGGTAGTTCTGCGACCAGCACGAAAAGCTCGACAGCAACAGCAACGCCAAAACTGCACGGAACATCTGCTCCTCCTTAATTAGAATGCTTGTCGCCATGAGAATACTCGTCACCGGGGCGGCGGGCTACATCGGTTCCGCTCTGGTGCGGGCGCTGGCCGCGCACGAGGTCATCGGCACCGATCAATCGGCGCCGGCCGCGGTGCTCGGCAACATCGCCTATCCGCAGTTCGCCCGGTCCCTGGTAACGCCGGAGATCGACACCGTATTCCACCTCGCCTCGCTGGTCTCGGGCGGCGCCGAGCAGAACTTCGAGCTCGGCACCAAGGTGAACCTGGACGCGACGCGCGACCTGCTCGAGGCCTGCCGCCTCGCCGGCCACTGCCCGAAATTCGTTTTCGCCTCGTCGATCGCGGTGTACAGCGGCGTGGACGAGATCGACGACGCTACCCCGCCAGCGCCGCGCCTCTCGTACGGCGCGCAGAAGCTGGTGTGCGAGGTGCTGATCGACGACTACACGCGGCGCGGCTACATCGACGGGCGCGCGCTGCGCCTTCCGACGGTGATGGTGCGCCCGGGAAGCGCCAATACCGCGGTCTCCGGCTGGGCGAGCGCGATCATCCGCGAGCCGCTCGCCGGCCGCGATTACATTTGCCCGGTGCGGCCGGATACGCGCATGGCGTGCATCTCGCTGCGCCGCGTGGTCGACGCTTTCGTTCGTATGTCGGAAATCGCCGGCGCACAGCTGGGAAGCAAACGCACCGTGCTGCTCACCGGCATCCCGGTCTCCGCCGAGCAGATGTGGAACGCAGCGAAACCGCACGCCACGGGCAAAGTACGTTTCCAGCCCGACCCCGCGATCCAGCCCATCATGGACCGGATTCCGAAGTCCACGTTCTCGCAGCGGGCGCAAGCGCTCGGCTTGCGCCCCAGTGCCAGTATCGAAGAAATAGTCCGTGAATACGAAGAAGCTGCCATCGCGCATCACCGTTGAAGGGCTGGATCGCGCGCCGCACCGCGCGTTCCTGCACGCGCTCGGGCTGAAGAACGCCGACCTGCAGAAGCCGTTCATCGGCGTCGCCTCGACGGACTCGCGCGTAACCCCGTGCAACGCGCTGCTCGGCGAGTTCGCGCGCGAGGCGTGCGCAGCGGTGCGCGAAGCGGGCGGCGTGCCGTTCGACTTCGCCTCGGCGTCGGTCGCCGACTCGATGTCGATGAACCACGGCGGCATGCGCTACTCGCTGGTGTCGCGCGAAATCATCGCCGATGGCGTGGAAGCCGTGGTGCGCGGCCACGCCTACGACGCGCTCGTCACCTTCGCCGGCTGCGACAAGACCCTGCCGGGAATGATGATGGCGATGGTGCGTCTCAACCTGCCGGCGGTGTTCGTCTATGGCGGCGCCGCGCTGCCGGGCACCTGGCAGGGCCGCGACGTCACCGTGCTCGACACGTACGAAGCGGTCGGTGCGGTGATGGCCGGCACCTTTGCGGAAAAGGATCTAAAGCAGCTCGAAGAGATCTGTATCCCGACGCTCGGCTCGTGTCCCGGCCAGTTCACCGCCAACACCATGGCGATGGTTTCGGAGACCCTTGGTCTTGCGCTCCCGGGCTCCGCGACCTTGCCCGCGGTTTCTGAGCAACGAAAAAAACTCGCAGGAGAAGCGGGCGCGACGGTGCTGCGCCTCCTGAAAAATGGCGGCCCGCTACCGCGCGAACTGGTGACCAAGAAAAGCCTCGAGAACGCCTGCGCTGCAGTGGCGGCCACTGGCGGCTCGACCAACGCCGCGCTGCACATCCCCGCGATCGCGCACGAGGCCGGCATCCGCTTCACGCTGGACGATTTTGCGCGCGTCGCCAAGCGCACGCCGCTGATCGCCGACATGAAGCCGGGCGGACGTTACCTCGCCAAGGATCTTCACGCCGTCGGTGGCGTGTACGTGGTCTTGAAAGCCCTCTTGGAAAAAGGCGCGTTACACGGCGATTGCCTGACGCTTTCCGGCAAGACACTCGAAAACGCGCTGCGAGATCATTCCGGCGCGGACGGCGAGGTGGTGCGCAAGGAACCGATTACGCCGAGCGGCGGTCTCGTGGTGCTGAAAGGCAACCTCGCGCCCGACGGCGCGCTGATCAAGGTCGCGGGTCTGAAGTCGCTGGTCTTCGAAGGCCGCGCGCGTGTGTTCGATTCGGAGGAAAGCTGTTCGGAGATCGTCAAGAAAAAAGCCTACCAGGCCGGCGACGTTCTGGTGATCCGTTACGAAGGCCCGAAAGGCGGGCCGGGAATGCGCGAGATGCTCGGCGTGACCGCGCTGATCTACGGACAGGGAATGGGCGAGAAGGTGGCGCTGCTCACCGATGGACGCTTCTCCGGCGCGACGCGCGGAATGATGGTGGGTTACGTTTCGCCGGAAGCGGCAGCCGGAGGACTGCTCGGCCTGGTGAAGAATGGTGATGTGATTCGCATCGACGCTTCCAGGGGAAAACTGGAGCTCGGCGTATCGGCTTCCGAGCTCAAGAAAAGAAAAGCGAGCGCGCCGAAGCGCTCGCTATCGGGGGTGCTGCAGAAGTACGAGGCGCTGGTGGGTCCGGCGAACCTCGGCGCCGTCACCCACAGCGGCGCGACCAGTACGCGAAAGTCCCGCGCACGATAGAGGGCTGGAGCAGGAAGTCGCGCGCTTCTTCGGCGAGCTCCGGCTTTACTTCCTTGAAGCCGCCCGCCGCCATGGCCAAGAGCTGCATGCGCGCCGCGCGCTCGAAGAACACCGCGAGGTAGGTCGCTTCTTCGACGCTGGTTCCTGCCGCGAGCAAGCCATGGTTGGCGAGCAGGATGCTTTTCGCGCTGCCCAGCGCGCCGGAAATGATGCGGCCTTCGTCGTCGGCGACCGGAACGCCCGGCCACTGCGGAAGGTGCGCGGTGCCATGCAGCATCGCACTATCCATATGAATGGTTTTCAGCGGTTTGCCCGTAGCAGCCAGGGCCGAAGCGTGCGGAGCGTGTGTATGCACGATGGCCTGCACATCCGGCCGCTTGTTGTAGATCCAGACGTGGAAACGCACGCCGGGATTCGGCCTTCCGCCGGACAGCGGCTTGAGGTCCTCGTCGACCAGCACCATGCGCGCGGCGGTGGCTTCGTCGAACCCGTAGCCGAATTCCAGTGTCCACCACGTTCCCGGTTTCTCGGCGCGTGCGGTGACCTGGCCGGCGAGACCGGATTCATGATTTTCTTTTCCTAAAATTCGACAGCAGGCGGCGAGCAGCTCGGCGGTCGAGCCCTGCAGAAACGGCAGGTCCTCGTCCATCTCGCGGCTTACCCGCTCCATGAAGTGAGCCTTCGATTTCATCTCATGAAGCTCGGCAGCCAGAGCGAAAGGATCGGGAAGGCGATCAGGATCGCGAGGCGCACGCAGTCGATCGCCATGAACGGCAGCACGCCGCGGAAGATGACGCGCGTCGGCACCTGCGGCAGCAGCGTGTTGAGGACGAAAAGGTTCATGCCCACCGGCGGGCTGATCAGGCCGATCTCCACGACCACCACGATCAGGATGCCGAAGTAGATCGGGTCGACGCCGAGGTGCACGATCAGCGGGAAGAACACCGGCACGGTCAGCAGGATCATGGAGAGCTCTTCCATCGCCGTGCCGAGGACGACGTAGATCGCCATGATCACCGCCACCACCATGATCGGGCTCAGCTGCAGGCGGTTGACGAAGTTCTTCAGGTCGTCGGGCATGGTGGTGATGTTGACGAACTCGGCGAACATCAGCGC
>Ga0068862_100002873_pt1 | contig 15094 bp, 14 predicted proteins | sample KBSSwiS52_FD_66598 | JGI IMG/M metagenome (GOLD analysis project Ga0068862, IMG submission 66598) | Switchgrass rhizosphere microbial communities from Kellogg Biological Station, Michigan, USA - KBS Switchgrass S5-2 | ecosystem: Host-associated > Plants > Roots > Rhizosphere > Soil ... | reverse complement strand
GCACCCGCACCCGCACCTGCTCCGGCACCTGCGCCCGCACCCGCACCCGCACCCGCACCTGCTCCGGCACCTGCGCCCGTGGTTTCGCTGACCGCGGCGCCGTCGACGATCAACAGCGGTGCCGCGACGACCTTGAGCTGGAACTCGAGCAACGCCACCGCCTGCACAGCCGGCGGCGCGTGGAGCGGCACGAAGCCCACGTCCGGCAGCGCCGCGACCGCGACATTGACCGTGACGAGCACCTTCACGCTGACCTGCACGGGCAGCGGGGGCTCGAGCACGCAATCGGTGATGGTGAACGTCACACCGGCGGCGGCCGAGAGCAGCGGTCCGACGGGCTTGAATTTCCCGAGCAACGGCGACTCTCCCAGCGGCGCGTTCGTCGCGTTCCAGTTCCAGAACCCGCACCTCAACGGCCTGCCCATCTGGGGCGCCAACAACGGTGGCGTGACCTACATCTGGAAGTACCGCCCACGTCAGCAGGCCGGCTACTACGTCACGCTGTGGTGGTCGAACAATGGGACCTTCGAGTGGGAGAGCGGCAAGCCCGACAGCTACTACGGGGCGCATCCCTACCCGAACGGCGGCGGCACGAGCACGACCTCGCACTCGTGGGAAATCGGTGGCATGGACTACGGCGCCGACAACTTGAACACACTCGCCGGCAGCCCGAAGCCGGTGGTGAAAGACCGTTGGTACACGCAGGCGCTGCGCATCGTGCCCAACGGGAACGGCACCTACACCGCACGTTTCTACATCGACTTGCCGTCCACCGCGTCAGGCAACGTGATCCAAGCCACCTCGCCGTCTTACTTCGGCAACAAGATACCGCCCAAGCCTGCGCTGACCTTTGGCGATTCTCCCTGGTACGCCAACTACCAGCATGAACGTCTGAGCGGGGTGCTGCGCCACATCAAGATCTTCAACAAGGTCCTGAGCGAGAGCGACACACTGGCCGAAGCGGCATCCGACTCGCTGGTCACCGGTGCCGGCAGCGCGAACGTCTGGTACATGAACATCAACCCCACGCCGAGCGACATCAGCGACAAATCCGGTCGCGGGCACAACCCCGCCTGGGCAGATTCGGCCAACCGCGCGACGCTGTGGTCCGAATGACTGGGGCTACTGGCGCGTCGTGAAGGCACGCCCGGCGCGTTTTCCGGCCGAGGCAAGCAAGTAGAGCAGGGCCTTGCCATGCATCGGTCGGTGCCTCAGCGCCAGTAGGAAGGATCTTGTCGCGATGCCCGGATCGCCGTCCCAGAAGTGACGGTACCCGTGCACGAACGAAAGGTGCGCGAGCCGGGCTGCGATCGCTGAAGGGTCAACCCGGTTGCCCGCGTCATCGCTGATGCCATAGGCGGCGATGGCGCGATTCAGCAGGCGATACGCGTTGTCTTCGGCACGCAGGCGATAGGTCACCGATTGCGGGTTTTGTCGATACACCGCCACCAGGCCCTGCAGCTTGGCTACCGGATACCGCCGCGATACCTTGAGCCAGAAGTCGTAGTCGGACCCGGTTCGCAGGGCTTCGTCAAATCCGTTCACCGTCTCGTAGACCGAGCGATGAATGACGCAGGCGATGATGTGGATGACCGAGTCGAACAGCAGGCGCGTGTACAGCCAACCCGACGTGGCCGGATCGAGTTGCAACGTACCCGGCGCGATGTCGATCGGCGGATAGGTGCCATCGGCATCGGCATGCCACACCAACCAATCGGCAAACGCCACCTTGACCTCGGGGTGCGCGACGAGATGTTGCATCAGGCCTTCGAGATGCCCGGGCAGCCAAAGGTCGTCGCCGTCAAGAAAGGCCAGGTACTCACCGTGCGCCTGCGCCACGGCTCGGTTGCGTGCTGCTGCCGGCCCGGCGTTGGATTGACTGAACACGCGGATGCGCTCGCCAAAGCCGGACAACACGGCCAGCGTTTCATCGGTCGAACCGTCGTCGACCACCACCACTTCGATCGGTGCGTACGACTGCGCCAACACGCTGTCGATCGCACTGCGCACGAATGCAGCGCAGTTGTAGGTGGGAACGATCACGGAGACCAGCGGTCGCGTCATGGCCAGCACTCAAGCAGGCATCAAGCGCGCGAACGCGACCACTGGCCGAACATCTGGCTGAGTTTGCCCACGACGATGTGCTCGGCTCCGGGACCGCGACCGCCCAACTGCCACATGCTCAGCACCGTGGCCGCGTACGTCGCCACGCCGAACGCAGCGCCGGCAAACAACCAGACTGCAGCCTGGGTGGCGCCCATGTGCAGCGTGTCGACCGGCAGCAACCAGCGCAACGCAGCCACGGTGATGGCGGTGGCGAACAGCGGCCGTGCGATCGCCCGTGCAAACACGGAAGGCTTGATGGCCAGCGTGCGCCTCAACTGCAGCAAATACAGCGGGGTGCAAACCGCTGACGTGATCAAGGCAGCGAATGCAGCACCCAGCAACCCGTGCATCGCGCTCGCCGGGCCGAGCAGCAGCAGAAACACGGCCACGAAAACGGCATTGGTCAGGGTAACCCGGCCCGGATAGCCACGGCCCATCAGGACGGCGCAGATCGAGCCGTGAAACAGCAGCAGCGCGCCATTGAAGGCAAGCACCTGCATCAGCGGCACTGTCGCCGACCATTTGGGCCCGAGGATGACGGGGACGAGAAACGGCGCCACCGCGAACAGGATGCCCGCAGCGGGCAGTGCCAGGAGCGCCAGCAGACTCACCGCGCTGGCGTAGGCCTGCTGGACCTGCTCGACTTGTTCCATCTTCGCAAAGCCCGGCAGCAACGCGCGGTTGATGGGCGCGCCGAGCTCGGTGGTGGGCAGGTGAGCGAACTCGTAGGAGATGTTGTAGGTGCCCAGCGACTGCGCGCCGAGCATGCGGCCGATGAAGAAGTCCGACGAACGCTCTTTCAGGAACGACACCACGTTGTTCACCAGCAGCCAGCGGGAGAACTTGAAGAGCACGCCGAGGCGACTGAAGGTGAATCGCGGCCGGAACGGATGCATCCAGTAGCTCAATGCGCTGGCTGCAGCCTTGGACACCAATGTTCCGATCACCAGCGCCCAGTAGTTGCGCAGCGTGAATGCCAACGGCACGACGATGCAGAAGGCGATCAGCTTGCGGCTCACCTGGAAGATGAACTCGCGCCGGAAGTCCAGTTCCTTGCGGAACGCCACGATGCCGATGTTCTCCAGCCCGGTCAGCAGCGGACCGACCGCCAAGGCGCAGATGACCGCCACCAACTCGGGATGCTGGTAGAAATCGGCCACCGGAACGGCGGCGACAATCATCAGCACGGTGATCAGCGCGCCGAGGATCAGGTTGCCTGTCCACGCCGAGCTGTAGTGTTCCTCGCTGGCTTGCGCGTTCTGAATGATCGCGACATCGAAGCTGAACGCCGTCAGCAGTTCGGCCATCAGGACGAACGACATCGCCATCGCCACCGTGCCGAAGTCGGCCGGCATCAATAGGCGCGCGAGGATGAGCGTGCTGATCAGGCCGAGGCTGCGCTCGGCTAGCTTGAACAGCACCATCCAAACGGCGCCCGTGGCCATCCGGCCTTGCACAGCGCTCGACATATCCCGGTCCTCTTCGTGGCAGAAGGTCGCTCGCGGCGCGCACGACCACTCAATCGAACGGTCGGCGCCGCATGTCAAACCCGACCCAAACTATCATGCGTGCTTCGCGGCGGACATGATCGCTGCAACCCACGCCGTCGCACAAGCGCCGAGATGAGCGGTGGCCCTGCAGCAACGCATTCCCGGTCCCAGCCACAAAACGCCGTCCCATGAGCGAAGCGCCTGCCGCCAGCCGACCGTGCCCCTCATGTGCAAGCGTGCGCGCGGAGCCGTTCTTCCGCATCGCGGCCACGCCGGTGACTTGCACGTCGCTCTTCGACACCGCCGAGCAGGCTCAAGCCGTGCCCTGTGGCCCGGTCGATCTGGCCGTCTGCACGGCCTGCGGCCTGATCTACAACGCGGCGTTCGACGCCGCGCGTGCGCAGATCGGCGCTTGCTACGAGAGCTCGCAAGCAGCCTCCGCGCATTTCGGCGCCTTTGCCCGCAACCTGGCGACGACCTGGGTCGACCGGTACGCACTGGCAGGCGAGACCGTGCTCGAGATCGGATGCGGGCAGTGTGACTTTCTGCGCCTGCTGCTGCACACCGGCGTTGCTCAAGCGATCGGTGTCGACCCCCTTGCACCGCGGCCGTCCGGCCCCGAGTCCGATCGCCTAGAGATCCACCAACGATTGTTCGATGACACGATGCTCGACATCGGCGCCAAGGCGGCGGTGTGCAGGCACACGCTGGAACACATCGACGATGTTGCTGGGTTCCTGCAGGCCCTGGCCCGTTGGGCAGCACGCGACAGCGAGCGCGTCGTGCTGTTCGAGCTTCCCGCCACCGAGCGGCTGTTGGATGAAGGCGCGTTCTGGGACGTCTACTACGAGCATTGCAACTACTTCACCGTGCGGTCGCTGGTCCATGCCTTCGAAGCGGCGGGTTTCGAGGTGCTGCGTTGCGAGCCCACGTATGGCGACCAATATCTTTTGCTCGAGGCCCGGGCCGCACCGGCCACGGGTCGCCAGCCAGCCTTCGATGGCGTTGCCGACATCGTGCACCGTTGTCGGCGCTTCGCACACCGCGTTGCGGCCGCGGTGGACCGCTGCGAATGCGAACTCCGACGGATGTCGGCTGCCGGCCGGCCGATCGTCGTCTGGCAGGGCGCTGCCAAGACGGTTGGATTCTTGGCCGCGGTCGCCGGCAGTGAGCTCGTGCACAGCGCCGTCGATCTCAACGCCCAGCGCCACGGCAAATACCTCCCGGGTTCCGGGCTGCCGGTGATGGCGCCCGAAATGCTGCGCACGTTGCAGCCCGCTCACGTGGTGTTGATGAACCCGGTGTACCGGTCGGAGGTGCAATCGATGCTGGACGGCCTGGGTGTCAGCACACGTCTGACCACCGTGGTCGAACTGTGCGAGTTCGCATCACCGCAGGACGCCTCGGCGTCCATCTGAGGGGGCCTCGGCGCGCTGTGACACTGCAGAATACGCGTTGCATCTGTCTGACAGCATGCTGAGCCGGCCCGTCGTGTGGGTCATGCGCAACCAACTCCCTCGTCACCAGCAACCAGCATGTCCCGCAGTGCGTTATCAAGGCGCTTGAGCCTCGGCCTCAAAGCCGGCGACTGGGTCGTCGTCCGAAGCAAGGAAGAGATCCTCGCAACCCTCGATAGCGCGTGCCGCCTCGACGGTTTGATATTTCAGCCCGAGATGTTTGCTCTTTGCGGCCGGCGCCTGCGCGTGGCCAAGAGCGCGCACAAGACGTGCGACTCCTCGGTACACAACACGGGCGGCCGGCGCATGCATGACACCGTGCATCTGGAGGGCGCGCGCTGTGCCGGCGAGCACCACGACGGTTGCCAGGCCGACTGCGTGTTCTTCTGGAAGGAGGCCTGGCTGCGCCGTGCCGACGCCGCGTCGCCGCAGGTGCCGCCGGCGGACCCGCCCCGCACCGAAGACGATGTCCTGCGTGCACGCTTCGCTTCCGGCAGCGACCCCCAGGACCCAACATGGGTCTGCCAGACCACTTCGGTGTACGACGCGAGCGAGCCGCTCGCCTGGTGGGATGTCCGCCAATACATGCGCGACGTGCGCAGCGGCAACCACAGCGTCTGGCACATGGCACGCCTGCTGCTCCTTTCGGCCTATAGGAAGGTCGTGCACATGGGCGTCGGGTATCGCTTCTGGATCTCCGCATACGACGCGATGCAGCGCCTGCGCGGCGGCAAGCCGTACCCCGAGATCCATGGCCAGATTGCCGATGGCCAGCCCACACCGGCGCAGTCGCTGGATCTTCAGGCCGGCGACTGGGTCGAGGTTCGGTCGCCGGCCGAAATCGCATCGACGATCACCAAGAACGGTTTCAATCGCGGCATGCGCCACGATCCCGAAATGCTGAAGTACTGCAACGAGCGCTTCCGCGTCGAAGCCCGCGTGCACAAGCTCATCCACGAAAAGACCGGCAAGATGGCGGTCATGAAGACGCCCTGCATCCGGCTGCAGAACGTGTACTGTCGCGCCGAAATCACGGAAACGCGGCTCGGCTGCCCGCGCGCCTCGAGCACCTACTGGCGCGAGATCTGGCTCAAGCGCATCGACGGTCCGGCGGAGTCCTGATCGGGTTCGGCTGCCGCTTCAGTCGACCACAAGCGCGCCGGGCGGCACTGTCGTGCGCCCGCTGCGCAAGGCGTTCAGGAAGCGCCACATCGCCAGCACCCTGCGGCGGAACAACAGGGCCAAAACCAGCAGATAGCCGATGGCACCTGCGCCGATCGACAGCGCCGTCTCCAGCGCCACCGGCGTGCCATCGGGAAGCGCCATTCGGATCGTCATCAACGCCGCGGCCAGGCCCATGCATGCCGTCGCCGCCGGTGCCAGCGCGAGCAGCCACGCGCCAAAGCCGGCGCGCAAGGTCCGGAAACTGATCACCATTGCAGGCAGATTGACGAGCGGGAAGACGATCGACCAAGCCCACGCCACGCCGGGCAAGCCCCATTGCGTGCCGACGAGAAAGCCCAACGGCAGCCCGATCCCGGCAAAGACGCTGCACCACATGTTGGCGCGGAACTGTCCCGTCCACATCAGCACCGGACCAATCAGCATCTGGCTCGTGTACAGCGCGGCATAGATGCACAGGATGCGCAGCGGCAGCACAACGGCCTCCCACTGAGGTCCGAGCACGATGCGCACGGCCAGATCCGCCGTGAGCGCCAGGCCGATCGAAATCGGCAGCGTCAGGTAGGCCACCAATTCGGTGAGGATGAGAAAGTAGCGGCGCAGTTCTGCCGGGTTGGACTGCACGGCGCTGAAAATGCCGGGCACCACCCGACTGACGACCGACGCGATCTCCTGTGACAGCGTGGTCGACAGCGTCGTGGCGAACGAATAAGCGCCGAGCGAATCCTTGCCCAGCACGCGCCCGATCACCACCTGGTCGGCGTTGCTGTAGGCGTAGTAGGCGATGCGCGACGCGAGCACGCGCCAGCCCTGGATCAGCGGTCGCGCGAGGTCGGCGAAGTCGCCTGGCCAACGCACGGCGTAGGGGCGCCACGCCACCAGCAGCAGCGTGACGGCCAGGCAACCCGCCAACGTGTTGCAGACCAGCGCCCACACGCCCCAGCCCTGGTACGCACCGAAGACCAGCGTGCCCTGCGTGACCATGATTTGCAGAAACTGCGCCCAAGCCAAGTGAGCGAACTTCATCTCGCGCTGCAGCTGCGCGCGCGGCACGACCTGGATCGCATCGAACACACACACCAGACTCAACAGAGCCACGATCGGCATGACCTGAGGCTCCCCGAAGAACGCCGCCACGGGATGGGCCAGCGCGACAAACAGCGCGCTGAGCGCGAGCCCGGTCGCCACCACAAAGCCGGCCAACCGCGCCTGACGCTCGCCGACGATCGTGCGGTCCTGAACCAGGATGGCGTCGAGCCCGAAGTCCTCGACCATGCGCACGAGCCCGATCGCGATCATCGCCATCGACACAAGCCCATAGTCGGAGGGCGCGAGATGACGCGCCGCGTACGCGGTGGCAACCCAGCTGATCACCTGCGCCGGCCAGCGCAACGCTGCCGTCCAGGCCATGCCCGACACCAGTGAGCGATCGAGGCGGCGATCGGAGGCGGCGCCTTGTTCTCGCACGGCTTGGCCCCGCCCTACCGCAGAAGATCGCGCAGGTCGCGCGCCATGTGTGCGCGCTTCCAGTAGGTCATGCGCAGCACCCAACCGAGAGCGCGGCGCTTCTCGCCTGCCGACACGGGCGCCGTCAGCGCCACCCGCAGCCACCCCAGAGCCAGACGCCACGACGGCAGGCGCGAACGCCAGGTGTCGTCCGGATAGTGATGGCGCAGCACCGCAGCCTCGCTCATCATCCGCGTGGCGGTCTCGGCGTCCATCCGACGATAGAACAGCCGCTCATCGAGCAGGCTGATCTTGCCGAGCAAGGCCAGGTGGCCGACCAGAACCGTGTCGGCTCCAGGGTAGTGTTCGATCAGGCGCGTCTTGCGCAATGCGTCAAACCGGACCACGCCATTCATCACGTTGTTGAGCGCGAGCTTCGTGGCAGCGTGGATGAAGCGGTCGGCCGCGCTGGCCTGCATGCAGGCGATATCGCCCGAATAGTTGGTCGCCTGAGCGAGGTCGGACTGGAACAGGCGCGTGCGCGGTGCCACCAGCACGACCCCGGGATCGCGCTCGAGGGCCTCGACGCATTGGGCAAGAAAGTCCGGTGCACACCAGTCGTTGGACGACGCCCACTTGAAGTAGCGGCCGCGCGCCCGATCGAACACGGCGCTGTAGTTCGCGTTGGCACCGATGTTCCGGGGCTGCCGCGTCCCCTGCACCCTGGCGTCGCGCTGCATGTATTCCTGGATGATTGACCACGTGTCGTCGGTCGACGCGTTGTCACTGATCACCAGCTCGAAGTCGCCGAAGCGTTGCGCGAGCAGGCTGTCGATCGCCGACCGGACGGTCGCCGCGGCGTTGTACGTGGGCATGCCGACGGTCAACAACGGGGAAGCAATCACGCTCACCGTGCGTCCGTCGCCTCGCGTTGGACCAGCGCGTGCAGGTTCATGATTGCCCGAGCGAGAGCGTGATCTTGCGCGCATGGAAGGCCTCGGCAAATCCGCTGCGCGAGCGCGCCTCGACGCCGCGCACGCGGCCAATGCCGGTGAACGTTTGTTCAGCGAACCAGTCCTTCGATCGCTGCGAGCCGAAGTGCTTCAGCAGATGGTTCACCTTGCGTCGCATGGTCGAGGCCTGCAGCGGCACGAAGACGTTGGGATTGCCGAGATCGCCCTCGTATTTGATGATTTCGTACTCGAGGATCAAATGGTCGCGCCAGGTGTTCCAAGTCAGTTCGCCAACCAATCGATGGTCCTGGTGTCGATCTTCGAGCCGGTGTGTGAAGACCACGTCGGGGTTGACGCGCGCCTTGAGCGACTCGAAAAAGTCTTTGACGGCGTTGTACTCGGCGGGAAAGCGCCCGTCGGTGAACTCGCCGAGCACGACTTCAGCCGCGGCCGCGCGGTTGAGCAACTGCTTGGCGCTGCGCCGCGCTTCGGCGCCGCGCTCCGCCTTGCCGGACAGCACGACCCAGGTCACCGCCAGGGGCGTCCCGGTCGACAACCACTGCATCAGCGTGCCGCCGCAACCGATCTCGATGTCGTCGCTGTGCGCGCCGATGCACAGCACGCGCAAGACGCCGTCGCCACGCGCCGACACCGGATCAAGCGTAATCATGCACCGTACTCGCGAGCGGCGGCATCAATGGCGTCTCGCAGCTGAGGGCCGCTCAGGGCAACGCCGGCTTGCGCCACACCATCCACGGGCACTTGCCCAGGGCTTCCATCCGATCCAGCGTGATCTTGTCCTTGAACGTGTCCATGGCCGCGAAGAATCCCGAGTGCCGATGCGTCCACAACTGCCGCTTCCCGATCAACCGCTGGAACGGCTGTTCCACGAGTTCCTCGCCCTCCTCGATGTGATCGAACACCTCCTGTCGCAGACAGAAGAAGCCGCCGTTGATCCAGTAGGCGGAGTCGCGCACACTTTCGATCGCCTCCACGATGCCGTCGTCCTGCACGCGGATGGCATGCAGGCTTTGCGACGGACGCACCGCCAGCGCACCGGCGATCACGTTGCGGCGCTTGAACTGATCGATGTACTCATCAAGCTGCAGATCCGCCAGGCCGTCTGAATAGTTGGCCAGGAACATCGGCTCGTCCTTGAGGTACTGCTTCACCCTCAGCAGCCGCTGCCCGAGGTTCGAGTGCATGCCGGTGTCGACGAACGTGATGCGCCAGTCGGCGATGTCGCGCTGCATCGGCTCGATGCGGCGCCCGCCATCGGAGAGCACGAAGTCGTTCGACATGCACTCCTCGTAATTGAGAAAGTACTCGCGGATCAGGTCGCCGCGGTATCCCAGGCAGAGGATGAAGTCCTTGTGCCCGAAGTGCGCGTAGTAGCGCATCAGATGCCAGATGATCGGCCGGATGCCCACGTTCACCAGCGGCTTGGGGATGGTTTCCGAATGCTCGCGCAAGCGCGTGCCCAGGCCGCCGCAGAACAGCACCACCTTCATCGCGCGCTCCAAAACAGGTCTTGATCGATCTGACCGGTGCGCTGCAGGTAATTCAACTGCTTCAGGCGCGTGAAGGCGCGGAACTCGTAGGTGTCGCCCGAGAACTCGATGCGCTCGAAGAGCTGCCGCAGCTCCTGCGCGCCGCGTTGCGCCGTCCAGCGCGCGGCGAAGCCAGGCAGCTTGGTGGCGATCTTCTCGAACGCGACGCGGTAACTGCGGTTGTCCTTGCTCGGTGGACCGGCGCTGACCTCGCATCCGGGGAATGCATCGGCAACGATGCGCGCGATGTCGCGCACCTGGTAGTTCTCCGCCGTAGCCCCGACGTTGAAGATCTCGCCGTTGATCGCGTCGGCCGGCGCTTCGACCGCGCAGCGCATGGCCTGGCAGATGTCCTCGATGTGCACGATCGGCCGCCACGGGCTGCCATCGCTCACCATGGCGATCTTCTTCTTGATCCAGGCCAGCGCGCACAGGTCGTTGAGCACGATGTCGAAGCGCATCCGCGGCGAGGGCCCGTAGGCAGTGGCGTTGCGCAGGAAGACGACCGAGAAATCGCCGCTGGCCATCGCGCCAACGTCGCGTTCGACCAGCACCTTGCACTGCGCATAGGCGGTCTGCGGATTGGGCGGCGCCGTTTCGTCGAGGAACTCACCGCTACCCAGGCCGTACACGCTGCACGACGACGCGTAGACGAAGCGCTTGACCCCGGCTGCCCTGGCTGCCTGCGCAATGCGAACCGAACCCTCGTGGTTGATGCGGAACGTGACCTCGGGCCGGTTTTGCCCAAGCGGGTCGTTGGACAGCTCGGCCAGATGAATGACGGCGTCGAATCCTTCGAAGTCCTGCGGCGTGACCAAGCGCAGGTCTTTGTAGACCGTGCTCGGTGCACTTTGCAGACCCAGCGGATCGAGATACAGGCAGCCATCGCGATAGAAGCCGCTGTCGAGGCCCACCACGTCGTGGCCGTGGCCGCGCAGCATGGGTGCCAGCCTGGCTCCGATGTATCCCTCAGTTCCCGTGACCAGTATCTTCATGCGAGCGTGCTTTGTGGAGTTGGAGTGCGTGGATTCCGGCCGGCGTACCGTCCAGGCCTTGGCGTCATAGGACCGCGACTTCAGGGATGGGAACGACGAATCGCCCACCCCATTCGGAGATGTACGAAGCGGCCTTGGAGATCTCGTCCTTCAGGTTCCAAGGCAGGATCAGCACGTAGTCGGGCTTGGCCTGCCGGATCGCTTCGGGCGCCAGGATCGGGATGCGGGTGCCAGGAGTGAACTTGCCCTGCTTGTACGGATTGGCATCGACCGTGAAGTCGAGGAAATCGGTCCGGATGCCGCAGTAGTTCAAGAGCGTGTTGCCTTTGCCGGGAGCGCCGTAGCCCACCACTTTCTTGCCGCGCTGCTTGGCATCGATCAGGAAGGCCAGCAGCTTGCGCTTGGTGGTCATCACCTGCTGCCCGAATCCGCGATAACGATCGAGCGACAAGAAGCCATCGTCGATTTCGCGCCGACGCAACGCCTCGACCCGTGGCCCCACCGGCAACGCGCTGTTCTCGGTGTGACGCGCGAAGATGCGCAGCGAGCCGCCGTGGGTGGGCAGCTCCTCCACGTCGAACATCGTCAAGCCGTGGTGCTTGAACACGCGCTCCACCGCGACGAACGAGAAGTAGCTGAAGTGCTCGTGGTAGATGGTGTCGAACTGGTTCTCGGCCATCAGGAGCTGGAGATGGGGGAACTCCATCGTGATCGCACCACCCGGCGCCAGCAGGATCTTCATGCCGGCGACGAAGTCGTTCAGGTCGGGCACGTGGGCGAGCACGTTGTTCCCCAACAGCAGGTCGGGCCTGCCGTGCTCACGCGCGATCTCGCGCGCACTGTCCCTGCCGAAGAAGCGCACCGTGGTGGGAATCCCCTTCTTCTCGGCCACCTCCGCCACATTGGCCGCCGGCTCGATGCCCAGCACCGGCACGCCGGCAGCGACGAAGTGCTGCAGGAGATACCCGTCGTTGCTGGCAATCTCCATCGCCTTGCTGTGCGTGCCAAGGCCGAAGCGGGCGATGGCCATCTCAACGTAGCGCCGCGCATGCTCAACCCAACTCGTCGAGTACGACGAGAAGTAGGCATATTCCGAGAAGATGTTCTGCGCCGACACGAACTCCTGGAGCTGCACCAGCAAGCACGCGTCGCACACATAGGCGTGCAACGGGTAGAACGGCTCCATCTCGTGCAAGCCGTCGGCCGCGATGTGCGTCTGGCACAGCGGCGACATGCCGAGATCGACGAATGTCGTGCGCAGTGGCGCGGCGCAGAATCGGCAGGCAAAACTGCGCGCGCCGGTCGCGCTCGCCGGCGAAGTGATCGGGTTGGGGTTCGTCATGCTTGATTGGCTTTGCTTGCAAAACGGCCGCTTCTCGGCGCGGCACGGCCCTGCATCAGCCTTGCGCGCCGGTGTCGGCCGTCGGAGCGGAATCATGACACCGAAGCGTTGCAACCGGGTTGCGCCGGGGGCCCCCAAGGCAAGGGTGGGTGTTGTCTCTCGATGGCATCCAGACGGCAACCGTGATTCATGGCGCACCTGGATACGTTGCACGACTCCCACATGTCCCGGGCCGGCATGCGCCACCTGGGAGCGGGGGATGCTTGGCGTGCTGGGCGCCTCATAGAATGCCGCCTTGTTCGTGCGCCCCGACGCCCTGCCGCGAAGCGCACCTGCTCCACACTGAACGGACTCAGCCGTGAACGTCGAGAATGAAGTCATCGAGATCCTGCGATCCACACTCAATCTGCCTCGAGATCGGGTCGCGTTGAGCGCCGACACGGCCTTGCTCGGCAGCATCGCCGAGCTCGATTCGATGGCCGTGGTGTCAATCCTCACGGCAATGGAGGAGCGCTTCGGCTTTGCCATCGACGACGACGAAGTCGAGGGCCGCACGTTCGAGTCGGTCGGCAGCCTGAGCCGCTTCGTGCAGGACAAACTGGGGGCATGAGCCGCCCGGCCGCTCCGAAGGCGAATACCGGAGCGCGCAAGCGCGAAGGATGCCCAATGAGCCGCCAGGCCGCGCAATGAGCCTCGACAGGCCGACGCGCCAGTCGGCCTCGTATGTTCGGGGCAGCACGGGCGCCTGCTTTCGGCTGGTCACGGAGCCGCTCGATGCCGCTGCGCGCGGCACGGTCCTGTGGGCCCATCCGTTCGCGGAGGAGATGAACAAGACGCGTCGCATGTGTGCGCGCATGGCGCGGCTGCTGGCGAGTCGCGGCTGGCGCGTGGTGCAAACCGATTTGTCCGGCTGTGGCGATAGCAGCGGGGAATTTCGCGATGCCGACTGGCAAGGCTGGGTCGAAGACATGGCCGGCGAGCTGGAGCAGGTCGAGGCGCTGGAGCCCTGCTGGTTGTGGGGCGTGCGCGCCGGCGCGCTGTTCGCCTCCGAGCTCACGGCGCTGCGCAAAGACCTCAACCTGTTGTTGTGGCAGCCCGCCCTGCAAGGCTCTCTTGTGCTGCAGCAATTCCTCCGTCTGCACGCTGGCGCTCGCATCGTCGGCGCAACGCCCAAGCCCACAGGCGACGATCAGGCGTCTCCCGCGCAGAGGCTGAAGGCCGGGCAGACGGTGGAGGTCGGCGGATACGAGATCTCACCCGCGCTCGCGACCGGATTGCAGCGTGCCACCTTCGACCCGGCACCCGACTACCGCGGTCGCGTGCTATGGCTCGAACTGTCCGCCGCCCAGCCGCCAGTGCTATCGGCACCTTCGCGCGACGCGATCCAGCGCCTTCAGCAACGCGGCGTGCACGTGGTGCACGAGACGGTCGCCGGACCGATGTTCTGGCAAACGCAAGAGATCGAAGACTGCGATGCGCTGCTGCAGCGCTCGATCGACCTCATCGCCGAGGCCAGTCCTGCATGAGTGCGCCGACGCCGCTCGAAGAGCCGATCCAAATCCCGTGCGAGGGCACGTCGATGTGGGGCATCCTGAGCCACCCACCGGTCGGCACGCCGAGCCTGCCGCTGGCGGTGCTGATCGTGGTCGGTGGCCCTCAGTACCGCGTGGGCAGCCATCGCCAGTTCGTGCTTCTGGCACGTGCGCTTGCATGCCGCGGTGTCACGGCGCTCAGGTTCGACTGCCGCGGCATGGGCGACAGCGCCGGCGCTCTGCGCACATTCGAGCAGATCGAAGACGATCTGCGCGCTGCGTTGTCGGCCTTGCGGCGCCATGTGCCGACGATCGAGCACCATGTCATCTGGGGCCTGTGCGACGCCGCCGCCGCGGCGTTGATGTTCGGCAGCGCGGATGCGAGTGTCGTCGGCATCGTCGCGGCCAATCCGTGGGCACGCAGCGATGCCACGCTTGGCGCGGTGCGCGTGAAGCACTACTACGGCCGGCGGCTGCTCGAGGCGCAGTTCTGGCGCAAGGTGCTGAGCGGAGCGTTTGACTGGCGTGGCTCGTGGCACTCGTTGCTCGACAACCTGCGCAAAATGAGCGCCGTCGGCGCGCAGCAGCGCGATGAGGCATCGCCCGGCATGTTTCAAAGCCGCATGGCCGCAGGGTGGCGCAGCTTTCGCGGACAGGTGCTGCTCTTGATCAGCGGCAACGATCTAACGGCACAGGAGTTCCTCCAGTTCGCGCGCAGCGCGGAGGACTGGAACGGGCTGCTGCGAGGAAACGGCGTGACGCAGGTCAACGTGCCGGATGCCGACCACACCTTCTCGCGTCGCGCCTGGGCCAACCAGGCGGAACGCGCGACGGTCGACTGGGTGTGCAAGCTCGCGCCTGTCGCCCAAACACTGAGCGAGGCCACATGAGGGGTTTCTGCGGCTGGTACGACCGAACAGCGCATGGCGACGTGCAGCCGCGCCTGCGCGGCATGGCTCGGGGACCCGGCATCGATGTCGCCACGCTCGACAGCAGATCGGCGGGGCCTGCCGCCCTCGCGGTGCATGGCACCAATGCGCG
>Ga0068862_100002866_pt1 | contig 15120 bp, 15 predicted proteins | sample KBSSwiS52_FD_66598 | JGI IMG/M metagenome (GOLD analysis project Ga0068862, IMG submission 66598) | Switchgrass rhizosphere microbial communities from Kellogg Biological Station, Michigan, USA - KBS Switchgrass S5-2 | ecosystem: Host-associated > Plants > Roots > Rhizosphere > Soil ... | reverse complement strand
TCTTTCCCGTGGCGGCAAACCGGAAAAGGAATGATCTCATGGCGCTGCCTGAATTCAGCATGCGTCAGCTCTTGGAAGCTGGCGCGCACTTCGGACACCAGACCCACCGCTGGAACCCAAAGATGGACCGCTACATCTTCGGCGAAAAATCCAACATCCACATCATCGACCTGTCGCAGACGGTGCCGTTGCTGCACCAGGCGCTGCTCAAGGTGCGCGACGTCGCCGCCAAGGGCGGGCGCGTGCTGTTCGTCGGCACCAAGCGTCAGGCCGCGGATCAGATCAAAGCGTCCGCCCAACGCTGCGCGCAATATTACGTGAACTCGCGCTGGCTCGGCGGCACGCTGACCAACTGGCAAACGGTCTCGAAGTCGATCGCCCGCCTGCGTGAACTCGATCAGATCGCCGCCGGCGGCGCTGTTGGCCTCACCAAGCGCGAAGTGCTCGACCGCACCCGTGAGCGCGACAAGCTCGACCGCTCGCTCGGTGGCATCGCCGCGATGGGCGGCGTGCCGGACCTGATGTTCGTGATCGACACCAACAAGGAAGCGATCGCGATCCAGGAAGCCAAGAAGCTCGGCATCCCGGTCGTCGCCATCATCGACTCGAACTGCGATCCGGACGACGCCACGTTCCCGATTCCGGGCAACGACGACGCCGCGCGCGCGATCCAGCTCTATTGCGATCTGATTGCTGACGCGGTGCTGGACGGTCTCACCGAAGGCCAGGTCCGTGGCGGCGCCGATATCGGCGCTTCTGCGGCCCCGCCGGTGGAACAAGCGGTGCGCGAACGTCCGCGTGACACCACGCCGGTCGAAAGCCCGCTCGATGGCCCCTCTGGCGCCAACTACTAAGCGAACCCAAATTTGACGCGCGCTTGACCGCTACCAACAGCGCGCAAGCGTATCAGGAGTATGAGATATGGCGGAAATTACCGCTGCGCTGGTCAAAGACCTGCGCGAGAAGACCGGCGTTGGCATGATGGACTGCAAGAAGGCGCTTGCCGAGAACAACGGCGACCTGGAAGCGTCCATTGACTGGCTGCGCGCGAAAGGCCTCTCGAAAGCTGCCAAGAAGGCAGACCGCGCTGCCGCTGAAGGCATCGTGGCGATGGCGCTCGCCGCCAATCACGGCGCTGTCGTGGAACTCAATTCGGAAACCGACTTTGTCGCGCGCAACGCCGACTTCCAGAAGGCCGCCAACGCCTTCGCGAAGCTGCGTCTCGCCGCCGCCGACCACGACGCGCTGCTCAACGCCGCGCACGAAGGTCAGAAGGTGTCGGACGCCGTGACTAATCTCGTCGCCACCATCGGCGAGAACATCACGCTGCGCCGCTCGCAAAAGCTCAGCGTCGAGAATGGCGTCATCGCCGCCTACGTTCACTCCAAGGTGGACGGCTCGGACAATCTCGGCCGCATCGCGGTCCTGGTTGCGCTGGAGTCGACCGGCGACAAAGCCGCGCTCGAAAGCATCGGCAAGAAGGTCGCGATGCACATCGCCTCGGCCAACCCGCTGGCGCTGAGTGAAAGCGAAATTCCGGCCGATCGCATCGAACGCGAGAAGGCGGTCATTGCCGACCAGATCAAGGAAGACCCAAAGGCGGTCGGCAAGCCGCAACAGGTGCTCGACAAGATGCTCGAAGGCCGAATGCGGAAATTCTTCGAGGAATCCGTTCTGACCAAGCAGGCGTTCGTTCTGAACCCGGATCAGTCGGTCGAAGCCGCGATCAAGGATGCCGAGGCGGCCGCCGGCGCGCCAATCAAGGTGAAGGGCTTCGTGCGCTTTGCGGTGGGCGAGGGCGTCGAGAAGCGCCAGGACGATTTCGCCGCCGAAGTGGCGTCGATGACCGGCAAGCAATAGCACTGGCCATAACCAGTGGCGAAACGAGGCGCGGGGCGAAGGTCCCGCGCCTTTTTCGTGTGGGAACAGCGGCGGGACCTGACTCTGCCCTCCGGCATGGTCTATAGATTCCGCCTCATGACCCTTGCCGAAATGCCCAAGCCGGATCCCGCGCTGCGCTACAAGCGCGTCTTGCTGAAAATCTCAGGCGAGGCGCTGATGGGCGATGGTCAATACGGCATCGACCAAGCGACCTGCGAACGCATGGCCCAAGAAGTGCTCGACGCGCGGAAATCCGGCGCTGAGATCTGCCTCGTCATCGGCGGCGGCAACATCTTCCGTGGCATGGCCGGCGCCGCCAAAGGGATGGAGCGCGCCAGCGCCGACTACATGGGCATGCTGGCGACCGTGATGAACGCGCTCGCCATGCAGAACGCAATCGAAGGGCTCGGCGGCTACGCGCGCGTGCTCTCTGCGATCCCGATGGTTACCGTGTGCGAGCCCTATATCCGCCGCCGCGCGATGCGTCACATGGAGAAGGGCCGCATCGTGATCTTCGCCGCGGGCACCGGCAATCCGTTCTTCACCACAGACACTGCCGCTGCGCTGCGCGCCGCTGAGATGGGCTGCGATGCGCTGCTCAAGGGCACCCAAGTCGATGGCGTCTATAGCGCCGATCCGAAGAAGGACAAAAACGCCACGCGCTACGACAAGCTCAGCTACCACGAAGTGCTGGCGCGTGACCTCCGCGTCATGGACGCTTCCGCCATCAGCCTGATGCGCGACAACGGCATCCCCATCGTGGTGTTCTCGATTCAAAAGCGTGGCGGCCTGGCGGACGTTCTCGCCGGCCGCGGCGTCTGCACCACCATCAGCGACTAAAGGACCACCTCATGGCCGCGTCTGCGCCTTTCAAACTCGACGACTACAAGAAGCGCATGGATGGTGCGCTGACCGCGCTCCAGCACGAATTCGGCGGCCTGCGCACGGGCCGCGCGTCGCCGTCGCTGCTGGACCCGATCAAAGTGGAAGCCTATGGCGCGGAATCGCCGCTCACCTCCGTGGCTAGCGTCAGCGTGCCGGAGGCACGCATGATCTCCGTCAACGTCTGGGACAAGGCGATCGTCTCCGCTGTCGACAAGGCGATCCGCGCCGCGAACCTCGGCCTCAACCCCATCGTCGATGGTCAAACGCTGCGAATCCCAATCCCGCCGCTCACCGGCGAACGCCGCACAGAACTTGCAAAGATCGCCGGCAAGTACGCAGAGCAACAGCGCATCGCAGTCCGCAACATCCGCCGCGATGCGATGGAGCATTTGAAGAAGCTTGAGAAAGAGCACGCCATCAGCGAGGACGAGCACAAGAAGCACAACACCGAAGTGCAGAAGGCCACCGACGATCACATCAAGAAGATTGATGACGAGCTTCGTCACAAAGAAGCGGAGATCACGCAGGTTTAGCGCCTGCTGATCGCATCATGGCGCAGCCTGCCTCCGAATCCGCCCCGGCGCCCGCGCCCCGCCACATCGCCATCATCATGGACGGAAACGGTCGTTGGGCGAAGCAGCGCTCGCGTCCGCGCACGTTCGGCCACAGCGAAGGTGTCGAAGCGCTCCGCCGCACAGTGGAAGCCGGCGGTGAGCTGGGCGTTCGCTATCTCACGGTGTTTGGCTTCTCCACCGAGAATTGGCGTCGCCCGATCGAAGAGGTGAACGCGCTGTTTGATTTGCTGCGCCTCTATGTGGCGCGCGATCTGGACAAACTTACACGTGAAGGCGTGCGTGTGCGCGTCATCGGCGAACGTCAGGGTCTGCAGTCCGACATCGCGCAGATCATCGAAGACGCCGAAGCCAAGACACGCCACAACGACAAGCTCAACCTCACGATCGCCTTCAATTATGGCGGCCAGGATGAGATCGCGCGGGCTGCACGCCGCGTCGCCGAGGATGTCGCCGCCGGCAAGCTGGCCGCCTCGGATATCAATCCGGAACGCTTCGAACGCTACCTCGACACCGCCGATATCCCGGCGCCCGATCTCCTGATCCGCACCTCGGGCGAAACGCGGCTGTCGAACTTCATGCTTTGGCAAGCCGCCTACACCGAGTTTGTTTTCCTAGACGTGCTGTGGCCCGATTTCGGCAAAGGGCCGCTGCAGGAGGCGATCGAGCAATTCAATCGCCGCGAGCGCCGTTATGGGGGATCGCAGCCTGACTCCGTCTGAGCAGACTGCGCGCGCGCCCCGCGAACGCACCGATTGGTCCGATCTCGGGCCGCGCATTGCTTCAGGCCTCATCCTCGCCAGCGCCGGCGTGACCGCCGCTTACTTTGGGGGACCGTGGCTCGCTGGCGCGTGCGGCGCCGCCGTCGTCGCCATGAGCTACGAGTGGGCGCGCATGAGTGAGCCCGACAATCTCACGCCCGCTTTCATGTTCTCACTCGCCGGGTCGCTCGGCGCCGTGATGTTTTCGAGCTGGCAGTATCTCAGCTACGGCTTTTCCTGGCTCGTCGTGTGCGCCGCGCTCTCCGCGTTTCGCCGTCGCACTCTGACCGGCGTCATCGAAACCGCTGGCGGCGCCATCTACATCGGCTTGCCGTGTGCGTTGTTCGTCTGGCTACGCGATCGGGCGCCGGAAGGACTGGAAACCATCCTCGCGCTCTTCGCGATCATTTGGTCCGCCGACATTTTCGCGTACTTCGGCGGCAAGCTGATCGGCGGGCCCAAGGTGGCCGAGGGCCTTTCGCCGAAGAAAACCTGGTCTGGCATTATCACGGGAACCGTCGCCGGCGCGCTGGCTGGCTATGGCTGCGGCTATCTGTTCCACGCATCCGCCGATCTGCACGTGGCATGGTTGGCCATTGGCGCGCTCATCGCGATCACCGGACTGGCTGGCGATTTGTTCGAGTCTTTCCTCAAACGGCGCTTCGGCGTGAAAGACGCCTCCAAGCTGATCCCTGGCCACGGCGGCGTGCTGGATCGCATCGATAGTCTGATGGCTGCCACGCTCCTCGTCGGCGCCGCGCTCGCGTTCGGCCCGCGCGCCACGGCGCTTTTGTTCGGGACCGGCCTTTGACCCATAACGGCCGCACCGTCTCGATCCTCGGGGTCACCGGCTCGGTCGGCCAATCCACACTCGCCGTGATCGAAGAACTGCGGGGTCAGGGCGCCGACATTCCCGTTGAAGCCGTCACCGCCGGTCGGAACGTAGCCGGCCTCGTGGACGCGTGCCGCCGTCTCAAGCCTCGCTTCGCCGCCGTTTCCGATCCAAGCCTTCTCAGCGCCGCCCGCGAGGCCCTGGCGAGTCTCAATGTCGCGGTCGGGGCAGGGCCGTCCGCCCTTGAAGAGGCCGGCGCCCGTCCCGCCGACTGGATTATGTCCGCCATTGTCGGCGCCGCGGGCCTCGCCCCCACCATGGCCGCCGTGCGGCGCGGGGCGCTTGTTGCGCTGGCGAACAAGGAGTGTCTGGTCTGCGCCGGCCCGCTCTTCATCGAGGCCGCAAAGACCCATGGCGCGATGCTGTTGCCGGTGGATTCCGAGCACAACGCCATCTTCCAGGTTCTCACCCACCCCGAGCGGGTCGAGAAGCTGACGCTCACCGCCTCGGGCGGCCCATTCCGGACCGTCAGCCTTGAAGCCATGGCCCGCGCGACCCCCGCGGAGGCCTGTGCCCACCCGCGTTGGAACATGGGCCGCAAGATTTCGGTCGATAGCGCCACCCTAATGAACAAGGGGCTGGAGCTCATCGAGGCGTCCTATCTCTTTGGTTTTTCGAGTAAATCCATCGACGTCATCGTGCATCCCCAGAGCACGGTCCATAGCTTTGTCCATTACGTCGACGGCTCGGTACTAGCCCAGCTCGCCAGCCCCGATATGCGGGTTCCGATCGCCTTCACACTGGCCTGGCCTGATCGCGCAGCGGTATCCGCCGCCCGCCTGGACCTAGGTCAGCTCGGGCAGCTCACCTTTGAAGCCCCTGACGCCGCCCGTTTCCCGGCGCTCGCCCTGTGCAGAACCGCCCTGGGAACGGGCGCGGCCGCAACCACCGCCCTCAGCGCGGCGAATGAAATCGCCGTGCAAGCCTTCCTGGAGAGCCGGATCGGTTTCCTCGACATTTGCCGCATAGTCGAGGACGCTCTGAGTGATCTGGAGAGGGCTGAAGCAGGACTTATCGCAAAAACGCCATCGTCCTTCGATGAGGTGGCCGTGGTGGATCAGGCCGCGCGCCTTGCGGCTCAACGGATTGCGGGAAGTCTGGCGGCAGCCTAAAGGCTGGCAGCGCTCCAAGAACATTACAGGCGCGGGAAGGAAGCGGACGAATGCCGGACGTGCTTCAGGGCATCCAAGGAATTCTGGTCTACATCACATCATTCGTGGTGGTGCTCAGCGTCGTCGTGTTCGTGCACGAGTTCGGACACTTCCAGGTGGCGCGTTGGTGCAAAGTCGCCATCGACACATTCTCGATCGGCTTCGGCAAGACTCTGGTCGGTTGGCGCGACAAAAAGGGCGTCGAGTGGAAAGTCGGCGCGTTACCGCTCGGCGGCTACGTGAAGTTCACCGACGACGCCGACGCAATGTCGACTGGCCCGCGCGAGAGGATCGAAGATCCCGAAGCATTCGCTGAAGCACGCCGCAAAGGTCTCTTCCACGCGCAACCTCTCTCATCGCGCGCGATGGTGGTCGCCGCGGGTCCTGTCACCAACTTCATCTTCTCGATCCTGGCGTTCGCAACACTTGCGCTCGTGCTCGGCAACGACGTCACCAACTACAGTGCGATCCCCGCGCGCGTCGCCGTGGTGCATGAAAACATGCCGGCCGCAAGCGCTGGCCTGCAAGCAGGCGACATCATCCGCGGAGTCAATGGCCAAGTCGTCGCCAACTTCGCCGAACTGCAAGCTCAGATCGCCGCCTCGCCTGGTCGTGCGATGGCGCTCGAAGTAGAGCGCAACGGTCAAACGCTTGCGATTACTGCAACGCCCGGGTCGCAGAATGGCCGCGCCATCCTCGGCGTCACCGGTCCACTCGTGCTCGATAGCGAGCGCAGCGTTGAGCGCTACACGGCGTTCGAGTCCCTAGGTGTTGGCGCCAAGAACACCTGGGACATCGTCGCGCAAACCGGCGCCTATATCGGCGCGGTATTCGCGGGCCGCGAGTCGGGCGATCAGATCGCCGGTCCGCTCGGAATCATCAACGTGTCGGGTCAGGTCGCCAGCGGCGCGCTCAGCATGCCGGACATGGATTGGCCACAGAAGCTGCAGAGGCTCGCCCTCGCGCTGCTGAATCTGGCGGCGGTTTTGTCTGTTGCGGTGGGGTTTGTGAACTTGCTGCCAATTCCAATCCTGGATGGCGGTCATTTGCTGTTCTACGGGATCGAAGCATTGCGTGGCGGCAAGCCGATCCCGCCGGCAGCGCAGGAATGGGCGTACCGGGCCGGATTCGCCGTGATGGCGAGTTTGTTTCTGTTCGCCACGTGGAATGACATCACACGTCTCCTCCCAGGAGCACAGTGAACAGCGCCTCGTCCTTGTTTTTCAAACAGGGATGGGGTCTTAGAAAAACGGCGCTGGGGAGCGCCGGTACGTCGAGGGCTTGATGAAGCGGGTTCTGCGGGATGTCGTGGTAGGCGCATTGGGCGCTGTCGCCACGGTCGGCGCCGGTACGGGGGCGTTGCTTGCGACGGCGTCCGATGCGCTGGCGCAAGAAGGGCAACGCGCAGCGCCGCAGGCGCCGCAGCCGAGCGGCGTCGCCATTCGCCGCATCGTCGTTGAAGGCAACCAGCGGATCGAGCCGGCGACGATCTCGTCCTATCTGCTTGTGCGCCCTGGCGACACCTTCGACCCCGAACGCATCGACCTTTCGCTGAAGACGCTGTTCGCCACCGGCTTGTTTGCGGACGTGCAGATCGAGCAGCGCGACGCCGACCTCGTCGTGTCGGTGATCGAAAACCCGATCATCAACCGCGTCGTCTTCGAAGGCCTTCGCACGCTGGACGAGGATGACCTCGAAGAAGAAGTGCAAGCGCGTCCGCGTTCAGTGTTCACGCCGGCCCGTGCGCAAGCCGACGTTCAGCGCATTATCGAAGTGTATCGCCGCGCCGGCCGCTTCGCCGCGCAGGTGACGCCGCAAGTCCGCGAACTCGACCAGAACCGCGTGGATTTGATTTTTGAAGTCGATGAGGGCCCGGTCACCGGCGTCCGCGACATCAACTTCATCGGCAACGAGCGCTTCTCCGACCGTAACCTCCGCGACGCCATCGTCACGACCGAGTCGAGCTGGTGGAATTTCTTCGACTCCAACGACAACTACGATCCGGATCGTCTCGAGTACGATCGCGAACAGCTCCGTGAGTTCTATAACAATCGCGGCTACGCCGATTTTCGCGTTGTTTCGGCCGTCGCCGAACTGACGCCGGACCAGAAGGACTTCTTCATCACCTTCACGGTCGATGAAGGCGATCGGTTCGAATGGGGCAACATCCGCGTCGAAACCCAACTTGATCGACTTTCAGAAGGCCTGCTGCTGGCCGCCGTGCCGATCCGGACAGGTACGGAATTCCGCGGCGATATGATCGAGAAGGCGATCGACTCGATGACGTACATCGCCGGCACGGTCGGCTACGCCAACGTCGTCATCACGCCCAACATCGAACGCGACCGCGAAAACAAGGTTGTCAACATCACGTTCGAAGTGAACGAGGGCCCGCGGGTCTTCATCGAGCGCATCAACATAGTCGGCAACACCCGTACGTTGGACCGGGTCATCCGCCGTGAAATGCGCGTCAACGAAGGCGACGCCTTCAATCGCGTCCTGCTTGATCGTTCGCAACAGCGGATCCGTGCGCTCGGCTTCTTTGAATCCGTCAACGTCGAAGACTCCGACGGCTCACAGCCGGATCGCTCCGTCGTCAACGTCACCGTGGTCGAGCAATCGACCGGCGAACTCGCTTTTGCAGCGGGCTTCTCGTCGACGGAAAACTTCCTGTTCGACGCCTCGATCACCGAGCGCAACCTGCGCGGCCGCGGCCAGTTCCTGCGCCTACGCGCCTCCATCAGCTCACAACGTCAGCAGGTCGACTTCCGCTTCACCGAGCCACGCTTTATGGGCCGCGAGCTGGCGGCGGGGTTCGACCTCTACTCGCTGCGCACCAACTTTAAGAGCCAATCGTCGTTCGAAAACCAATCGACGGGTCTTGGCCTGCGCTTGAGCTTCCCGGTCGCCGAACGGACCAGCCTCGGCCTGACCTACAACCTGATCTCCGACGACACGGAGATCACCAGCTCTTCGTGCGACGGCAGTGCGCTTGAACCGCTGCTGTGCGATCAGGAAGGGACCTTCCTCACGTCAGTGTTTGGCGTCACCGTGAACTGGGATCGCCGTAACGATCCTACTTTCGCCACAAGAGGGTTTGATCTGTCCTTCAGCCAAGACCTCGCCGGTCTTGGCGGTGAAGTGAACTATCTTCGTACGGAACTTGAGGGAGGTCTCTATTACGGCCTGCCGTGGCAAGGCTGGCGCATCACTGCTCGAGGCAGTGCCGGCTACATCTACGGTTGGGGCGGCGACGACATCCGGATCAACGACCGCTTCTTCAAGGGCGGCGCTTCGTTCCGCGGTTTCGACGTCGCCGGCTTGGGTCCGCGCCAACTCATGGTGACCGACGCCGACGGCACGCTCGTCTCAGCGGGCGACTCGCTCGGCGGCAACGTCTACGCCATCGGCACGATCCAGCTCGATATTCCATTGCCTGTGCCGGACTCGTTTGGTCTCGACGCGGCGCTGTTTACCGACTTCGGCACGCTTGGCGTGTTGGATTCCGCGAGCACGCAGGTCGTTGATATCACCGGCCCGAACCGCTTGGTGGTCGACGACGAAGCCAGCTTGCGCGCGTCGGCCGGTGTTTCGGTGTTCTGGGATTCGCCGTTCGGCCCAGTCCAGTTCGACTTTGCGCAGCCTCTCGCAAACGAAGACTACGACAAGACAGAAGAGTTCCGGTTCTCGACCCGGACCCGTTTCTAAGGAGAAGGCGCAATATGCGTGTAATGAGTGCAATGTGCGCGGTCGCGGCTATCGCGGCTGCGGTCGCCCTGACGCCCGAAGCGTCCGCGCAACGGCGCGGCCAGAGCTCGTCAGTGGTCGTCGTCAATTTCCAGCGCGTCGTCAATGAGTCCGCCATGGGGCGCGACATGGCCGCCAAACTCGGCCAGGTCCGGACACAAATACAAACCGAAGCGCAGACCATGGCGCCGGAGGCTCAATCAATCGAGCAGGAGCGCTCCAGCCTCGCCACCGCGACGCGCAACATGTCGGCCGAGCAGATTCGCAACAATTCGAACCTGAATTCACGGGTCGAAGCGTTCAATACGCGCGCCGAGCAATTCCAGCGCCGTCAAGCCGGCCTTCAGGGCGACTACCAATGCTCCGAAGCTCTGGCCGGCCGCGAATTCCGCAATGCGCTGCAGCCCATCGTTCGCAACGTGATGCAATCGCGCGGCGCCAGCGTCGTGATGGACGCAGGTTCGACCCAGTCGTTCGATCCGTCGGTTGACGTTACCGACACGGTGCTCCAGCAACTCGACGCCGCCGCGCGCACGTCGACGGCTGCGCGTCACGCTGTCAGTGAGTGCACGGCCCAGCCCACCGCAGGCCAGTAATCAAGGTGACATCGGGCTTCGGCGGCGCCAGATAGTCGGCGCATGATCGACCCCCGTTTCTACGAGGCGCTCGGACCGGTCACGGTCCGGGCGCTTGCGCCTTCTGCGGAGATCGGCGGCGACGCTGACAAGCTCGTCTCAGGCGCAGCGCCAGCCGATCGCGCGGGCTCTGAAGATCTTTGCTACTTCGAAGGCAAGAAGGGCGCAGCCGCGCTCGCGAGCGCACCGGCCGCCTGCATCATCACGCCTGCGCAAGCACACCTCGCGCCGAAAGCCAGCGCGCTCATCCTCTCGGACCGTCCGCGGAGCACGTTCTCGAAGGTCCTGCCGTCGCTCATCCGTCCACGCACATTCGCCACCGGCGCACCAGCAATCGATCCGACCGCACAGTTGGAAGACGGCGTGATCGTCGGCGCCGGCGTCGTCATAGGCGCCAACGTCCAGATCGGCGCGGGCTCTGAGATCGGCCCCAACACTGTGATCGGCCCAGGCGTGACGATTGGCCGTCGCACCAAGGTCGGCGCGCGCGCATCAATATCTTTTGCGCTGATCGGCGATGACGTCAGCCTCCTCGCGGGCGCGGCGATCGGCGAGCAAGGCTTCGGCGTCGCTGGCGACGCCTCAGGTCCGATCGACGTGCCGCACCTCGGTCGTGTCATCATCCAGGACCGCGTCACCATCGGCGCCAATTCCTGCGTCGACCGCGGCGTGTTCGACGACACCGTGATCGGCGAAGGCGCCAAGATCGATAACCTCTGCCACGTCGCCCACAACTGCCAGATCGGCCGTGGCGTCCTGATCGCGGCGTTCGGCGGCATTTCAGGCTCAACCGTGGTCGGCGATAACGCCACCCTCGGCGGGCGTGTCGGTATCGCCGATCACCGCACCATCGGCGCGGGCGCTACCCTTGCGGGCGGCGCGGCAGTGTTCCAAGACGTGCCGCCAGGTGAAGTGTGGAGCGGCTATCCCGCCAAGCCTTTACGCAAGTGGCTGCGCGAAGCAGCGTGGCTAAGCCGCAAGGCAGGGGCGCGCAATGAAGGCGAATGATCTGACCGAACAACAGAAATCCACCAACGACGTGATCGAGATTCACGAGGTGCTGCATCGCCTGCCGCACCGCTATCCGTTCCTGCTCGTGGACCGCGCCGTCGACTACATCCCCAACAAGTCGATCCGCGGCATCAAGAACGTCACCATCAACGAGCCGTTCTTCCCGGGCCACTTTCCAGGTGCGCCCGTGATGCCCGGCGTGCTGCAGATTGAAGCCTTGGCGCAGGTCGGCGCTCTGCTCATGTCGAAGACGCTCGAAGCCGACATCACCAAGCATCTGATCCTCTTCATGTCCGTCGAAAATGCGCGCTTCAAACGTCCCGTCATGCCAGGCGACACGATGGAGATGCCGGTCGAGGTGCTGTTCCAGCGCCGCAACATCTTCAAGTTCCGCGGCCGCGTCGAAGTTCGCGGCGAACTCGCAACCGATTGCGAATTCGCCGCCATGAAGGCGGATCGCCCGTCATGAGCGCGACCATTCACCCGACCGCGGTCGTCGATAAATCCGCAGAGCTTAGTCCCGGCGTCGAGATCGGCCCGAGCTGCGTCATCGGCCCGAATGTGAAGCTCGGTGAAGGCACCAGGCTCATTGCCCACGTCTTCATCGAAAGTCACACCGAGCTCGGCAAGAACAACACGGTCTACCCGTTCGCCGCACTCGGCTGCCCGCCGCAGGACCTGTCCTACAAGAACGAGCCCACCAAGCTCGTCATCGGCGACAACAACGTCATCCGCGAGCACGCCACGCTGCACCGCGGCACCGCGCGCGGCCGCGCCATCACCACCGTCGGCAATGATTGCCTCATCATGGGCAATTGCCACGTCGCACACGATTGCAACGTCGGTAACAACGTCATCATGGCGCAAACCGCCACCATCGGCGGCCACGTCAAAGTCGGCGACTACGCTTTCCTGGGCGGCCTCGCCGGCGTGCACCAGCATGGCCGCGTCGGCCGCTACTCGTTCGTCGGCGCCAGCGCGCTGATGACGACTGACTTGATCCCGTTTGGCTCCGCCATCGGCAACCACGCTCACTTGGGCGGTCTCAATGTCGTCGGCCTGAAACGCCGCGGCTTCACCCGGGAACAAATCCACGATCTCCGCGCCGCCTATCGTTTGCTGTTTGCGGAAGAAGGCACGTTCCAGGAGCGCATCGAGGATTGCATCGAGGCCTATTCGGGCAACCCGCAAGTGATGGAGATCGTCGACTTCATCCGCGCCGACGCCGCGCGACCGCTCTGCATGCCGCGAGACTGAGATGGCCTGGCGCAAGCTCGGCGTCATCGCAGGCGGCGGCGAACTCCCGGTCGTGCTCGCCGAACACTGCGCCGCCAACAACCGTCCGTACTTCATCGCGCGCATTGCGCCCTACGCTGATGAAGCGCTCCGCGCTCATCCGGGCACAGACAACGGTCTCGGTCACATGGGCGGCCGTATGCGCGCAATGCGTGAAGCAGGGGTCGACGCTGTCGTCCTGATCGGGCAAGTGCCACGCCCAAACGTTGCCAAGCTTGACCTCGATGACGGCGCGATGGCGATGCTCCCCGCCATCATGGCGGCGCTACCCCAAGGTGATGATGCGCTGCTTCGCGCCATCCTCAACGAACACGAACGCGCCGGCTTCCAAGTCGTTGGCGCCGAAGACGTGATGGGCGATCTGCTCGCGCCTGAAGGCGTCTGGGGCGCCATCACGCCGACGCCAGCGCAATTCAAAGACATCAAGAAGGGCGCAACCATCGCGCACGCTATCGGCGCCTTCGACATCGCCCAAGGCGTCGTCGTCGCCGATGGCCACGTCCTCGCGCTCGAAGCCGCCGAAGGCACCGACGAAATGCTGAGGCGCGTCGCTGCGCTGCCTGAGGCGTTGCGTGGCACATCCGATAGTCGCCGCGGTGCGATCGTAAAACGTCCCAAACCGATTCAAGAGCGACGCATTGATCTCCCCGTGGTCGGTATGCGCACCATCGCTGGCGCCGCCGCCGCTGGTCTTGCCGGCATCGCGGTGGAAGCGCATGGCGCACTCGCTGTCCGCCGCGCTGATATGATCGCGGAGGCCGACAAGCTTGGCCTCTTCCTCTATGGCTTCACCCGTGCCGAAGCAGGCGACGTTTGAGCGGCCGAATCTTTCTCGTTGCGGCAGAATCCTCCGGCGACGCGCTCGGCGCCGATCTCGCACGCGTGCTCAAACAGCGCGATCCCACGCTCGAACTCGCCGGAGTCGGCGGCGCGCTCATGGCCGAGCAGGGCATCGCGAGCCAAGCCGATATCAGTGGCCTCGCCGTGCTCGGCTTCGTCGATGGACTGAAAGCGTTCAAACGCGTGAAGGCCGCGGTGGCTCAAACCGTCGCGGCCATCCTCGCGTTCAAACCGGATGCCGTCGTTCTGATTGACTCTTGGGGCTTCACGCTCCGCGTCGCGCAAGGCGTCCGCGCCGCCGATCCAAACATCAAGCTCGTCAAATACATCGGCCCGCAAGTGTGGGCGACGCGCCCAGGCCGCGCCAAAACACTCGCGGCAACTGTCGATCACCTGATCTGCATCCACGATTTCGAAGTGCCATTCTACGAGCCCTACGGCCTTGCCTGCACAGTGTGCGGCCATCCTGCGCTGGGTCGCTACAAACCCGGTGATGCAGCGGTGTTTCGAGCACGACATGCCTTCACGCCAGCAGAGAAAATCGTTCTCGTTCTTCCCGGCAGCCGCACATCAGAAATCCGGCGCGTTGGACCGGCGCTCTGGCAAGCCGTCGACTTGCTCGATCGCGACCGCGATATCCGTATCGTCACGATCCCAGCAAATAGCGTTCGCGACCAGGCCCTAGCTCAGGCGCCTGCCGGCGTACTGGTTGTCGACGAAAGCGAAAAGGAAGACGCCTTCGCCGCCGCAACCGTCGCGCTCGCCGCCTCAGGAACAGTGACAACAGAAGTCGCGCTCCAGCGTACGCCGCTCGTGATCGCCTACAAGCTTGGCTGGCTCACCTGGGCGATTGCCCGCGCCTTTCTGTTCAAGAGTACATACGCGACGCTGATGAACGTCGCTGCTAACAAAGAGGTCGCGCCTGAGTTCATCCAAACCTGCATGACGCCGGAAAACATCGCCGCCGCCGCCGCGCCGCTACTCGACGATCCCACCGCTCGCGAAGCACAAGTCGCCGCTCAGGATGAAGCGCTCGCGAAAATGGGCAGGGGAGGCCGCCCCGCGGCGGAGATCGCCGCGGACGCCGTTCTCTCCGTAATCGGCAAACAATGAAAGAGCGCGGGTCTTCAGACCCGCATCTTCCTGAATCGTTTGTGGTGATGGGGTCTGAAGACCCGCGCTCTTCCCTTACTTCCGTTGCCCGACCGGCACGTAATCGCGCAGCGTCGGACCCGTATAGACTTGGCGCGGACGGCCGATCTTCTGGCTGTCGTCCTCCATCATCTCGGTCCACTGCGCGATCCAGCCCACCGTGCGCGCCACAGCGAACAGCACCGTGAACATCGAAGTCGGGAAGCCCATCGCACGCAGCGTAATGCCCGAATAAAAATCGATGTTTGGATAGAGCTTGCGCGAGACGAAGTACTCGTCGTTCAGCGCAATCTTCTC
>Ga0068862_100002865_pt1 | contig 15122 bp, 11 predicted proteins | sample KBSSwiS52_FD_66598 | JGI IMG/M metagenome (GOLD analysis project Ga0068862, IMG submission 66598) | Switchgrass rhizosphere microbial communities from Kellogg Biological Station, Michigan, USA - KBS Switchgrass S5-2 | ecosystem: Host-associated > Plants > Roots > Rhizosphere > Soil ... | reverse complement strand
GCTTGTACACCTTGAGCTCGGGATCCCAGCCATACCAAATGGCGAAGTAGCGCGCGATCACGTCGATCGGCCAGTGCCAGAGATAGAGCGAATAGGAGATGAGCCCGATGAACCGCACCGGCGCCAGCGACAGCGCTCGAGCGGACAGGAGCGATGCATCTTTGCCGGTGTGGATCAACAAGCCCGCTCCGACGCAGGGCGCAAGCGCCGCCAATCCAGGGAACGGCATGGTCTCGCGATAGAGCAGCACGCTGCCGGCGATGAGCGCCAAGCCCAGGATGCCGAGCGCGCCCGCCGACAGGCGCGACCTGACGGCGGGGAACGAGCCGAGCGCGAGCAGCGCGCCCAGCAGCAGCTCCCAGGCGCGGGAATGCAGCAGGTAGAACGCGCCCGCCTGATCCGTCCGCACCAGCCAGATCGAGAGCCCGAGGGAGAGCAGCGCCAGGACGACCATGATCTGCCGCTCGCGCTGGCCGAAACACCGGCGCACCAGCAGCAGGATGAGCGGGAAGACAATGTAGAACTGCTCTTCCACCGCCAGCGACCAAGTGTGCAGCAGCGGCTGGGTCTCGGCCGCCGCCGCGAAATAGTCGGCGGTCAGATAGAAATAGATGTTGGACCCGAACAAGGTCGCCGCCGCGAGACTGCTGCTGAACCGCTTGGCATCGCTCGGCAGGCAGAACAGCAGCACGAACAGCGCGGTGACGGCGCACATGACAAACAACGCGGGAAAGATGCGGCGCGCCCGCCGCACATAGAAATTGCGGATCGAATAGGTGCCCTCGTGCATCTCGGCGGAGATCAGGCTGGTGATCAGATAACCGGAGATGACGAAGAAGATATCGACGCCGACAAAGCCGCCCGGCGCCAGGCTGATGCCGAAGTGATAGAACAACACCGGCAGCACGGCGACCGCGCGCAGGCCGTCGATGTCGGGCCGATATTTCGCATGTGCCGCGGCATCGGACCCAGTCGACGCCGGGACCCACGACAATCCGCCGCCGAGTCCGGCAGCCGACAGCAGCTGCCGGAATAAAGAGACTTGCGCCATGCTATGCGGCGGCCGCTTCGTGAATGACGGCCCAATAGGCATCCCTGGCCCGCGCGACGCCGAAATCGGAGGCGCGCTTCGGCGCGCGCTCGGCGTAGCCGTGCCGGCGGGCGGGGTCGGCCATGGCCCGCAGCGCCTCCGCCATCGCATCGGGATCGTTCGGCGCGACCAGGATGCCGTGTGGGGCAAACGTCACGCCCGGCCCAACCTGCTCGCGCTTCAGGTCGGCGAGTACTTCCGACGGACCCGACGGACAATTGGTGGAGATCACCGGCAACCCGACGCTCATCGCTTCCAGCAGGCTGTTGGGGAAGCCCTCGGCGTTCGAAGGCGAGACGTAGAACTCCGCGTGCGCCAGCGTCGGGAACGGGTTGGCCGAAAAGCCCGCCAGCACTACCCGGCCGGCGAGGCCGAGCGCTTCGACCTTGCGCGTCAAGGCATCGCGCTCCGGCCCGTCGCCGAGGATCAGCAGCTTGCCGGCGATACCTGAGCGCGCGAACGCATCGATCAGCATGCCGAAGTTCTTGTTGGGCACCAGTCGCCCCATGGTCACCGCATAGGGACCCTCTGTCGGCACCGGCTCGCCGGCCTCGGCCTGGGCGCGGATCGCGTCCAGATCGATGGGATTGGCGATGACCGCCATGCGCTCGCTGCGCACGCCGAAGGACGCGTGGAGATCGTCGGCCACGCCCTGCGAGACGGCGATGATCCGGCGTGCCTTCGGATAGGTCGCCTTCACCAGCAGGCGCGCCACCATGGCGCCGGCGCCCGAGCCGAGATGGCTGGAGGTATTCACGCGTTCGCTGATCACCGATGGAATGCCGAGCAACGTGCCGGCGATGATGTTCGCAACGTTGGAGCGCGTGAGGAAGCTCACTGTCAGGTCCGGCTGCGCACGCCGCAGCGCGCGCCACACCGACCAGATGCTGCGGACCAGGGAGTGCCGGCAATCGAGCTGCTGCACCTCGATCCAGCGCGGCACTTCGTACATCGCGACCTCGCGATCCAGCAGCAGGAGCGAGATCCGGCTGTCCCTGAGTTCGCCCTGCGAGGCGCGCAGCAGGGTGCAGATGACGCGTTCAGCACCGCCGCCGGCGAGAGAGTTGATAATGAAAAGCACGCGCTTGCGTGCCGGCTGAGCCACCGCGCCTGCGCTCACGTCCGTGGGCACGGCACGCGCGGATGTCGAGAAATCACCTGGCAAATGTCCGGTCTCCGGAATTGTCGACGGGCCCCTGACAGGGGAGAGCTATCATGCGCAAGCGCAGGGTTCAACGACGACAGCCGTGACATTGCGCAGCGCGATGGCGCGATGTTTTCGAAATGTCACCAACCGTTGCGCAATCCACCGGCAGCATGCGCATAACTTCGCCACGCGCCGATGGTTCCGCATCCCGCCTTGTTGCGTTATATGATCCGCATGACCCGTTTCTCCGTCGTCGTTCCGCTCTACAACAAGCGCCCGCACATCGGGCGGGCGCTCGATTCCATCCTTGCCCAGAGCGAGGCTCCGGCGGAGATCTTCGTGGTCGACGATGCCTCGACCGACGGCGGCCTCGACGAGGTCGTGCGCCATCGCGATGAGCGGCTGAAGATCCTACGCCGGCCGGAGCCGGGTCCCGGCGGCTATGCCGCGCGCAACATGGCCGTGCTGCGCGCGCAGTCGGACTGGATCGCGTTCCTCGATGCCGACGACGCCTGGGCGCCGGATCATCTGGCGACCGTCCGCGCCGCCGTCGAGCAGGCCCCCGCGCCACGCCTGGCCTGCGTGTTCACCGGCTATTCCAATGTCTGGCCGAACGGCCGGAAAGAGCCCGATCGCTACACCCGCCAAGTCGGCCGCATGGAGCTGCGCGCGCTCGACTTCCCCGCGCTGCTCAACACCTGGCTCGATCTCAAGGAATGTCCGATCTGGACCTCGGCCGCCGCCTTCCGGCGCCAGGCCCTGATCGATGCCGGCCTGTTCCCCGCCGGCCGCTGCGTACGTGGCGGCGACAAGGATCTGTGGCTGCGGGTGGCGCGCAACGCCGAGGTCGCGGCGGCGCCCGGCACCACCGCGATCTATCATCGCGATGCTACCAACATGGTGACACGCAAGAGTTCGACCAACGCGCGACACTGCCTTTGCGAGACCATCATCGCGATGCTGCAGAACGCACCCGACTCCGAGCGACCGCTCCTGAAGAAGCTGTTCAATCAGGAAGTCTATCAATACGCGCTCTATGCCGCGAAGGACCGAAAAGTGAACCCGGATTCCTGGCGCGGCTTCTACGCGCAGGAAGATCCGCTGCGCTTCCTGGTGCTCGCCGGCCTATCCACCCATGCCGGTGCTTATGCAGCCCGGCGTCTGCGCGCCATCCTGCATCGCGGCGCGAGCTAGAGCTCGGCGGTCGCGCTTTTCGGTTTTGGCTTGAGCACGGCGCGCGCGCCGGCTGCGGCCGCCGCCGTGCCGTAGACCGCGAGCGCCGGCAAGGTCAGCGCCACCAGCGTCACGATCCTGCGATGCGTGCCGAGATAGGCAGCGGCCGAGCGCAGCTCGCGGAACAAGGTCGCAAGCCCCGCGCCGTTCAGGTTCTTGCGCACCTCACCGAGCCATCCGGCGGCGTAGGCGCGGCGGCATTCCGGCCGCAGCAGGAACTTGGCGTAGTAGGCGCCCCGGCCGCGGTCATAGCCGGCGCGCAGGCGCGGCACGTCGGCTTCGCGGCGGCGATGGTGGTGCAGCACCAGCGGCCGCGGATCGTAGCGGCCCTTGTAGCCGGCCCACAGCACGGCAGCGACCGCGTCGATGTCCTCGCACGGAAACGGCGTCCCCGCCCCCAGCTCCGGATCGAAGCCGTCGATCCTCTGCAACGCCTCGCGCCGGAACGACAGGTTCGCGCCCTTGATCGCTCCCGCCACCACGAAGGAATGCGACGCCATCTCCGCCGGATAGTCGCGCTCGTCGATCGTCACGCGCGCATCGGCCGGATCGAACAGCAGGATGCGCCCGCCCAGCACGCCGACATCCGGACGGCCGTCGAATGCCGCCAGTACCGCGTCGACATAGTCTTCCGCCACGTAGCAATCGTCGTCGGTCAGCGAGATCACCGCCGCCTGTGCCTCGCGCCAGCCGCGGTCGCGCGCGGCGCCGAGGCCAATCCGCTCTTCACGGAAATAGCGGATGCGCGGCTCGCTCTCGCTGTAGCGGCGGATCACATCGGCCGTTCCATCGGTCGAGGCGTTGTCGACCAGGATCGCTTCCCACGCGCGCATTGTCTTCATCGCCAGCAGGGAGTCGAGCGTGCCCTGCAGCTGCCCGGCGCGGTTGCGCGTGCAGATGACGATCGAAAGAGCGGGCCTAGCGGAGCTCATGCACCAACCCTGCAACCTGATCCACCGAGCTGACAAGCCGGGCGTTGGTAGTACCTTTGGTCCAGGCGTCGTAGAGCGCTGAGACCTTGCCGTCCAGCGAATCGAATAGCAGGTGGCGAACACCGAGCAGGCAACACAGCACATGCGCGTGCAGCCGGTCCGTGATCACCATCGATCCGCGGCTGAGCAGGCCAAGCCCGAAAGCCAGCCGCTCGCGCGCATAGCGCTCGCGCAGCCGGAATGCGAACGAGCGCGTGAGGCCGACGCTCCAGGGAAAGCGCCGCCAGGTCCGGCCCAGCGCCTGGTCGCGCTGCCCGAGGCGGGAGTCCGGCGCCGCGATCCAGTCGGCGACGTCGAGCGAACCGCCCAGCTCCGCCAGCACCTGCAACAGCCTGGAATGGTCCGTCACCATTTCCTTGTCCTGGCGCAGCAGGCACAGGAAATCGAGCGAGGCCGGCTCGCGCGCGATGTCGCCGAGGGCGAATGCCATGTCCGGGCACAGCATGGTGGTGCACGGGAAATGCTTCTCGGCGAAGGCCTGGCTGTTCCGGTCGCGCACCAGCAGGGTGAAGTTGCCCTGCCGCTCGATCGCGCGTGCCGTCGCGTCGATCCCGGCCTGGGTGGTGAAGGAGATGCTCTGCGGGAATTGCACGATCGGCTTGCCGGGGAAGCGCTGCAGGATCTCCATCCGGATGGCATGATGGCGCGGCCAGATCTCGCCGAAATTGCCCCCGCCTTGCAGCAGGATGATGGACGACTCTTCGATGAACCGGTCGCAGGCTGGCGTGTAGTTGACCGTGTCGAAGAAGTCGATCCGCGCATCCGGGAAATTGCGCCGCAGGAACGCGAGCTCGCCCAGGAAAATCGCGCTGTCGCCGACATTGGCGTAGCCCGGCGGATCGATGATGCAGATGCGCTCCGAGCGGCCGGCGAGCAATGGCGCCAGCGTCTCGTCGATCCGCCTGCTGAGTTGTACGTTCAGACTTTGCATGCCGTCTCTATTCAAGGTTTGCGGGACGAGTCCGTGTTCCCCTGACTTTTTGTCCTTGCCGCCCAGTGCGCTCGGAAACGCCGGAGGCGCCGGAGGGTTGTCGATGCATCGCGCCACCAGCGCTCCACCCGGTGCACGACCAGTCTTTTCAGCTTCAGGCGCTTCGGCACGACGAAGGCTTCGAACCGGGTGTTGCCGATGGTGGAGCCGACCGATTCCTCGAGGATTGGAAACGGGAATACCGCCAAATTCCGCTGGCCATGCACCCAGGTGCGATCCATTTCGTCATCGATAGGCCTGCACACTATGCGGCAGTGGTCGAGGAAAAGCTTGGCGCCCGCCTTGGTGATGGCATAACCCTGCGTGCCGTAGGCGTTGCCGGCGAGCTCGACGATCGAGCGCGCACGGTCGATGAAATTTTCCCTCACCAAAGCGGTGCGCGCCGGAAATTTGTAATAGAGACGGAGATAGTCGATCCCCATCGCCGCCAGGTCGACCAGCGCCAGCTTGCCCACGAATGTCCAGTCGACGATGACGTCGTCCTCCAGCACCATATACTGGTCGGCATCGCCGTTCTGCAGGTCTTCCCAGGCCGCGTAGTGGCTGGAATAGCAGCCGATCTCGCCCGCGCGCAGCGGCCGGCCCTTGGCGACGATGGCGCCCTCCTCGTCGTAGCGCAGTGCCGGATGCAGGCTGGTGCGCGCCGGATAGAAGTTCCAGGCGACGGGCGCACTGTGCGCGCGCGCTTCGAACCGGCTGCGTCGCTCGCTCGCATCCGCCATGCTAATGACAACGATCCTGGTCTGCACCGGACGGCCGCTGGTCATCGATTTAGGATCCATCCATTCCATCGTCGTTGATAACGTTCCTTGTCCGCACCGACAACACGACATCTCTGTGATCCGCGCTGCCGCGACATCCGGGTTTCCGGTTTCTGTTCATGCGCGGTTCATGACACAGAATAGTCACACGAATACATCGCGGCGCGGGAATAGATTTGCCGAATTCGATCGGCGGCGCGCGAACTATTGATCAGGTCAAGCGTTCTGTTATCGTCCAGCCCGGCTTGGGGCATTTGCTCTCGCAGACTGAATATGATGGCGAAGGAATAGCGATTGCTGTCGAAAGCTGCGTGCATCATTCCGACCCACGGGCGGCCGGGCCATTTGTCCCGCGCGCTCGAAAGCGTCCTGCAGCAAAGCCACGCGCCGGCCGAGATCATCGTGGTGGACGATCTCGACGACGGGCCGACCGCGGCGGTGGTGCAGGTGACGGCGCTGCGCACCGAAATCCCGATGCGGCGCGTGCTCAATCGCCTCAATCCGGGCGCATCCGGATCGCGCAACGCAGGGGCTGCCGCCAGCCGCGCGGAATTCGTGGCGTTTCTCGATGACGACGACGCGTGGCGGCCGCAATATCTTGCGCGTGCCATGGCGGAGCTCGAGAATAGCGGCCCCGACGCGGTCATCTCCGGTCTCTGCCGCATCAGGCACGATGGCAGCATACAGCCGATCGTCATGCCCCACCGAGCCGAGATCGCAGGCCGCTTGTTCGACAAGAATTTCGGCATGACGGGCAGCAACCTCGTGATCCGCCGCTCGGCGTTCGAGCGGGTCGGCGGGTTCGATCCCGCCCTGCCGGTGTTCAACGACTGGGATTTCCTGATCCGCATGATCGCCGCGGGGGTGGAGTATGGCGTGGTGCCGGAGATGACGGTCGAGTGGCGCGAGCACGAAGGCGTCCGCATCTCGACCCCCAGTCTGGGCCGCGCCGCCGGGATCGAGAGTTTTGTCGCCAAGCATAGCCACACCATGCCGCCGATCAACCGCCGGGACTTGACGGCGGTCGCCCTCGGCATCAGATGGCGGAATGCGGGATCGCTCGTCGGCAGACTGATGGTAGCGGCGAAGCTGCTAAGGCTGCTCGGCCTGCGCGAAGCGTTGGGGCGGCGCTTGAAGACGACCAGGAGAGGCGCAATCGAGGTGGGCTTATAGCCATGGAGACGGTTCTGGTGGCGCATTCGCGCGACGGCCTCGGTGGATCGGTGATCACCGGGGCGCTGCTTGCCAAGGCGCTTGAGTCCACCGGTGAATGGAAGACCCTCAGCGTGTGCAACAGCGCGGGACCGCCGCTCGACTATCACCGCACCATCGGCATCGACGTGGTGCCGCTGATGGAAAGCCAGGGCCTGCCCTACAAACCCCGTCCCGGCGACGGCAACCGCCTCCGGCGCATCGTCAAGCGTGTCCAGCTGTTCCGCGCTGCGCGCCGGTTCCTCAAGTCCGCGTCGCCCTCCATCATCCACGTGCACGACGAATCGAGCGCGCTGGCCTGGGGCCTGGCGGCACGGGAAAAGGGCATTCCGCTGATCTGGCAGGTGCATCAGCAGCTGCCGCAGCGTTGGGTGGATTGGCTGCTGCGGCGGCTCGCCGCCCACATTGTGTTCGTCGCCTCGAACAACCAGCGCCGCTTCGACGGGATCGAGCTGCCGGCCAGCTCCGTCATCTACAACGGCGTTGACTTGGCGCAATTCCATCCATCCACGAGCAAGCGCGAAGGCCCGGTCAATATCGGCTTCATCAGCAACCTGGTGGATCGCAAGCGCCCCGACTGGCTGGTGCGCGCGGCCGGCCAGCTGGCGCGCGAAGGCCTCAACATCAAGGTCCTGCTCGCGGGCAACGATTTCACCGGCGGCATCAAGGCCAAGGAACTGCAGGAGCTGGCGCAGCGCGAAGGAATCGCCGGGCGCTACCACTACATCGGTCCGCGCTCCGACGTGCCAGACGTGCTGCGCACCCTCGATATCCTGGTCCTGCCGTCCGAGCGCGACAAGGAAGCCTTCCCGCGCATCGTGGTAGAAGCGATGGGCTGCGGCGTCACGGTGCTGGCCACCGCGGTCGCCGGCGTGCCGGAGGCGGTGGTGAACGGCGAGACCGGGCTGCTGGTCGATCCGGACGACTACGATGCGTTCGTCGCGGCGTTGCGGACGCTGGTGCTGGATGCCGATCTGCGCGGCCGCTATGGCGCCGCGGCCGTCGCGCGCTGCCGCGCCTTGTTCTCGATGGAGGCCAACGCCGCCGCTATTTCGCAGGTCTATCGCAGCGTGACGGCGGAGCGCAGCGCCCAGCAAAGCGAGCTCAGCTCGTTCGCCTGAACGTCCGGCGGAACCAGGAGGGGCGCTGGCCTTCATTGGCGCCGTTGCGTGCCGGCGGGTTGCGATAATCGTTCAGCGACAACGCGTCGACCTTGAGATCGTCGTAGCTCTGCCCGCCATCGGCGCGCTCGACCTCCAGGCGCGGATAGCCCTCCGCCACGGCGTGACCGTTGACGTGGGCCTTGTCCGCCAGCGGAGCTGCGCTGTTCATCGCAGCGACGGGATCGGCGGGTTCCTCCTCGTCCGGCACGGGGCGCAGCTCCATCGCCTCGCGCACCAGGCTGGTGATCTCGGCCAGCACCGCCGGATCGTCGGCCTTGCCGTCACGCGCGAACGGCGACACGCCGCTGGCCTGGCGGTCGGCGATGACGCGCAGCACGACCTCGAGGTCGATCTCGGTCTTGTTGTCGGCAAGCCCATAGACCATCGCCATGTCGCAGACTGCGTTGATGACGCGCGGCACGCCGCCGGAGAAATACTGCACCGCACCGATCGCGGTGTCGCTGAAGATCGGGCGATCCGCGCCGGCGACCTTCAGGCGATGATGGATATAGCGCCGGGTGTCGGCGTAGTTCAGCGGCGTCAGGTGATACGAGATGCTGATGCGCTGGGCGAACTGCGCCAGCTCCTGGCTTTTCAGCTTGACCAGCAGTTCCGGCTGGCCGACCAGGATGATCTGCAGCAGCAGGTCCTTGTCCGAGTTGATGTTGGATAGCAGCCGCAGCTCCTCCAGGGCCTCCACCGTCAGGTTCTGCGCCTCGTCGACGATGAGGATGCAGCGCCGCCCCGCGCCATACTCGGCGATCAGGAAATGCATCAGTTCCTGATAGATCTCGGCGTCGCTCTGGGCGTTGGTGCCGCGGCCGAACGCCGCCAGCGCCCAGGCAGTGATGTCGGTGAGACCGCTATGGGTGTTGGAGATGAGGCCGAGCGTAACGTCGCGGCCGATCCGGCGCAGCAGGGTGCGGACCAGCGTGGTCTTGCCCGATCCGATATCGCCCGTGATGGCGCAGAAGCCTGCCTGTCCGGCCAAGCTGTATTCGAGGATGCTGAGCGCAAGCGAGTGCTTGCTGCTCATGAACAGGAAATCCGGGTCCGGCAGCAGCGAGAACGGTTTTTCTTTCAGCCCGAAGAAGGATTCGTACATGCAACCTACCTGGTGGTCTTCCGAGGTCGCTGGAGCGGCCTAGTGGGCGTTCAACAGCGTACCGACGATGGCTTTGCTCCCCAGCAGATGAGCCGATTTCTCGAGCTCGGCCTTGGTGGTACGGCCGCTGCGTGCCACCAGCAGCACGGCATCGACGTTCGGCAGGAAGCCGAGCGTATCGCTGGACGTCAGCAACGGCGGCGCGTCGTAGATGATGATGCGGTCGGCGTAGCGGTTCTGCAGCTCCTTGGCGAGCGCGGTCATGCGCGGCGAGCTGATGATCTCCGCCGCCGCTTCGCCCTTGGCCTCGCGCGCCGGCAGCACGACCAGCCGCGTAATGCCCGGACACACCAGGCAATCCTTCAGCTGCGTCTCGCCGCGCAAATAGTCATCGATGCCGACCCGCGGCTCGAAGCCGAACTTCTCGTGGATCCCCGGCTGGCGCAGGTTGAGATCGACCAGCAGGACGGTCTGGTTGACGTCGAGGGCGATCGCAACCGCAAGGTTGGCCGCGGTCGTGGTAACGCCGCTGCCCAACTCCGGGCCGGTCACCGCCACGGTCGACATGCCGTGCTTCTTCATGCGCTGCAGAACCTGCGTGCGCAGCAGGCCGTAGATGTCGGAAGCCGGATGCTCGAACCGGTCCGCGACCAGCCGCTCCTTGGTGGTGCGGCTGTTGTCGCACTTGGCGACCGCGGTCTCGGTATATTGCGGCGTGAAGCCGTTCATCGACACGGCGCGGCCGTTGGGCCGCAACCCGCCCATGTTTCCGGCGCGCATCTCGCGCGCTCTGGCTAGCGCCTTCTCAATCTGCTCCATCGGCCTCTCCGTTCACACTCCAAGTCAGCAGCCAGGCTCCGATGCTGCAGTTGCGAAGATCATGCCAATAACGGCGATCGTCCGCAATGGTAAGTGCAGACAACACCGCAGCACGCGAATAGTTCTGCATCGCACAAGAATTCTATTGTGGCGATTTCGTGGCGAGCCCCGATAATCGCCATCCATACGCTTGATCCCAAACGACAAAAACCTCCGGGCGTCGGCCCAGAGGTTCTTGTCGGTTCGTTGCGGCGTCGCGCGCAGTGGGCGCGCTAGTTGTGTCAGGCCTGGGCCGCGCCGTTGTTCTTGCGCCGGCGATATCCAGCCACCGCCATCCCACCAAGCGCGGTCGCGAACAGGATCAGGGCCGGCGGCAGCGGAACCTCCGAGACCTCGAAGCGATAGGTGTAGGCGTTGCCGAAGCTGCCGCCCACTGCGCCACCGAACTTGAAGAAGTAATCGCCGGCGGCGAGGTTCAGGTAGCTGAAGGCGAGAACGGTGCCGGGTCCGGAGAAGGTGCCCAGCGAAGTCGACGGATCGCTCGTGCTGAACAGGTCGACCGAGAAATCCACACTGTCAGTAAGGGCGCTCGCGATATCAGTGAGCGTGCCAATCAATGCGGTCTGCACGCCGCTCAGCGAGAAATTGAGCCTGTCGTCGAATTGCGAGGGTGCGGGTATGCCGGCATTGACTATAAGGCCACTCGTCACGCCCGGCGTGACGGTGCCGAGCTCGAATGTCGATGCCGACGCCAATTGCGTCGCCGCACCGAGGCCAAGCACGCCCGCGACCAGCAGCATCATGAGTCGTTTCATGAATTGTCTTCCTCTTGTTGCCTCAGTAGTCGGCGCACGATCCGCTCCGACGTCGTGTTAATCGAGAAGTTCAATAAACACACTCGACGATTCTCGCAGGCGCGAAACCGTCCCTTCAGATCAGCACAAGGATAACACCCAACCGTTGTAGCTTCTCAGAGTTAATCTTGTGACATCGGCAACGTTTGGGCGCCCGGTGGTTTTGTTGTGTCGCCTAACAGTTGTCACGCTTGTTAAGCTGTTCTGCTACTTTTCCTTAACATCACCACCCGCCCCTGCTGTCATCGCCACCTCCGGATCGCCGCGCCTTGGCCCAGTTTTTTCCTTCTGCAAGAGCATCTTGGCATTCGCACCGGACGCGCTTCCGACGCTTGCTGCGGATCGCCTTCTACGGGACCGGCGCGCTGGTCGCCGCGCTTTCCCTGGTACCGAGCGCCTCCCTGCCGCCCACGTCGATTGGTGACAAAGTGGAGCACGTCATCGCGTACGGCGTGCTCGGCCTGCTCGGCGCGGCGGGTTCAACACGCGGCGTGACACGCGTGATTCTCGGGCTCGTCGCCTTCGGAATCGCCATCGAGCTGCTGCAGACGTTCTCGCCGGGCCGCTCGCCGGATCTCCTCGACGTCGTGGCGGACATCGTCGGCGCCGGCCTCGGCTGCGGGGCGGCGATCGCGCTGCGCCGTATGACATGGTTGTCGATTGACAAGGCCACAGCCGGCGCAACACCATGCCCCGCTCGCGCCGCTGGCAGCGATGTCCAACCCACATGTGGCAGCCCAGCCGCAGCGCCGTCTTCATCACACAAGAGAGCCTCATGCGTTTCCAACTGACCTGCGCGATCGCCGCGATGCTGCTGCTTGCCGCCTGCGATTCGCCGGAAGAGCGCGAAGCGGCCTATCTGAAGAGCGGCAAGGAACTCTACGAGAGCGGCGAGTTGTCGAAGGCCGCGATCGAGTTCCGCAACGCGCTCAAGATCAATCCGACTGGCGTCGAGGCGAAATACTTCACCGCACTGATCTTCGAGAAGAAGGGCAACGTGCCGCGCGCGATCTCGGCCTTCCAGGACGTCGCGCTGCAGGATCCCAACAACCGTGAGGTCCAGCTGAAGCTCGGCCAATACGCCCTGATGAACGCCGATGCCGTGCAGGCCAGCGACCGCGCCGACAAGCTGATCGCGCTCGATTCCAACAAGCCCGACGGCCACACCATGAAAGCGGCCGCCCTCCTCATGATGAACAAGCTGCCGGAGGCGGAAACGGAGGCCAATACCGCCCTCACCCTCAAGCCGCACGACGAGGACGCGACCATCGTGCTGGCGAGCCAGCGCGCGCGGCAGAAGAAGTTCGAACAAGCCGAGGCGATCGTTGAGGAAGCGCTGCAGGCCAATCCCACGAGCGTCCCGTTGCTCGGCTTCAAGTTGAAACTGCTGGCCGACCAGAATCGCAAGACCGAGGTCGAGCAGGTGCTGCGGCAATTGATCGAGTTCGATCCTACCAATCCTGGCCACGTCGTCCTGCTGGCGAACGAACTGACGGCCGCCGGACGGCTGCCGGAAGCGCGGGAAGAGTTCCGCCGCGCCATCGCGGCCAACAAGGACTCCCAGATCCTGCTGGCGGCCTATGCCGATTTCCTCGAAAAGCACGTCGGCACGGACGAAGCGATCGACGAAGCCAAGCAGCTGGCCGGGCAATACAAGGGCAACGCCCTCTATTCCTTCCTGCTGGCACGGCTTTATATCAAGGCCAACCGGCTGGACGAGGCCGACGCGCTCTTGAAGCAGCTGGTCGAGGAATTCGAGCGGTCCTCCGACAAGCTGGACGCCCAGGTGGAGCTTGCGCGCATCACGATGCTGCGCGGCGACGAGCAAGGCGCGCTCGATCAGCTGGCAACCATCCTGAAGGCCGACAGCAAGAACCAGAGCGCCCTGACCCTGCGCGCCGGGATCAGGCTGAAGCAAGGCAAGTTCGACGAATCGATTGCCGACGCGCGCGCCATTCTCAGCGATGCTCCGACCTCGACAGCGGCGCTGACGATTCTAGCCAAGGCCTACACCGCCACCAACGAGCATGAACTGGCAATCGGCGCGCTGCGGAACCTGGCGCGGGCGATGCCGACCAATGTCGAGGTGCAGAAGCAACTGGCCGGTCTGCTGGTCATGCGCGCGCCCGACGAGGCGCTCAAGGCGCTGGATGCGGCGATCGCGCTCCGCCCGGATGATGCCGAGATGAAGGCTCTGAAGGCGCAGATCCTCATCTACACCAAGCGCTGGGACCAGGGCGAGGTGATCGGGCAAGACTTGGCCGCCAAGGACGAAACGGCGGCGCTGGGTCACCAGATCCTGGGCGAGGCCGCCCTCGCCCGCCAGGATTTCCAGGCCGCGATCGCCGAGCTGCAGACTGCGATCGATCGCGGCCGCAGCTTTTCCATCGTGGGGCCGAAGCTGATGGAGGCCTACCGGCGCTCCGGCGAGTCCGTCACCGCCGCGCGCACCGGCACCGAAGCGCAGAGCCCGGCGGAGCAGCTGCTGTTCGACCGCCTGCAGAAAGATCCCAAAGATGCCGACGCCCTCGCCCTGCTGTCCGAGCTGCGTGAGAACAAAGGCGATCTCAACGCGGCCAAGGACCTGCTGCGCCAGGCCATCGAGGCCAAGCCCGGCGAGCGCAATCCCTATCTCAATCTCGCCCGCATCCAGAAGAACGAGGGCAAGCTGAAGGAAGCGGCCGACACGCTGCAGCTGGCATCGGCACGTTTTCCCGACGACAGCCTGGTGCAGGAGAGCCTCGCCATCGGCTACGAGCTGATGCAGGACTACGAGGCCGCCAAGCTCGCCTACGAGAACGTGCTGGCGAAATGGCCCAACGACATCGTCGCGGCCAACAATCTCGCCATGCTGATCGCCGATATCTGGCCGACCGACAAGGTACTGCTGGACCGCGCGCGCGTGCTGGTCGAAGAGTTCCGCAACAGCAACAATCCGACCCTGACCGATACGCTCGGCTGGGTGCAAGTGCGCCTCGGCAACGTCGACGATGCCGCCATCATCCTGAAAAAGGCGGTGACGCTGCAGCCGGACAACCAGCAGGTGCAGTACCACTACGCCATGGCAATGTCATTGAAGGGCCTCAACGACCTTGCTCGCACCGCGATGGTCAAGGCATTGGCCGGAGATCCTGACTTCCGCGGTATCGAGGCTGCCAAGCAACTGGCCGCGACATTGCAGTAGCGGGCGCGCTGTCGAACGCGTGCTCGAACAAAGGTTCCAAATATGCGGCGCCGGGGACGCTGAGGTGCTGATTGTCGTAGTAGAGCGGGGTTCCGCCTGCTTGAACGATGCAAACCTCGCCCCGGCAAAGGCGCTCGTGGGGATATACGCGTACGATATTCGTGCCGGAGAATGAGTCGAGCAGCCGGAACGCCCAGGCGTTGCGGTCGAAATACGCGCGCTTGTCGATGGTAAGCTCGTCCAATCCGATGCCCGAAGCGGCATATCGGGCCAAGGTTCGCGGGATGCTCGCCTGCGCCGTCGGAACCGGATAGACGAGGACGACGCGCTTTCCGGCGGCAAGCAGCAACGACACCGTCTTGCGTATCCCATCCGAGAACAAGGCGACGTGCTTGCCGTGCGCACCGTAGGCTGCGACGAGAAACACGGTCTTGATCTCGCGCTCCTTTGTCAGGAACGCCGCCACCGCGTCGTTATACTCGCGGCAGTGCGGGCGAACGCTGATCTCGAGGCCCAGGGACGGCGCGCAGGACGAATAGGTGAACTGCAGAACCGAGCGCTGATGACGTTC
>Ga0068862_100002849_pt1 | contig 15163 bp, 17 predicted proteins | sample KBSSwiS52_FD_66598 | JGI IMG/M metagenome (GOLD analysis project Ga0068862, IMG submission 66598) | Switchgrass rhizosphere microbial communities from Kellogg Biological Station, Michigan, USA - KBS Switchgrass S5-2 | ecosystem: Host-associated > Plants > Roots > Rhizosphere > Soil ... | reverse complement strand
TCCCGGAGCCCGGGCCGATCAACCCATCGTCGCGTTGTCGATCACGAAGCGGTACTTCACGTCGCTGCGCACCATCCGGGCATAGGCCTCGTCGATCTTGTCGGCGGCGATCAACTCGATGTCGGAGACGATCCCGTGCTCGGCGCAGAAGTCCAGCATCTCCTGCGTTTCCGGCAGGCCGCCGATAATCGATCCGCCGATATTGCGACGCTTGAAGATCAGCGCAGCGACACTGGGCGAGGGATGCGCATGCTCGGGCACGCCGACCAGCACGAGCGTCGCGTCGCGCTTCAGGAGAACGGTGAAGGCGTCGAGATCGTGGCTTGCCGCGACCGTGTCGAGGATAAGGTCGAAGGAACCCGCGTGGGCGGCCATCTCTTCCCGGTTGCGGGACACGACGACCTCGGCTGCGCCGAGCTTCAGCGCATCCTCGCGCTTGCTTTCGGATGTGGTGAAGGCGACCACGTGCGCCCCCATCGCATGGGCCAGCTTGACCCCCATGTGGCCGAGCCCCCCGATGCCGACCACGCCGACCTTCTGGCCAGGTCCAACCTTCCAGTGGCGCAGCGGCGAATAGGTGGTGATGCCCGCGCACAGCAGCGGTGCCACCGCCGCCAGTTGCTCCTCGGGATGCGTCACCTTGAGCACGAAGCGGTCGTCGACCACGATCCGTTGCGAATAGCCGCCCAGCGTGTGCCCCGGAGGGTCCTGCGTGGGACTGTTGTAAGTCCCCACCATGCCGTTGTCGCAGTACTGTTCCAGCCCCTCTTCGCATGAGGGGCAGTGGCGGCAGCTATCGACGAGACAGCCGACGCCGACGAGATCGCCGACCGCGAAAGCCAAAACCTCCGCTCCTACCGCGCTGACCCGCCCGACGATCTCGTGCCCCGGGACGCAAGGGTAGACTGTCCCGCCCCACTCCGCGCGGACGGTATGGAGGTCGGAGTGGCAGATGCCGCAGAAGGCGATGTCGATCTGCACGTCGCGCGGTCCGGGTTCACGCCGGACGATGCTGAGAGGTTCGAGCGGCTTGTCGGCGGCATGGGCGCCGTAGGCGTTGATCTGCATGAAGGGTGTCTCGGGAATACTTGAAACGGCTGGAGGTGCTCCGCGAGGGGAGCTGTCTTATGGTGTAACCGCTTTCCCGCTTTGTGAAGTCCCTTCGTATAGCCAGCTTCCGTTGGCCCCGCCTACCAGTCGAACCAGCGACGGCGGCGCAGCGGCGTCTCTGCGATACCGTCGCCGTCGCGATCGACATAAGCTGCGGTAGGCGCGGCGACGGGCGCGTGGCGCGCGGCCTCCGCCGCCGCTTCGGCGCGGGCGGCGCGCAACTCGGCCTCGTGTGCCCGCAGTTCGGCGGTCCGGCTAACTACCTCTTCGCGCCGTGCGGTGCGGATCGCGTAGTAGTGCGACCACATGTGGCTGTGGGCAAAGGCCAGGGCCAGGCCGCCGATGATCGCCAGGTTCTTGAGCGCGGCAACGCCCTGCACGGGATCGGTGAAGCGGTTGTGAAAGAACAGGATCGTTGCCGCGGTGAAGACCGCCAGCAGCAGCGTGACGATGCGGACCGCGAACCCTGCGGCGAGGCACAGGCCGCCGATCAGCTCGAACAGGCCGACCGGAATCGCAAACCCGTGCGGCAGGCCGACAGAGCCGATCATCGTTTCGGCCGCGCCCGGCGCGGCCAGCTTGATGATACCCGAGGCGATGAACAGCAGGGACAGCAGAAACCGTCCGATGATGGCGGCGATCTTGGACATGGCGTCTCTCCCGCGATGGTCGCGGAGGACAAGCGGCCAACAGCGGGAATGTTCCCGTCGCCCTACCCGCGCATCAGCGCCCAGGGCGCGTGCGTGACTCCGGTGCTGGCGGCTTCGGCAAGGGTCGCTTCGTCGAGTACGGCGAGGAAGGCGGCCATTGCCCGCGCCATGATCGAACTCGCCGCGCAACCGTGCCGCAGCTTGCAGGTGCTGCAATCCACCAGCCGCATCCCCTTCTCCACGGCGCGCACCACTTCGCCCAGCGTGATGTCCGCCGGCGGACGGGCGAGGGAGACACCGCCCGCGCGTCCCCGCTGGCTCACGATGAAGCCGGCGCGTCCAAGAGTCTGCGCCACCTTGGCGACGTGGTGATAGGAAAGGTCCTGTTGCGATGCGAACTCGGGCAGTGCCAACGGTCCCCCATCGGCTCGGGCCAGCACGATCAGCAGGCGCAGGCCAAGGTCGGTGTGTTGCGTCAGCTGCATGTCCACAGAGTGACGCCCCGGATCGTCCGAATCAACCTCGGCAAACGCAGCTCGTTGTAATATCGGAAAATAACGAACGGCCGGTCGCGTTACGTAGCGCGGATGCCAAGGCCGTCCTCCACCACTCAGGCACGCCGTCATGAGAGCGAGGTTCCGGCACGCCGGTCCGTCGCGGATGCGATCGCACGGCGCGGGACTGAAGCCAGACTGATCTTCCGTTGGGTCCGGACGGCTGGCGTATCGCTTGAATGGGGCGCAAAGCGCCGCCCTGTGCTCATCAGAGCCGGGGCAGGGTCACGCCCTTTTGTCCCATGTACTTGCCGGCGCGATCGGCATAGCTGACTTCACACGGCTCGTTGCCCTGCAGGAACAGGAACTGGCAAGCCCCCTCGTTGGCGTAGATCTTGGCCGGCAGCGGCGTGGTGTTGGAAAACTCCAGCGTAACGTGGCCTTCCCAGCCCGGCTCCAGCGGCGTCACGTTCACGATGATCCCGCAGCGCGCGTAAGTCGATTTGCCGAGGCAGATCACCAGCACGTCGCGCGGCACCCGGAAATACTCGACCGTGCGGGCCAGGGCGAAGGAGTTGGGGGGGATCACGCAGACGTTGGTCTTGCGATCGACGAACGAATTGGACGCGAAGTCCTTGGGATCGACCACCGCCGAATCGACGTTGGTGAAGATCTTGAACTCGTCCGCCACTCGCGCGTCGTAGCCGTAGGACGACAATCCGTACGAGATGCAGCCGTCGCGCCGCTGGCTCTCGACGAAGGGTTCGATCATGCCGCTGGCGAGCGCTTGCTCACGGATCCATTTGTCGCTGAGAATCGCCATGGAGGGCAGATTCCCGAAGCGCGGGTCCGTAGCAAGGTCCTGCGCGGGGTTGTCCACGAAGGCGGCGGCGCGGTGGCCGGTCAGGCGGGGGCGGCCGAGGCTCGTTCTGCCAGGCGCTGCATCATGTCCAACGCCTCGCGCGCGTTGACGCCGATCAGGAAGCGCAGCTCCTCCAGATCCTCGCGCAGGTCACCCGCCTCGCCCGCGTCCAGCAGCGTGAGGCCGCTGCCCGGGAAAGCGCGCTCCCTAACGGGTGTGAGATCGACCAGTTTCATGTCGCTGTGGCGAAAGTCGCAGCATATCCGCTCGAAGGTGGCCTCTATCGCCTCCGCCGGGCCTTCCAGCGCCTGTACGAAGCTGTCCCCTACCGCGGCCAGCACGCCCGTCAGTTGCCGCCGCGCGTTGCGCGCTGCGGCCTCTTCCGCCAGCGCCCGGATCTCGGCGCGCCGCTGCGCGCCTTGCGAGGCAAGGGTGCAGCGGCTGAAATAGAGCAGGCGATGCAGCAACATGGCAGGCTCCGGCTGCTGGCTCACGCCGCGATCGATACGCCGGAGCGCAGCAGCTCGGCAAAGTCGCTGGCCTTCACCGCGCGGCTTATCAGGAAGCCCTGGACATGGTCGCAGCCATGCGATGCCACGAACGAGAGTTGCTCCGACGTCTCGATGCCCTCGGCGGTGATCCGCAGGTCCAGGCTTTCGCCGAGCTGCGCGATCGCGCGCACGATCGAGGCGCTGCCGGGGTCCTCGGGCAGGCGGCGGACAAAGGACTGGTCGATCTTGATGCGGCTGATCGGAAAGCGATGCAGGTAGCTGAGCGAGGAGTGTCCGGTGCCGAAATCGTCGAGCGAGATGCGCACGCCGATGTCGCGCAGCTGGTTCAGCGTGCGCAGTGCCGCTTCGTCGTCGCCGAACAAGGCGGTCTCGGTGATCTCCAGCTCCAGCCGCTCGGCGGGGAGGCCGGAGTCCGACAGCGCCTGCGCGACGACCTGCGGCAGCCGCGGGTCGAGCAGCTGCACCGGCGATACGTTGACGGCGATGTCCAGCGGCTCGTTCCAGGCCGCAGCCTCGGCGCAAGCCTTGCGCAGCACGCCCGCGCCGATGCGCGAGACGAGGCCGAGGTCCTCGGCGATGGGGATGAACTCGGCGGGAGAGATGTCTCCGCGATCGGGGCAGTTCCAGCGCAGCAGCGCTTCTGCGCCTGTGACGGTGCCGGTGTGGGCATCCACGACCGGCTGATAGTGGACTTCGAAATCCTCGCGCATGCAGGCCCGGCGCAGCTCTACTTCCAGATGCCGGCGGCGCTGCATCGCGTCCATCATCTCCGACTCAAACAGGCAGTAGCGCTCCTTTCCGGCGCGCTTGGCGGCGTAGAGCGCGACGTCCGCGTTCTGGACCAGCACTTCTGTCTCGGTGCCGTGGATAGGTGCCAGGGCGACGCCGACGCTGCCGCCCAGTTCCGCGACGTTTCCGTCGACCACGAAGGGACGTGCCAGGATTTCGACGATTCGTCCGGCAAGCTGCCCGGCCAGCGCCGGTTCCGAGATGCCGAATGCGATGATCGCGAATTCGTCTCCACCGATCCGGGCGACAAGGTCGCCCTCGCGCACAGCACGGCGCAGGCGGTCGGCGACCTTGCGCAGAACCGCATCGCCGCCGGGGTGGCCCAGCGTGTCATTGATCGGTTTGAAGCGGTCGAGGTCGAGCATCAGCAGCGCGAACGGACGGCCGCGAGCCAGCCGCGCGCATTCGTCTTGCAGCGCTTCGGAAAACCGATGGCGGTTGGCGAGGTTCGTCAGCGCGTCGCGCATGGCGATGCGCTGCAATTGCTCGCGCGAGTGCCTGCGGGTGCGGCTCTCCACGAGGTACGTGCAGATGCCCATGCCCAGGATCAGCAGCGCGATCAGCGCGATCGCCAGCGCGACGGTGACGAACGATTCGCTATCGCCCGCGACCGAGACTCCGGGTATCGGCGTGACCGAGAAGGCGGCCATCCCGGTGAAGTGCAGCCCGACGATGGCAAAGCCCAGCAGCAGCGCCGGAACCGCCTTGTCTTCGCGCCGGCGATTGCGGCGCAAGTTCTCGATCAGCAGCGCCGAGCAGCCCGCCGCCACCAGCAGCGAGCCGACAACGTAGCCAGGCCGCCAGCTGACGATGCCGTCCGCGCGATAGGCGAACATGCCGACGTAGTGCATCGCCGCGATCGCCAGGCCGATGCCCCCGCCCCCGAGGACGGTGGAGACGGAGCGGGTCGGCGAGGTCGCGACCAGAAGGCCGAGGCCGATGCCGGTCACCGCGATGAACGCCGAGATCATCGTCAGCGGGCCGTCGAAGGTGACCGGCACGCCGGAGCGGTAACCGAGCATGGCGATGAAGTGGGTGGCCCAGGTGGCGGAACCGGCGGTGACGCCCGAAAGGAAGCACCACAGCAGCCGCGAAAGCCCGTGTTCGGCCAGGGTCCGCTTAAAGAGCGTGATCGCGACGACCGACCCGGCGCCGCACATGACGACGGCCAGCAGGACTATCCACCAATCGTGCTCGTGGACCAGGCAGGTGAGGACGCGCATCGATTCCCCGCAGACGGCAAGCGGGCACTCTTGCTCGCAGCCACGTAAACCCTCGCAGAGCGCCATTAATTTTTCGTCACGAAGGTCTGGCGCGCAAAGGAAAATCCAGGAAGGTCGTGCGTCGGGGAAGGGTCTCGACACCAGGGCGGAGCGAACCGATGATTGACGATTAATCTCGATGTGCGGCGGCCTTCTCATGCGGGCCGTCTGATCGAGCCATACCGCAGTACGGACCTCGGTGTTCGGTGCCGGGACAACGTCGCAAGCGCGCATCAAGGCGACTTTCCCGACGCGTCGCCGCGTACCTTGGCCACGCGAGCAGCAGACGGCCGCCTCTTATTTCATGCTTAACATTGCGCTGGTATTCCCAGGGCCATGACACCGCCAACCCGTATCCTGACCGTCTTCGGCACGCGTCCCGAGGCCATCAAACTTTTTCCGATCGTGCATGCACTTAAGGGCAATTCCTTATTCGAGTGCGTGGTCTGCGTCTCGGCGCAGCACCGGCACATGCTCGACCAGGTTCTGGAGATTGCCGGAATCGTCCCCGACCACGACCTCGACGTGATGCAGCCCGACCAGACGCTCGATGGCCTTACGGCGAACCTGCTCACAGGCCTTGGCCGAGTGATGGACGAAGTGAAGCCCGATCGGGTCATGGTGCAGGGCGACACCGCGACCGCCATGGCCGGGGCGCTGGCCGCCTACTATCGCAAGATTCCAGTAGATCATGTGGAGGCGGGCCTTCGCAGCCATAACATCCATCACCCCTGGCCCGAGGAGGTGAACCGCAAGATCATCGGCGCGATGGCGAGCCTGCACTTCGCCCCCACCGCCACCGCGGCTGCGGCGCTGTTGAAGGAAAACGTCGATCCCTCGCGCGTTCACGTCACCGGCAACAGCGTGATCGACGCGCTGCACTGGGTCTCCGCCAGGATCGTGGCAGAGCCGTCGCTGGCGGGAGGACTGTCCGAGCTGGAGGCGCGGTTCGCGGGCAAGCGAATCATCGGCGTCACCAGCCACCGCCGCGAGAACTTCGGAGAAGGGATGGACGGGATCGCCAGCGCCATCCGCCGCATCGCCGCGCGCCCGGACGTGGCGGTGATCTTCCCCGTCCACCTCAATCCCAACGTGCGCAAAGTCATGAACACCGCGCTGGCCGGGCTCGACAACGTCGCGCTGATCGAGCCGCTGGACTATCCGCACTTCGCCCGCCTGCTGGGGATCGCCGAAATCATGCTGACCGACAGCGGCGGCGTGCAGGAGGAGGCGCCCGCGCTCGGCAAGCCGGTGCTGGTGATGCGCGAGACGACCGAGCGGCCGGAAGGCGTCGAGGCCGGGACCGCGAAGCTGGTCGGCACCGACGCGGCGACTATCGTTACCGAAATTTCAACCCTGCTGGACGATAAGCAATCCTACGAGGCCATGGCGCGGGCTCACAATCCCTTCGGGGACGGGCACACCGCGGGCCGCATCGTGGAGTTGCTTGCGCGTGAAATCGGACACTAAACCCACCGTCTGCGTCGTCGGCCTCGGCTACATCGGACTTCCCACCGCCGCCGTGATCGCCCGTGCCGGGTGCCGGGTGCATGGCCTGGACGTGTCGCGGCACGTCGTCGAGACCATCAACCGGGGCGAGATCCACATCGAGGAGGTGGATCTCGACGGTCTGGTCCAGGGTGTCGTCGCGCGCGGGCTGCTTTCCGCCTCCACCGAGGTTGCGCCTGCCGATGTCTTCGTGATCGCGGTGCCCACGCCGTTCGACAAGGATCACGCGCCCGACATCTCCTATGTCCTGGCGGCCGGGCGCACGATCGCCCCGGTGCTCAAGGCGGGCGACGCGGTGATTCTCGAATCGACATCGCCGGTGGGCACCACCGAGCAGCTTCGCGACATGATCGCCGAAATGCGGCCCGATCTGGCCATTCCGGGGCTGTCGCGCGAAACCCCCGACATCTCGATCGCCTATTGTCCGGAGCGAGTGCTTCCGGGCCGCATCCTGGAAGAGCTGACCAACAACGACCGCTCGATAGGCGGCATCACGCCCCGCTGCGCGCGGAAGGCTCTCGCCTTCTACAAGCGCTTCGTGCGCGGCGAGTGCGTGACCACCGACGCACGCTCCGCCGAGATGACCAAGCTGGTCGAGAACGCCTATCGCGACGTCAACATCGCCTTCGCCAACGAGCTGTCGATCGTGTCGGACCGCATGGGCCTCGACGTGTGGGAAGTGATTCGCCTCGCTAACCGGCACCCGCGCGTGAACATCCTTTCGCCCGGACCCGGCGTCGGCGGCCACTGCATCGCGGTCGATCCCTGGTTCATCGTCCATGGCGCGCCCGAGGAGACGCCGCTGATCCGCACCGCTCGCGGGGTCAACGACGGCAAGATGCACCACGTGATCGCACGGGCCGACGCGCTGGTCGCGGCGCATCCCGAGGCGCGCGTCGCGTGCCTGGGACTCGCGTTCAAGGCGAACATCGACGATTTCCGCGAGAGCCCGGCCCGCTTCGTCGCCGCCCGGATCGCGCGCAAGTACGGAGACCGCGTCAGCATCGTCGAGCCCTATGCCGCCGAGTTGCCGATCGAGTTCACCGGTACCGGCGCCACGCAGATCGACATCGACGAGGCGCTGGAGACTTGCGACATCCTGATCGTGCTGGTCGATCACGATGTGTTCCGCGTGGTCCCGCTCGCCGAGCGGGCCGACAAGCTGGTCTACGACACGCGCGGGATCTGGCCCGACCAGCCCCGCGCCGTCCGCGAGGAGGCCGGGGCGCTGCGCCTGGTCGGCTGACCGCGCGACGCAGCGCGAGCGCGGCCTGCAGATGGCTCCGCGCTTGACTCCGCGTGCGCCTTCGGTCATGGGCCGCAGCCTTGCGGGGCGGTGCGTTGTCGCCGCCCTCATCGTTTTGCAAACAGTTGAATGGCCGCCCCGGCGCGGCTGAAGAGGAACAGGACAAGCGCCATGGCGAAGCCCGCAACCGTCAAGATCCGGCTGGTCTCCACCGCCGATACCGGATTCTTCTACGTGACCAAGAAGAATCCCCGGAACCAGACCGAGAAGATGACCTTCCGTAAGTACGATCCCGTCGTGCGCAAGCACGTCGAGTTCAAGGAAGCCAAGATCAAGTAAGGGTTCACGGCCGGTTCAAGGCTGCGAACCCATTGGGGAAGCCATGAACCGTATCCGTAAAACTCTTCGCAAGACTGCGAGCGCGGCCGCTTTGGCCGCGCTTTGCGTTCCCGCACTCGTGCCTTCGACGCCCGCCGTGGCGCAGGCCGCCAACCCGCTGGACCAGGCGGTCGCGGCGCTGCGCGGGATCACTACGCTCAAGGCCAACTTCACCCAGACCGACCGCTCCGGTCAGACCGTCAGCGGCGTGCTGACGCTGAAGCGTCCGGGCAAGATCCGCTTCCAGTACCAGAAGGGCGTGCCGATGCTGATCGTCGGCGATGGCAAGGCGCTGACGCTGATCGACTACGAAGTGCGCCAAGTGCAGCGCTGGCCGATCGGCAACAGCCCCTTGGGCGCCATCCTCGATCCGCGTCGCGACGTGGCGAAGTTCGGTACGGTGAAGCCCACCGCCAGCCGCGACGTCATCAGCGTGGAAGTGCGCGACCGATCGCATCCGGAATACGGCATCATCACCCTGATCTTCGTGCGCAAGGCAAGCGCGCCGGGCGGCCTGGAGCTGTCCTACTGGGTCGCGCTCGATTCCCAGAACAAGCAAACCACCGTCCGCCTCTCGAACCACCAGTACGGGATCGCCATTCCTGACTCGGCATTCCGCTGGACCGATCCGCGCCCGACCACTCGTCACTGACGAAGAACGGCTCGTCGGCGCCGGTTCGCAAGGTGCGACAATTGGCGACAGAAATGCGCGGGCCGTTCACTTGGCAGCAAGCCGAAGCCTCCTAAATAGGGGTTGTCAGCAAGGCTTGAGGCGGGTTTCCCCCCTGTTGCCCACGCCTCCTGAGCAGCCTGCTGGCAAAAAGCGTGACGAACGCTCAAAGGAACCCTCGAGCCTCTGCCCCCGGCTCGAGGGTTTTCTTTTGCCCGGTGCCGGCGCTCTCCTGCGTCTGCTCCGCCCCGGCACTCGCTCCGGCGACGAGCGGCACTGGCAATTCCCACTCGCGATCCCTATTGGCCCCGCATGGTCAGCATCGCCACCTGGAACATCAACTCGGTCCGCCTGCGCATCGATCAGGTGGAGCGTTTTCTGACCGAGCAGGCGCCCGACGTGCTGTGCCTGCAGGAGATCAAGGTCGCGGAGCATTTGTTTCCGCACGATATGTTTGAGCGGCTGGGCTATACCCACCGGGCGATCCACGGCCAGAAGGGCTATCACGGTGTCGCCACCGTCAGCCGCATACCCTTCCGCGACTTCAGCAGGCACGACTGGCAGGACAACGGCGAGGCCCGCCACATCGGGGTCGAACTGCTGGGGCCGGGCCAGGGCACGGTGCTGGAGAACGTCTACATCCCGGCCGGCGGCGATATCCCCGATCGCGCCCTCAACCCCAAGTTCGGCCAGAAGCTCGATTTCCTCGGCCGCATGACGCGTTGGGCCGACGCGCTGGACCGGCCGACGCTGATCGTCGGCGATTTCAACATCGCTCCGCTGGAAAGCGACGTCTACGATCATAAGGCACTGCTGAAGGTGGTGAGCCACACGCCGATCGAGGTCGAGACCCTTGGCGCCTTTCGCGACGCGCATGGCTGGGTCGACCTCGGGCGGCAGTTCATTCCGGCGCCGGAGCGCAACTATTCCTGGTGGTCCTATCGCAGCTATTGGCGGCAAAAGGATCAGGGCCGGCGGCTCGACCATATGTGGGCCTCGCCCGAACTGGCCGCGCAGGCGCGTGCGCACCATTTCGTCGAGGAGACGCGCCGCTGGGAGCAGCCGAGCGATCACGTGCCGCTGGTAACGGAGTTCGACCTCTGAGCGCGCCGCCGCCGGCATCTGTGTCCGTGCCATCTCCGGCGCGCCGGGTGGCGCTGGCGATCGATGCCTTGCGCCACGGATGGCCGATCCGCGTCGACGCCGCGCTCGCGTTACTGCCAGCGGAGACCGGCTTCGCGCCCGGCGCCTCGGCGCCGCGTATGCTGATCTCGGCCGCGCGGGCGGTCACGCTCAAGCTCGCCAACCAGCGCGAGGCGGCAGTGCCCGAGGCGCCGGTGCTGATCCGCGCAGCCGAACCGTTCGATCTGGACGTGGCCCGCTCGGTCGCCGATCCGGCGCTCGACCTCGCCTATCCGATGAAGGGGCCGTTCGCGGCCGAGCACATCCCCGATCTCGACGCGGCGGCGGCGGCGATGGAACTGGCGCGTCTCGCCGGCATCCTGCCCGCGTTTCTTGTCGATCCGATCCCCTGCGACGAGGCCCAGGCGGTTTCGGCCGCCGACCTTGCCGCTTGGAAAGACACCGCGCGGCTGACGATCGCCTCGCGCGCGCGCCTGCCGGTCGCCGCCGCCGAGGACGCCGAGATCGTCGCCTTCCGCTCGCGCGACGACATGCGCGAGCATGTGGCGCTGGTGATCGGCACGCCCAACGGAGACCGGCCGCCGCTGGTGCGGCTGCATTCGGAATGTCTGACGGGCGACATCCTCGGTTCGCTCAAGTGCGACTGCGGACCTCAGCTCGACGCCGCCTTGCGGGCGATGGCGGCGGAGACGGAGCGCGGCGGCTGGGGTGTGCTTCTCTACCTGCGGCAGGAAGGGCGCGGCATCGGCCTCGTCAACAAGCTGCGCGCCTATCGCCTGCAGGATCAGGGCTTCGACACGGTGGACGCGAACAATCGCCTCGGCCTGCCGACCGAGGCGCGCGACTTTCCGGTCGCGGCGCGGATGCTGGAACTGCTCGGCGTGCGCGCGATCCGGCTGATGACGAACAACCCGGCCAAGGTTTCCGCCTTGCAGGACGTCGGTGTCACCGTGGCCGAACGCGTGCCGCACCAGCTGCCGGCCAATCCGCACAACGCGCGCTATCTCGCCACCAAGCGCGACCGGACGGGCCACATCCTGTAGACCGGCGGCTGGTCGCCGGATGCGGTGGCAAGGGCAGTGTCTTTGTCGAAAGCCGGGGCGCGGGCGAGGGTGGGGGGCGTGGCCCGCGCCCCGGCCCGCCGTCAGGGCATCAGGAACGCGATGCCCAGGACGACGGCGGCCACGCCCAGCACGAAGGCGGAGGCGCGGCCGTAATCCCCTGGTTTGAACCGGTCGTAGTGTTCGGCGCGATACGCGCGGTATTGCGCGACGATGCTCTCGTCGCTGGCAAGCATCCCGATGTCGAGGGCCGTGGCGTCCTTGCGGAACCATCGGTCGATGGCGGCCAGTTCGTCCTCGGCAAGGTTCGGATAGCGAGATAGCAGCGCGGCGATGCGCGCGCGCTCTTCGGCACGGGCAGCGCCGGGGTCTGTCGTAGTCATGGGCAATCGTCCTGAAACGCGTCGTGAGCGGCGCGCGCGGGCGCGCCAGCGGCGGTTCAGGCGAAGGGCGGTGCTCGCGTGTCGGGTCGTCGTTCCGGCCGGGCGCGCGGGGGGGGCGCGCGGCTGCGTGGCGTTTCCCATCTTGCCGACACAAGCGGCAACACCGGGCGGATGGGGTCAGCCGCGATGACCGGCAGGGGGAGCGGAGGCGCCGGATCGTCGAAGTCGGCCGAAGCCTCGATCCTGCGAGCCGATACCAGCGCGACGTCCGATGTCCCGGCGCTGAAAGCCGATCCCGACACCCGCTCCAACGGCGCGTGGATCGGCTCGGCCGCCTGCAGACCGACGATCGCCAGCACGATCGCGGCACAAAGTCGGAACAGCAGCAGGGAGGCGCGCCGGTACGTCATCGCGCCGACTCTAGGGGTGAAGGCGAGGCGGGGCAACCGGGCATGGTGTGGTGGGGGCGGCGCGAGCGTCGGTCCTGTGACAAAGTGTTGCCGGACGGCCCACTCCCGTTGCCGCCGCCGCTTGGCAGGTCTATATCGTAAAGGCGGACCGGGCCCCTCTGGCGCGGCGTTCCTGAAGGGACGCCTCGTGATGTCGGACCGCATCGGGTGAGCCCGATGCCTGGGTCCGGGGTCCAACTCCACCCCATAGCCCGGGCTCCGGGCATCGGCTCATCCGATCGAACCCACCTTCTGTTCGATAGGGACTTACCCGATGACCGACCGACTGTTCCTCCTGCTGGAGCGCCTTCAAAAGCTCGATGCCTCTCTGCGCCTCGCGCAAGTGTGCCGCGATGCCGATCCCTTCGAACTCGCGCGGCTGCGCGCCCGCAAGCAGTCGCTCAAATCGCGGCTGGCGCGGATGATGCGGCCTGCCCCGCCGGCCTTCGGCTGAGGGGAGACGCGACATGGAACTGCTGACGGCTGACTGGCTGGGCACCCCGGCGTGGTTCTGGCTGGCTTTCGCCGCCATCGTCCTCGTTCTCACCGCCTTCGACCTTGGCGTCCTGCATAAGGACGACAAGGCGATGGGCATCGGCGAATCGCTGAAACTCTCTGCCTTCTACATCGCTGTCGCGATGGTCTTCGGCTGCTGGGTGTGGTTCGCCAAGGGCGCCACCGCCGGCGTCGAGTACTACACCGGCTACTTCATCGAGAAGGCGCTCTCGATCGACAACGTCTTCGTCATCTCGATGATCTTCGGCTTCTTCGCCATCGCGCCGAAATACCAGTACCGCGCGCTGCTGTGGGGCATCCTCGCGGTGATCGTGCTGCGCGGGGCGATGATCGCGGGCGGCGCCGCACTGGTCGCGCAGGCGCACTGGGTGATGTGGATCTTCGCCGCGTTCCTGGTTTTCACCGGTGTGAAGATGCTGTTCGCCGGCGATCATGCTCCCGACATCGGCCACAACCCGGCGGTGCGCTGGCTCTCCCGGATCATGCGCGTGACGAAGACCCACCACGGGCACCACTTCTTCGTGAAGGTGCCGGACGCGGCGGGGAAGGTCGGCTGGGCCGCGACGCCGCTGTTTCTCGCTCTGGTGGTCGTCAACCTCGCCGACCTGATCTTCGCGGTGGACTCGGTGCCGGCGATCTTCTCGATCACGACCGACACCTTCATCGTCTACACCTCGAACATCATGGCGATCCTGGGGCTCCGGGCGCTTTATTTCGCGCTGGCTGCGATGGTGCACCGCTTCGAGTACCTGAAGTACGCGCTGGCGCTGGTGCTGGTGTTCATCGGCGGCAAGATCCTGGTTGCCGACTTCGTGTTGGGCGGCGCCAAGTTCCCGCCGCTCGCGAGCCTTGGCGTGACGGTTTTCCTGATCGCCGGCGGTGTCGTCTGGTCCCTTTGGAAGACGCGCGGGGAAGATCGTCCGCCGCTGCGCGCCTGACCGCGACGGCCGGCGCTTTGCGCGTGCAAGGCGCCGGCCCCAGGGCTAGGGCGCGGCGATGATTGCGGAAAATCCCTCGTCGCGCCAGCCGAGCCAGCGCTGGAGCCCCGCCCACCTCGCCGCGCTGCTGGCGGCCAACGTCGCGCTGGCGCTGGGGCCATGGCTCGTCCGGCTGGCCGACACCGGACCCGTGGCGGCCGGGTTCTGGCGGCTGGCGCTGGCGCTTCCGGTGATCTTCGCCCTCTCTTTGCGCGAACCTGCGGAGCGGCGCCGGGTCTCGGGCGTCACGCTGGCACTCGTCGCCGGAGCGGGCGCGTTCTTCGCGGTGGACCTTGCGAGCTGGCACATCGGCATCGGCATGACCAAGCTGGGCAACGCGGCGGTGTTCGGCAATGCCGGCGGAGTGATCCTGATGGTCTGGGGCCTGGTCGCCGCCCGGCGTGCGCCGCATCCGCCGGAGCTGGTCGCGGTGGCGGCGGCGCTGGGCGGCGCGGCGCTGCTGATGGGGGCTTCGCTGGAGATCAGCCACGCCAGCTTTATGGGCGACCTGTTCTGCCTGTTCGCGGGCGTCTGCTATGCCGTCTACATTCTGATGCTGAAGCCCGCCCGGGCGCGGCTCGGCCAGTTCTCGCTGCTGTTCTGGTCGATCCTGGCGGGTCTGCCGATCCTGGCGGCTGCCTCGATGCTGCGCGGGGAGACGTTCGTTCCCCACGACTGGACCCCGTTGCTGACGTTGGCGATGAGCAGCCAGGTGATCGGGCAGGGGCTATTGATCTACTCACTGCGCAACTTCCCGCCACTCGTCATCGGGCTCGCGCTGATGGCACAACCGGCGATCGCCGCGCTGGCCGGCTGGCTGGCGTTCGGCGAGGTGCTGAGCGGCCACGACATGCTCGGCATGGTGCTGCTGGGCGGCGCGCTGGCGGCGGCGCGTGCCGCCGACCGGCCGGTTCAGGATCCGAACAGCAGCGCCGGACGGTAGTCGCTCGCGCAGCTCGACCCCTGCGCAGCGTCGATCAGCGCCTTCTCGGCCGGGGTCACGCCCGGCGCAACCTCGACGCCGGCGATCTTTGCGTCCGCACCCGGCGTCAGCGGGGCGAACGTGGCCTTGATCAACACCTCGGCCGGCGTCTTGCCCTCTGCCGTTTGCGCGACGGCATACATGCGCGAGGGCTGGCCGTCCTCGCCGGG
>Ga0068862_100002846_pt1 | contig 15171 bp, 13 predicted proteins | sample KBSSwiS52_FD_66598 | JGI IMG/M metagenome (GOLD analysis project Ga0068862, IMG submission 66598) | Switchgrass rhizosphere microbial communities from Kellogg Biological Station, Michigan, USA - KBS Switchgrass S5-2 | ecosystem: Host-associated > Plants > Roots > Rhizosphere > Soil ... | reverse complement strand
GAACGCCCGCGCCAAGCGCCACGATGAAGCCGAATCAACTGCCTGTCGACGTATACCGCCGAACGCCAAAACCCCACACCCATAGCGCGACACCAAGGAACACGAAACCGAACGCCGGCGTGATCGGCAGTAGCCAGCCCGTGACACCAGTGCGCTCGACACGACCCAGCACCGATGCGACCGGAAAGTACGAGATGCACGCCAGCGGCACGACGAACGTGAGAAAGTTCCGGAACCAGCGCGCGTAGATGTCGAGCGGGTACTGGCCCGCCTCCACGCCGCCGTACGTCAACGTGTTCGCGATCTCGAGACTCTCCACTGTCCAGAACGCGAGCGTTGCCTGCAGGACCAGGATGCCCGAGAACAGCGCGACCCCGCCGAGCACCGCGAACAGCAGCGTTCCCCACGCGGTCCATGTCCAGTCGACGCTCGACAGGTGCACGCCCACACCCCACGCCAGCATGCCCTGCGCGAGTCGGCCGATGCGTGTCGCGCGAAACTCGTAGCCGAGCAGTTGCAGGGCCGTCGATCTCGGGCGAACGAGCAGGCGATCGAAGTCGCCCGTCTTCACGAACCGCTCCCCGAACACGTCGAAGCCGCGCGTCAGGCCATCCGCCAGCGCGAAGCTCACGCTGATCACGCCGTACAGCAGCGCCACCTCGTCGAAGCGCCACCCCTCGATCTGACGGAAGCGCGCGAACAGCGCCCAGATCGCGATGAAGTCGGTGATCGTCGTGGCGAACGCGCCGATCGACGTCGCAATGAACGACGCCGGATACTGCATCTGCGAGCGCCACGACACCGAGACGTATCGGCCGTACAGTCGAAGACCGTTCACGTCAGCCCCCCTGCGCCTGCAGGCGCGCCATCACTCGGCGCATGAACAGTCGCCCCAGCAGAACGAGCACGATGGTCCACATGGCCTGTCGGCCAAGCGCCGCGAGCGCATCGAGGCCCGCGAAATGGCCGCCGTAGATCCGGAACGGTGTGTCGAGCAGGCCCGCGAGAGGCTGCAGACGCAGCGCGGGCTGCAGCCAGTCGGGAAAGAGCGGCAGCGGAACGAGGCTTCCTGAGAACACGATCACGAGAGGGCCGACGAGTGCGTTGACGCCTCGCTCCGAGAGGGCAGCGACCGTCGCGATGTCCATGAGCGTCGCGATCGCCGACGAGAGCAGGATCACCAGGACCATCGACAGGAAAAACAGCGCCGCGGCCTGCACGCCTGCCGGCGGAGACAGCGCCCACTCCGACATGCCGAACACGTGGAACAGGAGACCGGCGGTCAGGACCATGGGGATGGCCCGGAGCAGCGGCGTCGCCGTCCGGCGAGCGATCGCACGCGCGTACCAGAACGCGTGCGCATCGAGCGGCCGAAGGCGCTCGTACGCGACGTCGCCCGAGCGTACCATGCGCGCGATCTCCGGATCCACCGACCACGGCAGCAGGGTCAGAAAGGCCTGCCCGAGCCACACGTAGTCGACGGCCTGCTGGAACGTCATGGGCGTCGTGCGCACGCTGCGAAAGAACGCGGCGAGCACCATCAGCTTGATCCCGCCCCACCAGCACTGCGTGACGAAGCCGGCGAACGCCGCCGCACGATACTGCAGCAGCAGCGTGAAGCGCGCCTTGAAGACGGCCTGGTATGGGCGGAGCGTGGCGACGATCGCGCTCACGTCACGCCTCCACCGCGTGCAGCGCGTAGAACCGCGCAATGACCTCCTCGATGGGCGGCTCCTCGAGGTGCACATCCTCCACCTCGAACTCCGCGGCCACCTGCGCGATCAACCGGTGTGCGGACGTCACCCGCGGGTCGAACGAGAGCTCCACCGACCGCCCCTGACGCTGACGAACGCTCACGCCGGCGACGCGCACGTCCTCCACATCGTTCGCGAAGTGAACCCACAGCCGGCGCTCCGCGAGCGCGCCTCGTCGAAGGGCGTCGAGGCTGCCGTCGGCAAGGATCACTCCCTTCCCGATGACGATCACGCGCTCGGCGAGCGCCTCGATGTCCTGCATGTCGTGCGTCGTCAGGATCACCGACACGCCGTGCTCGCGATTCAGGGTCTTCACGAACTCGCGCACCGCGAGCTTCGCGACGGCATCGAGGCCGATCGTCGGCTCATCGAGAAACAGCACGCGCGGCTCGTGCAGCATGCTGGCGGCGATCTCGCACCGCATGCGCTGGCCGAGCGACAGCTGGCGTACCGGTGTGCCGAGGATGCGGTCGAGGTCGAGCAGCGCGATGAGCTCGTCCGCGGTCTTGCGATATCGCTCGAGGGGGACGCGATAGATGTCGCGCAGCAGCTCGAAGCTCTCGACGACGGGCAGGTCCCACCAGAGCTGCGTCCGCTGTCCGAACACGGCACCGATGCGCGCGACGTGGCGAACGCGATCGCGCCACGGCACGAGCCCGCCCACCTGGCAGCGCCCCGTGGACGGCTCGAGGATGCCGCACAGGATCTTGAGCGTCGTGGACTTCCCCGCCCCGTTCGGGCCGATGAGCCCGAGCAGCTCTCCTTCCTCGAGCGTGAAGCTGATGCCCCTGAGTGCCTGGACGGTACGCCAGCGCCGCTGGAGCAGACCGGTGATGGCACCCATCGCCCCGATGCGCCGTTCGGCGACGCGGAATGTTTTCGTTAGGCCTTCGATGACGATGTGCGTGCTGGGCATCGTGGGTCGGATGCGGGTCGATGGCTTTCGGAAACGCTGTCGAACGGAATGAACCGTCACGGCGGATGCGAAAACAAATCGAACCGCGGTCAGGATTGCAGGATCCGCGGGAGAACAGAATTGAACGGCCACGACGCGTTCTTTGTTTCTCTGTCTCGCGAGACGCTCCCGCCCATCGGTGCGAGGCTTCCGCCGTAGTGGACCCGGCGCGCCGATGAGCCCTGATGCACACTGGGCGCGCCCGAGACGGGCGCGCCCAGTGTGTACTCACTCCAGCGTCCGTCTGCTAGTAATAGACGACGGCCGCTGACGGCTGCCCTGCACTCGACCGATTCGCGCCGCCGAGCAGCATCACGTGTCCTCGGCCCTGCGCATCGAGGAAGAATACGGTCGCCGTGTTGTACACCGCGTAGCCGAGCAGGACGTCGATCGTGTTCGAGCCTGTAGCGCCGTTCCAGCTCGCCAGGCTGCCGTCCGCCGTGATCGACGCGTACGTGTTTTCACTCGATCCGGCCTGGCCAGCGTAAATACCGGACGACACGAGCAGCGAGCCGCCGGCCGCGACGACCGCGCCCTTGCTGCGGGCCTTGCCCATCCCCGTCGCCGGGGCCCACGCTGGCAATGTGCCGTTCCGCATGTCGATGCGCCCGACATACGCCGCATTGGTTTCGCTACCGCTGAGCGTGTTGAGCGTGGGCGCCACGGTGCCATTGTCTCCGCCCACCACATACACAAAGGGACCGAAGCTGACCATCGAATGGTAGGCCGTGGCCGTTGGAAGCGCGGCGACGCTCTGCCACGCGCCCAGCGTTCCGTCCGCATGGACTTCAGCTCGATAAGCGCTCGCTGTCGGCTGATGTGTGCCGCTTGCACCGCCGGACACGTACACAAAACCGCGAAACACGACGGCTCCCGCGTTATGCAGTGCGGCGGGCAGCGGAGTCGTGCTCTGCCACGCCGTAAGCCCGCCATCCAGGCCGACGCGGGTGAACTCCACCGTCCCGACCGTCGCGCCGGCCGCGTCGACACCGCCGAGGGCGTAGACGTACGCGGCCACTGTCGTGTCGATCCGCGCGGTACTTGGCGTCGCGGCCACGACGGTATGGTACGCTCGCGCTGCTGGCTCCGATGTCATCGGACTCCACGGACCGACCCCACCGTCCGCCATCACCGGCGCGCGATACACCGCTTTGCCGGCGACGTTCGCTGGGTCGGCACCGCCGACGGTGTATACCCAGCTTCCCTTCGTGCTGCCGCGCCCGATGCGGACGGCAACGGCGCCGAGCCCCTGCAGCGGCTGCGGCAGCGCGCTCGCGGTGCTCCACGTGATGTTGCTGGGGCTGAACAACCCGCTCGAGATGAGCGTGAACGAGATCGAGTCACTCACACCACCGGTGGTCTCGACCCAGATCTTGGAACTGTCGGCGGTGCCCTGTGGGACCGTGGTGACGATGAACGCATCCGTCCAATCCGCGTTCGCAACGGTGGCCTGGATGCGCGCGCCGCCGGTGCCACGGAAGTAGACCTTTCCGCGCGCCAGATCGCCGAGGGATGCACCCTCGATCATCACGGTCATGCCGATCAGTCCGACCGGCTCGGTCACGCCGTTGACCTGGGTGATGACCGGCTTGCCGAGCGGTGCCGGGCCAGTCCCCTTGTCGCTGCCACACGCGGTGAAAGAAGCGATCGCGAAAACCGCGACCGCCGAGATCCGGATTCGATGCATCAGGCGTTCACTCCATGACGGAACGATGTACGACAGGTGCTTCCCGCGTGCGTGTATCGCGCGCCTGGAGCAGGCTGGCAGCTTGCACGATAAAAGCGGACGGCTGTTGCGACCGTGACCCGGTACGGACTCGCGACGGTGAGGAGTCTCACTCGTATTCGGGTCGCCCGCAGCGGGCCGACCGCCTTCGTGGTACCGCGGCCGCGACGCTAGCGACTGTCGAGGTCAGCTGCGGGCCGCTCACCTACCTCGGGAATGTCGGTTGAGAATCACGCACGCCGCCACCGCGTCCCGGGAACCACAGCGGCCTAACGAGGCCCGCGTTCCAGCGCGACCAGGCGTCGGCCAGCTCCTTCACCTTCTCCGGATGCGCCGCGGCGAGATTCTTCGTTTCGCCGATGTCCTCTCCCAGGTTGTACAGCTCGGCCATCGACAGATCGCTGAGGACAGCCGGGTCGATGTCGCGCAGCGCGCCTTCCCGCGTTTTGACCAGCTTCCAGTCGCCTTTGCGGATCGCCATCATCCCGCCGAGCCGCCAGTAGAGTGCGTCGTGTGGCGTGCCCGTCGCCTTGCCGGTGAGAAACGGGAGAAGATTGACGCCGTCCAGCTTCCAGTCGGGTCGCAGTTCGACGCCGGCCGCCGCCAGGGCCGTCGGCAGCACGTCGAGCTGGATGATCGGACGCGCGTCAGTCGTCCCAGCGGCGAGATGTCCCTTCCAGCTGATGATGAAGGGCACGCGGATGCCGCCCTCCCAGGTCTGCCGCTTCGAGCCTCGCAGCGGCGCGTTGCTCGAGCCGTTGACGGTCGTCGTCGGCATCGTCGGACCGCCGTTATCGCTGAAGAAGAAGACCAGCGTGTTCTCTTCCAGCCCCGCCGCGCGGAGGGCCGCCAACGTTCGACCAATTCCATCATCCATGGCCGACAGCATGGCCGCGTACGTGCGGCGCTGCGGGTCGGCAATGTGCGAGAAACGCGTCAGGTACTTCTCCGTCGCATGCATCGGCGTGTGCACGGCGTTGAAGGCGAGGTAGAGGAAGAACGGGCCGGAGCGCTGTCGCGCGATGAAGTCCACTGCCCGATCCGCCAGCTCGTCGGTGAGATACCCCATCTTCTCCGTCGGCGTCCTTCCGTCGAAGACCGGTTCGCCGTTCGCCGGCATCGCATCGAAGTACGAATGGTCGCCTCCGAGGAATCCGAAGAACTCGTCGAACCCGCGCTCCATCGGGTGCAGTGGAGCGGCCGATCCCAGATGCCACTTGCCTAACAAGGCCGTGCGGTACCCGGCGGCCTTCAGGCGATCGGCCATCGTGGTCTGATCGAGTGGCAGACCGGGTTCGGGGTTTCCGACGGGGTTGAACTCGTGCCCGAACCGCTGCGGATACCGGCCCGTCATCAAACCAGCCCGCGTGGGACTGCAGTATGGGCCACTGACGTACGCGTCAGTGAAGCGGATGCCGGTTCTGGCGAGGGCGTCGATGCTCGGAGTAGGGATATCGCGGCTGCCCTGGAACCCGACGTCCGCGTAGCCCATGTCGTCGGCAACGATGAGGACAATGTTGGGACGTCTGCCTTGCGCTTCACCTACAGCCTGAGCCAGGCTCAGAAGACTCACCACAAGGATTGCTGCGGAGGAAATCCGGCTCACTCGGGTCATAACGACCTCCCGCGGACGGTCGACGGTGCACGATAGCGCACACGCGCGAGCGGCGCGAGCCCGGTGAGCGACGATGATTCGTTCGCCGTTAGGCGAGCAAGCGGCCCGTTGCTCTCCGGAGGCTCACGCCGCGCACACCCAGCGCGCCGGCTTGGCCGGATTGGTCTTGGCGTAGCCGATCCGCGGCAGGACCTGGTGCCCGATCAGCATGAGGCCCCAGAGAACCAGGACCAGAGCCACACCGTGAGTCTTCGCCATCCGGGACCGCCACGTGCACGCCATCAACCAGAGCCCGCCGGCGACGATCATCCCCTCGGCACCCATGAACGCGAACAGTCCGGGGCCGCATTCCCGAGAGTACGGCCACGCGACGACGGCACCGGCGAGCACCGTCACCAGCAGGAGGCGGGCATGAACGCCCAGCTTCGCCGCGCGTTCCTTCCGGCGCTGCTGCGCGCGTTGCTCGGCCGCGCGCCGCGCCCGTAGCTCGGCGGGGCTCGGCTCCGGCGGCAGCCCGTCGAACTCGCGTTCGATCTTCCGTAGTTCGGTATTCCAGTCGACTTCGCTCATTTCGAGTTGATGACGAACGACAGCGTCAGCGGGTTGCTGCCGCGTCGGTCAGTGCCCGCCATCACGAAACCCGGGTTGGAGGAAGGAACAGGATTGACCGGCAAGACCTCGATCGGGAGTCGAGGGAACGACCAATGTCGGGCGTTGCGAAGACCAGGCAGGCCGACGAGAATCCCCGCATGACCGACACGTCGCTCGCTCCAGAGGTGCTCGCGCCCATTGTCGCCAGGCTTCAGCCAGTCAACGCCGATTTCGCCCGACGCTATCCGGGAGAATCAGGCGCTCGCCAGCCGGTTCATACGGTGTACGGGGGCGCCCAACTCTTCGCCGCCGACACCGTGCCGAAGCTCGGCCAGATCGCGCGCCGGGCGATGGAGGAATACGCGCCGGAGCCGCAGGCGCTGGCCGAGGTGATTGGGCTTTCGCAGAGCGACGAGCGAGACGTCGGCCTCGCCCGGTCCGTCCACGCGCGCGTGCGCGACAAGCTCCAGCGAGAAGCCATCGAGGACTTCCGGATCGACTATGAGGACGGATATGGCGTGAGACCCGACGCGGAGGAAGATGGTCACGCGGTGGCCGGCGCGCAGGCGATCGCTCGCGGGATGCGCGACGGCACGCTCTCGCCGTTCATCGGCATCCGTGTGAAGCCGCTGACGGCCGACCTGCACGCCAGAAGCTTCCGCACCCTCGACATCTTCCTGACGACGCTCGTGCGCGCCGCCGCTGGTCTTCCCGAGCGGTTCTTCATCACCCTGCCGAAGATCTCGGCCACCGAGCAGGTCGTTGCGTTCGTCGACGTGCTCGCGCAGCTCGAGCGGCGTCTCGGGTTGCCGGCGGAGTCGCTGCGATTCGAGGCCATGGTCGAGACGCCGCAGCTCATCATCGATGCAAACGGTCGCTCACTGCTCCCGTCGCTCATCGAGGCGGGGCGCGGACGACTGACCGGCGCGCACTTCGGCACGTACGACTACACGGCGTCGCTCAACATCACGGCGGCGTATCAGCGCATGCGCCACACCGCGTGCGACTTCGCGCGGAGCGTGATGCAGGTGGCGCTCGCGGGCACCGGCGTGTGGCTCTCGGACGGTTCCACGACGGTCATGCCGGTTCCCCTCCATCGACGGGCGGCCAATGGACCGGCGCTGTCTGCGCAGCAGACGGCCGAGAATCGCTCGAGCGTACATAACGCGTGGCGGATGCACTACGAGGACGTCCGGCACTCGCTGGAGTCCGGCTTCTATCAGGGGTGGGATCTGCACCCGGCCCAGCTCGTGACGCGTTATGCGGCAGTCTACGCCTTTTTCCTCACCGGCCTCGAGCAACAGGGGGCGCGGCTTCGCAACTTCGTCGAGCGGGCCGCTCAGGCAACCCTCGTCGGCGATGTGTTCGACGATGCGGCGACGGGTCAGGGACTGCTGAACTTCTTCTTCCGCGCGATCAACTGCGGTGCGGTAACCGAGGACGAGGCGGTCGCGATGACGGGCGTGACGCTCGACGAGCTGCGCGGCCGGTCGTTCGTGCAGATCCTGAAGAATCGTCGGGGCGCCGGCAGCGCCACCGGCGCCGTACCGGCATAGACGGCGCGTGTCGCGCATCGTCGAGCTGCTCGACCTCACGTTCCGGTGGGTCCACGTGATCGCCGGCATCATGTGGATAGGCAACTCGCTGCTCTTCAACTGGCTCGACCGGAATCTGCGCCCGGCCGCGCGACGTGCGCCCGAGCTCTACGGCGACATCTGGCTCCTTCACAGCGGCGCCTTCTACTTCGTCGAGAAGACGTCGCTCGACGGCCAGCCAATGCCGAAACCGCTCCACTGGTTCAAGTGGCAGGCGTACACGACCTGGCTGAGCGGCGTCGCGCTCCTCGCCGTCGTCTACTACCTCGGCAGTCGATCGCTGCTCACCGACCCGGCGAAGTCGACGCTTTCGCCGGGGATTACGCTACTGATCGCCGTGGGGAGCATCGTCACCGGCTGGCTCGTGTACGACCTCCTCTGGCGGTTCGTGGCGCCTCGCTCGGCGACGGCGGCGGGCGCGCTGTCGGTCATCGCGCTCGTGGCGCTGGTGTATGCGCTCACCCATCTGCTGAGCGGGCGCGCGGCCTTCCTGCACGTCGGCGCGCTGCTCGCGACGATCATGGCCGGCAACGTCGCCATGACGATCATGCCGTCGCAGCGCGTTCTGGTGGACGCGGTCGCCGCCGGACGGCCGCCGGACCCCGTGGTTGCGGCCACTGCCAAGACCCGGTCGATCCACAACAACTACCTGACGTTCCCGGTCATCGCGCTGATGCTGAGCAACCACTTTCCGGGCGTCTACGGGCACCGGGCGAGCTGGCTGCTCCTCCTCGCGATCCTGGGCGTCGGCGCCGCGGTCCGACACCTCCTCAACATTCGCTACACTTTCCGGTACTGGGTCCCCGCACTCGGCCTGACGGTCGCGGGGAGCTTCCTCTTTCTGGTCGTCGAGGGCCGACCCGACGCGGGCTCATCCGCCGCTGCGGCGCGTGCCGACAGCGATCTTCCCGCGCAGGTCACCTTCGAGGACGCGCGATCGATCATCGACCGGCGGTGCACCGCGTGCCACTCGGCGACGCCGGGCATCGCCGAGTTCGGGGCCGCGCCGGGCGGCGTGTCCTTCGATGACCCATCGCGCATTCGGGCGCTCGCGGCGCGCATCCGCGTGCGCGCGATCGACACGCGCACCATGCCGTTGGGCAACCGTACGAACATGACGGATCGCGAGCGCGCGCTGCTCGCGCGCTGGCTGGCTCAGCCGCAGGGAACGACTGGCACTCGCTGACGCTCCGCACACCATGGTCGGGCGCATGGCCTGCATCGCCACGATGGCTCGATCATCGCTACCATTCCTAACGACCCGCCTGGCTGCTCGCAGTTAGCCCGCGCGCAACGGCGAGGCGTGCCCGCGAACAGGTCGCCGGGTGGCAGCGACTCGAGCATCGGCGAGAATTCCGTGACAACAACTGCTGTCCGGCCGCTCCGGCGCGTGCCGATGCTGATCCTGGCGGCCGCGACGGTTGCCGCGCTGCTGCTCCTCGCGAGTCGAGCGAGCTTCGTTCCGCTCTGGGATGGTCGCATCTACGCGGACTGCGCCGCCAACGCCGCCAACGGTGGCTTCCGACCGTTCTACCTGCGCTGCGGACTCCACTCGTCTATCGCGTACATCGTGCTCGTCGGCATGGCGTACCTGGTCATGCCCGGTTCGCCGCTGATGTTCCACATCGTTCATGCGGCGATGTTCGGCGCCGGCGCGGTTGCCGTGCACCGTCTGCTCCGCTTCGCGTTTCCGTCACCCGCGCTTGGCATCGAGCGCGCGCTAGTGACCGCGGCGTTTCTGGTCCAGCCGTCGTTCCTGGCGATGGTCGTCCAGCCGAACCTCGATCTCCCCGTGCTCGTCGGGATGCTCTGGTGCATTGTCACGCTCCTCGAGCGCCGGTGGGTGTGGACGATCCTGATTGCCACGCTCGCCATCTTCTCGAAGGAAACGGCGGTACTGCTGTACGGGCTGATGGGCGCCGTCTACGGCCTCTTCGTCCTGGTTCGCGAGCCCGGATCGTTAGGCCGGCGCGTGCGGGCCCTGGTGCCGTTGCTGCCGCTCGCCCTCCCGCTCGCTGCGTTCGGCGCATACATCGCCGCGTTCCTCGTCCTTCGCCCGACGGTTGACGTACTATGGTCGTCGTATTCGCCGGAGGGGTCCATGGCGCGCCAGTTCCTCGTGCCGCGCGTCAACGTGGTGACGCACAGCAATACGCTCATGGTCCTCGTGCTCAACTTCTCGTGGATCCCTGCCGCCTTCATTCTCGCGGACGGAGCGGTGGGAGCAGCTCGGCTCGTCCGTAGGCGGCCGCGGCGCGAGGTGCTCGGTTCGGATCAGACGGCTGTCGCGTTCATCACGGTCCTTGCCGTCGTCTTCACCTATTTTCTCACGCGGTTCGCCACGTTCAGCAACGTCCGCTACGTGGCGGTCGCGATCGCGCTCATCTCGATCGTTTTCCTCGCGACGCTCCTCCGACTGCAGATCCCTGCCGTGCTGCGCCGCGCCGTGCTTGGCGCCTACGTGGCGCTCCTGCTGGCCTCGTGCCTGCGAACGATCGATCCCCTCTCGCGCCTCGTGTTCGGCACGTTTTCGGCCGGCTCGAACGAGATGCTCGACCTGACCCGGCTCACCGACGAGTGCTGTCAGACGTATGGGCGGGACCAGCTGGCCTACAGCCTCGAGTTCACGGTCTTCAACGACCTCGTGGACGCCGGCCTCGATGCCGTCGCGGCAACCGACAGCACCGTGGTCGTGATTCCGTTCCACGCGGACTGGTTTCTCATTGGGCCAATCGATCCGGTGTCGAAGCGGCGGACGCTTCGGCAAACCGCCGTGGTGCACCCGGGGGTCGTGGAGGTCACGTCGTTGATGAAGGCCACGGTCCCGCTGCCGCCGACGGCCTGGTACTTCGCGCTGCCTAACAACGAGGCGGCCGCCGATCTGAAGACGTTGTCGGCGCGGTTCGACATCGGCGCCGGACAGCAGCTTTGGCGGGGCGGGTATGCGATGTCGGTCTATCCGCTCGCGCTGCGCACCCCCTGAGCGGCAGGCGGTTGTCATTCCGAGCGGAGCGAGGAATCCTTGCTGTCCTTGTCGAGAGGCCGGCCTCTCAGCCGGGACGCCAAGGATTCCTCGCCTCCGCGCCTTGGGCGCTCCGCTCGGAATGACAATCAAGTGGCGACGGCTGCTCAGCTCCCCCGATACGTCGAGTATCCGTACGGACTGAGGAGGAGCGGCACGTGGTAGTGCTGCGTCGTGTCGCGCACGACGAACACGACCGACACCTCGGGATAGAACGCCTCGATGCCAATCGACGCGAAGTACGCGGCCGTATCGAACCGGAGGGAATACGTGCCGGCATCGAGCGACGCCCCGTGCGCGACGAGCTCGCGGATACGGCCGTCCGCGTCCGTGGTACCGCGCGCGATCTCGCGGCCTCGTGTGGCGGGCTCGCCCGGCGCGGCAATCAGCTGAAGCGTGACCCGGACGCCGGCGGCCGGGCGGCCGTGCGCCGTATCGAGGACGTGCGTCGAGATCATCGGTCGGGCCGGGCCGGGGGGACACCAAACATCTTCTCGAGTCGGAGCCGAGTGACCTTCGCCTGCTCTCCGGCGGCGACGCGGAGCTCGGTTGCCGGATCGTTCGTTAGGCGCGTGCGAAGCGTCGCCAGCAGATCTTCCGCCGATCGGCCCGTCGCACACACGAGGTAGATGTGCCCGAACCGCCGCTCGTACTCACGGTTCCCCTCCGCCAGCGTCTGACGGACATCCGCACTCGCGACGGACGTGCCGCGCTGCTCGTCCGACGACCACGCCCTCGACCGCTCACCCTGGGGCACCGCCGCCGCGGCTTCACCGATCCTCGGATGATGATCGAACGCCTCGCGCCAGTCGTCCGGGCCCAGCGACCACCAGACCTCACCCGCGGTCTCGAGCATCACGTGCAGCGTTCCGAACGGCCGGCGCACCACCATCGCGTGGATCCACGCGCTTGCGCCGCAGCACGTCTCGAGCAACATGGCTGCTTCGTGCTCCGGCAGCGCGTCGAACGCCGAGACGTCTGGCGATGGCGAGCCTGATTCGCTCACGCGCTCTCCGGGATCCCGTAGAGCCGCATTCGTGCGATTCCACCGTCGGGATAGATGTTGAGGCGCGCGTGCGTCGCCGGCGCGTGGTGTGCCAGATCCGTGAACCGATGACGGGCGTGCGGCTGCAGCGCGGTTTCGTGGACGATCACGCGCCAGCCGCCAACCCGCGCCGCCAGCGCCGACACGTCGCCGTTCGCCACGGACGGCGCGTCGCAGATCTCCACCATGCATCGCCCGGGGGCGTTGCCCTTGTAGTGGTCGGTGTCGATCTCGACGCGATGCAGCGTCCCTCGCGTCGCGAGCTTCACGATGGTCCAGTCATGGCCTGGGCCGCGACGACGGCGCGTCTCCCATCCGTTGCCCATGTGCGTCGACCGACCGGGCATGATGAGGTGGTGGCGGTTCCCGAAGAACATGTCGCTGCAGAGCAGCACCTGTCCGCCGATCTCGGCCGCTGCGAGGTCGATCTCGGAGCCGGGATGATGCCGTGCCGCGTCGAACATGCCTTCGCCGTGCACCCGGAGGCGCGCGACTCCACCGTCCGGGTAGATGTTGAGGCGCAGGTGCGTGACCGGTCGGGCGTTAGGCGGGGCGTGAGCGGCGAACGCGTTTCGGGAATCGCCTTCCAGTGGCGAGCGCGGCAGGATCTCTGTCCACTGCGCCGTCTGCGCGATCGTGTCGGGGTCGGGCATGCCGTCGACGGTCGCCGCCTCGATCGAGCACGACTCGGGGTAGTTGCCGCGGTAGAAGCTCGTGTCGACGACCACGCCGCGCACGATGCCGGGAATCCCGAGCCGCAGAATGCACCAGTCGTAGCCCGGCGTGCGGCGACGGCGCGTCTCCCATCCGTCCATCCACTTGCCGCGCTCCGTATACTCGCCCTCGCGCCATTCCGCCGGCGTGCTCTTGATCAGCCCTTCCTTCGGCGCGAAGAACTCGTCGTTCGCGAGAAGGACGGCGCCGCCGGCTCGCTCGGACGCCAGGTCGATCAGATCCGTGAACTCCGTGGTGTGCTCGGTCATCGATGCAGTGACTGCGGAAGAAGGAGCCGTCCTGGCGGCGTCCGCGCGGGGCCGGTGCCTCGTTCGTACGCCAGGGCGCCGCGCACGAACGTCGCCTCGACCGCTCCACGCAGCGTCGCACCAAGGTACGGCGTCAGCGAGTGTCTGTGCAGGAGCATGTCCGCCTGCACCGTGAGCTCGCCGTCCGGATCGAACAGCACGATGTCCGCATCGTACCCGGTCGCAATGCGCCCCTTCGTGTCGGAAAGCCCCGCGAGTCGCGCCGGTGCCGCGCTCATCCACTCCGAGAGACGCTCGAGCTTCGAGCTCTGTTGCCGCATGACCGTCCACACGGCCGACGCGCCGAGTTGCAGTGATGCAATGCCTCCCCACGCGACAAAGAAGTCGCCGACGTCGCGCCGCTTGAGTATCGGAGGACAGGGCGAGTGGTCGGAAGCAACCATGTCGAGCTGCCCGGACACGAGCGCCGCCTGCAGGGCGTGACGGTGAGCGGCATCCCGGATCGGCGGCGCGCACTTGAACTCGGTCGCGCCGCGCGGGATGTGCTCCGCGTCGAAGTAGAGATAGTGCGGGCAGGTCTCCGCCGTTACGTGCACGCCGCGAGCGCGCGCATGCGCGACCATGGCGGCGGACTCGGCGCTCGAGACGTGGACGATGTGAATGCGCGCGCGCGTCGACTCCGCCATCCGGATCACGAGGGCGACAGCCTCGTGTTCCGCGGCCGGTGGCCGGGAGGCCAGGTAGGTCGCATAGACGGTCGGATCGCCGGCGGCCGCCTCGAGCGTCGCCGCTTCGATGGGCGCCGGCAGCTCGGCGTGGACCATCAGCGGGAGACCGAGCGACGCAAGCACCGGCATGGCCTCGTGGAGGTCGGCGGGTGTCACACGCTCGAACTCGGGGACGCCGGAGGGCACCAGGAAGCACTTGAACGCCCGGACGCCGGCGCGCGCGAGGTCGCCTAACGCCCGGGCGTTACCCGGCACGACGCCGCCAATGAATCCGACGTCCACCCAGATCCGGCCCGTCGCGGCGCCGGCCTTTTCGTGCAGTGCGGACACGGTGGTCGTCGACGGAATCGAGTTGAGGGGCATGTCGAGGAGCGTCGTCACGCCGCCGGCCGCGGCCGCACGCGTCGCCGTCTCGAATCCCTCCCAGTCGGTGCGGCCAGGTTCGTTGACGTGCACATGGGTGTCCACGAGACCCGGCATGACGACGAGGTCACCCGCGTCGATGACGTCTCCCGAGGCCGGTGCAGTCTCCGTTGCTCCGCCCACGTGCACGATGCGACCGCCCTCGATGTGCACGGCGGCTGCCCGGATCCCATCGGGCGTGAGAACCCGGCTCCCGTGAATGACGGACGGACGATCGATCACGGCATCAGCGATCCTGGTCGGGCATCAACGACGACACGATGAGACGATTGAGCGGATCGAGCGGAAGCTGACGGATTGCTCCAGGGAGCGTACAAGGGTCGAAGCCGCCACGGGACGAATGAAAGGGGAACACCCTCGGCAGGCGTTTGCGTCCCGAGGGTGTTCCCTGTTGAAAAATTCGGCCTCGTTGTGGCTTCGTTTCTTTTCGGTCTCGTCGGAGCAATCCGCCCACTCCGCTCGATCCGCTCAATCGTCTCATCGTGTCGTCGTTGATGCCGGCCCTGTGGCCGCTAAAAGAGGCCGGCTCGGCATGGGACAGGCCATGGGCCGAGTATAGGTTCGGCTCGGCGGAGCGGGCAAGCCCGTGGCCGCCGACGTCGACAATGCGTCGCCTGGCCGTGACCGGTTGCGTCCGCGCCGCACCGATGCGTACTTCGAGGTGGCAGGCTGCACATTCACGCCCCGTCGCGGGTCCTGGAATGGAGGTCGTTCGTATGGCCGAGAGACTCTCC
>Ga0068862_100002843_pt1 | contig 15184 bp, 17 predicted proteins | sample KBSSwiS52_FD_66598 | JGI IMG/M metagenome (GOLD analysis project Ga0068862, IMG submission 66598) | Switchgrass rhizosphere microbial communities from Kellogg Biological Station, Michigan, USA - KBS Switchgrass S5-2 | ecosystem: Host-associated > Plants > Roots > Rhizosphere > Soil ... | reverse complement strand
ACCTGGGACGTGCTGATCGAGCGGGTCGAACCCGAGCGGCTCCTGTCCTGGCGCTGGAAGCCCGGCGCCGTCGACACGGCCGTCGATTACTCGAAGGAACCCGACACGCTGGTCGAGTTCGAGCTCAAAGACGTCGACGGCGGCACGCTGCTGACCGTGGTCGAGTCCGGCTTCGACCAGGTGCCGGAATGGCGCCGGCTGGACGCCTTCCGCATGAACAGCGGCGGGTGGGACATCCAGATGCAGAACATCGACCGCCATGTCGCCGCGCCATAGCCGAGCGGCGGGACCGGTGGCGTTGAAGAAGGCGGCGGTGAGGAGCTCGGCGCCAATCTTCGCGGCGCTCGGCGACGAGACACGCCTGCGGATTATCGCGGTCCTGTGCGCCGGCGGCGCGCTGTCGATCACCCAGCTCACGACCGGCACGGAGATCACGCGTCAGGCGGTCACCAAGCACCTGCACATCCTCGCGAGAGCCGGCATGGTGAATCACGTCAAAGTCGGACGCGAACGGCTGTGGGAGTTCGAGCCGGCACCGCTGACCGAAGCGCGCCGGTCGCTCGACGTCATCGGGCAGCAGTGGGATTACGCGCTGAGAAAGCTGAAGCTCGCCGTTGAAACGTGACTAGAGTGGAGATCGCCACGAAAACACGAAAACACGAAGAATCACTTGTTTCGTGGCTTCGTGCCTTCGTGGCCATCACATCAGGGCCCGCAGCCGGGCATACGGAAGGCGCCGATGCGGCTCGAGTAGCTCGCCGCATCCTTCTTGATGTAGTCGCCGACATACCAGATCGTGCAGTCGTCGCTCGGATCGACCGCGGTCTGCGAGTAGTCCTCCCAGCGCATCACGCTCTGCGCCGCCTCGCCCTCGACGAGGACCGTCTCCCGCAGCGTCAGCTGGCCGGGCGGATCCGCGGCGAGCCGTCCGGCGAACCGCTGGCCGGCGAAGTGCGATCCACCGCCGAACGAGTAGCCGATCCCGATGTTGCCGAAACGATCCATCGCCGGGCTCGCCATCCATCGGAACAGGGAGTCAGGTGCGTACGTCCCCTGCTGGAACAACGTGACCTCACGGGCGCCATCGATCCGGAATTCGTACCAGCGGACGCCGCCGCCGCCCGCTGCCGTGTTCACCGAATGCACGGCGACGATCGACTCGTGCCCGTTGACTCGCCGATAGACGAGCCGCGGCATGATCTTGTCGCCCTGCGCATCCAGGCGCCGCTCGGAACCGGGCTGCGGCACGCAGTTCGTCAGCTGACCGCCGCACAGGTACCGATACGGCGCGACGCCGATCTTCTTCGGACCGACCGCCCTCGTCTTCGCTGGGTCGCGCCAGTCCACATACACCTGCCAGACGAAGATGCCGTCGTCTTCCAGAATCCCTTTGAGCTGTGTCCCGCCGGCGGCCATCATCACGTTCGGCGCGCCGGGCGGCGGCAGCGCCTGGCCGTCGAGGTCGGCGGTGTTCAGGAAGTTCACGCCGTCGATGACGAGGCACTGTTCGGTGGCGGGCTCGCCTTTCAGCATCTTCGCGCGATCGGCGATGCAGACATGCTTCTGGATCACATCGTCGCCGGTGCTCGTCGGCACGTAGTAGCCGTCGGGCCAGATCGCCGGCCGCGGATAGTCCGGAAACAGCGTCCGCTGGAACTCGTAGCGATGGTAAGGACCGAGCGGATCCGCGCCGGCGCTGACCGCGTAGCACATCGCATGCGGCGAGTGCGGCGGCTCGAGGCGCCGGAAGATCGGCATCACCAGCAGCCATCGGTCCGCCAGCTGGTCGTAGCGAACGACGGCGTCGCCGTTGTTGTAGGTCTCGCACGGGCCGCCGAAGTCCTTGAAGATCGCGTTGGTGTTGACCGGACCGGAGAGGATGCGGCCGGTCGTGTCGAACCGGCGTCCTTTTTTCGTGAAGACCGCCATGCGCGAGTTGACGGTCTGCACGATGTGGTCTGGACCGGCGGCGAGGCTGTTGTCCGAGGGATTTCGCAGGGCTGCCGTGCCCTGGGGGCCTTCGAAGCCGACGCCCATGCCATCGAAGCTGGCGATCAGCACTGCTGGCGGCCGCGTGCCTAGCGCGGTCTGCTCGATGTCGTTCGAGGCGACGAACGCAAACACTTGACTCACGCCAACAAAAGCAACGGCGAACACGAAGCCACGAGGACACGAAGAATCACGAAGAAGATCAATTGTTTTTCGTGCTGTCTTCGTGCCTTCGTGTCTTCGTGTTCCCGGTAGCATCAGATGGCCGTCTGGTGCTTCGGTTGATACAGCCCCAGTTCGCCGCCGCTCGGCAGCGGGATGGTCGTCTTGATGCCCCACTCCGCCTCGTCGACTTCCGTGCACGTCACGTGTTTCGCGGCGAGCGCCTTGATCGTGGCCCGCAGGTCGTCGCACATCAAGTACACGAGCGCGCCCATCATCTGGTGGCCGGCATGCGTCTCGGAAAACTCGCCGTCACCCGGGTGCACCGCCGCCTCCGCGGGCGGCAGCGCGAAGATCATCCAGCCGCGGCCGATGTCGATCGCTCGGAACTCGAGCACGTCCCTGAAGAACTCCCGGTCGGCTTCGGGATTCGTGCTGTAGAACAGGATGTGCGCGCCGGTGATCATGAGACGCTCCTCAGCGAATCGCTCGCAGCTCGAAGGCTTGTTCGGTGCGCCAGCCGTCGGGCGCGGTGGCATCGGGCACCTCGAAGACGCCGCCGGTCGCCGTAGCGAGGCCGACGGCGTAGCGTTCGCGAAGCCGCCGCTTCGGCCGGCCTGACGAATCGACCGTGGTCACGGTTGTGGCAACGACCGCGATCCGCAGGGCGCCGATGAGTTCCTCAGCCACCGCACCGGTTTCGTACCGCACCTGGTCGCCGTTCGGCCGAGGCAGGGTGAGTTGCATGTGCGGACCGACCGGACGCTGCGGGACCCAGCCGCGCGCGGTCGCGTCCCACGCGTAAAGCGTCGAACCGCCCAGGCACAGACGGCTTTCGTCGGCCTCGGTTCGACCTGGCTGACGCCGGATGCCCAGCCGGGCGCAATCCGCGCCGTCCTTGAGCGGCAGCCCACGCTCCAGGACTTCGACGACCCACGGCGCCTGGTCGCGGCCGGCGGACGCGTAAATCAGCTCCATGCCCGGACGCAGGTCGGCTGCAAGTGCCGCGAGCAGCAGCATGAGCGTCGGCATCCATAGATAATAGTCGGAACCCCATGGCCAACTCAGAGCGCAGGATCCCCTGGTATTTGTGGTGCGCGGCGCTCGCCGTCACCTCCGCCTACGTCGGCGGCTACTGGGACATTTCGTGGCATCGCTCGATCGGGCGCGACAGCTTCTGGTCGGCGCCGCACATCGCGATTTACGCCTGCGGCGTGCTCGCCGCTCTGTCGTCGGCGTACTTGATCTTCACATCCACCTTTGGGAACTCACCAGCTCTTCGCGCCTCGGGCGTCCGCATCTGGGGCTTGTCCGGCCCGATCGGCGCGTTCATCTCGGCCTGGGGCGGCGTCGCGATGCTCGTCTCCGCGCCATTCGACGACTGGTGGCACAACGCGTACGGCCTCGACGTCAAGATCATCAGCCCGCCGCACATGGTGCTGGCCACCGGCTTTTTCGGCATCGAGTTCGGCACCATCATGCTGCTGCTCGCGTTCATGAACCGCGCGAGCGATCGCCTTCGCACGCGGCTGCAGTGGCTGTTCCTGTACGTGGGCGGCACCACGGTGTGCGAGTCGCTGCTGATCAAGCTGGAATACATCAGCCGGCCTGAAATGCACGGCGCCCTCTTCTACATCGTCGTCGCGATCGGGACGCCGGCGATCATGGTCGCGCTGGCCATCGCGTCGCGCCAACGATGGGCGTGCACCGCCATGGCGGCGGTCTACACGGCTTTCGGCGTCGGGTTTCTGTGGATCCTGCCGCTGTTCGCCGCGGAGCCGAAGCTGGGGCCGGTGTACCACCAGGTCACACACTTCATTCCCTGGGAATTTCCGTTGCTGCTGCTGGTCCCGGCCGCGATCGTCGATCTCATTCTCCAGCGCACGGATGGCTGGCGGCCGATTGTCCGCGCGCTCGTCACCGGCGCCGCGTTTCTGGCGACGTTCATCGTCGTGCAGTGGCCGTTCGCGAACTTCCTGATGACACCGCTGGCGCGCAATCGCGTGTTCGGCACGGCGTACTTCGACTACGGCACGAGCGCGCGATCGGTGTACGCGCGCTACGTCTTCCTGCCGCCAGCCGCACCAGCGCAATTCTGGCGCGGCATGTTGATCGCCCTCGCCGTGTCGTCGCTGATGATGTGGATCGGCCTGCGCGCCGGACGCGGCATGCAGCGGATTCAACGATGACTCCGCATCGCGGATTTCGGATTGCGGATCTCGGATTGTCGTGCGTGGTCATCGCTGCTGCGATCGCGATCGGCTCTGTCGCAGTCGAGGCACACGTCGGCAGCCCGGACGTCTTTCTCGACGCGCTGGCCGGACCCTATCGCCTGCTCGTGACGGTTCGCCCTCCGTACGCGATCCCCGGGGTCGCCGACGTGGAAGTCCGTGCCGCAACCGCCGGCGTGCGGGACGTGCGGATCGTGCCGCTGCCGCTCACCGGCCCAGGTGCCGAATTTGCGCCGGTGCCCGATCGAGCGGTGCGATCGTCAGAGGATCCACAGCTGTTCACCGGTCATCTTTGGATGATGACCGCCGGCGCCTGGCAAGTGCGGATCACGGCAACCGGCGACCAGGGCGAAGGCTCGCTCGCCGTTCCCGTCCCCACATTGCCGCAGTCAACGCTCGCGATGAGCACCGCGCTGCGTGCGCTCCTCGTGGGACTCATGCTGATCCTCGCCGGTGGATTCATCGCGATCGTCGCCGCCGTGGCGCGCGAGGCAAGCCTTGCGCCTGGAACGTCACCCGACAAGCGGGCCAGACGCCGCGGGCGGATTGCCGGCACGATCGCCGCGGGCCTCGTGATCCTGGTGGTCATGCTCGGGAACTCCTGGTGGGGCGCCGAGGCGGCACTGTATGGGCGGTATGTCTACAAGCCGCTCGAGGCGACGGGCGCCGTCACGCCCGATGGGCGGCTCGCTTTGACGCTGCGCGACCCCGGCTGGATCGGATCCCGCCGGCTCGACGACTTCGTGGCCGACCACGATCACCTCATGCACCTGTTCGTCGTTTCCCCAACGCTCGATCGGCTGTGGCACCTTCACCCGGCAGAAACAGCGACGGCCACGTTCGAGCAGAGGCTGCCCGACATGCCGCCGGGCCAGTACGAGCTGTTCGCGGATCTCGTGCACGCGACCGGCGTCTCTGAAACGGTGGTGACGCAGTTGCAGACGCCAGCTTTTCAGGGAGCGCCACTGGCCGGCGACGACAGCGCGTTCACGGTCCGGCTAAAGCCGGACACTACGTACGAGGCTGGGACGACCGCGTCAGAAGTAGTGTCCGGCTTTAGCCGGACCAACGATCCGACAACCAAGATCGTGTGGGTTCGTGACGAAAAGCCGCTCATTCCCAAACGGCTGACGATGTTCACGTTCCGGGTGGATGATGCGTCCGGCCAGCCCGCAACCGATCTCGAGCTGTACATGGGCATGCCGGGACATGCCGTGTTCGTGCGCCGCGATCGGCGCGTGTTTGCGCACGTCCACCCCGCCGGATCGGCCCCGATGGCCGCGCTCGCCATCGGGCAGCGCGGGCTGCCCGCGGCGAACCGCGACGAGGCGGCGGCCGACCCGCACACGGGCCACGCGGCCACGCCGCCGGCGACGGTCTCGTTTCCGTATGGCTTTCCGGAAGCCGGCGATTACCGGATCTTCGTGCAGGTGAAGCGCGGCGGACGTATCGTTACCGGTGCGTTCGACGCGCACGTGGACTCATCAGGAGGCTGAATGCTGAAGTTGCTTGTGATTGGTATCTCGTTCGCCGCGGGCGTTGCCGCGCAGCAAGCCGACACCGCGCCGCCAAAACCCAACGACTACGCCGACGGGAAGTCCTGGCTGTGCCGGCCGGGACGGCAGGACGCCTGCGCGATCGACCACACCACCACCGTGGTCGCCGCCGACGGCAAGCTGTCCAAAGAAACCTGGTCGGCCGATCCGAACGCGCCGATCGACTGCTTCTACGTCTATCCGACGATCTCGACCGACCCGACGCCGAACAGCGACATGAACGCCGACCCGGCGGAGCTCAACGTCATCAAGCAGCAGTTCGCGCGCTTCGCGTCGAAGTGCAAGCCGTACGCGCCGCTTTACCGTCAGGTCACGCTGGTGGGTCTGCGCCGCATGCTCGCGCCAGGCGCCACCGTCACGCTCGACCAGGGCCTGCAGTACGACGATGTGAAAGACGCGTGGAACTACTACCTGAAGAACGACAACAAGGGCCGCGGCGTCGTGCTGGTCGCGCACTCGCAGGGATCGTTCATCCTGAACCGGCTGATCCACGATGAAATCGACGGCAAGCCGATTCAATCGAAACTGGTGTCGGCGATTCTGCTCGGCACGACGCTCGCCGTGCCGAAAGGGAAAGACGTCGGCGGATCGTTCCAGCACGTGCCGCTGTGCCATGCGGCAACGCAAACCGGATGTGTCATCACGTTCGCGTCGTTCCGCGCAACCGTTCCGCCACCGGCCAATACCTTGTTCGGGCGCGTGCCGGATCCGGCCATGGCGGCCGCGTGCACCAATCCGGCGGCGCTCGCCGGCGGCAGCGGTGAATTGCGCGCGTATCTCGACAAGAGCGGCCGCACGATCACGAGCAATGCGCCCGGCAAGCCGTGGGTCATGCCCGAGCAGCCGATCGAGACGCCGTGGGTGAGCGTCCCCGGGCTACTGACGGCCAAGTGCGCGTCGAACGAGAACGCGAGCGGCTATCTCGAGGTCACCGTCCACGGCGACCCGGCCGACCCGCGCGTCGACGACATCGTCGGCGACATCGGCGTGGGGCCGAACGTGCTCGCGAACTGGGGCTTGCACCTCGTCGACGTCAATCTCGTGATGGGGAACCTGCTGGACATCGTCTCGCAACAGACGAAGGCGTATCAAAGACGAAGTAAGAGCTAGGGGCTCGCTACCGAGAACACGAACTCACGGAGACACGAAGGCTCACGAAGAAGACCAGAATGAATCTTCCTCGTGTTTTCGTGCTTCGTGTTCACGGTAGCGATGCGCTTCGTCACACCTTCTTGGCGACGTCGCGGACGCGGATCGTTCCCGGTTTCACGACCCTGGCGTTGATGCCGCGCAGATTGAGCTCGCGGCCCAGCGGCGAGTTGACGAACTTCATCGCGTCGAGACCGAAGCGCGACACGAACTTCTCGCACCCGGTGTGCGGCTGGTCCGTGACCTCAATCACCGCCGACCCGACGGCGAGGCGAGTCCCCGGCGGCAGATTCTCCCCGCTGAGGTCCAGGTCCACGAACAGCTGATCGCCCGCGAGGTGCCAGCGCTCGCGTTCCTGCGCAACCAGCGCAATCACCCGCGCGTTCATGATGTTCAGCTGCATGTCGGGATGGGCCAGGCCGTCCTTGGACCGCCGGCTGCTGCGGATCCGCCACGTGTCGCCGACGAGCCCTTCGACCTCGTCGAGCTGGCCCTCGTCCAGCACCTCGCGCTCGCCGATCCGAGGCCGCCGCACGATCAGCTCGAGCACGCCTTCGTCCTTCGGCGACTGCCGGATCCCGTCGAGTCCGGCGTGCAGTTCCTCCGTCGTCAAGTGCCTCAATCCTCGCTCCTCATGACGCGTGTCCCGCGTGAAAACGTTTGACCCCGAACGTGCCGCCCTCGGCGCCCGACAGGGGGTGGAAGACGAAGAAAGCCGACCGGTCGATCTCTTTGACGATCGCCTTCACCTTTCCGATCTCCAGGCGCGTCACGACACAGTAGAGAATATCCTGCTCGGCGCGGCTCATCCCGCCGTAGCCCTTGTAGACCGTGACGCCCCGGCCGAGATCGGCGGTGATTCTCTCGCGGATGAGGGCGGTCGACGGCGACACGATCGTAATGGCGGTGTACTCGTCGATGCCGTGCAGGACGAAATCGAGGGTCTTCGCCGCCGCCAGATACGTGAGGATGGAGTAGAGCGCCGGCTCGACGCCGAGCGCCGACATCGCGGCGAGAAAGAGCACGACGTTGAAGCCCAGAATCACGTCGCCGACCCGAAGCACATCGGCGCGCCGGCTGATCACGAGCGCGGCGATTTCCGTTCCGTCCAGCACGGCGCCGCCGCGCACCGCGAGCCCGATGCCGGCACCGAGAAAGAAGCCGCCGAAGACCGCCGTCAGCGTGAGGTCCGGCGTCACGTCGGGAAATGGCACGGTGGCGAGCACGCCGGCGAGGCTGGCGATGCCCAGCACGCTGCGGATGGCGAACGCGCGTCCGAGCAGCCGGTAGCCGACGACAACAAAGGGCAGATTGATGGCCGGCAGCAGCACTGACAGCGGCACGCCGGTGGTCTTCGCGAGCAGCATCGAGATACCGGTGACGCCGCCGTCGATGAAGCCGCTCGACAGCAGGAAGCCTTTCAGCCCCATCCCGGCCGACATGACACCGACGGCGATCAGCGCCGCGTTGAGCGATTCGCGGGCGAGCCTGTTACGAGCCACAGTACTTGGCCGCCATCCGTCTGATCGTGTTGAGGTTGCGAAACGTCGCGTCCGTCTTCAGGAGTTTTTCGAAGACGCCATATGACATGGTGGACTCGGCAAACCCCTTGCGCGCGCGCCAATAGACTTCACGGCCATCAGCCATCACCGTATCGACGTCGTTCGACAGCGCGGCGATCTGTCGCCGCGCGTCCTTGCTGACGGCGCTCCGCAAGAGTCCGACGAAGATCGAATCGGGCGGTTTCAGCGACTCTGGACCAAAGGGTTCGAGTTTCACGATCGCCGCCAGTTCCGGCATCGAGCGCACGAAGGTGGCGACCGGATATCCGAGCGCCTTCTTCAGATGGATCTCGATGGCGCGTTCCAGATCGCCGGCGCTCTTCCGGGACGGCTCGAACACGACGTTGCCGCTCGCGATGAAGGTTTCGACGCCGCGAAAGCCGGCGGCCTCGAACAGCGCACGCAGATGATCCATCTTCACGATGTGGCCACCGACGTTGATGGCCCGAAGGAACGCGGCGTGCTTCATGGCGTCCGGCGGAACAGACCGACGAGCACGCCTTTGCCCCGTACATGGCCGGCGATCGCCGTCATCACCGCTGCGCGCGTCTGGGGCGGCGACGCGCCCACCGCCGGCACGTCGATCGTGCCGTCCAGCGCGAAGAGCTCGAAGACATAGTGATGCGCTGGTCCGGCGGCCGCCGCGCCCGGGCCTCGAAAGTACGGACCGCTCGCGCTGATCTGGCGCGTACCATCCGGCAGCTGCGAACCCTGGGGAACGCCTTCCGGCAGACTCCGCGTGGCGGCCGGAATGTTCCAGAGCATCCAGTGCAGGATGTCGTCGGTCCCGTTGCCGATCGCGGCATCGACATCGTGCGCGATCAGGACGAAGCTCGCGGCACCCTCCGGCACGTTGCTCCACGACAGAGGCGGCGAGACCTGATCGCCGGCCTGCGAATATTTCGACGGGATCTGCCCGCCGTCCGACCATGCCGTCGACGTCAGCGTCATCGTCTGGATGGCGCCACGCCCACCGCCGCGTCCACCTGGTGGCTGGCCGGGAGCGCCGGGCGGAGGCGTACCGCGCTGCGGCGGCTGGGCCGAGACGACCACCACAAGAAACAGGGTGAACAAAAACGACAGGCGCATTTACTTGAACGATGCGGGTTGCGTCTTGCGCCATGCGTCGTAGCGCATGCGAAGCGTCTTGACCGGGTTCAGATTCTCGCCCGGCTTGATGACGTTCGGCCCGTGGTCCGGTGCCGGCTGCGACACCGTGATGTAAGTCGTGTACTTGCCGTTGTTGTGCGAGTCGCCGTTGGTATCGCCCTTTTCGGCCATCAGGATGTAGGCGACGTGCGCCGTCTTCCCGTCACAGGGAATCGCCGGCTTCGATCCGTCGGACGGCCACGGCGGACAGCTGCAGCGACTGTCGCCGCCGGAACCATCGGCGGCTTCCATCGCCGCCATCACCCGATCCGTGATCGCGCCCTTTGTGTTCAGGAACGCCTGCACGGCGTTCGGCACCACCGTGCCCGGCCGGAGGATATTCCCTTGAATCGAATAGAAGATCTCGGTGCCGGGCACCTGCCCCTGAATGTCCTGCGAGACGTAGCCGTTGGTCAGACCCGAGTGCCCCGCCCGCCGACCCTGCAGATCGAGAATTCCGAACTGGCGGCTCTGGAACGCCGGATCCTTGCTCAAGAGCTCGATGATTTGTTTCGGATCGGTGCCCTTCTCCAGTTCCTTGAACACCAGCATCTGGTTCTGATGCGTGTTGTCGACACCGGCCTGACAGGCGGCGACGCCCTTCCCAGGGACGACCACGGCCTGAACCCCCATCAGGAACTGATCGTCGCGGTCGACACATGTCGCCGATGCGATAACAACGCGGCTGGTGGAGCGATCGACGGCGATGACGGACCACGTGGCAAACGCCGTGGAGGGCAGCGTCAGCAGCAATGCCCCAACGCACAGACCACGAAGACCGCGAACAGCCATTCGACGCATCATCCCTCTCTGCGGGTTATTGTCTCTCTCCGGCTGAATCGAGCGCCAGCCAGAAGTTGCCACCGGCACCGGCTACACGGCCGCGGCCCGAACGAAGGCGCCTGCCAGGTCCGACGCGGTCGTGCGATTGAGGGTCTCGTTCACGCCGACCAGGAACGTGTCGCGCTGCGGCGCCGACAGCGTGACGCCATTGGCGGCGAGGCGCTTTTGAAACGTCACCGCGTCAATCCCCTTGACGCGCAGGCGGAAGAGATTGGTGCCGGACGGTACCCGATCGATCGCGAAGGCCTCGTGCTGCTGCAGACCGCGGATCCAATCCTCTGAAATCCGCACCGCCCGTGCGTAGCGCTCCTCGAATCCCGCCAGATAGTGGAGCGCGACGAGGGCAAACGGCCACGCGGCGCTCAGTCCGCCGCCGAACATCCGGCGGCCGTGATACATGCCGTCGATCACGTCCTTCGGTCCCGCGAGAATCGCGCCCGACGCGGCGTTGAAGTATTTGTAGAGCGACACGTAGACGGTGTCGAACGGCCGCGCCGTTTCGGCCACGCTCTCGCCGGTGTACGCGGCCTGCAGAAAAAGACGTGCGCCATCGAGGTGCAGACGGATGCCGTCGCGCCGTGCGAGGGCGACGATCTTCTTCATCTCGACGGCATCGAAACGCTCGCCCTGCTTGCGGCGTACCGGTGTTTCAATCGCAATCGCTGACACGCGCGACACGACGCGCGCGCCTTTCGTCTGGTCGAGGACGCGCTGGACGTCGTCGGCGCTGAACGTCGCGCGACCCCCCGCGAGCGGCATCAGCGTCAGGTTGCTGAGGGTTTGCGCGCAGTCGCCCTCGTCCAGATAGAAATGACTGTCTTCCTGGACGAGGACGCGGCTCGCACCATTCGCCAACGCGCGCACCGCCATGTGATTCGCGAGGGTGCCGGTGGGCATGAAGATCGCCCGTTCCTTCTGCAACGCCCGCGCGAACGCCTCTTCGAGCTGCTCGACGACACCGCCCAGCGAATACGAATCGGGCGTCATCGCCTTCTCGTCGAGCAGCCGCGTCAGCAGGCGGGCGTACTGCGCCGGCGTGAGACCAAGTCCGTCGCCGCTGAGCCGAACGAGGCGATCGTCCGCTTCAGCGGCGGCGGCGGTCCAGGGCGCGAGTGGGCCGCCGATGGCCCGGGCCGGCATCCCCAGGCCCAGTCCGGCGCCGAGCGTTCCGAGCTGCAGGACCCGCCGCCGCGGAATCATCGTCATGATGCGCTCCTCATGCTCGAAAGATGAAGTACACCGCCCCGACCAGGCACAACCCGGCCCACAGAAAGTCGAGTTTGATCGGCTGCCTCATGTAAAGCACCGCGAAGGGGACGAAGACCGTGAGCGTGATCGCTTCCTGGAGAATCTTCAGCTGCGACAGCTCGAGCGCTGAGTAGCCGATTCGATTCGCAGGCACCTGCAACAGATACTCGAAGAAGGCGATGCCCCAGCTGACGATGACGGCCACGATCAGCGGCCGGGCCCGCAGGTCGCGCAGATGCGCGTACCAGGCGAACGTCATGAACACGTTGGAGCAGACGAGCAGAATCCCGGTTTGCACGACGACGCTCATCGGTCAGTCCTCGAAAAGAAGATGGTGCAGACGGCGGGCATCATCCAGGTTGACCTGACCGTTGCCGTAGGCACCCTTGAAATCGGGCGGCAGCACCGCCGCGATCGCGACGCCGATCGTGTCCATGATGAGCCGGCGGTCGTCGCCGGCGCGCTCGCGAAGCACGCGCGCTTCGATCGGGCGGCCGAATCGCGCGATCGTCTCGACCGAATGCAGCGTGTCGCCGCCGACCGGGAACAGCGCCTCGGTACCGGTAATGCCCACCGGCAGGATCACGGTCTCAGGCAGGTCGAGGTAACGGGTCGCGCCCGCCAGCATCGGCTGCAGCCCGAACGTTCGGCTGCGCGTACCTTCAGCGAACACCAGCAGCGCGTCGCCGGCCTGCAGGCGCTGGTGCGCGACCTCGATCGACTGCCGCGCCGCGCGCGCGACCTCGCGCGGACTCATGACGGCGTCTTCAGAAGACAACGAGCTGCTTTGCGGCGTCTTGATGGTTCCGAAACACAGGCTCGAGAACCGGCGCTTGAGACTGGAATACACCTTGGGCCCCGCGATCGCCGTCAACCTGCCGGCCAGATCGGAGCCGACGCGGTGCAGCAGCACTTCCAGACAATTCGCGTCGGAGTACGAGAGGTGGTTGGAGAAGATCACCACCGGACGGTGCGCCGCCGCCGTCAGGTGCTCGACGCCGAGCGACGTGGACCCCGGCTGGAGAATCCGGTCCGCCAGCACATGATGGATGTGTCTCGCGAGCGGGTCGGGCGGATAGTAGGTCCAGTCGCCGCCGTCGGTCGCCAGCCGCTCGATCAGCGCCGTGAACGCCGCCTGGCCGGCGGCGGCGATGTCGCGCGCGAGCGCGTTTCGAATCTCGTCAATCGTCTGCGCGTCGCGGCCGGCGAGAAACGTCGTGATGGCCTCGACGAGCGCGTGCTGATCGAGCCGTTCAGGCATTACCACGGACGACCGCCCCCCGAGCAGTGGTGCGCGTGCACGTGACCTCCAATCATCTGACGAGCGCACCCCGATCCTGCAGCACACGCCGCAGGATCGATCGATGGCAGCGCCGTTCGTCGGCGCAATAGCAGCCGACCGAGAAGTTCGCGTGGTGCGAGAGCGCGGCGAGCGTGTCGAGCAGACGCGCCGCGTCGGGTCGCTTGAGCTCCGCGAGAAAACGGCGCGCGAAGACGTTCCACGCCGACGGATTCTCGAGGATGCGCGTCTCGCGCATCAGCGCGGCGCTCGGCGCGAGCGTCGGCAGCCACACATCGTACCAGTTCCCGCGGGCGAATTGTGACCGGGGGACGCCGCGCGGCCTGCGGACCGTTCCGATCCTGACGCCTTCGCCGCGCGCTCGGCGGCTTCCCAACCGGACAATCGACACAGCCATGGCCCCTTCAGCCGCCAACCTCCGTCCCCGAAAGGTGAAACTGCAAGAACCTGAGAAGCTGCCTGATTATCTCGCGAGTCGCATCGCTGTCGTGCACGAGGTCGAAGGCGTGCGGCGCCCCGGCATGATTCACCGTCGTCAGCGGCAGATCGCGCGCCAGCGCGTCGGCGACGAAACGGTCCAACGCCTCGTTCAGGCGCGGGAACTCGTCCTGCCCCGCGCGCGCGACGAACAATGGCACATCGGGCGGTAAATCGCTGACGGCCTTCCCGGCCGTGGGGTTGACGAACCCCCATTTCGCGGCCGACTCGGCGATCGCGGTGGAGCCGCCAGCGTCCAGCGTGAGGGGACAACACAGCGCCGCACAGCCGATGTCGCCGCGCTCGGCGATCACGGCCGACAGGGCGAGCGGGCCGCTCCCCGAGCTGGCGAACAGACCGATCCGGCGCCGATCGATGCGCAGCGCCTCCGCGTGTTCCCGGATGTGACCCAGCAAGGTGCGCAAGTCCGCTTCAGGATCGCGGTTCGTGTAGAAGATCGCGACGATGCCCGAGGCGGCGATCAGGCGTCCCCACGAAATGGACCACTCCATCTCCTTGAACGCGCAGCCAAGCGGATTCGGCTCCCGGGGCGGATACCCGAGCACGACGACGACAGCGGGCCACGCGGCGCCGGCCGCGGCAGCGGACGGGTAGTACAGGTCCATCGTGACAGCCGCCGCGCCGGCCGTCCCGTACGGCACGTCGCGCCGGACAACCGCCGAGTCCATTCCTGGAATCTCGTACACCACCTTCTTCAAGGCAATCGGGTGCCGCTCTGTGGGTTCGCTCATCGGCGCGCTCCTTGGAAAAGCCCGTAGAAATACAAAAGCCGCCGGGCAGGGCCTGCCGCGACGGCTTCGTGCGATCGCCGGGTCGTGATGCGGGCGGACCTCCGTCCGCCCGTGTTCAATCCGGCGCTCTATGTGTTTCTACGACCATATCCTTCAGGAGCAGGTCTCCGCAAGCACAATTCGCGTTACTGAGCGTCGTAGGCGGTCAGCGGCCTGATCCAGATGTTCCGGTACCGCACCGGGTTGCCGTGATCCTGCAGGGCGATCGGCCCTTTCGCGTTGTCCGGCGTGTACGGATCGATCTTCTTGTGCGCGGTCGGTCCCCAGAACGGCGTGCCGTTGTGCACGACGATCCCGTTGTGGAAGACCGTCGCCGTCGCCGGCTTGTCCAGTTTCCCGGCCACAAACCGAGGCGCCGTGAACACGATGTCGTACATCTGCCATTCGCCGGGGGCCTTCGACGCGTTGACGAGCGGCGGGAACTGACCGTACATCGCCGACGCCTGGCCGTCCGGGTACGTGGGGTTGTGATAGCTGTCCAGCACCTGAATCTCGAACTTGCCCAGCAGGAAAACGCCGCTGTTGCCACGGCCCTGGCTGTCGCCCTTCACTTCCTTGGGCGTCGCGAACTCGACGTGGAGTTGCACGTCAGTGAACTCCGCCTTGGTGCGAATCAGGCCCTTGCCGGTTTCGAGGACGCCGTTGCTCATCGCCCACGTCACCGGGGAGCCGTCCATCATCTGCCACGCGCTGAGGTCGGCGCGCG
>Ga0068862_100002839_pt1 | contig 15202 bp, 18 predicted proteins | sample KBSSwiS52_FD_66598 | JGI IMG/M metagenome (GOLD analysis project Ga0068862, IMG submission 66598) | Switchgrass rhizosphere microbial communities from Kellogg Biological Station, Michigan, USA - KBS Switchgrass S5-2 | ecosystem: Host-associated > Plants > Roots > Rhizosphere > Soil ... | reverse complement strand
CCGAGCGCGCCCCTTCCCGCTCCAGCATCTTGGCGCCGATCTCATCGAGCTCGCGCGTCGTCATGCCCGGCTCAAGCGCCTTGCCCATCGCGGCAAGCGTCTGCGCCACGATCGCGCCGATCCGCTTCAGCGCTTCCAGGTCGTTGTCGTTCTCAATCGTCATGGCTCAAAGGTAATTGGTGACCGCGGGTTCGTTCCACCAGTTATCGTTGCGGCCATCTCCATACTTGATCGGAATCGCACCGAAATCTTCCGGCGTCAGGTCATCCAGCGTGTTCAAGTACACGACCGCGAACGGCCCGCCGATTTGCTCGATATCGCCCGTCGCGAACACGCGCACGCCGCAATTCTTGCAGAACCGGTGATGGCCCATGCCGCCGCCGACCACGTAGTCAGCCAGCATTTCATCGCCAGAGGTCAGCCGCACCGCCTCCGGCTTCGTCATCGAGCCCCATTGCCGCGTCTTCACGCAAATGTTGCAATTGCAGCGCCCGCCGCCTTGCGCAAGATCGATGTCCGCTTCGTAGGTCACCGCACCGCAATGGCACGAGCCTTTGTAAGTCTTGAGCGTCATGGAACTCCTCCTCGCGCCAATCACGTGGCGCGGGCAGCGCCGAAGTCAACTTGCGAAACCGTGATAGAATACGGCAGGCTACAAGGAACCTCGCACGATCCTGACAGCATCAGCGCTCGCCGTCTCCGCCGCGTTCGCAGGCGCGGCGTTCTATGTTGGCGCCGTCGAACAGCCCGCGCGACTGACGCTCGACGATCGCGCTCTGCTCACAGAATGGAAACCCAGCTATGAGCGCGGTGCGATGATGCAAGCGAGCCTTGCCATCGTCGGCTTCCTGCTCGGCGGCGCAGCGTGGCTCTTTGAACAGCGCCCGCTCGCTGCGCTCGGCGCACTGTTCATCATCCTGCCCTGGCCGATCACGCTGCTGCTGATCATGCCGACAAACAATCTGCTGAAAGCGACACCGGAAGCGGAAGCCGACGCTGACACCCGTGCGTTGATCCAAAAGTGGGCGCGCCTGCACGCCCTGCGGACGATCGCAGGCGTCGCCGCGACGATCACGTTCATCACCGCGCTCGCATTCTAGCCAAAACAAAAGCGCCCCGGCTTTCACCGAGGCGCTTCGTGTTTCTCTTCGCTCTCGTCACTTACGTTTGTGCGCTCGCGATCGCGGCAGCCGGGTCGATACGGACGCCCGGGCCCATCGTGGTCGAAAGCGCGAGCTTGCGGACGAAGGTTCCCTTCGCGCCCGACGGCTTCGCCTTCGCGACCGCATCCACGAACGCCTTCGCGTTCTGCAGGATTTGCGCTTCGGAGAAGCTCGCCTTGCCGATGCCGGCGTGCACGATGCCCGCCTTCTCGACGCGGAATTCGACAGCGCCGCCCTTAGCGTCGGCGACGGCCTTCTTCACGTCCATGGTGACGGTGCCGACTTTCGGGTTCGGCATCAGGCCACGGGGGCCGAGCACCTTACCGAGGCGGCCGACAAGAGCCATCATGTCCGGCGTCGCGATCAGACGATCGAAATCGATCTTGCCGCTGTTGACGGTTTCGAACAGGTCCTGCTCGCCGACGATGTCGGCGCCGGCGGCGCGGGCTTCGTCAGCCTTGGCGCCTTTGGCGAACACGGCGACGCGCGCGGTGCGGCCAGTGCCGTTCGGCAACGAGACGACGCCACGAACTTGCTGGTCCGGATACTTAGGGTCGACGCCGAGGTTCATCGCGATTTCGACGGTCTCGTCGAACTTCGCGCTCGCGCGCGACTTGATGATCTTCACGGCTTCGTCGAGCGAGTGCAGCTTGCGCGGGTCGATGCCCACGTGGCTCTTCTGCTGACGCTTCGGGAGCTTGACGCCTTTGGCGGATTTCGGAGCTTCGGCCATTGTCTTACCCCACCACTTCCACGCCCATCGAGCGGGCAGTGCCGGCGATCATTTTCGCGGCTTGGTCGAGATCAGCGGCGTTCAGATCCTTCTGCTTCGCCTTCGCGATTTCCTTGCACTGAGCCATCGTGATGCGGCCGACCACATCCACGCCCGGCTTCTTCGAGCCCGAGCCCGGCTTCTTCGCCGTCGCCATCTTCGCGGCCTTCTTGATCAGGAACGACGCCGGCGGCGTCTTGATCTCGAATGTGAAGCTCTTGTCTTGGTAGTAGGTGATGACGACCGGGCACGGATCGCCCTTCGGCATGTCTTGCGTGCGGGCGTTGAAGCCCTTGCAGAATTCCATGATGTTCAGACCGCGCTGACCGAGCGCAGGACCGATGGGGGGCGACGGGTTGGCAGCGCCAGCCGGCACCTGGAGCTTAATTTGCCCCATTACCTTCTTAGCCATGTTGGCCTCTCGCTTAACGCCGGACGATCGCTAAACCGCCCGACCTGAGTGGGTGCGTGGTCCGGGAGGCTAGTCCCCCTCCCACGCGGAAGCCGGGGCCTATAGCGGAACAGGAACGGCTTGTCGACGCCCTCTCCACCCATGCTAACGCTGGCGCATGGAACCGGTGGTAATTTGGGAGTTGGTGCTGCGGGGGATCGCCGTGGGCGCCCTCATCGTCACAGCCGCCGCCCTCTGGCGGGCGGGTTCTGCCATACGCATCGCCGGCCTGCTGCTGACCGTCACCGGCGCGGCGTACGTGCTCAATTCCTCCGCCCCAATCCGGGACGTGTTGGGCGTCCTCGACCTCCCGGTTCATTTCTTTGCTCTGGGCGGCGTCGGCGCGTTCTGGCTCTTCATCGTCACCCTGTTCGAGGACCGGCCGATTTCGCGGCTGACGCTCGCGCCATTCGCGCTACTGACCGCGCTCGGCCTAGTCGGCTGGCTTGGCCGCCAGGAGATGAGCAGCCCGGTCTGGATCATCCACAACCTGATCGAAGCCTGCTTTTCCATCCACGCCCTCTTCGTCATCGCGCACTCCTGGCGCGGCGACCTCGTCGAACCGCGCCGGCGCCTGCGCGGCCCCGTGCTCGGCATCGTGACAACTTATGTGCTGGCGCTCTCGGGGTTCGAGATCGCCGAAGGCATGGGGCTCGGCCAGCCCTGGTTTCCGATCGCCGGATCGATCGCGCTCGCCTTCATCTGCACCTTGAGCGCGGTGGCGTTCGTTCAGGCCAAACCGGATCTGTTTGGCGCCGCGCAACCGGTCACCGCGCCCGAGAGTGAGGGGCTCGACGCTGGCGACCGCCTACTGCTCTCCAAGCTCGAGGCGCTCATGGCCGAGGGCGAGGCGTGGCGACGCGAAGGTCTCACCATTGGCGCGCTCGCCACCGAGATCGGCGCGCCCGAGCACAAACTCCGGCGCCTCATCAACGACCACCTTGGCTTTCGCAACTTCGCCGCCTTCGTGAACGCGCGCCGCGTCGACGCGGCCAAGGCTCGCCTCGCGGATCCGGAAAAGGCGCGCGAGTCGGTCTCGACCATTGCTTTCGATTTAGGCTTCGGCTCGCTCGGGCCGTTCAACCGCGCCTTCAAGGAAGTCACCGGCCAAACGCCGACCGAGTGGCGGCGCGAACGGCTCGCCGAAACTGGAAATCCCTAGCCGATTTCGAAAACGAACGGCCTTTTCCGCCCGCGGCGAGAGTTTCGCGGCCGTTTCCGCGATCACGCCTCCAGCCAAGGAGGCCACCATGAACGCCGCCGCATTCGCCGAACAATGGCTCATGAATTTGAGCACCGACCTGACCCGTTACGTTATCTTCGCCGTCGGGGTCTGGTTCGTGCTTTGGATCGCGCTCGCCAAGCCGCTCGCCGGCCGCAAGATTCGACCCGACAGCCCTAAGGCGAAACAAATGCTGATCGAGTTTGGCGCCTCGCTCCGCTCGATCGCAATCTTTTCCACAATCGCCCTCATCACTTTCGCGCTCGAAGGCTTAGGTCTGCTCCCCGGGCCGCGCATTGCCGCTGAGTGGGGCGCAACCTGGGCCTGGATCTCGCTCGTTCTGATGATCGTCGGGCACGACGCATGGTTCTATTGGACCCACCGCGCCATCCACGACCCGCGCCTCTTCCGCACGTTCCACCGCCGCCATCACAAGTCCAACAACCCCTCGCCCTTCACCGCCTACAGCTTCGACATCGGCGAAGCCGCCATCAACGGCTCGTTCGTCCCGCTGTGGATGATGATCGTTCCGACGCAATGGTGGGTCGTTGGCCTCTTCATGCTGCACCAGATCGTGCGCAACACGCTGGGCCACTCCGGCTACGAACTCTTTCCCGCGCGCCGCGACGGCCGCCCCGCGCTCGATTTCCTCACCACCACCACGCACCACGACATCCACCACGCGCAGGCCGGCTACAATTATGGCCTCTACTTCACATGGTGGGATCGTCTGATGGGCACCGAGCACCCGGACTATTACGCCCGCTTTGCCGCCGCGACCCGCCGTGAGCTCACGCAAACAAAACAAACCGCGGAGAGCGTCGCATGAGCGAGCTCGCAACCGCCGCCGTCCTCTTGCGCAAGGATCCCGCAGAGTTCGTCATGCTCAAGTTCCTCTCTTATGTGATCTCGATCGCGACGCTTACGCCTATCGTGCTCGCCTTCGCGCTCGCGTTCGCGCAACCGGCGCGCGCCGCAACCCCTGCCGACATCGCCGGCGATTGGGCGACGCCTGGTCTCGGCGCCGTCGTTCGCCTTGCGCCGTGCCGCGAGGATCAGCAGCGCCTCTGCGGGCGTCTCATGTGGGCGTGGGACCCCGCGCGCCTGCAACGCGGCGCCGTCGGCACAGAGATGATCCGCGACTTCCGCTGGGATGGAGAAGCGTGGACCGGCGGCGCACTCACCAACCCGGAAGACGGACGCACCTATAGCGGCGCGATCCGTCCCGATGGTGAAGTGCTCCGCCTCCGCGGTTGCGCCGGGCCGTTTTGTCAGACGCAGGTCTGGCGCCGCCTAAGCTCAATCCCACGGCCCTAGAAGCTCCGCGACACGCCTGCGGTTAGACGAAGGTCCGGCTCCGCCTGCACGCCATTCATCTCGTTGATCACCGGCACGCCGGCGGTGAAATAACCCGCCCAGTTGTCGTGCACCACACGAACGCCCGGTGAGAGAAACACGACGTTGCCGCCTGAATTCGGATCGGTCTCGCCGCCTTCAGCGGCCTCGTCGTGCCACTCGCCATTCAGCTCAAGCACGAGATCAACACCCCAATGCGAGTGCTCTCCAATCCCCAGGTGCTGGTGCGCCGGCGGGTGTCCGATCACGCGATACGAAATCGCTGCGCCGTAGGCGAGCCGGTCACCGAGATCGGCGTCCTCGTCATTCTCACCGGCGAACGTGTAGAGCGCGCTGGCGTCGAATGACCAATGCGCCGCGCGCCGCGTTACCGCCGCGCCCAACGTGAAATCCCACGAGCCCGAGCCAGGCTGAAATTCCGTCGAGAACACATCGCCGAAATCATTGCGGACATCATCTTCGCCCGTCGGCGCCTTCACGCCACCGAACAGCGAAACGTCGGTGCTCTCGCCAACCATCACGCGCCACTGCAGCAGCGTCGCGATATCGCCGATGTCGGACGATCCGCCCTCGGCTTCTACTTCCGGCACACCGCCATGAAAGTGACCGGTCCGTACGCCGTCCCGCATCAGGTACGGTAAGCGCACTGAAAGCGTGACGTTGTCGGTGAGCCCATAGCTGAAGCCCAGCGCCGCGCTGCGCAGTTCATCCAGCGAGTGCACGTGCGCGTGGCCCGCCAAAGCGGCCTCAGCGGCTGCCGCTTCCAGCATCTCGTCGCTCAGCGCGTCGAACGTGGTCGACTCGTAGACGAAGCCCACACTGAAGCCGCCCTTCTCGGCAGGCGTAGCCGACAGCGTGTTGATGGCGCCGGTAGTGTTGGCGTTGCCTGGCGCGCCCGGATGGTGTGCGAAGGCAGGCGTGGCGAAGAGCAGCGACGCAGTGGTCGCGAACAGAATTCTGACAGTCATTAGTGCTTCCCAAATCCGAACGTGTGCAGGCGCGCGCATGCTGCGCGCGCGGTGAATGCGTGGGTTCAGATCGAGAGCGGCGGCCCTGTGGGCCAAGGCGGCGGCGCTGCGAGTTGGTACGCAGCGCTTTCGAACAGCGGCCAATCGAACGCCGCCGTAACAACGACTGCTACGCGCGGCGCAGGCGCGGGCGAAGGCGCATCAAATACCCCGATGGCAGCGAACACACACGGCGCGCCGCCGTTCTGCTTCCTATGTTCGTCTTGGTGCTGATCGGGAGCGCCGCCCGGCAGCGGGATCACCATGGCGCCATCGATGCTGCAGAGCGCAACAACGACGCGGTCTTGCACGGGCGCGAGCATATAGCCCGGCGCCAGCAGGGCTTTGAACGTCAGCGCAAACAGCGCGAGTAGCAGCCCGGCCGTCTTCAGACGTTCAGAGAAAAGTCCCCGCCCCATAGCGCGCCTTGCCTAACCCGCTCCGGCGCACCCGGCGCGGCGGCACGCCGCCGCAGTCAGCGCGGCCCGTTCGTCAACACCGCGACTTCCGCCAACACGATCGGCAGCGTCCATGACCCCGGCGCCGCGATGTAACGCGGCTCCCAGCGCGGCCCGAACTTGTCCTTGAACGCACGCAACCCCTGGAAGCCGTAGAATTGCTCCCCGCGTTCATGCACCAGCCGGCCAATGCGCGCGAACAGCGAGGCGTACTTCTTCTCCTCCGCCAGTCCCGCCAACGGCGCCATGCCGAGATCGAACGTGCGCAAGCCTTGCGCCTGCGCCCAGAGCAGGATTTCCGTGAACAGGAAATCCATCAGCCCGTTCGGCGCCGCATCCGGATCGAACCGCATCAAATCGAGCGCACCACGTTTGCCGTCGGCCGTGAGCCAGATGTTCACGAACGCTGCGACGCACCCGCCAATGCGCACCGTCGCGATGCCGCAGCGCGCGAGATACGCCGGATCGAACGCACCCAGCGAGAACGCCTTCTCGCTGCCGCCATGCGCCGCGAGCCACTTGTCCGACACGACGCGCAGTTCATCGAATACATGCGCCTCATGCGGCGGTCGCTCCAGTTCGAACACCGCGCCTTCGCGCTCAACAAAACGCCGCCGCGACGAGCGCAACTTGGAACGCGCCGAACCCGTCAGAGTGAAATCAGCCAACTCCACCACTGCGTTCTCGCCGATCTTCTCAACGCGAAAGCCAAGCTCGATCAGATCTGGCAACAAATCCGGCGGCGCCGAATAGACCACTGGCCGCAGCGACATATCCTCTGCCTTGCCGCGCAACGCCACCAGCGCGTCGCGCCACGCTTCGCGCTTGCCGACCGGCGGCCCCATCGCGATCAGGCTCGACCCACCGCGCGCCGTCATGACGAACGCGCGCTCAGCGAACACAAATGTCTTGTCGCCGGTGAACGCGAGTTGCGCATCGGGCAGCGCATCCTCCGCCGACGCAATCATCGCTTCCGCGCGCGCCACGTCCTCGCTCGCCGCCGGCGCCAGTTTTCCGTGGGCGCGACTGAGCAAATACCATTGCACCGCTATCATTAGCACCGCCGCCAAGCCTGCGGCCAGCGCACGGCCCGGACGCCCAAGCCGCGCGTCCGTCAGCAGCGACCACCACGGCGCGCTCGCAAACTCCGGCCGGTCGCCCGCCCACAGCAGCGCGCCCATCAGCGCCAGCGAGAACATCACCGCAATGCCCAACGCGACGCGCGGATCGGGCAGCAGATCCATCAGCCGCGAGTGCCGATAAAACGCGCGCCGCGACAGCAGCAGCAACACTGTCGCCACACCCGCGGACGACGACGCCAGCACATGCCCATGCCGCAGCGCCGCGTAGATGCACACCGCCGCCATCAGCGCCGTCGTCGCCGCCCACGCCGCATCGACGCGCCGGCGCAAGCCCGTCGCCAACCCCATCAGCACAACGCCGGCAACACTTGCGCTGAGTTCCGGCAACTCTTCCACCAGCCGCTCAAGTACATCGAGCCCGCGCACGTGCTGCAGGGCGGGCGTCGCCACCGAGATCAAAGTGAATGCGCCCGCACCGAATGCGAGTGCGGCGAACAAGACCGGCGCGAACTCGAACAGGCGCGCGCGCCATTCCGGTTCGCTGCGCGCTTCATCCGCCGCGACGCGAGTGGTCTCCGTCATGACAGCAAGTCTAGGCCTCGCCGGAGCGGCGCTCTACCCGCCGAACAGGCCCCCGAGGAGGCCGAACACCGCACCCATGGTCGAAACCCACAAGCCGCCCAGCAAATTACCCGCCGCCGCCGCCACGCCGGGCACGAGCAGCAGCGCGAGCGCCAGCACGATGGCCAGCGCCAGCACGCCAAACGCGCGTCTCGGTTTGGAAGCTTGAGCCATGGCGCAAGCCTCGCACGCGCTGGCCATGGTCACAAAAAGAAAAAGGCCGCGGGGCGAAGCCCGCGGCCGAAAAGTGTTCTGGGAGGGATTCCCTGGCTTAGTTGTGCAGGCGGAGCGCCGCCCCAATCACCATGCCCTCGTTAAGCGGCGAGAAGGTCGGGTTTGCTGGCCCGCCCGTGCCGTATCCTCCCGTGCCGTCGCCGCCGAATGGCGCGGCGTCAGGCAGATTCGTGTCGCCGCCCCACGTCGCTTCGTCGGTAAGGTTCTCGCCGTAGACGGAAAGCGACCAATTGCCGTTATCTGGGGTGAACGTAAGATTGGCGTCAAAGATATCCGCTTCGGCGAGGGTGCCGCGGTTGCTGTCGTTGTAGAACGCTTCGTCGCGGTGGTTGTAGCCAACGCGGCTCGACAACATGCCGCCCAAGATCGCCAGATCGTAGACCACGTTGGCGCCGTAGGTCCAAGGCGCGAGACGCGGGATTTCCTGATCGAGATCGCATGCGCCGACCGTCTGTGCAGGCGTGTCCGTCAGCTGTGAAGGCGTCACGCAATCAATGCGAAGAGCATCGAGGTCCGCGGTGACTGTGTCATACTCGCCGTCCGTATAACCCGCCTGGACGTTGACGAGGAAGTTCGGCGTGAAGGCCCAACGCGCCTCGAGTTCGGCGCCTTGGATGATCGCCGTACCCGCATTGACGATGACTTGTTGCACACCCGAGCCCGTTGCATCCGGGACGTTGGTTTCGCGCTGCATGTTGTCGATCGTGTTGTGGAACAGCGCGATGTTGAAGCGACCGCGCCGATCGGAAAAGTCCTGCTTCCAACCCACTTCGAACGAGCTTTGTTCTTCAGCGTCGAACGGCGTGGGTGCGCCAGTTATGGCCGTGGTGCCGAGCGTGGTGACACGGAAGTTCACGCCGCCGGAGCGGAAGCCCTGGGCCCAGAATGCGTAGATGTTCGTGTCCTCATTCGGCTCCCACTGAATGCCGACGCGAGGCGAGGTGTCGTTCCACGAGAGGTCAAAAGGCGTATCCGAGAAGGTCAACGACTCGTCGTCAATGCTGCCTCCGACGACGCCCTCACCGGGCACGACGTTCGCGCCGTCCAGGTTGTCGGCCGGAAGGATGAACAGTCCGACGAGAGCAGGATTTGGCGCGACTGTGATCGGCTGGGTTACCGGCGTGACACCGCGGCGGATCCGCGAAATCTGCCCGCTCTTTTCTTCGTGGCTGTAACGGACGCCGAGGTTGACGGTCAGTTCGTCGCTGAGATGCCAATCGGCGTTTGCGAATGTGGCCCAGGTCGAGAACTCACCCTCGCCGCCGCCCACGCGCGTGATCCAGAACGGATCGGCGGCAGCGTACTGCAATGGTCCAGCAACCGGCAGCAGTCCGGCAAACAAGAAGCGCTCTTCGATGTAGAGCAGATTTTGCTCGAAATTATAGACGCCCGCAGTGAGCTCGACGTTGCCAAATGTGCCGGCGTAGCGGAGCTCGTTGCTCCATTGATCTTGCTGGTTCACGGCGCGCGCGTGGAAGCCGGTGAACGTCGTCGCATCGATGTCGCTGCTTGAGCGGCCGTCGTAATCGCGCCATCCCGCGATGTTGGTGATTGTACCGTCGCCCAGCGGAATGTCCCAGTTCACCTCGAACGTGGCTTGATTCCAATCACCGGAAGCGTAGCCGCGATTGTTGATGGCGAAATCGAAAGTGCCGCGTTCAAAGAGCCCGTGGTTCTGCGCAGCAGGACCGTCGCTGTCGCCAAAGCCCTGCTCAAGACGCAGGATCATGTCGAGGTTGTTGGTTGGTGTCGCGCGCACCGCAAAGCGGTAGATGTCCATCTCCGACGCGCCGAATTGCGAGCCGTCGGCGAGATTCTCAAACCAGCCTTCGTCTTCGTTGTGATAGACTGCCAGTTTCGCGGCCAGCAGGCCTTCCGCCAGCGGGCCGGAGATCGAAAAGTCAGCCGTATATTCCGGACCAGTCTCGACCCCAGCGCGAGCATTGATTTCCAGATCATCGCCCGGCGCCGTCGTGCGGATCAGCACTGCGCCGCCTGTCACGTTGCGCCCGTAGAGCGTGCCTTGCGGGCCGCGCAGAACTTCCACGCCTTCAAGGTCGAAATTGTCGACGACGATGCCGGCGTTGATGCCTTGATAGACACCGTCAACGAACACGCCGACCGTCGGATCGACCGACGGGATCGAGCTGTTGATGGCCAAACCGCGGATGCCGAAGTTGGCGACGCCCGGCGCCGTGCCGACGTCTTCCAACTGCACGTTCGGCATCGTGTAGGTCAGGCTTTGCAGCGTTTGGAAGTTCAGCGCTTCTAGCTGCTCGGCGCCAAACGCCGTGAGCGCGCCCGGCACATCTTGCGCCAGCACGTCGCCGCGCTTCGTCGCCGTGACCACGATTTCGTCTGTTGCAACAGAGGCCGCGCCACGTGCGCCCTCTTGCGGCGCATCTTGCGCCATCGCCGCCGGCGTAATCGCCAGCGCTCCGCCCACCAGGCCAAGGGCGAACGACATGGCCGCGCCTGAGCGCAGCTTGCTCTTATCCGTCATTTTCCATCCTCCCGCGTCGCCCGGAGTCTTCCGCCCCGCCGTACACAAGTGTATGGAAACCATGTCCAGCGATGGCTTGAAAGCGAAACTGAACATCCTGTAAGTGTAACTCTGGCTACGTGTTTTGAGCGTCACACAAATCTCCGGTCGGGCGGCAAGAGTCTCAGCGAAATCCCGCGCTTTGCAGGGATCGGAGTCGCTTGACGCGCGAGCGTGGGTGGACGCCGCATTCGACGCGCTGGCCGACGGCGGCATCGACGCTGTGCGGGTTGATCCACTCGCCAAGAAGCTCGGCGTCACACGCGGCAGCTTCTACTGGCACTTCAAAGATCGCGCGGCGCTGCACACGGCGATGCTCAAGGATTGGCGCAAGCGCGCGACCTACCAGCTCGGCACACGCATCGAGAGCCGCACGTCGTCGCCCGATGAAACGCTGAAGCAAACGCTTGCGCTGCCGCGATCCGGCCCGCGCGCGAAAACGGCCGCTGCGATCGAATTCGCGATCCGGCTTTGGTCACTGCGCGACAAGGAAGCAGCGCAAGCGGTGAAGCACATCGATCACGTGCGCTTGCAATACTACGCTAAGCTTTACGGCGAGATGGGGTTCACGCCGGAGGATGCGCGCCGGCGCGCATTCCTCTTTTACGCAGCGCTCATGGGCCGCGCGATCATCGTCACCGATGACCAAACCGACGTGCGCAAAGAACTGGCGGACGCGCTGATCAGCGACAAATTCTAGCGCAGCTTTTCGACCTGACCGTATTCGAGGTCGACCGGCGTCTCGCGGCCGAAGATCATGACCGCCACCTTCAGGCGCCCACCTTCTTCGTCCACTTCCGAGACGGTGCCTTCGAAACTCTGGAACGGGCCGTCCGAAACCTTCACGCGCTCGCCCACTTCGTAGTGGATCAGCTGGCGCGGCTTGGCGGCGCCCACTTCAGCGACGCGGCCGAGGATGCGCTCGACTTCGCGATCGCTCACCGCCTGCGGCTTGTTCTGCGTGCCGAGGAAACCCGTAACCTTCGGCGTGTTTTTCACGAGGTGATAGGCCTCGTCGGTCATGTCCATCTTCACCAGGACGTAGCCGGGGAAGTGGCGATGCTGGCGGACCTTCTTCGAGCCACGCACGACTTCGGTGACTTCCTCGGTCGGCACTTGGATGTCTTCGAACTGATCTTCGAGGCCCTGCCGGCTCGCCTGGTCGCGGATCGCTTCGGCGACCTTCTGCTCGAAGTTCGAATAAGCGTGGACGATGTACCAGCGCGCCTTGCCTGAGTAGCGCGGCTGCTTCGCCTCGGTTTGCGTTTCTTGCGCTTCGGCCATTGCCTTAACCACCAATGCCCAGGATCCAGGTGATCAGAAGCCTGAGGACGTTGTCGACGAGGAAGAAAAAGATCGCGGCGACGATCCCAAAGATCACCACCATGATGGTCGACACGGTCACTTCCTGCCGCGTCGCCCACGTCACCTTGCGCGCTTCGGAACGCACTTCACCGAAAAAGCGGAACGGTCCGCCACGGCGCCGCGGTTCGACTTCTTGTTCAGTCTGGTCCATCGACATTCAGTTCTATCTTTCCGTCGCACGCTTCACTTGGGCTTGCACACGCCCGCTTCCAACAGCGGACTGGCAGGAGTTGAGGGACTCGAACCCACGACCCTCGGTTTTGGAGACCGATGCTCTACCAGCTGAGCTAAACTCCTAAGCCCTGTTTCCCAGGTACCGGCCCTCGTTGCGGAAAGTCCCGCGCGACGGCCTGAATTTAGGGAAGGCGGTCTTCTAGGCCCAGCATTGCCCCAGCGCAATGGGTTATTCACGAGGTCAGAGGAACCGCGAACGCAAAAGCGCCCGGCATCCCCGCCGGGCCCTTTCTCGTGTTCGTCCCCTGCTTACTCGGCGTCGAACAGAACTTCCCAGGTGTGGCCGTCCGGATCGGTGAAATAGCCGGAATAGACGCCGTCCTCATCCGACGCCGCTGACACGCTCGCTCCCGCACCCTTCGCCTTCGCCATCAGCGCATCAACATCGCCACGGCTTTCCGCGAAATAGCTGATGATGGTTTCCGAGGAGCCCTTGCCGGCCGGGCGAAAGCCAACCTTTTCGACGTACGTGCCGAACTCGCTGCGATCCAGCAGCACGAGATAGACGCCATCGACGTCGAACGCCGCGTGATCTTCATCCTGCTCATCGACCGTGAGGCCCAAGCCGTCGCGGTAAAACGCAATCGACTTCTGCAGGTCATCCACCGGGAACGTCACGCACGAAATCGCTGCGGGCATAGCCACCTCCACTGACGCCTTATGCGTCCCACTGAAGCGGGATGGAGTGCAGGGATTCTCTGGGCCGGAAAAGCGCCCCTCAGCGGCCGATCGTTACTTCTCCGCCACCAATAACACGGCGGTTTATTTCGCCGTCGACGCGCCGCACCCGAACGTCGCCGCTGCCGAGAATGGCCACGTCCAGACGTTGCGCCGAGCCGTTGTGAATAACGTCGCCCGAACCGGCGATGGCGATCGAGAGCGTCGTCGCGCGGCCGTCGCGAATGGTGACGTCGCCCGAGCCTTGCAGCGCAACGTTGGTCGGTCCGTCGGCGCGCGCCGCGACGAAATCACCGCTACCGGCCACCGAGACCGTCAATCCATTGCGCACCAGGCCGGCGGTCACATTGCCGGAGCCCGCAACCGCCGCTTCCAGATCGCCGACGTCCGCGATGCGCACGTCCGAAGAGCCGGAGATGGCGACTTCGCCAGAGTCGGCGATGCGGTCGATATCGGCGTCGCCGCAGCCGGACAGCGCGATGGTCGCGCTTTGCGCCGCGCCGACGCGCATCCGCACTGCGCCGTTGGCGGAGATCACCGCATTTTGCGGCACGCGAAGTTCGATCGTCGGAAGCTCCGGCGTGCGCAGCACGCCATTGCGCGCCGTCTGAACCGAGAAGATGCCGTTATGAGCGTTGCAGGAGCGAATCTGGCGGCGCAGCCCGCCGTCCACGACCAGCTTACGCCCGGACATCCGCATGCGCGGCGCAGCCAGCGGGCCTGGATTGATCACCGCCACCGCGACATCCGTCCGGTTCTCAGGCCGCACCCGCACGATGGCTGCGACGTCCCGGAGCTGCACCTCGGAGGCCCGCTCGTAGCGAGCGAAATTCTGCGCGGTCAGCGCCATCACGGGACTAGCTGGAACAACCGGCGCGGCCGGGGTCTGTGCGGATGCAGAGACAGCCAGAGCCGACACGGCGAAACACAAGGTAGGTACTAGGCGCATGTCGTCGGGCCCTCCTTCCGGGCCTTGTCCCACACCTTCAAAGATGCGCCATCACTGGCCCTTGGATGCGGCCTCACGCGATTCTCCTGTGAGGCGAAAAACCCTAGAGAAATTAACCGGATAGCGCTGTGGCTTCGCTGCATCGCGGCTTGTTAATCATGAGCCTGCGACGGGTGTTGAATTGCCCGCTACGCGCCGCAGGCCCATGTGGGGGTTCCCCAGAACGGGTGATCACTAAGGGGTACTTTCTAATGCGTAATTGGATCATCGGCGCGGCCGCCATTCTGGCGGTTGCCGTGCCGGGCGTCGCCTCAGCTCAAACGGGCTACGTGGGCGGCGTGTACAGCAACGTCGAAGTCGACGGTGCGGACGATTCGGATGCTTGGGGCGTTGAAGGCGCTGTCGCTTTCGCCGGCTCGAGCTCGATTGTGTTCGAAGTCGACGCTTCGGTTATCGATCCGGAAGAAGGCGACACCGGCTACGGCGTCGTTGGCCACGTCTATAGCCGTAACGACAGCCACCTCTTCGGCGGCTTCGTCGGCATCGCCGGCTCGGACGATTCCGAAACCTGGACCGCGGGTCTCGAAGGCGCGAAGTATTTCGCGAACTGGACCCTCGCGGGCGCGGTCGCCTACGGCAACAACGACGACTTCGACTCTGACGGCTACGGCGTCAACGCCGAAGGCCGCTTCTTCGTCAACGACAACCTCCGTCTGAACGCGAACCTCGGCTGGGCCAACATCGACTTTGGCGGCTTCGGCGATGACGACGCCTTCACGTACGGCGTTGGTGGCGAATACCAATTCGCCTCGCTCCCGATCAGCGTCGCCGCTGGTTGGAGCCACGTTGAGTTCGACGAAGTCGACACCGAAGCGGACGCCCTCTCGGTTGGCGTGCGCTGGAACTTCGGCGGCCAAACGCTGCGTGACCGCGATCGCAATGGCGCGAGCCAAGCGACCGTGATCGGCGGCCTCGGTTCGGCGTTCTCGCTCTAAGCCGAATCGACTGTTCTATTTTCAGTATCAACTTCCACGCCCCGGCTTAGGCCGGGGCGTTTTTCTTTACGCG
>Ga0068862_100002832_pt1 | contig 15215 bp, 10 predicted proteins | sample KBSSwiS52_FD_66598 | JGI IMG/M metagenome (GOLD analysis project Ga0068862, IMG submission 66598) | Switchgrass rhizosphere microbial communities from Kellogg Biological Station, Michigan, USA - KBS Switchgrass S5-2 | ecosystem: Host-associated > Plants > Roots > Rhizosphere > Soil ... | reverse complement strand
AAGCGTTCCGTAGTTTTCAGCGCCGACCGCTTCGTTTGTGTATGGACCGCCGCCCTTTCCTTGCTTCTCTTTTTCGTTGCGAGTGAGATCGGGTGAAATCTCTTTCCATGAGCGACCCATGTCGCTGGTCTTCAAAACGTATTGCGAGCCGTGATAGTAGGTGTTCGGTTCAAACTTGCTCCAAATGATCGGCGCGTTCCAGTTGAAACGATACTTGATGTCCTTCGCGTCCATTCCGAGATATTGGATCGGAGCAGCCATCACTCCCGTTGAGCCCTTGGCATTCACATCCAACACCTCGATCGTTCCCTGGTAACTTCCACCCATTACATATTTCGGGTTATCGGGATCAAAGGCGAGAAACGCACTTTCACCGCCTGCGGAATACGTCCAACTCGCGGTCGAAATACCGCCGCCGCCCAATTCACGACTGGCGATCGAAACAGACGTGTTGTCTTGTTGTCCACCGTAAATGCGATACGGAAACTGGTTGTCGACGTTGATGCGATAGAACTGCGCGGTTGGCATGTTGGCCTGCGTGCTCCAGCTTCTGCCGCCGTTAAAAGTGACTGCGGAACCGCCGTCGTTGGAGATAATGAAGTTGCTCGGATTATCAGGATTAATCCAAAGATCGTGATAATCGCCGTGCGTCCCCGACAACGTGTCCCACGTCTTGCCGCCATCTGTCGAGCGCAGCGCAGACGCACTCAGCACATAGATTGTGTTTTCGTTTTTCGGATCGATAAAGAGTTCGATGTAGTACCACGCGCGTTGGACCAAGCGGTGATCATTCGTAATGCGGCTCCATCTTTTGCCGGCATTAGTCGACACAAACAACCCGCCCGCTTCTTTATCGGAATCACTCTCAATCAAAGCATAAACTTTTTCCGGATTCGATCGACTGACAGCGATCGACATCTTGCCCATCTCTTCAGGCAAACCGTCTTTGAGTCGTTCCCACGTCTCACCGCTGTCTGTTGATTTGTAAAGACCACTTCCCGGCCCGCCGCTAATGACTTTCCATGGCAGGCGGCCATGCTCCCACATCGCGGCGTAAAGAATCCGCGTGTTGTTCATGTCCATCGAGAGTTCGGCCGCACCAGTCTTATCGTCAACGTACAAAACTCTCTTCCAGGTCGCGCCACCGTCGACAGACTTATAGAGCCCGCGCTCCTGTGACTTGCTGTAGAGCGCACCCTGCGCTGCGACAAAGACGACGTTCGGGTTCTTAGGATCGACGACGATTCGCGAAATGTGTTGAGTTGCGTCCAGGCCGATCTTCTTCCATGTCTTGCCGGCGTCGGTCGACTTGTAGACTCCATCGCCGTGATGCGTCATGACTCCGCGAACTGCGTGTTCACCCATACCCACGTAGACCACATTCGGATCACTTTCGGCGACAGCAATTGCACCGACTGAGCCAGTCTTGAAATATCCATCGGAGATATTTCGCCAACTGATTCCCATGTCGTCCGTCTTCCACAGACCGCCGCCGGTGGTGCCCATGTAATAGGTTTTTGGATCACCGACCACGCCAGTGCCGCAAACCGAACGTCCACCGCGGAATGGACCAATGGACCTCCATTTAAGCGGCTTGAAGATGGTGTTGTAATCCTCGGTGCCGCCGTTCTGCGCGAACTGTTCTGAGAGGTGACCGCAGAAAACAAAAAGCGCGAATAGAGCAAATGAAGCTGCTAGACGTTTTGACATTCAATCCTCACAACGTGGGTGAAATTAAGAAGATCGAGTTGAACCGTAGATTCGAAATCAGCCGCAGATTCACGCGGATCAACGCAGATAAGAACTGTGCATAGTCTTCCGCCTTTTTCTTCCCTCTGATCTGTGTTTATCTGTGTAAATCTGCGGCTAGCTATCTTCCTTTGAACGCTGGCTTGCGTTTCTCAAGGAATGCACTGACACCTTCGTTCTTGTCTTCAGTCGAGAAGCACAACGCAAACAGATCCACTTCGCGACGCAGGCCTTCATCAAGATTCGACTTCGACGCAAGCTTCACTGCTTCCTTCGCCAACTGCAAAGCGATGGGACTCTTCTCGGCGATGCGATTAGCCATCTCCAGAGTCTTCGCCTGTAGTTGGTCAGCGGGTACGACATGATTGACTAGTCCGATCGTGAACGCTGTACGCGCGTCGATAATCTCACCAGTCAAAATCATCTCCATCGCTTTGCCTTCACCGACGAGACGGGGCAGGCGTTGAGTTCCACCGCCGCCTGGAATGATTCCGAGGTTTATCTCCGGCTGGCCGAACGATGCATTCTCGCTCGCAATCCGAATGTCGCACGCCAATGCGAGCTCGCATCCACCGCCGAGACAATATCCATTGATCATCGCGATTACGGGTTTCGGAAACGTATCGATCGCCGTGAACAGCGAACGACTCGTCATAACTTCACGCTGCGTTATTGCAGTGCGACCGGCAAACTCGCCAATGTCTGCACCGGCAACGAATGCTTTGTCACCGGCACCGGTGAAGACAACCACTCCGACCGAGTCGTCTTCGCGCAGTTGATCCAGAAGGGCCGCGCCTTCTTCTCTGGTCTTGATGTTTAGAGCGTTCCGCTTGTCAGGACGATTGATGGTGATGATAGCGACGCGACCTTGGCGGTCGAGCCGAAGGGTTTCGAAACTTTCCGGCATGTTTACTCCTGGCTTTTAAGAGACTGTTGGATTAGAACGCGGATCGTAAGGGGTTAATATTGAATCGTCAAACGAAAAGCAGATCCACTGATGAAGAAAGGGGAAGAGGGGAAAAGGGGAAAAGAGGAAAAGGCCAAGAACCCGATTCCCCTTTTTCCCTCTTTCCCTCTTCCCCTTTTCCCCTTTCTCAGTCTACGTAATCTGTGGATATGTCTTACTCTGACGGCGGCGTTTCGGGATCCACCTGGGATGGTTGTTCGTCAGCCACCCACGATACAAACAGGCGTAACCATGGTTCGGCGGGTTCGGCGATCTGCACTCCCACGCGCGCAGTTCCATAAATGGCCGGCGCAACTCTTACCACAAGCGCCGTACATTCAATCGGTGCGCCATCAGGTCGATGCGCGCGCAGATACAAACGCTCTCCACGGTTCACTTTCTGATTCAAATGAAATAGCGCGCCTGACGTGGAGATGTCGTCAGTTTCGGTAGGTTCGCTCCAGGCTGATCCATCTTCCGCGCGGCCCGAAACCACGATCGGTAAACGCAGCGCCATCCTCAGCGCGAACCGTCTTTCTTCGTTGTTGTAAGGCGTACTCATGGTTGGCAGCACAGTAGTTGGGTTTCCTCAGGAAGAGTGTGCACCCCGTGTGTCCCCTTTGTCATTCCAACTGTAAAAACCCTGGCCTGTTTTCTTTCCTAGTTTTCCTTCACTCACGAGCCGTCGCAAAACTTCCGGGGGCCGAAATGTTTCGGATCCAAGTTCGCGATGCAAGTACTCAGCAATGTTCAAGCGCACGTCCAAGCCAACCAGATCCGTCAGCTTCAACGGCCCCATCGGATGGTTGTAGCCGAGTTCCATCGCAGTGTCGATATCACTCGCACTAGCGACACCCTGCTCTAACATGCGCATCGCTTCAAGTCCAAGCGCGACTCCGAGACGGCTCGAAGCAAAACCTGGAACGTCTTTTACCACAATCGGCTCTTTGCGAAGACGCTTGCCGATTGCAACAGCCGTCTGCACCGTGTCGTCGCTCGTGTTCTCACCGACTACAACTTCAATCAGGCGCATGATATGCACTGGATTGAAAAAGTGCATACCTATAACGTTCTGGGGACGTTGTGAACTTCTGCCTATTTCGGTAATTGACAGCGACGAAGTGTTACTCGCAAAAACGAATGGCTGGTCAGACGCGCCTTCGAGCTGCCGCACTATGTCTTGTTTCAGGTCCAAACGCTCGGGAACGGCTTCAATGATCAAATCGGCGCGGGCGCATTCTGCAAGGTTTGTGGTGCCGCGAATCTGTTGCAGTATTCGATCGCTCTCGGCCTCAGTCAGTTTTCCGAGTTGAATACCCTTCGCCAGATTTTTCTCGATCGCACTGACTCCGCGTGAGAGAGCATCCCGACTGACATCGCTAAGAAGCACCTTGAATCCGGCGGCCGCTGCTACCTGGCCAATACCGTGACCCATTGTACCCGCGCCGATCACGGCAATGGTTTCAATCGATTGCACACCGGCGTTTTCTCTCAACGATCCCCTATGCTCCTGCTGAACCCGTTGCCTGTGCCTTAAAAAGGTGGAAGGCAAAGGGTTCGACTACCGTAGTAGCCGTAGTTATACTATACGCCCAACCGAAAAGGCTATACTGACGTGCTTTTAGCGGCAATATTTACCCACTACCACTTCACCCGGACAACACTAAACACCGTTGCGACCGGGCGTCAAATTGGTGAGGCGTGTTGAATCAGAACAGGAACGGACCGACACTAATGGCGAACCAGAACCTCAAGCGAGATGTTGTGATCATCGGCTCAGGACCGGCCGGCTTAACCGCTGCAATTTACACCGCCCGAGCTAACCTGAAGCCGCTATTGATTGACGCCCCGGCTGATGCCGAACGACAGACGGCGCCCGGCGGACAGTTGATGATTACAACTGACGTTGAAAACTATCCTGGCTTCGGACAAGGGATTCAGGGTCCGGAGCTGATGGAACAGTTTCGCAAACAGGCCGAACGTTTCGGTACGGAGTTTTTGGAAGCTTGGATCACCGAAGTTGATTTAAGAGAGCGACCGTTTCAGTTGTATTTGGATGACGATCGAACGATCACCACGGAGACTTTGATTATTGCTTCCGGCGCTTCGGCCAAGTGGCTCGGCATCCCGGGCGAAGCGAAAGTGCCTGACGGGTTTGGCGGGAATGGGGTGTCTGCTTGTGCTACTTGCGATGGTCCTTTGCCGGCATTCCGTAACAAGACTCTGGTCGTCGTCGGTGGCGGCGACACGGCGATGGAAGAAGCTACTTTTCTTACGCGATATGCGGCGAAAGTTTGTGTAGTACACCGTCGCGATAAGTTGCGTGCTTCAAAGAACATGCAAGACAAGGCGTTCGCCAACGAGAAGATCGAATTCATTTGGAATTCGGCAGTCGCTGAAATTCTCGGCACACCCGAACAAGGCGTGACCGGTGTTCGACTGCGTTCTACCGAAACGGGCGAAGAGCGTGTGTTTCCGTGCGAAGGCGTGTTCGTCGCAATTGGCCACAAACCGAATACGGAATTATTCAAAGGCCAACTTGACATGGATGAAGTTGGGTACCTAATGACGTCAGGCCACTCGACGGCGACAAATGTGCCTGGAGCTTTTGCGTGTGGCGATGTGCAGGACTCTGTTTACCGCCAGGCGGTAACCGCCGCGGGTACCGGATGCATGGCTGCTATCGACGCTGAGCGTTTTCTCGATCACTTGCCGGTGCAAATGCCCTCAGGCGAAGGAGTGACGATGGAGGGTGAACACATCACTGCGGATCACAAGGTGATCATTGAACCTGATGGTCATATGGTGCCGAATCAGCGGGGGGTTGTGGTTGGCGAAGAATAAGAGAAAGAAATAGGACCTATTCGCCCGATCAGGTCCGATAAGTCCTATAGCAAAACGATCGAATCATCCCGTCTCCGTCGCGGAGGCTCAACAGGTCTGACTTCAGGTGAAGGAACCGCAAACGGTTCGGCTTGAACGGGATTCTTAGGACAAGGCTCACAGTACGCGCCCAAGCGACGCTTGCGATCCTCACAGTGATTGCACTCCAGGGCCAGGCCCACCTCGCGCAAAGATTCAAGCAGCGGCAGCAGCAACATCCCACGCTCAGTGAGTGAGTATTCGACATGCCCAGGATTGCCGCCGAAGTCCCTGCGAACAACCATCCGATCGTTCTCCATGTCATGGAGTCGATCGACTAATGTGCGACTGCTAATCGGAAACAAACCATTGAGCAGTTCCATCGTCCTTTTCGGACCGCTCGCTAACTCGCGGACGATCAGCATCGACCATTTGTTGCCGAGCATCTGCAGCGCGCCAGTGATTGGACAGCCATCAAGATCGCGTCGCTTCATCGCGCGCCAGACTATCACAAAAGTGGCGATTTATGTCCGATACGCTTTTAGGAACCTCTGATCAAGTGGGTATTCAGTACCGTCCGCGGTAGCGGATGGCCACGAGTCAACGTGATGAGCATACAGGTGCTACTAATATCGTCGCTTGAGTGGTGGCCATCCGCTACCGCGGACGGTACTGAATAGTCGGTCGACTTGATCAGAGCTTCCTTTAGTTTGTCGTCGCCTCGAATGCGTTCAATTGAGTGGGTCGTAGCCGGTGAAGTTGATTTGGCGCAGTTAGGAAAGGGGCAAGCGGTAAACTCATTCAACTTGCGATTGGGACAAGCAGCGCGCCCCCGCTTCTTCTGCTTACTTACGATGTTGGCCAGCGCGTTAATTGAGCGGGGGCGCGCTCGTTGTCGCTTTTGCAACTTGAATCTAAAGCGCTTGCCCCCTCCCCAACTGCGCATGGGAAACTGGAGTTAGCCCATTGGTGGATTACTCAAGCGGCTTCAAGAAATGGCCGAATACCCATTGGGCTACATGCCTTCCCTGTTTGCGCGCGTCCTCATCGGCGAAACGAAAATGTATCCCCTCAAGAATGCGCGCCTCGACTACGTCCAACGAAGCGTCTGAGAATTTTGTGTAGGTCCTCGTCTGTGGAATCCCAGGCGTTGTATTTGTGGTCGTGACAACGAACGTCATGTCATCAGTACCAAAAAACAGCGACAGAGCACGAGTCGCGGCACCTGACACATTGTTCGCGCCTGAAGTGTGATCAGGATAGTTAGGTGTATTAATCGCCTCTCCTTCCATAGGACCACTCGTAAAACATCAACGGAGCGCCCGGTTGGGCATGAGAGGCAAGGCTTGTCTCCTAATTTTCGGCCCGCAATAATCAACTCTCTAGCGCTTCCTCTGCGGGCTCGGCGTCTCGGCGGCTCCCTCGACGGTCCAGGATTCTCAACAAGCCGGAACGTGACATACTTATTCACTGATTTGTTGGTCTGTTCGGGAAATCAATTTACACCGCTGAGACGCAGAGCACGCCGAGGACGCGCAGAGAGTTGAGTGGTTCTGAGTGATAGAAGCTTCAGATAAGGACAACTACTCGCTCACTTCACTCTTTAAACGCTTTCTGTAAATCCTGTCTAAACCCTTGAATGGCAAGCGCGAGGCATATATAAGGTGCCTGCTCTTCTTACATTGACTCCCCGCAAACCCGAATGACACTCAACCTCCTTGATTGGATCGTCATTGCCGCTTACTTCGCTTTCAATTTAGGAATTGGCATTTACTACATGCGCCGCGCGCGCGGTAGTACGTCAGAGTTCTTTCTTTCCGGCCGCGACGTTCCCTGGTGGCTCGCCGGAACTTCAATGGTCGCGACGACCTTCGCCGCTGACACACCGCTTGTTGTTACCGGTCTAGTTGCCGCGAATGGCATCGCCGGCAATTGGCTCTGGTGGAACTTCGTGATGAGCGGAATGCTCACGGTCTTCTTATACGCAAGGCTTTGGCGACGCGCCGGAGTGATGACTGATGTTGAGTTTGCGGAATTGCGGTACTCTGGCCGGCCCGCAGCATTTCTCCGCGGCTTTCGCGCGCTATATCTCGGCCTGCCAATTAACTGCATCATCATGGGCTGGGTAAATCTTGCGATGGTCAAGATTCTCGAGACGACCCTTGGCGTCGATAAGCGCGGCGCAATGCTCATCCTCATTGGCATGCTTCTCTTCACCGCGTTCTACACGACAATCTCCGGTCTCTGGGGTGTGCTCGTCACCGATCTCTTTCAATTTGTACTGAAGATGGCGATGGTCATCCTGCTGGCGATTCTTGCAGTAAACGCGGTCGGCGGCATCGATGCACTTAAGACAAAAATCGATGCGATGGATGCGGTCAGCGGAGAGGCTGGCTCACGACTGGCTTTCTTCCCCGATTCCGACTCTGCGTGGATGCCTCTGATTACGTTGTTTGTTTATCTCGCCGTTAACTGGTGGGCCACCTGGTATCCCGGAGCAGAACCAGGCGGTGGTGGTTACGTGGCCCAACGTATTTTCTCAGCGAAAGACGAACGACACGGATTACTCGCAACGCTTTGGTTCAATATCGCGCACTACGCGTTGAGACCCTGGCCGTGGATCCTTACGGCACTCGCCACACTCGTGCTGTATCCGAATCTGGTGGACAAAGAGTCGGGCTACATTCTCGCGTTGATGGATCCGAATGTGTTTCCGACTTACTTGCGCGGCTTCATGCTCGCAGCGTTTGCCGCGGCCTACATGTCGACAATCGGCACGCAACTGAACTGGGGGGCTTCATATGTGATCAATGATTTCTACCGGCGCTTCGTGGCGACTGATAAGCGGGAGCGTCACTACGTGGTCGCATCGCAAGTGGTAACAATGCTGATAATGGTCATCTCTCTTGTGATCACTTTCTACCTTGAATCGATTGGTAACGCATGGAAGCTCTTGCTCGTGACCGGCGCCGGTACTGGTACCGTGCTGCTGCTGCGTTGGTTCTGGTGGCGCATCAATGCGTGGTCTGAAATCTCCGCGATGGCGATTGCCGCGCTTGTGTCGCTCGTGCTTCAACTGGTTTTCAAATGGGACAGCAGCAGGCCAAGAGATTTCGCGCACCTTATGCTCGTTACTGTTGGAATCACGACAGTCGGCTGGTTGCTCATTACTTTTCTGACGCAACCGGAGCCGCGCGATAGGCTGGTGGCGTTCTATCGCAAGGTTCATCCGGAAGGACCAGGTTGGAAACGAATCGCGGCTGAGGCCGGTGTGAACCAGCCACACTCCGGTGGCATTTGGGTGCAACTGTCGAACTGGGTGCTCGGGTGTGTGCTTATCTACTCTTCGCTGTTTGGGATCGGCAAGCTCGTTATGAAGGAATGGCTAATGGCAATCGTGTTCATTGCAGCGGCTGCCGTTTGCGCGCTTTTGATCTCCCGTAATCTCGCACGCACCGATTGGCGCGAACCGACAACGGAATAAGACCTTCGACAGGATTTCAGGATTACAAGATTACAAGACCAGTAAAAGAGAAGCGATAACCGGGCTTTGTCACGTTCCTTCACTCGTCTTGACATCTTGTAATCCTGAAATCCTGTACGGGTTTTTAGTTACTTGCGGCCGGTGATGGTCGCGATCGACAGAGCTAGCTCGTCGAGTTGGACAGGTTTAGCAAGATGGTTTTGAAAGCCGGCGGCCAGGGCGCGTTCGCGGTCTTCTGCGAGTGCGTGTGCTGTAACGGCAATCGCCGGAATATCGCGATGAGTGTCGATCTTCCGGACTTGTCGCATGAATGCGTATCCGTCAACGTCAGGCATCGAGATATCTGAAACGATCACCTGCGGACGCCATTCGCCAATCGTTGCGATCGCCTCATTCGCAGATGCTGCGACTTTCACCTCGGCGTCGCACATCGAAAGCATTTCTGCGAGTATTTCACGTCCGTCCTCGTGATCGTCCACAACGAGGATCTTCAACCCGCTCAACACTGCCTTGGGATCGATCAGCTTCCCGGTCGGCCTTGCCAAAAGCGCTCCATCGCCCTTAACGATCGCCTGAAGTCGCACGATGAAAGTTGCCCCCTGCCCTACACCATCACTTTCAGCGGTAACGGTTCCCCCGTGCAGTTCTACAAGATGACGAACGATCGCCAAACCCAGACCCAGCCCACCGTGCTTTCTCGTAGTGCTGGAATCCTGCTGACGGAAGCGATCAAACACGTGCGGTAAGAACTCGGTCGGAATACCCTGACCACGATCCTGAACGGCAATCTCCACATGCGAATTCGATCCGCGCAACACTACCGTTACTTCTCCACCCGCTGGGCTGAACTTGACGGCGTTCGACAGAAGATTCCACACGACTTGCTGCAATCTATTGGCATCGGCAAGGACTAGCGGTTCGGGTTCGCCGCCGACTACACGCAAGGTCATATTCTTAGCATCAGCGGCTGGACGGATGGAATCCACCGCCGTGGCAATAACTGTGGAGAGCTGCGTTGGTCTAATGTCGAGCTGCAGCTTACCTGAGACAATGCGTGATACGTCGAGCACGCCTTCGATTAACTTGCTTTGCGCGGTGGCATTGCGTTCGACAATTTCCAGCGCCCGGGCGGCGTGCTGTTCATCCAGTTTTCCGCCGCGCAACAGGCTGGCCCAACCGAGAATCGCATTTAGTGGAGTTCGGAGTTCGTGTGATAACACGGCAAGAAACTCATCTTTTACGCGGTTCGCTTCCTCTGCTTGCGCGCGTGCTATGTGTTCGCTCTTCAGCAGCGCATCACGCTCAGCCTCCGCTTTTTTCTGATCGGTAATGTCGCGTGCGATCTTCGAAAAGCCGATAACCTCTCCGTTCGCATCCTTGATCGGCGAGGTTGTTAACGACACCTGGATCAGGCGTCCGTCTTTAGCACGCCGCACCGTTTCATAGTGCTCAAGGCGCTCGCCTTGTCTTAGTCGTGCGAGGATCTCCGGTTCTTCGCTGGCCCGATCTGTCGGAATCAGTATCGAGAGTGGGTTTCCGATCATTTCTTCCGCTGTATATCCAAAGAGCCTTTCAGCAGCAGCATTCCAACTCGTGACCAATCCATCCAGATCGCGACCGACAATTACGTCGTCAGTGTTTTCAACGATCGAGGCCAGATGTTGCAGATCTTTCTCGGTACGCCGCCGAACTTCGTGCAGCTCATCCTGAGTTCTGCGTTGAGCTTCCTCCGCGCGTCGATACTCCGTGAGATCGCTAATCGACGCAATCCAACCCACAATCGTGCCGGATCGGTCTTTGTGCGGACGATAGGCCCCGCGAAGCAAGCGCGCGCCGACGGTTTTGAACTGCACTTCCTGTTCATACTCAGTTGGCTCACCGGACAAAACACGATCTATGTGAGGCTGTATGGCTGCCAACCCGTCACTGCCGATTACGTCAACGATGTGCTTCCCGATTATTTCCTTCTGTTCTAAGCCAAGCATGTCTGCGTAAGCACGGTTCACAAAAACGTATCTCAGGTCTTTGCTGCAGCGCGTCAGCATTAGTGGAGTCGTTTCAGTGATCAACTTAAGTTCGGTCTCGCGGCCGCGCAACGACTCTTCAGCATGACGGCGCTCGATGAATTGGCCAATTTGACTTCCGACACTTTGAAACATCCGCAGTAACGATTCGTCAGGCTGGAGAATTTCAGCGCTGAAAAACTCGATCACGCCCAGCAACTTATCGCCAGCCAAAATCGGAAACGCGAAGGCGGAATGTAAGCCTTCCCGCGCGGCGAACGGTGCGCGAGGAAAGTTGTCGTCGGTGACGACGTCTTGTACCCAAACTGCTTTCTGTTGCTGCCAGACACGGCCCGGTATCCCAACGCCTGGAGAAAACACACGCTCGCACGATTCAATTTCAAATTGACTCGGCGTGTTTATATCTTTTCTCCAAACCGTGAGGCAGCGCAGAACATTGTTCTCACTGTCAGGCATCCACATTGCGCCAATCTGCCAGCCCAGGTAGTCGCCGATCGATTTGAGAATCCGATTAATCGCGACGTCGAGCGGAGGTGCCTCAGCGAGGATCCGGCTGATCTCGAGGTTCGCAGCCAACTGCCGCTGGTCGCGGCGTCTCGATGCTTCTGCCTGCCGACGTTCTTCAAGCACTGAAGCAAGGAACAGGAACGTTACTGCGTTTGACGAAATAAACAACTGGAGTACGACGAGTGATTCATTGGCCCAAACCGATACGAATGGTCCACCGCCACTGACTGTCCCCCAGGCAGCAAACATGGTCACCAGGAAGATCGCGAGCGTTAATCCCCGGTATCCCAACCGGAACGACGCCCAAAGAAGTACCGGAATGATTAATCGCGTGAGTGGATAGTAATGAAGTGCGGCTGGTGCGCGCTCGCTATAAGTAACGAAGGCAGCAATGGACACCACCAGCACGAGCAGAATCGTCTCAATCAGACGCCCGCCGACTAGAGGAACGCCGAGCCGCCTGGTCCAGGCGATTAACAGGGGCGCGACGGTGACCGCACCAGCAACATCGCCAAGCCACCATGTAACCCAAAGTGATCCAAACTGATTCCACGGTGCAGCCGTACTCACGCACAACGAGACGGTGCCGATTGTCGCGCTGATCGTCGTGCAGATGAGAGCGGCGATTACAAATTTCGAAACGTCACGTGCGCGACCGAAAGAAAGATGAAACTTAAGAGTCTTTAATAACCACCCTGCGACGATTGCTTCTAACGTGTTGCCGATTGCGATCGCGATTGCTGCAGGAACTGTAACGGCCGCATTCGCGTTAGAGAGAAACGCTCCGATGAGTATGGCAGGAGCGACGCGGTAGCCGAACAACAAAACCGCCGCGATTGCGATACCCGTCGGTGGCCAGATAGGTGAAACGTGTGTGTGTAGAAAAGCGAATGTAAATCCGACCTTTGCGGCAAGAACATAAAGCGCGGCAATGCCAACCAAAACTACCGCCTGGCGTAGCCACGAGCGTGGTTCTAGCGCGATATTCCGAGTCTCCTTATGGGCCGGGTGGATTGAATGCTGGGTCTGGGGTGTGGCGCTCATACACCTAGTCGCAACCAAGGTCGCGTAAATGCGAAGGCCCGGGGGTGTGCTAAAGCCTGGGGATGTTGATATCCGGGGGGATGGCGAATTCTAACATGCCGCCTTGGCCAACTGAGAATGCGTTCAGGCCTAGCGGGTTTTGTGCGCGGAGGGCTTACGGTCGGAGATTGATGTTGTAGGTCTTGATCTTGGAGTTGAGCGTGGTGGCGTTCATGCCGAGGAGTCGGGCAGCTCGGGATTGATGACCACCCGTTTGCTCGAGCGCGCGGCGAATGAGGTCGACTTCAAATCGTCGAACTTCTTCGTAGAAGTTTACGCCGCGGGCGATGTCATGTACTGCTGCATTGCTGGCGCCGTCATGAGATGTCGTAACAATTGATTGCGGATCGCTAATTTCCGGTCGAAGGCACTCTTTGGTGATTTCGTCGCCCGGCGCAATCACAACCGCTCGTTCAATCGCATTCTCAAGTTCACGAACGTTGCCGGGCCATGAATATGATTCCAACAGAGCCAAAACGTCGGGCGCGACCTGTTCCGCTACTATCCGTCCATTCTCTTCGTTGTACTTGCGAATGAAGTGTTGGGCCAGAGGCAAGATATCTTCCCGTCGATCGCGGAGTGGTGGCAATTCAATTGGTACGACTGACAGTCGATAGTAAAGATCTTCCCGAAACGTTCCCTGGCGCACGGCATCTTTTAGATCGATGTTTGTCGCGGCGATTATTCGCACATCCACGCGACGTGGAGTGGTGTCGCCAAGGGGCGTGAACTCGCGTTCCTGAATAACGCGCAACAAGCGCACCTGCGTTTCAGGTGGGATGTCGCCAATCTCGTCTAAAAAGATCGAACCGCCGTCAGCTACTTCGAACAATCCTTTTTTCGCAGCGACGGCACCGGTAAAAGCGCCCCGAGTGTGACCAAACAATTCCGACTCGAGCAACTCCGAGGGAATGTTCGAACTGTTCACAGTAACGAATGGTCGCGTCGCGCGCGGACTCGATTCGTGAATCGCCTTCGCAATCAACTCTTTTCCAGTGCCGCTTTCGCCGGTAATCAAAACCGTCGAGCGTGCTGGCGCCACCTGCTCAACCAAACGAAACACTTCCTGCATTACGTCAGAGCGGCCAATGATTTCGCCACGATCCACGGCCTTGCTCATCGCCCGGCGCAGCGTGCGTCGCTCTTCTTCTTTGCGGCGGCGACTAATACCGGCGGCGATTCTCGCCGTGATTTGTTCGTTCTGAAACGGCTTCCGAATACACCCAAATGCGCCACGTTCCCAGGCTGCGATCGCGGTGTCGAACGTTGCATACGCAGTGATCATGACGATCACTGCTTCGGGATCCATCTTCAAAAACTCCTCAAGTGCTCGCAAGCCACCGATGCCCGGCATCGACACGTCAAGCAAGACAACGTCAAACGCGCGTCGCCCGTAGGCTTCAAGACCTTCTTCGCCAGTCTTCGCGAGGTCAACCCGATGGCCCTCGGCGGTAAGCAGAGTCTCGAGCACTTCGCGCATGATCTCTTCATCGTCGACGACGAGAACAGACCCTTTCTTGGCGTAGCGCCTTTCGGGTTTCATTTTAGTACTAGGCTGCATGGCGGTCTTTGGTGGTCTAGTGTAGCGATTTGCTTGCTCAAAAGAAAACGTAGGCTTCTTTGCCGATTACCAATTGCCGATTGGGTGTTCGGTTCGCCAATTGGAGGTCTTTCGTTTTATTCGCTGCTGGTTGCTTAACGAGGAGTGGTGCACGAAATCGACGCCAATCGGAAATCGGCAATCGGAAATCGGCAATGGTTTTCAATCGCCGACGGCCTGAAGACGAGCGCGGTTCAGGGCGGTGGGAAGCGTGATACGAAAAGTGGTGCCCTGACCCGGCGTGCTGTCAACATTGATGTGACCCGCATGCTCCTGAACGATTCCGTACGAAACTGCCAGCCCAAGACCGGTGCCACGCCCCACACCCTTCGTGGTGTAAAACGGATCGTAGATCTTTGCGACGTTGTCAGCCGCGATACCAATACCAGTATCAGCCACCTCAACCATCAAGGAACCGTCGTCGAGAGTCTTTGTTGCAAGTGTTATGCGGCCACCATCAGGAATAGCATCGCGAGCATTAAGAATCAGGTTGGTGAATACCTGCTGAAGTTTTCCAGCATTGCCGTAAACCAGGGGCGCGTCGTCTTCATAGTCGCGGACGATTTCGATCTGGCTGCGACGCAGTTGAGGTTCAAGCAACTGGAGAGTGTCGTTCAGGACCTGGCCTATGTCGATCTCGCCAAATTCTGAGGCGCTACCGGTGCGCGAGAAATTCAGAAGGTTGTTAACGATATTCGTCGCGCGCTCTGCCTGAGTGCGGACCTTTTGCAGAAGTGCATGCTTGGGGTCGCTTTCCGATAGCATCCCCAACAACATCTGAGTGTAAGACGACACGCCAGTGAGAGGTGTGTTTACTTCATGCGCCACACCAGCCGCCAACAAACCGATTGAGGAAAGCTTCTCGCGTTGTTGCAACTGTTCTTCGAGGCCGATGCGCGCCGTGACGTCTTCGAGAACAACCAGAGCGCCAGTTTGTCCTTGCGCATCCTGCAAAGGCGC
>Ga0068862_100002829_pt1 | contig 15219 bp, 15 predicted proteins | sample KBSSwiS52_FD_66598 | JGI IMG/M metagenome (GOLD analysis project Ga0068862, IMG submission 66598) | Switchgrass rhizosphere microbial communities from Kellogg Biological Station, Michigan, USA - KBS Switchgrass S5-2 | ecosystem: Host-associated > Plants > Roots > Rhizosphere > Soil ... | reverse complement strand
GCCACGCGGTGGAAAGGGAGCAATGGACCTGGACAAGCTGAGCCAAGGGGAGAAGATCGCCGGGGCTTCGTCGATCCTCCTCTTCATCTTCATGTTCTTCGACTGGTTCGATGCCGAATTGAGCGGTGCCGGGCGCTCGATCAGCGAAGGGGTCAGCGCCTGGGACGCCCTCGATGCGATCCCGGTGATCCTGCTCGTAGCGGCGATCATCGCGGCCCTGGTCGTCGCCAGCATCCGTTTGCTGGACTCCCCGCTCGAGCCGTCGTTCTCGCCCAACGTGATCGTCTCGATCCTCGGCGCTATTGCCTTCATCCTGATCCTGATCGAAATCATCGACCCGCCCGGCGGCAGTGGTTCCGGCCCCGGCTTCTCCTTCGACGTCAGCCCAACCTTCTGGATCTTCCTCGCCCTCGTCTCCGCCGCCGGCATCGCCTATGGCGGCTACAAAGCGATGCAGGAAGAAGGGGCGAGCTTCGGCGACATCGGCGACCGGTTCTCGGGCGGCCGCGGATCTGGCGGCGGTGATGCGTCGGGCGGCGACCCGAGCACTCCGCCACCGCCGCCCACTCCGCCGGCCAGCCAAACTCCTCCGCCACCGCCGCCCCCTCCGAGCTCGCCACCGCCGCAGAGCTAGCTGGCCGGCCCGGAACGGGATGACCAAAGTCACGACTGAGCTCGACGCCCGCTTCAGCGCCCCGGCCGCGGAGGCGACCTCCTGGGAGGAGGCCGAGCGGGCGTTGGAGGCCGCGCAGCTGTTCTGGATCACCACCGTCCGCCGCGACGGCCGCCCGCACGTGACGCCGCTGGTAGCCGTATGGAGTGATGGTGCGTTGCACTTCTGCACGGGGCCGGAGGAGCAGAAGGCGGTCAATCTGACGGACAACACCAAGGTGGCCCTCGTCACTGGTTGCAACGACTGGGAGAAGGGTCTCGACCTCGTCGTCGAGGGCGAGGCCGAGCGAGTCACCGACAAAGCCCGCCTGGCCGTGCTCGCCGCAGCTTGGGAAGGCAAGTGGGACGGTCAGTGGAAGTTCCGGCCGGTCGCTGAGGGCTTCGAGCACGACGAGAGCGAGGGCATCGCCCTCGTCTTCGCGGTGCGGCCCACCAAGGTCCTCGCCTTCGGCAAGGGCCCGTTCAGCCACACTCGGCACCTCTTCTCCGCTGCCTCCGGCTAGCGGCTATGTCGCCCGCTCGGCGATGCCGCGGGAGACCTGCTTGGCGAAGGCGATGATCGTCATCATCGGGTTGACGCCGACCGAGGTGGGGAAGAGGCTGGCATCGGCGACGTAGAGCGCCTCGGTGCCGTGCAGTGAACCGTCGGCGGCACAGGCGCCCTCGCCCGGCGCCCCGATCCGTGCAGTCCCCATCGGGTGGAAGGCCTCGAGCCGCAACTCCTGCGGCTTGAAGCGGGTCGCCTCGAACCCGGCCAGGTTGCCGGGCTTCAGCGTCCCGACCCTCGGGATGTTCGGGTAGACCTCGCTGGCGCCGGCTGCGAAGTGGACCTCGGCGGCGCGGGCGATGCCGAAGGCGAGGCGGTCGGCGTCCTCGCGGGTCAGCTTGTAGCTGGCGCGGATCGCACCTTCGGCGCCGAGTCCGACGCGCCCGGCCGAGCGGTCGGAGAGGTGCACCCCGATCGAGCCGACGTGGCCGAAGTCGAGCATCGCCCGCTGGTGGTCGACGCCGGCGCCGAGCAGCCAGGCGCCGCCGAAGGCGAGCGGCGTGAACGTCGCCTCGAGCAGGATCCCCTGCTCCTCCCACTGGTCGACGTAATAGCTCTGCATGACGCCGTCCCAGCCGCGCACCTCCTCCTCGTAGCGGGCGCCGACCCAGCAGGCGGGGTGGATGTGGAGGTTTCGGCCGACCGCGCCGCCGCCGAGCCCGGAGCGCTGCAGCAGCTCCGGGGTGCCGAAGGCGCCGCCGGCGACGACCACAGCGCGCCGCGCCCGCACCGTGAAGTCGCGCGCCGGCCGCCCGTTCGGCGCCACCCGCGCCGAGACGCCGACCGCGCGGCCGCCCTCGACCAGCAGCCGCTGCGCCTCGACTCCGGCTCGCAGACGCGCGCCGGCGGCGACCGCCCGCGGCAGGTAGCTGACGTGCATCCCGCGCTTGGCGTCGATCTCGCAGCCGAACGGGCAGGAGCTGCACTGCACGCAGCTGCCGGCGTTGCGGGAGATCGGGCCGCCGCTGGCGCCGAGCTCGGCCGCTCCCTCCATCGCCAGCTGGCCGTTGCGCCCCATCCGCTCGGGATCGAGCGGGGTGACGTGCAGCGTGTTCTCGGCCTCGGCGTAGTCGGCGGCGAGGTCGAGCGCCCACTCGACGCCGTGCTCGGCGCGCCAGCGCTCGAGCACCTCGCGCGGCGCCCGGAAGCAGGTGCCCGAGTTGATCACCGTGGTGCCGCCGACCACTTTCGCCACCGGCACCGGGATCGGCGGTTTGCCGGCGGCGATCGTCAGACCGGCGTCGCGGTAGAGCGCGGCGATCGCCTCGAGGTGGTCGCTGGGGTAGCTGTCGCGGTCGTAGTGGCGGCCGGCCTCGAGCACGAGGACGTCGAGTCCCGCCTCTGCCAGCTCCGCCGCGGCGACCGCGCCGCCCGCCCCCGAGCCGATCACCAGCACGTCGCATTCCTCCCCTTCGCCGCGCGGCTCGGTCTCGCCGAGGCTGCCGGCCGGCTCCGGCAGGGTGCCGTCGGCGAGCCCGCAGCTGACCTTGAAGCCGATCCGCGCCTGGACCGGCGCCGTCACCGCGTAGCCGAGCGTTGCCAGGATCTTCGCCATCAGCAGCAGGTCGTGGTGGAGGCCGAGCCGCGACCGCTCGAGCTTTCGCAGGAAGTCCTCGGCCTGCTCGGGCGAGAGCCGGCTGAAGCGCCAGGGGAAGGGGAGCCACTCGAAGACCCGCAGCCCGAGCCGCATCTGGTTCCGCACGCTGGGCGCGGTCGAGCGCAGGAACTCGGCGACCGGGCCGGAGACCTCGACGTCGCGCTCAGCCGCGGGCAGGCCCTCGATGCCCGGCGCCATCGCCGCGCAGATCGCGCTCAGGGTGCGCTGCTCGGCGGTCGCGAGCCCCGGCGCGCGCCGTCAGCCCGGCTCGACCGGCCGGCCGATCCGCCCCGCCAGGACCCAGAGCCAGAGCGAGAGCATCGCGAGGAAGCCGTCGACGAGGAAGTTCAAGAGGAGAATGAAGAACGGTTCGTCGATGACGAAGAAGGCGAGCGTCGCCAGTGAGGAGGCGGTCTTGCCGGCGGCGAGGACGAGCAGCAGCGGCCGGTAGCGGACGACGTCGGCCTGGACGACGAGGCAGATTCCGGCGATCACCACCATGTAGGCGAAGGCCAGCGCCAACCAGAACTGCTGGTCGGTGTGGGCGGCGCGGGTGTCGTTGCCGAACCATTCGCCGACGTCGGAGATCACGTCGAGGACGCCGCTCGGCACCGCGATGAAGAGGATCCCGACCAGCGCGAAGGTGGCCGCGAGGAGACGCAGGTTGAGAACGACGAATCTCTCGGCCCCCGGACCCTGCATCCCGCGGAGACAATACTGGCTGGACGGCCAGTTCCGCCACCGCCCTAGAATCGGGGCCGTGATCGACCGCGACCAGGTCCTGCACGTCGCCCGCCTCGCCCGCCTGCGCCTCGCCGAGGAGGAGGTCGAGACGATGGTCGGCGAGCTCTCCGGGATCCTCGAGCACGTCGACCGGATCGGCCAGCTCGACCTCGACGGGGTCGAGCCGACCAGCCACGTCGTCGCCCTCGAGAACGTCTGGCGCGAGGACGAGCCGACCCCCAGCCTGCCCCGCGAGGCCGCCCTCGCCAACGCGCCCGACCCGCAGGACGGCGCCTTCCGCGCCCCCTCGCCGCAGGCCGAGTGATGGCGGACCCGCTGGAGTTGACCGTCGCCGAGGCGGCGGCGGAGATTGCCGCGACCGAGCTCTCGGCGGCCGAGTACTTCGCCGCCTGGCGCCGGGCCGCGGCCGGCGACGAACTGAACGCCTACCTCTGGACGGCCCCCGAGCCGAACGGCGAGCACGAGCATCTCGAGGGCTCGCTCGGCGGCGTCCCGATCGCCGTCAAGGACATCTTCGTCACCCGGGGCGTGCCGACCACCGCCGGCTCGCGGATCCTCGAGGGCTACCTGCCGCCCTACACCGCGACCGCGGTCCGACGCCTGCGCGAGGCCGGCGGCCGCGTGCTCGGCAAGACCAACATGGACGAGTTCGCGATGGGCTCCTCGAACGAGAACTCCGCCTACGGGCCGGTGCTCAACCCGTGGGACCGCGGCCGGGTCCCCGGCGGATCCTCCGGCGGTTCGGCGGCGGCGGTTGCCGGCGGCCTCGCCCCGGCGGCGCTCGGCACCGACACCGGCGGCTCGATCCGCCAGCCCGCCTCACTCTGCGGGATCGTCGGCCTGAAGCCGACCTACGGCGCGATCTCGCGCTACGGGATGATCGCCTTCGCCTCCTCGCTCGACCAGTGCGGGCCGCTGACCCGCGACGTCACCGACGCCGCGCTGGTGCTGGCGGCGCTGCAGGGGCGGGACGCCTGCGATTCGACCTCGGTCGGGATCGAGGCGGGGGTGGTGGCGCCCAGCCGCGAGGACCTCTCCGGACTGCGCTTCGGCGTGCCGCAGCTCGCCGAGGAGGGAGTCGAGGCCGGCGTCCGCGAGGTCTTCGAGGCGACGCTGAAGCGGATCGAGGGGCTCGGCGGCGAGATCGCCGAGATCGAGCTGCCCAACTCGGAGCTCGGCATCTCCGCCTACTACGTGCTCGCCCCGGCCGAGGCCTCCTCGAACCTCGCCCGCTACGACGGCGTCCGCTACGGGGTTCGGCGCGGCGGCGACGGCGACCTGCTCGAGATGTACGAGTCGACCCGGGCCGAGGGCTTCGGCGCCGAGGTGAAGCGGCGGATCATGCTCGGCACCTACGCGCTCTCCTCCGGCTACTACGAGGCCTACTACGGGCAGGCGCAGAAGGTGCGGACGCGAATCGCCGAGGACTTCGACAACGCCTTCGCCGCGGTCGACTTCGTCGTCACCCCGACCTCGCCCTCGGTCGCCTTCGAGCTCGGCGCCAAGACGGCTGATCCCTTGGCGATGTACCTGAATGATTTCTTCACCGTGCCGATGAGCCTCGCCGGGATCCCGGCGATCTCGATCCCGGCCGGCCTGGCGGTGCCCGATGGCGGCGGCGCCGAGCTGCCGGTCGGCTTCCAGATCGCCGCCCCGGCTTTTGCCGAGCAGAAGCTGCTCGAGGCGGCGTTCGCGCTGGAGACGGCGATCGGCTTCAACCGCGAGCACGCCGCTTCGATCCCCTGGAAGGGAGCGAACCGTGGCTGAGCTGGAGGCGGTGATCGGGCTCGAGATCCACGTCCAGCTGGCGACGCGGACGAAGATGTTCTGCGGCTGTGAGCTCTCCTTCGGCGACGAGCCCAACACCCACACCTGCCCGGTCTGCCTCGCCCACCCGGGCTCGCTGCCGGTCCCCAACGAGAAGGCGATCCGCTACGCGTTGCAGATCGGCACCGCACTGGAGTGCGAGATCGCGCCGCGCTCGATCTTCCACCGCAAGAACTACTTCTATCCCGACAACCCGAAGGCCTACCAGATCAGCCAGTACGACATCCCGATCTGCGGGGCGGGGAAGCTCGGCGAGGTTCGGATCACCCGCGCCCACCTCGAGGAGGACGCGGCGAAGACGATCCACGTCGGCTCCTCGGGCCGGATTCACGGCTCGGCCGCCTCGCTGGTCGACTTCAACCGAGCCGGGACGCCGCTGGTCGAGATCGTCACCGAGCCCGACCTGCGCGGCGCCGCGGAAGCGGCCGAGTGGGCGCGCCTGCTGCGCGAGACGGTCCGCCAGCTCGGCGTTTCCGACGTCAACATGGAGGAGGGGAGCCTGCGGGTCGACGCCAACGTCTCGGTCCGGCCGGCCGGCTCAGAGACTCTCGGAACCAAGACCGAGCTGAAGAACATGAACAGCTTCCGCTTCCTGCAGCGGGGGATCGAAGCCGAGTTCGAGCGCCAGCGGGCGCTGGTCGAAGCGGGGGGGACGGTCGAACAGGAGACGCTCCATTTCGACCCGGTCAGCGGCAGCCTCACCTCGCTGCGCTCGAAGGAGGAAGAGCACGACTACCGCTACTTCCCCGAGCCCGATCTGGTTCCGATCGTGCCGAGCGAGGCGATGCTGCGCGAGGCCCGCGAGGCGCTGCCGGAGCTGCCGGCGGCGCGGATCGAGCGCTACCTGGGGATGGGTCTGGCGCACGACGTCGCCGCGACCCTGGCCGGCGACCCGCAGACCGCCGAGTACTTCGAGCAGGTGGTCGGCGAAGCCGAGGTGGTCGAGCCACGCGTTGTCGCCAACTGGGTGACGGGCGAGTTGGCCGGCGAGCTGCGCGCGGTCGACGGCGGCTCGGCGGCCGAGTCGAAGGTGACTCCAGCGGCACTGGCGGCGCTGGTGCGGATGGTTGCCACGAAGCAGATCTCCCACGGCAGCGGCAAGACCGTGCTGGCGGCGCTGATCGCTGAGGGTGGAGAGCCGCAGGCGATCGTCGAGCGCGAGGGCCTGGCCCAGATGGCGGCCGGCGACGACGGCGAGCTGGCCGGCATCGTCGCCGCCGTCATCGAGGCCGACCCCGCCGCCGCCGAGCAGGTCCGCGCCGGCAACGGCAAGGCGATCGGCGCCCTGGTCGGTGCCGTGATGCGCGAGACCAAGGGCCGTGCCGACGGCGGCGAAGTCAACCGCCTCCTGCGCGAACAGCTCGGCGTCTGACGCGCTGCAAGGGTTGCACCCCCTACAGGGGGTAAAAGTGCGGCTTGGCACTTTGTAACAGGTTGTTACAAAGTGCTAGGTTGGGGCCATGGCTTGGAACGTGGTCATAGCGGGCGGTGGGTTCGGCGGCGCGGCGGCGGCGCGGGAGCTGGAGCGCTTGATGCCGAAGCAGTCGGCGCGGCTGACCCTCGTCAACGAGACCAACTTCTCGCTCTACACGCCGTTTCTGCCGGAGGCGGCGGCGGGAACGCTGGAGCCGCGGCACGTGGTGACGCCGCTGCGCGAACTACTGAACCGGACCTACCTGCGGCTGGGCCAGATCGTCGGCCACGATCCGGAGGCCAAGACCCTGCAACTGCAGAAGAAGTTCGGCGGCACCGAGGAGATGGGCTACGACCAGTTGCTGCTGGCGCTTGGCTCGGTCTCGCGGACGCTGCCGGTGCCGGGGCTGGCCGAGCACGCGGTCGGCTTCAAGGACCTCGCCGACGCGATCTACCTGCGCAACCACGTGGTCGAGACTCTCGAGGAAGCGAACGCGACCGAGGACCCGGCGCGGCGCGAACGGCTACTGACCTACGTCTTCGTCGGCGGCGGCTACGCCGGCCTCGAGGCGCTGGCCGAGCTGCAGGATTTCGCCGCCGACGCGATGGACTCCTACCCGCGCGCCCGCCTGCACGGGATGCGCTGGGTGCTGGTCGAGGCAGCCGACCGGGTGTTGCCGGAGATCGACCAGCAGCTCGCCGACTACGCGCTGCGCGAGCTGCGCGGCCGCGGCATCGACATCCGCCTCAAGACGACGCTGGAGGAGGTGACGGCCGAGACCGCGCGGCTTTCGAGCGGCGAGGTGCTGCCGACCGAAACCGTCGTCTGGACCGCCGGCGTCTCGCCGCAGCCGATCCTCAAAGAGCTGAACCTGCCGCTCGACGAGCGCGGCCGGGTGCCGGTCGACTCCTACCTGCGGGTCGAGGGGCTCGACTCGGTCTGGGCGATCGGCGACTGCGCTGCCGCTCCCGATCCGCGCGGAGGAACCTGCCCACCGACCGCCCAGCACGCGGTCCGCCAGGGCCCGGTCGCCGCCCGCAACATCGCCGCCGAGCTGGGGATCGGGACGCCGGCCCCGTTCGACTTCAAGAGCTACGCCTCGTTCGTCAACCTCGGTCGCTACAAGGCGGTCGGCCGGATCGGCGACCGCACCTTCCGCGGTTTTCCCGCCTGGTGGCTCGCCCGCAGCTACCACATGAGCCAGATCCCGGGCACCGCTCGCAAGGTCCGCGCCGTCCTCGACTGGTCCGCCGGCCTGCCGTTCCGCCGCGACATCTCCGAGGTCGGCACGATCGGCCACCCGAAGCGGCTCGGTTAGGGCGTCACCACCAGGGTCCGTTCCATGCCGAGTTCGGCGTGGTCGGCGAGGCTGCAGTAGAGGCGGTATTCGCCCGCTTCGAGCACCGCGCTGGCGCGGGCGTGGCCGCTGCTCCCGGTCGGCGAGACTTCGAGCACGGTCGCGTGGGTCGCGAGCGATTCGAGGTGGAGGTCATGGGCGTCTTCGCCGCGGTTGATCATTTCGATCGTGTCGGCGCCGGCCTGCAGTTCGAAGCTCGGCTTGGTCGGCGTGAAGCCGAACTCGTAGGCCTGGGCGCCGAGGAAGTGCGGGTTGCTGAGGTCTTCGGGCGAGAAGACCGGCGGTGCCGGTGGCGTCGGAGCAGGGACCGGATCCGGGGTTGGCGCGGACGGCACGGCCGCCGTCGGTGCCGGCGTCGCCGCGCCCGGGACCGCGACGCAGCTCCACCGCACCCGCTTGCGCACCACCTTGACCCGCTTGCCGTGCCGTTTCACGTGCTTCACCACCCGCACCTTGTGTGGGCGCCATTCGCATTCCGCGGCAGTCGCACCGCCTCCGAGCGGCCCCGGCGCGGCGCCGAGTACCAACACGGCGAGCGCGAACAGCGCTGCGCCCGCGACCGGCGGGCCGGCGGTGCGCCTCATCTCACGCTTTCACCAGCGTCGGCCGGGCGAAGCCGGCGGCGCCCGGGATGATCGGTCCCGCGTCCTGCCCCAGCCACTGCTCGAGCAGCGAGCAGTACATGCCGCGGAAGTCGCTCGTCACCCGCAGATTGTCGTTCTGGTCGAGTTTTTCCAGCCCGGGGAATTCGCCAACCATCTGACCATTCGCTTTCGAGCCGATCACGAAGGCGCAGCCGGCGGCGCCGTGGTCGGTCCCGGCCGAGCCGTTCTCCTCCGGCCGCCGCCCGAACTCGCTCCAGACCTCGACCAACACCCGGTCGGCAAGGCCGCGGTTCTCGAGGTCGCGCTGGAAGGCGAGCAGCCCGTCGCAGGTGTCTTTCAGGTTGTCGCTGAGGTCGGCGGCCTGGCCCGAGTGGGTGTCGTAGCCGCCGGCGGCGCTGATCGTCACCACCCGGATCGGCAGCCCGGCGGCGATGTAGGCGGCGAGGCCGGCGAGCTTGTGGCCGAAGTAGTTGTCCGGGTAGGGGACCGGGCTGGTGAAGCCGCCGAGTCCGCCGAGTTCGGTTCGCAGCTTGTCGGTCTGCGCGGTCGCTCGGCGCACCTGGGCAAGAGCCGGGGAGTCGGCCGGGAGGGCGCCGAATTTGGCGAAGCTCTTGAACATCTCCGCCCGCACCGGGTCGGAGACCGCCGCCCAGAGGTCGTAGCCGTCGACGCTGTCGATCGCCGCCACCGGCTTCTGCGCGGTGGCGATCATCGGCGACAGCGAGCCGTCCATCGAGAGCCCCTGCAGCGGGTTTTCTTCGTCGCCGACGATGTCGAGGTAGCGGCCCATCCAGCCGGTGCGGAAGCCGACGTTGAGCTCGCCGATCTCGTAGTAGTGGCGCGAGGTGAAGTGCGACTGGTCGGGGTGGTCGTAGCCGATCGCCGGGAAGACGCTGACTTTCTGCTCGGCGTGGAGGGTGGCGAGCCCAGCGGCGCTCGGGTGCCACTGCAGCCGCGAGTCCTCGCCGAAGGTCGTGCCATCGCCCGCTTTGGCCGCCAGGGTCGGCCGCAGCGCCGCGTATTTCGGGTCGCCGACCGGCGCCAGCACGCTCATCGCGTCGATGCCGCCGTCGAAAAAGACCGAGACGAGGATCTTGTCGCCCGGCGCCGCCTGCGCGATCCCGGTCTCGAAGGCCGAGAGGGGGATCTTCGAGGCGCCGTAGACCGACAGCGCCAGGCCAGCGCTGCGCGAGAGGAACCTGCGCCGCGAGAGCCCGGTCCCTGCCGGCTCGGGCATCCCCGGCTCGATCGCCGGCAGCCCCTTGCCCGCCTCGGCGGCGCCGGCGCGGAGCAGCTGCGAGCGGGTGTAGTTGTTGCAGCAGTTGTGCATTGCTTCCTCTCAGCGGCTCATTGCAGGAGCAGGTCGGGGCTGACGCCGATCAACTGCAGCAGTGCGTTCTGGCGCATCGCTCGGTAAGGGCCGCGCTGCCATTTGGCGGTGATCGTCAGCTCGCAGCGGCGGGCGAGGTCGAGCAGCTCGGCGCGGGTCTCGTCGCGCAGTTCCGGGTAGCCCCAGACGGCCTGCGCCCGGGCCAGCGCTTCCTCGGGCGTCTCGGTGGTGCTGTAGCTGCCGTCCCAGGCGTCGACCGAGAGCTCATCGAGCACGTAGTCGACGACGTTCCAGCGGGCCCGCATCCGCGAGGTGTCGAGCCAGCGGTTGTCGTCCCAGCCCGCCACGTTGGGCGGCCAGAACAGCACCTGCCCGGTCGCTTCCATCAGCCAGGTCCAGGAGTCGGTGTCGACGAAGCGGCCGATCCGGCGCAGCATCGACGCCAGCTGCACGACCGGCGGTTTGACCATCGGCGGCCCGTCGTAGAACTCGGGGCTGAGGAGGATCGTCTCCAGCACCGGGCGGATCTGCCAGCCGGAGGAGACGTAGGTCTGCATCAGCGTGTTGCGCGTCGCTTCCGGCGCCGGCGTCGCGGCGAAGTAGCTCCACAGCTTGTCGACGAAGAACGACGGGTGGAGCGGGTTCCCGACGCAGAGCCGGCAGGAGTCTTCCCAGCTCCAGTTGCCCGTCTGCCCGAAGACGGTCTTCAATTTTTCGTCGTGGCGTTTGGGGTCGAAGCGGAAGTTGTGGGCGCCTTCGTCTTCGGACCAGTCGTAGCGCCAGCCGGTCAGGGCGCGGGCCTGTTCGCGGACGTCGTCCTCGCTGTAGGCGCCGCGGTCGGCGCCGAGACTGAACAGCTCCATCATCTCGCGCGCATAGTTCTCGTTCGGCGCCGACTTGGTGTTTTCGGCGCCGTTCAGCCACTGCAGCATCGCCGGGTCGACGGTCACCGCCTTGAACAGGTCGAGGAAGGAGCCGAGGCCGTAGGCCCGGAAGAGGTTCGACTGGTCGATCATCTGCTGTGGCTTCGAGACGCCGTCCTGCGAGGTCGCGAACCAGTCGTGGAAGACGAGCGCCAGCCGCTCGACCAGCGGCTGGTCGGAGCGGACCATCCGGTCGAGCCACCAGAGCCCGTCGTGGCCCCAGGCGTCGGCGGGGGCGAGGGGATTGCCGTCGTCGTCGGTCGGCTCCGGGCCGACGAGGTTGGCGGCGCCGCTGGGCCGGGTCAGCGAGTAGACCGCTCCGGTGAGGCCGAGCGAGACCAGCTGCTCGGCCTGGCCGGGCACCGGGCCGAAGCCGGCGCGGTGCAGGAGCCGGTTCGCCTGCGGGACTCCGAACGGGCCCTGGTAGGCGCCGGCGGGGCGCGAGTCACCGGTGGCGGGCGGGGCCGGCGTTGGTGCGGCGGTCGCGGCCGGAGCGGCGGCCCGCTTCGGCGGCTTCGGCCCGGGGCCGCGAAAGTGGTGCTTCTTCGGTTTGTGTTTGTGCTTGAAGATGTAGCCCTGGACGCGCCAGTCGCCGTCGGGGGTGGCGACCCAGCGCCAGTGCTTGTCGTTCCAGACGCGCTGGTGCCGCCGCTGCTTCTTGTGCTTCGGCTTGGACGAGCTCGGTTTGGACTGGGGTATGGCCATGCAGCGCCGGCCCGTTCGGGCTTTCCTCCGTTGTCGGCGCTCGCCGCGGCCGCTTTAGATCGGGGTTCTTGCTTGGACGTTCGCTCTAGGCCAGGGGGAGGCTGCGGCGCGGGTGGGACCAGGGACGACCCGCCACAATGAAGGGGTGGAATACCTGATCATCGCCTTCTTCTTCGGCCTTGCCACCGCGATCATCGGCAAGGCGAAGGGCAGCTCGTTCTTCCTCTGGCTGCTGATCGGCGCGGTGCTGCCGGTGCTGGGACTGCTGGCGGTGATCTTCTTCCGCCGCGAGAAGGACGAACCCGAACGCCAGTGCCCGCGCTGCGGCAAGGCGCTGAAGCTCTACGTCCAGGTCTGCCCGCGCTGCGGCGAGGACCTCTACCTGCCCGACCCGTCTGCGGTCCGCCACCCCGGCGTCCGCTAGCCGCCTAGCGCAGCCAGGTGCGGACGATCGCGTTGGCGAAGCCGACGCCGTAGCGGAACACGGCCGGCTTCTTCGAGTGGCCGTGGAGGCGCTGTTCGACCGTGATCGGGATCTCCTTGGCGGGGATGCCGCGCTTGATCGCCTCGATCATGAACTCGGAGGTGTGGAACTGCTCCTGGCGCAGGACCAGCTGCGGCAGGACGGTGGTGCGGACGGCGCGGTAGCCGTTCGAGCAGTCGGTGACGTGGGTGCGGGTGATGAAGGAGACGAGGCGGTTGAAGAAGACGATCCCGAGCTCGCGGGCGAAGTGGTTGCGGTCGGCGTGGCCGAGCACCCGCGAGCCATGGGCGACGTCGACCTCGCCGTCGATCACCGGCTGCACCAGGCGCGGCATCTCCGAGGGCAGGTGCTGGCCGTCGGCGTCGAGGGTGACGACGATCAGCGCCCCCGATTCGACCATCAGCCGGTAGCCGGTGCGCAGCGCGGCGCCGCCGCCGCGGTTGGTGACGTGGCGGGCGACCAGGGCTCCGTGCTCGGCGGCGACGTCGCCGGTGCCGTCGCGCGAGCCGTCGTCGACGACCAGCACCTCGGTGCGGACGCCGCAGACCTCGGCCGGCATCTGGTCGAGCACGTGGGCGATGTTGTCGGCCTCGTTGTAGGCGGGGACGAGGATCGCGATCTTGTCGACGAAGCGCTCAGGTAGATGAGCCTGACGGAACTCCTCCCAGGCCAGGCCCTCGAGCGCCGCCGAGAGCTGCCGCGCGTTCCGCGCTCCGACGGTCAGCGCCCGCAGGATCAGCACGAAGAGGATGACGATCGCGAAGACGGCGAGGCCGAGGATGCGGCCGCCGTTGCCTTTTTCGAACGAGAAGGCGGAGAGCAGGCCGTCGACGATTTCGGTCCCGGAGACGACCAGCAGGGCGAGGCCGGAGAGGCCGAGCAGCAGGACGTCGGCATTGCGCAGGCTGCGGCGGCGCCAGATCGCGTAGGCGAGCAGCAGCAGGCCGACGACGATGCCGGCGCTGCGCAGCGCCGTCAGTTCGGCTGGGAAGAGGCTTCCGAGGGGGAGGGGGGCGGCGACCATGCGCGCCGAGAGGATAGGGCCGAAACCGCGCTGGAGAGGGCGAGGGCGGCAAGCGGAAAGACCAGCGTCATCAGCACCTCGTTGCGGCGCGGCGCTGCCAGCGAGATCGCGCCGACCGCAGTAACGACCACGATCGGGGTCGCGAGCGAGGCCAGCTCCCACCAGCGGCGGCGCACCGCGAGCAGGACGAAACCAGCCAGCCCACCGAAGACGAGCAGCAGCTGGACGACGCGGCCGGGGGTCGAGCTCATCGCTTCGCCGACCCCGCTCGACCACATCCGCCCGACCTTGCGCGCGGTCATCCCGAGGTAGCCGAGCGGGTCTTCGTCGAAGTACTTGGAGAAGTTTTCTTTGCCGAGCTTGCCGAGGGCCGAGTCGCGCGGCAGGTCGGGTTCGCCGTGTTCGGCCTTGTATTCGTTGGCGACTTCGTCGAACAGCGGGGTGGGGCTGACTTCGTTCAGCGCTTCGGAGTTCGGCGGCAGGCTCTTGCCTTCGTAGCGTTCGTAGAGGATCGCCTTGACCCGCTGGTATTCGCCGTCCGCGGGGTAGAAGGTGCCGACGTAGAGGGCCTTGCCGCTGCCGGTCGAGATCGGCACCAGCCGTTCGAGCACGACCAGGTTGCGGATCGTCCAGGGGATGATCGCGACGAGCAGGGCGACGAGCAGGGCGCCGGCGCCCACCAGCGCCGGTCGGGGGCCGCGGCCAATCCAGACACGGATCGCGGCAAGGACGACGAAGAGGGCGGCGACGAAGAGGTACTCGGGCCGGAACATCGCAGTCAGGCCGAAGAGGAAGCCGGGCACGAGCCAGGCCCACCATCGTTCCCGCTCGCCCGCCCAGAGGAAGGCGAGGACGGCGGCGGGCAGGGTCAGGATCGCCGGCGGCTCGCTCATCAGCTCGCCGGTCGAGTGGATGAACGGCGGGTAGACGGCGACCGCGAAGGCGGCGAGCAGACCGGTCCAGCGGGCAAGGGGGGAGACGGGCCCGGATCCACTGCGGCCGGTGCCGGCCAGCCGCGCGCCGAGAGCGAACACCACTAGGATTGCCGCCGTCCCCATCAGCGCCTCGACGATCCGCGCCGTCCCTTCGCGGGCGCCGCCGGTGAGGAAGAACGAGGCGGCGTAGAGCAGCGGCGCGCCCGGCGACCAGTCGCTCGAGTCGCGGAATTCGGGACCGCCGTAGCTGCCTTCCTCGTACAGCGCCTTGGCGAGGCCGTAGTAGGCGTGCGAGTCGTCGGCGGGGTTGGCGACGGGGTGGACGACCGCGACGGCGCGCAGGCCGAGGCCGATCGCCGCGATAACCGCCAGCGCGATCATGGTGCGGCGGCCGTAGCGTGCGGGGAGCGCGCGGATCCATGCGGCGGCGGCGTTCAAGGGCGATTCAGGCTATCCGGGCGAAAGGCGCCAGGCGCAGGGTGGCGGGCCATTGCGGCGAAGGAGCCCCGAGCAACCAACGTCCCCCAAGGAGGAACAGTGAAGCGACTCGCTCTTCTCGGCGCGCTCGCGGCCTTCGGGCTCATGCTCGCCGCCAGCAGCGCCAGCGCCAGCGAAGTAACGCCGGTCGAACGAACCTGCACGACCAGCTCGAAAAACGTGATCACGGAAAGCGTCAAAGGCAAGGTCTACGGCACCAACGTCGACCCACTGCAGGCGAGCTACGCCAAGTGCCCGACCGTCAAAAAGGTGATGAACAAGATGCTCAGCCTGCGGATCGAGGAGCCGAAGGTCTTCGAAGGCTTTCGCTGCACGCCGACCGTCACCCAGACCGAACCGGACATCGTCAACTACCGCTGCGTCTTCAAAGGCGCCGACACGGCGACTTTCATCCGCCTCACCTTCACCGCCAAGTACGACATGGACTAGGGAGCCGGCTCCGGGCTCGCTCCCGGATCCGACTGCGGCGCGTCCTGGCTGGGGGCGCCGAGCCTGAAGCTCTGCGCGTCCAGCCAGACGGCGCCGAAGCCGGCGCACGCGGCGATCAGCGGCATCAT
>Ga0068862_100002828_pt1 | contig 15221 bp, 12 predicted proteins | sample KBSSwiS52_FD_66598 | JGI IMG/M metagenome (GOLD analysis project Ga0068862, IMG submission 66598) | Switchgrass rhizosphere microbial communities from Kellogg Biological Station, Michigan, USA - KBS Switchgrass S5-2 | ecosystem: Host-associated > Plants > Roots > Rhizosphere > Soil ... | reverse complement strand
CTCCATTTCCGTCCTTTGTGAATCCTGTTGACTTACCTTTTGTGATCGTATTTTCCATACGCATTCCCAACTGAACCTGCAAATTTTTATAGCTCTTATTATAGTTCAGGTACAGTGCATTAACGTTTTCCCTGTAAATAAAATGATTGCTTAATACAGAGTCATACCAGAGCTTATTATTAACATCATGATTATAAAAATTGAATAAATTATCACTGTTGATGAATGCAATTTTACCACCAAATCCCAACCGGCCTTTCTGGAAATTTTGCTCATAATCGGCTTTGAAACTATATAGATCAATATCAGACGGTGTGATCATGGAGTAATTATTCTGGTATAAAATATTTTGCAGTGATGGATCATAAAAAATATTGGGTTGATACTGGTTACTTCTTAAACCAAAATAACCATAATCGGCATCCATATTAAGATCATGCCCTGCAGAATCAGAATAATGGTAATTGAGATTAATACCGACTGTATTTCTTGATGAATTTGTCCGGTTGTCTGAAATTAATGTACGGTCTGCCTTACCAGTAGGAGCATACAAAATATAGCTTATGTTATCACCTGTTGCGGTGTCTTTGGAAAAATTTCCATTCAGTAAAATGCCGATCGTATTTTTTTTATTAATAAAATAGTCAATACCTGCTTTTATATTGTGAGACGTAAAATGGCTTATTGAGGCGCTGTATGAATCGAAAACTGTATCTAAAATACTCCGATACACATCGATATCAAATTCATTGACCCCTTTATTAAAATTATAATTGGAAAAAATATTGACATTTTTATTTCGGTGATTTAATGAAACGCCTGCATTGTGTTTCCCCCAGATTCCCTGTTGAAAATCGTAATTAATATTTCCATTGGTCCCAAAACTTTTATTCTTTTTTAATTTGATATTAATAATGCCTCCTGTTCCTGCTGCTTCATATTTTGCAGAAGGGTTGTTGATGATCTCAATAGACTCAATAGAGCTTGATCGAAGGCTTCTTAAATAACCACTCAGGTCTTTTGCCGTAAGGGGTGAAGGTTTACCGTCAATGTAAACCTGCACACCGCTCTTGCCTGCAATCGAAATATTATCTTCCTGGTCAACCAGTACACCTGGTGATTGTCTTAAGAGTTCCAGCGCATCCAGTCCATTGACGTTAATATTATTTTCAACATTAAAAATTATTTTATCTGCCTTCACTTCTATTACCGGCTTTTTGACTGCAACTTCTACCCTGGTAAGACTGGCAATATTTTTTGATAAAATAATTTCAGGTACGGTAAGTTCATTTCCATTGTATGTAAATTTTTGTGAATACCTGTTTTTAAAGCCAACATTAGAAACTTTTACAAAATAATTTCCCGGTTTAATAGAAATAAATTCATAAATCCCTGAATTATTACTGGCGCTCATTTTTACTAATGCGCTATCAGTGGCTTTGTATAAAAAAACAGTAGAGGCAGGTACCGGAATTCCTGATTCATCTTTTATAACTCCATTTATTTTTTGCGAATAGCCGTGCATAATTAATATACCGAAAAAAAATGTAACCAGTGATCTCATTGTAAAGATGATTATTAAATGAAGTTCAAAAGAGTGGTTAATGAAAGGATAGGGAAGTGATGCAGGCAAAAATAAAAAAACTGTGAACTATAGACTTTCCGTTCATCACAATATTCTTTTAAAAACAGCGGGATTAAGATCCGCCCTCGCAGATGCATGCGACTGACGGCCTGCAATTTTAAAACCTTTAGTATCATTATTGCCAGCTAATCCATGCTTTGCCATCTGCAGCGCCAACCATGTCATAGGTAGTTCCACTTGTTTGTACAAAATAATAACCACTTGGATTATATAATAAAACCTTGGCGAGAGCAGCAGGACCAGCAGTAGGATAGTCTAAAAAATTGGGTGGTCCATAATCACCCAAATTCACGAATATAGCACGGCCATCTGCTGTAAAATTTGGAAGTCCCGGTGCATTTACATAAGCTATTACCAAGGAATCCTGTGTAGCATTTAGAAAAAAAGGACCGAAAGCATCGTTACTTGTATTAACCCTGGGCCAGTAGAATAAACCATAATAAGTAGCTGTACCACTGGTGAGCGATTGAAGCCCCAAACCATCATCCACACCATTTACATGGAAGCCTAGAGAAATCCAGTAAGTATTTCCATTATTAATTGCGTAATTGTACCACCTTGCCGGAGCCCCTGCATCAACTTTAAGAGGAACTACAACGCCGGTTATTGTGGCGGCACTGCTGCCAACAGTTAAATTGAGTGTTCCGGTAGCCTGGTTCCATGTCATATTATCAAAGCCTGAAATTATTTGAGATCCCCTCGCAAGGGGGCTAGTGAAAATAATGCCCCCGGGACTAAAATAATATCCGGTGGTAAAAGTTTGGAGATTTCCGCCTGCATCAAGCCAGCTAAAGACAAACTGCCGGGTAAGAGGATCAATTTTTATATCGTACAACTGCGAGCCTATCGTCAGGCGTTTGAAGTAAGTCAAAATCTTACTAATGTCTAATCCGGCAGCCAACCGGCCGCTATTATATGCATCTTCTTCTGCCTGGGTGGCTTTTATAAAAATCATTTTGCTACCGTGTAATCTGCCAATAAGCCTGATGGTATCCGTAGCTACTGAATCAAAATAAAATTCAAAATCAGATAATAACCCCGCTCCCCGGACTCCACCACTCACTGTTTCGTCAGGATCAGATAAAACATGCAGGTAAGAATAAGTATCAAACAGCAGGCTTGGCTGTTGTAAAGCTTTTAAACGGTAGCTGCTTTCCTTGGGAGTCACGGCGGATAAAGCATCGAAGTCTGAAAGCATCGTCACCCTGTTAGCATTATTAAACTTAAAATAAAAACTATAAATGGCGCCTTTGCCGCTATCAGGTGTTATGAATCCTTTCCAGCCATTTTGAGCGCCTGAAAGCTGGGTTTGGTAAGCATCAAGTGTTTCCTTTAAACGCTCATCCGGTGATTTATCGAAAGCAGGCTTATCCTCTTTTTTACATGAAGATAAAAATGCTCCGACTATAAGAACGGTCACTAAAACTTTTTTCATTTCGTAATTTTTTTAAAATGCATTTTTCACCAATTAATAAAGAAGAGCGTTTATTGCCTTTTTGCTTCTTGCCTGCAGGCTGCGAAAATCAATATTCCAGGCCTGCTTAAAATAACTTATCACCACTGCTTCCTTTTGTCTGAGTCTTGCCTGGGCAACTGCAGCTGTCGTTCCATTAGGAGTAGTACCCGGGTAATTAATACTGTTAACATACTGGTCAAACCAACCCTTACCTTCCACTAACATTATTGAAACCATTTCAGCCCAGTCATCAATTGATGCTGAAATCGAGTATTGTGAAATAAAACCTTCGTTCTTGGCGTCTTCAGGAGTAAGATTTAACCAGTCCGACGTATAAGAGCCTGCGCTTGACTGACTAAACTCCACAGGAACTTTAATATTCTGATCAAGAATATGAGCATATTCATGGTGGATAGTTTGGAACACTCTTTTTACATTATCAGTATCGCTTAATACGTAGCCGGGCATTCCCTTAATTCTAAAATTATTTATATCAGATAATACTACTTTACGCCCTCCCTCAGCAAAACCGAGAACGACTGCACCACGGACATAAATAGGACTACCTACCAAATAGAAAAATTTTGGACTTATTCTTTTGAAAAACAGGGCCCCGGCTTCTTCTACATATACTTTTACCCATGCTTTGTTTATTGAGCTCATTAATGGGATTACTTTCTCCTCCATGGGGGGTACCACTGTTTTATCAAAGAAATTATTTAATTCACTCTGATCCCACTTATACTTAACTTCTATATTGTATGGAGCCGTCAAGGTGTCAAAGATCCAGGCATCAATTGCACCGGGTGTCCACACATCACCTCCAAGCCCCGGAATATTATCAACACTCCCCAGCGCCTCTTCCTTTTTACAGGAGAACACAATCATTCCAAGTGACAGAGCAACTATTATTATTTTTAATGCTTTCATATTATAGTTATAATAATTAATAAAGTTTTTATCGCGGATTAGGCGTTAATCCGGCAAGTGATGTTGATTCTGGTATTTGAATTACTTTACGCAGATCATCTGCCGCAAGCGTTAAAGTTTGCCCATCTGTAGTAGTGTGTACTACCGGCATTTTAAATCTTAATATGTCAAACCAACGCATACCTTCATGAATAAACTCAGCTCTCCTATAATATAAAATTGCCTTTATTAAACCATCCTGGATATTGCTTGTATTAAACACACTCCTGATTTTCGTGGTAGTTATATTATTAGTTCCGGCGTTATAATTATTAATCCGTGTACTGGCATATGTATTAAGATTTGCAAGTGCAGCGGCTGTATTGCCAGTATAAGCATAAGCTTCTGCCTGGTTAAACAATACTTCTTCAGCAGTAAAAAGGGGAACCATTACATAAGCAGTTCCAATATTTGCATTTACTGAAACCTTTACAAAATATTCGTCAATTTTAGGTACCAGGGTATGAGTTCCTTCAGCTACAGAATATAATTTGAATGCAAGAATTCCGCCAGTTAAAGGATCAGGCCTTGGAAATATTTCGCTTTGCTTTGCTTCACTTACCCCATAACGGTTAGTATAATAATTGCGCGACCAAACAGATAATGTTTCAGCCAAAAGAAGATTCGCAGGTTCTGTAGCTTTAGCATATATCTTAAAAAGTTCTGTAACATCCGTTATATCTCTATATGCTGTATTCCATTTACGTAAATTAGGTGCAAAATTATTTCCCGGAATTGCCTCGGTAGCGTAATGTATTACGTTGGTGTAGTCTTTTTTATACAGGTAAAAGCGCGTAGCAAAAGCATTGGCAGCAGCCCGGTTGAAATGATATTTTGGAACAGAATAATTTTTATCCTGTATCAGGGGTATTCCCTCTAACAAATCTTTTTCTATCATATCATAAACATACTGTACTGTTTTTCTATCATATTGTTTAATGAAAACAGTTTCAGGTTCTGTAACATAAGGTATCCCAGCGTCTGTTGATGCCGTTGCAGGATCATAAAATTTAGAAAAGAAGTTTACTAACATAAAATGAGCATACGCTCTTGCCACTAACGCTTCACCTTTTTGCGCACTATAATCATTAGGGTTAGCTACTTTGCTAATTGTTTGCAATGCCTGGTTTGCAGCCGCTATAGCAGAATAACACCCATACCAGTAAAACTCCGGAGAGTCCTGCTGATTTTCTCTTGTGTCAACAAAAAAATAAGGATCATGAATGGTGTTATCTGTTCCTCCATTACCAATGTCTGTTACATTATCAGTCATTGACTCTGCAAAGGGCTGGTAATTTGCCTGGGGATATGCTGTACCTAATAATTCAGATACTTTTTCCGGGGTATCAATCTTAGCCCTGTTATCAGGTTCCTTTTCCAGGAGTTTATTACAGCCTAAGCTTAGCACAAACAGGAAACAACAGGAAGTATAAAAAAATAATTTTTTCATGTTTTTATTTTTACAATCCGGCTTTTAGTGAAAGAGTAAATTGTTTTTGGATTGGCTGAGCTACCCCTCCCGTGTTAAAAAATTCAGGGTCCTGGCCTTTTAATTTTGGATCAGAATAAATTAACCATGGATTAGATGAGACAGCGGTTAGGGATAGGGATTTAAAGGGAGTTTTTCCCAATATCTTCTGTGTTGCATTGTAAGTAAGAGAAACCGTTTTTAATCTTACGAAACCGCCATCTGCTATACGCTCTGTAGAATAATTATAATTATTGTATGGAAAATTACCGGTATTGTCTACGAGATAGCGCTGGTAGGCATCCAATACGGAAGGGACGTTGGTTTTGGTTTCATCGCCGGGCATTTCCCACCGGTCAATAAATTCCTTTGGTAATGCGTCAAAATCTGAATAGGTTGTTTTAAAAGCAGGATACAGCCTGATTTTATTTCCTGCCTGGTACGTAACAAAAATATTTAAGGAAAAGGCTTTGTAAGAAAATGTATTGGAAAATCCACCCGTAAATTCAGGATCAACAGACCCTTCAAAAACAAGATGTGAAATGTCTTCATCCTGCAAATAAACATTAGGACTTACATCGCCTTTTTCGTTTACAAATGCAGGTACACCTGTTGTGTGATCAAGGCCTTTATATTGTATAGAAAATAAACTATTAACCGGGTAACCTTCTGTATTACCACCTTCGGCTTTTACGAGATCAAAAATAATCGGATGATTTTTAGCATTGGTTATTTTGGTAGTATTATATCCAAAGGTAAGATTGGCTCTCCAACCCCAGTTTGCTGCTTTAATGATCGTGCCACCAATCAATGCTTCTGCGCCCTGCGCTTTCATATCAGCATAATTAGCGGCCTTAAGTGGCTCACCACCTATCCCGCCGGTTTTGATCAGGCTGATCAGGTCAAAACTTTTTCTTTGGTATACATCCAGGCTCATATTAACCCTTCCGTCGAACAAGCCTGCATCTAAACCAATATTGGTTTGATAATTTTTTTCCCACGTAAGATCAGAATTTTCAAGATTGACTATTTGTATCACAGATTCTCTCTCTAAAGGGAAAGTTCTGTTTGTGGTAAGGCTTTTTAGCACTACCCCTGAATTTGTAGCGGGGCCCAGACTTGCAGTTAACCCGTAACTGGCTCGGAGTTTAAGATAATTTATAACCCGTATATTCTTCATGAAAGATTCTTCTTCCATATTCCAGGCGCCACCAAAACTCCATGTGGGAAGCCATCTTGCGGTTTTTGAAGAGCCCAGTTTATTAGAGCCGTCGTAACGAACAGTGCCGTAAAAATTATATTTTTTATCAAAAGTATATTGGGCATTTAAATAGAAAGCTGCAAACCTGTCATATTCTTTACTCATTGCGTAATAAGGAAAATTTGATTCAATGGTTTGCTTTAAAATGCGGTAATCAACAAAAGGGATACCTCCATTATCATACTGATAGCCGTATCCTGTATTGGAGAAATTCTGCCGGTCAGCATACTTTACCTGCTGCCCTAGCAAAATATTTACCGTATGTCTGTTATTAAAAGTATTAGTATAGTTGAGGCTGTTTCTGACATCGTACGAAATTAATTTATCTTCAGTACGATTATAAAAACCACCAAATGGCAATACAACAACCGGTGGCGCAGATGGATTATCAGGATCTGTATACAAAAATTTGTTGTTGGCGGCAATGGTAGCATTGTCATTGGCCCGGTACGCATTAGCCATATTGGCGTTTTCTGTTATTTGATGTTCAAATGAAGATTTTACATAACGGACAGCTCCAATAAAATCATAACGCAAATGACTCGTCAGTTTGTATCCAAGCTCCCCCTGTAACTTAAGGTCAATTACATTTATGTCAAGGTAATTATTAGCCAGTTCATTGATTATATTAAAAGGAGCAAAATTTCTTCTAAAATATTCAGGGTTACCATTGTCATCATATGCAGTGAGGGTGCGGCTCGTATTTAAGGAATAGCTGAATGGATTAATATCAAAGTCACGGTCGTACTCGCCTGAAACCGGGTTACTAACCCGGCTTAAGGCACCCGGTGCTCTTTGCTGCCTTACAGAAGCAACTGTGGTAAAACCTGCAGATAGCTTATCAGTAAAATTATAATTATTGCGAAAGTTTAAGGTATAGCGTTTTACATTATCTGCAATTGTCCATCCGTCATCCTGGAGATAACCTATTGAAAAAAAAGATTGGGATTTGTCTGTTCCTGCCGAGATACTTAAGGAATGTTCCTGTGTAAGAGAATTTTTAAACAGTACATCAAACCAGTTGGTATTTGCGAGCGCATATTTTTTAAGAAACCCGGCCTTAGCCTCAGGAGTATTTTGTAAAACAAAATTTCCGTTAGCATCCGGTACATTTATCTCGTCAAACATTTTTCCATAAACACCAAAATCTGCCTGGCTCAGGATATCTGAGTTCAATATCCCTTTACGTTCCAATTCGCCCAATACCGACATTTGCTCTGCTGAATTCATTATATTATAATCACTGTAAACCGGTTTTAACTGGGTACTGAAATTGCCCGTATAAGATATAACAGGTTTTCCGGCGCGCCCTTTCTTGGTAGTGATCACCACCACCCCGTTCATAGCTCTTGCTCCATAAAGAGCCGTGGCAGCAGCATCTTTCAGGATATCAAAGGTTTCAATATCATTTGCATTTATCCCGGCTACTGAAGAACCCAATAAAGTGGTCGGGTCACCACTTGACAGCTGGTCATTTGATATATTGATAATATCTTCAAGTACTACTCCATCCACAACCCATAAAGGTTTGTTATCTCCGTTTATAGATGTAGCGCCACGAATCCGAACTTTTGGAGCACTTCCGAATGTGCTCGAAACATTTTGCACTGACACTCCGGCCGCACGTCCTTCAAGCATACGGCTGACGTCTATCGTACCTGGTATCTTAACATCATCGGCCTTCAATGTGACCGCAGCCCCCGTAAATTTCTTTTTATCTATCAGCTGAAACCCTGTAATCACCACTTCAGCAAGTGCTGCTGCTTCACTATAAAGGTTAATTGCAACATTGGTTTGCCCCGCAGATAATCTTATTTCCCTGGATTGGTATCCCACAATACTTATAACAAGTGTAGCACGGGGAGAAACACCCTGCAATACAAAATCACCGGATGCATTGGTGAACGTTCCGCTTTTTGTTCCCTTAACTAATACTGATACACCGGCAAGTGGAGCGCCCGAACTATCTGTAATTCTTCCGCGAATGGTAGTATCTGCAGCGTCAGTTAGATTGGGAACATATGAGTTTTTGTGCTTTGTTGTGTGTGCTATTTTTTTGGAATGTGGCCAGGACTGTACCTGCAGGCTTAGTGTCATAAGTAGTACTACCGAGCTAATGACCTTAGTCAATTTTACCAGGTTTTGGAAACTGGTAAGAGATTCCCATAAAGCTTTTTTTATTAGAGTCATAGTAGGATGATTATAGATAGAGGTTCCCGGGTTTTAAAACTAGCAATTTATCATCTGTATTAAAAATCAGTTAGCTGAAATTCCCATGTAATTTGAGTCGTAGTTTGTTTAAATTTTTTTCTAAAAAATGGTTACATTATTAGATCAAAATATATTCTTTCCCCTAATATAATGACAATTATTAGATTAAAACTGCTGCATAATTAAATATTCAATAAAATTCCGGTTATATTAATTTTTGTTTTGAGTTACATTCCTTGTTATTAGCAAAGTCGCGTACCGGAACTAATTATTTTTTATTCAGCCCTGAAGATGCATCTGATCTATATACTTAACGGCCTATCTCCCCGATCGGTTGTGCCAAAACCCATTTTGAAAGTAATAGCGCATATACTTTTTCCATATAATTACGCGGGCAGCCCGTATATTACCTTTTCGTAGGGATTGCCACAATATTTTATAAACGGTATCAGACTTCTGAATACATTTCAGAACTTTAAAAGAAATATGAAGCGGAAAACTTTTTTGCAACAGGTTGTTATCGGGTCTGGCAGTTTCGTCGCAATGCCCTTTTTATTGCCGGGCCAGGCAACTCCTGATTTAAAACAGCCCAAAGCTGATCAGCTTCCCCCGGAGAAAGTCAAAGATTTCGTAGTTGCCGGGCATGGTGACCTCACTAAAGTAAAATCACTATTGCAGGAATTTCCGACGTTATTATATGCGACCTGGGATTGGGGAGGCGGTGATTTTGAAACCGGGCTGGAAGGCGCGGGCCATGTTGGTAACAAAGAAATTGCCAATTACCTGATCCCTCTGGGTGCCAGGACCAATTTGTTTGTGTTAACCATGCTGGGGAAAACACAGATTGTAAAGTCATATTTAGAAGCCTATCCCGAATACCTCAACGCCCGTGGGCCACATGGATTTACATTTTTGCATCATGCGCAACGCGGGGGTGAAGATGCAAAAGAATTGCTGGAGTACCTGCAGGGCAAAGGGTTGAAAGAAACTAAAACCAAACTTTAATCTCAACATTTTTTTTATGGATAATGCTATCAGCTGGTTCGAAATTCCGGCAACCGATTTAGACCGGGCTCAGAAATTTTATGAGGCCATTTTTGACATTACTTTAAACCCAATGGATACACCTAATATTAAGATGCGTATGTTCCCGCTGGATGATATGATGACGGGTGTTGGCGGAGCAATAGTTGATAGCGGGGGCTTTCACAAACCTTCAGCAACTGACGGAGTATTGATTTACCTTAATGGCAACCCTGATGTACAGAACGTACTGGATAAAGTAGAAAAAGCCGGTGGCAAGATAATGGTTCCGAAAACTGAAATTTCACCGGAGTATGGTTTTATGGGTGTATTCCAGGATACTGAAGGAAACCGTATTGGGCTGCACTCTGTACCCAAAAATTAAAAGGTGAATAATAGCTCATTCTATTAAAATTCACCGGTGTTATATTTTGAAGATATTTCAAGGGAAGCGGTATTAAATTCTAACAGGCTTAGACTGGCTGCCCGTTAATGTCAAATGGAAAAGAAGAACTGCTGTTAATCTTCAAAAGAAATTCAAAAAGTTTCCTCATTAAATAATGTATACGAGTAATAAGGCCGTTTCAATTTAGTGAGACTGGCTTTTTTATTATGATAATGTTGGAGGAAAAGAAGCAGATGCTCCCTAAAAAAAATTATTTTTGTAACCTCCCAAAAAAGCCCGGGATGGTAAAAAATTTTTCACATGAATAAAGGCCCTGTTTCAGAATTTATAGAACATCATTACCTGCATTTTAATGCTGCTGCTTTAATGGATGCGGCAAAAGGGTATGTGACACATATTAATGAGGGTGGAAAAATGATGGTAACACTTGCGGGGGCCATGAGCACGGCTGAACTCGGTATTTCGTTTGCTGAAATGATACGGCAGGATAAGGTAGCCATCATCAGTTGTACGGGGGCTAATCTTGAGGAAGATATAATGAACCTGGTTGCTCACAGCCACTACAAAAGAGTGCCTAACTATCGTGACCTTAGCCCTAAGGAAGAATGGGATTTGCTCGAGAATCATTATAACCGTGTTACCGATACCTGCATTCCTGAAGAAGAAGCATTCAGGAGGCTGCAACAGCATATTCACAAGATCTGGAAAGATGCCGATAATAATAATGAAAGATATTTTCCACATGAGTACATGTACAAAATGTTGCTGAGTGGGGTGCTGGAACAATATTATGAAATTGATCCAAAGAATAGCTGGATGCTTGCTGCGGCACAAAAGAATATACCGATAGTGGTTCCCGGTTGGGAAGACAGCACTATGGGAAATATTTTTGCATCCTATATTATCAGGGGTGAATTGAAGGCAGGTACGATGAAGAGTGGTATTGAATATATGGTTGAACTGAGTGACTGGTATAGAAAAAATTCCTCCGGAAAGGGGGTTGGATTTTTCCAGGTGGGAGGAGGTATTGCAGGCGATTTTCCAATATGTGTTGTGCCCATGATGTACCAGGACCTTCAATGGCACGATGTTCCTTTTTGGAGCTATTTCTGCCAGATATCAGATTCAACCACATCATATGGATCTTATTCGGGCGCTGTACCCAATGAAAAAATTACCTGGGGTAAGTTAGATATTCATACCCCAAAATTCATTGTTGAAAGCGATGCTACTATTGTTGCTCCGCTGATATTTGCATGGGTGCTGGGATGGTAAAACCAATTTGAAGATTTGAAAATTACACAATTTGAAAATTACACATTGGGCCAGTCAGTATCTAAGCTCTAAATTATAAACAAAATTTGTTTCCTCGTAAAAACTTTTCACCCCAACAGGTAGCTGCCATCACTTGTTTTCCAATCGGTTTATTGGGAGGGATGGTGGCTTATTTTTATGGCGCAGGTATATTGCCCGCCCTCGTGCTTTTTATTTTATTAAGCCTTATATCTTATATTTTCATTTATTTCATGATACAGCGGTTTGTTTACCGGAAAATAAAAATTATTTACAAACTCATTTATCAAACTAAAGCCAGCAAAAGAGAAGAATTTTATTATAAAAATATTTTACCGCAAAAATCGATTGAAGAAGTTAGTGAAGATGTTGAACAATGGGCTGTTCAGCGCAAAGAGGAAATAGAAGTCCTCCAAAAAAATGAAGCTTTTCGCAAGGAATTTTTACTCAATCTTTCACATGAGTTGAAAACGCCCATTTTTGCTATCCAGGGCTATATAGATACTTTGCTGAACGGGGCGCTTGCGAACCCTGAAGTCAACATTAAATTTTTGGGCAATGCCTCAAAAAATATTGACCGGCTTGTAAATCTCGTGGATGATCTCGATGAAATTACAAAGCTCGAAAGCGGCGAGCAGTTACTGTACCGGCAAAATTTTGTCGTACAGGATATTATCAGGGAAGTTTTCGAATCACTATCAATTAAAGCAGATGAAAAGAAAATAAAATGCTTTATAAAAAAGGGATGCGAATTACCGCTCAATGTTTTTGCAGATAAAGAAAAAATAAGGCAGGTAATCATCAACCTTACTGACAATGCAATTAAATACGGGAAGCAGAACGGCATTATTGAAGGGAGCGCCTATAAAATTGACGGTAAAAAAATCCTGGTCGAAATAAGTGATGACGGGTATGGCATTGCAGAAGAACATTTGCCACGGATATTTGAAAGGTTTTATCGCACTGATCTTGCGAGAACCCGCAAAATAGGGGGGAGTGGCCTGGGCCTATCTATTGCAAAACACATTGTGGAAGCACATGGTGAAACTATTCACGTTAGAAGTAAAACAGATGTTGGCACAACGTTCGGGTTTACATTGCCTTCTTCCAGAACAACATAATTTTCCCACATATTTAAAGCGGCTATTCCTGTTCAATTCTTTTTGATCCGCAACAGGTAAGTGAATGATTTTTCAAAAAATACCCAACATATAATAGCCGACAATACGCCGATTATTGCCCCGGCCAGCACATCCGTAAGAAAATGTTGTGCAAGATAAATACGGCTATATCCTACTAATATGGCCGCAACTAAAAATAATATTGAATAAGTTTTATTTTTTGCGGCAAAGCTGAGAACAGCGGCCAGGGCAAAGGCCGAGGCGGTATGCCCTGAGGGAAATGCATGTAAATTATGTAACGTAACATCATCAATGAAATATTGATAAGAACTGTCTTTTAAATAAACCGCCGGGCGGGGTTCAATAATAAAATATTTTAAGACCTGGGCAATAATTCCGGAAATCGCATAGCTGCTTAACACCATCAGGCTTACAAAGCGTTTATTGAAAGCGAACAATAATACACCCGTTCCCACGCAAAATAAACCATCGCCGAAATAAGTGAACCATGTAAAAATAGTGGTAAGAAAATTAGTGTGGTAGGTATTGAGGAGATAAAATCCATCAGTTTTTGAAAAAAAGAGCAGTACAAAAGCCGATGCAAGAAAAAATAATAGGAACACAAAAAAGAATAACCGGTTTTCTTTATACAATGATGCTATTGACATGCAATATTTAGTTCAGACTTTTCAAAAATAATCAAATGTAGATTCAATAAGATTCATGCTTTCTTATTTTATTGAAAGATTCGGTATTTGAACTATGATTGCATTGTCTCGATGATGATCATTTGTTTAACAGGAAATTTATCTATATCGATGGATCTAATAGCCTTTTCTTAGCATATCAGCATATTCATTTGGTAACAAGCTTTCTTCAATTGCCTTTGCTGCTTTTTCCACATCATATTCAAAACGTATGTATTCTACGTGTATGCTTTCTTTATCTGCAATACCGCTAATGGGATTGATAGTTAAAATAACATAGCAGCCTCTCGGGTCTCTGTCTTTTGGCTTACCTGCTGAGCCTATATTAATTGCATGATGATAGCGTGCAACACCATCAGGGAAAGCAGGCAGCACTTTGTGATAAGGTTTGTGTGTATGTCCAAAGCACATAATATCTGCGTCCGCCTGTTCCATTATTCTTAATAAACTTTTCTCGTCCCTGTCTTCGAATAAATATTCATTAATTCTTCTCGGACTTCCGTGTACTAATAATAAATTCAGCTTGTCATCATTTAGTTGAAACTCCACTTTGATGTGTGCCGGTAAGGTTCTTAAGTAATTTCTTTCTTCTTCCTTTATTATGGAGTTTGTAAATGATATGGAAATTTTACCCATTTCTTTTTCGTGTTCCTCTTTATATGCGCAACCACAATCATCACTGGTTCTTCCAATGCCAAAATCATAATTACCTGCAAGGGTTGGTATACCCCTTTTTCTTATTTCATTGATTACTTCATTAGGCCAGATATTATAACCAACCAGATCGCCTAAGCAATAGACGACATCTGCCTTTTGTTTTTCAATATTTTTTAAACATGCTTCCAATGCAGGAAGATTGGCATGTATATCACTGAACAGCGCAATTCTCATTTTGATTATTTTTTGTGTAGAGGAAAGTGGCAAACCGGTATGGCTGCTCCTGATATTGGAACTCCTGCACCACAAAAGACAAGGGCAAATGTCCAATAAACTCTGCTAAATTTTTTTCACTATTTATCCAATATATTTTTGCATAACAATTGCACTCTGGGGACATACATGGCTAAACTCGGCAGAGCTCTGCAGGTCAGCGGGCACTTCTTCTCTTTTTATTTTCTTATATCCTTTCCCTGTAAAATAATCCGGAGCCGTTTCTGTAAGCAAATAGATACAATCAACACCTAAGTCCTTTGCTTTTTTTTCTACGTGCTGTATTAATTTCGTGGCAATTTTTTCATTCCTGTAATCTTTGTTTACGACCAGCGAACGCAATAAGCCACAATTGTTATACTTCTCTAATCCTACAGCGCCCACAACATTATCATAATCTACTGCAATAAAAAAATTATCCAGGTCTGCTGGCAAATCCTCCACCGGCAGTTTCTCTGACTGCAATAAAGTAACAATGGATTGCCTGTTTCCACTGTTACTTTCTTTTATTCCAATTTGTCTTTCCATATTAATTTCTTAGATTAAATTAATGACATTTTGCGAAAGTGGCCGGCGGTCCCGATATTGATCGGGAGGCCACGGCGTTCCGCCGCGGTTGGTGTCTCCATCAGCCTCAATATGGCAAATAAAAATTTTCATTTAGATTGCCTCTTAGTTTTTAATTAACAGCATTTGTTTCCGGGCTCACAACAGTTTCTATCGTCTTTAGC
>Ga0068862_100002827_pt1 | contig 15225 bp, 11 predicted proteins | sample KBSSwiS52_FD_66598 | JGI IMG/M metagenome (GOLD analysis project Ga0068862, IMG submission 66598) | Switchgrass rhizosphere microbial communities from Kellogg Biological Station, Michigan, USA - KBS Switchgrass S5-2 | ecosystem: Host-associated > Plants > Roots > Rhizosphere > Soil ... | reverse complement strand
CGAGAGGTGGCCGACCACCTCGTCGAGCAGGGCCGCGATGATGTCGGAGCCGTGCTCGAGCTCCGTGGTGGTCACGAACCGAGTGAAGCCGGAGACGTCGGCCAGGATCAGGAAGCCGTGGTCCGTTCTGTTGTTCATGCCCCTGAGACACCAGCCGGGGGCAGATGTGAAACGAGGCGGGTGCTGGCTAAGTCCGCTCCAGGATGTGCAACCCGCGGCCCCGGTCGATCAGGTAGAGGAGCCCGCGCCCGTCGACCTCCACGTCGTTGCTGGAGACGCGGGCATGGCCGGCGGGCGGCTCGGGCAGGAAGTGGGCAACCTCGCGGGGAGCGTGGGGGTTCGCGACGTCCACGACGCGGAGCCCGTGGGCGAACCAGGCGACCGGGATCTCGGTGCCGGTCACCCGCTCGCAGGGCTGGTGGCAGCCGGTGAACTCCGGCTGCGGGTCGCCGTTCACGCCCGGGACCTGGAACGTCGAGATCGGCACCGGATGCCGCTCGTCGGTGATGTCCACCAGCCACATGAACGACGGCGGTCCGGGCGCGGTCTTGGCCACGTCCTCGTCGGCGGCCAGCATGATCCGACGGCCGTGGAGCGGGAACGGCAGCGGCAGCGCGGTGTGGGTCGGCGTGATGTAGGGCGGGCTCCAGTCGAGCCCGGACACGAAGCGGGGCTTGCTCATGTCCTCGATGTCGAGAATGACGAAGCCGCCGTGCCAGTAGCTCACGTAGAGCCGGTTGCCCGAGCGGATCGGGTGGTGGCAGCGGTGATGGCGTCCCGACCAGGCCGGCGTCTCGCCGCCCCCGGTCCACTGCCCCGGCATCCACCAGCGCCCGACCTCCCGGGGCTTCGCCGGGTCCTGGAGGTCCAGGATCATGACGATGTTGCCGACGTAGCCGTCCATCTCGGGCGAGATGTAGGCGTAGCGCCCGTCGAAGGTGAAGCGGTGCACGCCCGCGCCGCCGCACTTCCAGAACGTGATCTCGCGCGGTTTGCTCGGGGTGGACACGTCGTAGATCACGAGCCCGCCGCCGACGCCGGCCGGGGGCGGGTGCGCGGGTTGGGCCTCGCGGTTCACCAGCATGAGCCCGTTGGCCGCGCGCACCTTGTGCGAGTGGGTCTGGGGCGGCACCTCGACGGTGGCCAGCGTCCGGGGCCGGGCCGGATCACTCACGTCCACGATGCTGGTGCCGTGCGGGGCCTTCATGTGGGCGACGTAGGCGATGGTCCCGTCGACGGAGACCTGGCCGCCGCCCGGGCAGTCGAGCCAGGCGACCTGCTTGAGGCCCTGCACGCTCGGCACGATCGCGGTCACCATGTCGGCCGGAGCCTAGCAGACCGCGGCCCCGTCGCCAAGCCCGGCCAATTGACAGGCCCCGCCGGGGCGTGACACAGTTTCGGCAACTCGCAAAGGAGCGTCCCCATGGCCCTCTCCGTCGACCGGTCCGTGCGTCCCGAGATCAGCACTGCCTATGCGCGGCTCGAGGAGAAGATCCTGGAGCGGGACCAGAAGGGCGCCAGCGACATCTTCTACGACCTGGTGCGGGCGCAGGTCCCGCTCGCGGAGCTGGTCGGCCAGATCGTGCGCATCCACGCGCCCTACACGCACGTGCCCTACCACCAGCGCCTCGACGACGGCATCCCGCGGTTCGTCAACAACGACCACTGCCTGCTCAGCTCGCGCGCCACGCTCGACCTGGTCCCGCGCATGCCACCCGAGCTGGCCTTTCTCCCGGTGGCGCAGACGATCTGGTATCTGCCGACCGGCCTCGATCCGTGGAACCAGCTCCTCGGCAAGATGCCCGGCCACTACGTGCGGCTCTACGAGCTCAAGTTCGACGGCAAGCCGCCCCTGCCGGAGGTGCACTGGCCGGACCAGACGCCACTTGCCATCGAAGGCACGTGGCCCGAGCGACTGAACACCTGGCTCACCCTGGTCCAGCGCGGCGAGGTGATCAGCGCCTATCGCGTCTTCCTCGGCCTCTGGGAGGCGGCGGGCACCGATCCAGACCGGCGCACCGCGCTACTGGCCCAGCTCGTGTTCGCGGGCCTCATCGACGTCCAGGACCGAGTGTTTCACAACCGCTCCTACACCACGGGGCACAAGTCCTATCGCGCCCGGGCAACCGTCGCGCTGGCGCGAATGGTCGGCTGGGAGAACGCGCACTCGGTCCTCTACGCGGGCGTGCCCGACATTGCGGTCGGTCCCCGTTGGTACTCGACCTACGAGATGGGCTGCCTCGTGATCCAGAACCTGCTCGACGGCAAGGACCGCGAGCTGCTCGAGAACGACGAGGCGCTGACCCCGGTCGAGTCGCTTGCCCTCCAGCAGGCGCTCCTGAGCGGCCAGGAGCCGGCCTTCATCGACCTGATCGTGGCGCTGCTCAAGTCGGGCCGGGGCCACCGCCAGATCATCGACACGATCCAGCTCGCCTCCGCGCAGCTCATCATCGAGACCGGTGACGTCAACGCCTACTCGATGCCGCAGCACAGCTACGAGTACTGCAACACGGTGCGCTGGTTCTTCGACACCTTCCAGCACCCGCACCGGCTCAAGCTCCTATTCGTGGCCGCCGCCTTCGTCACCCGCGCCGCCCATCATCAGAAGCACACCCCGGACAACAATCCGGTGAGGATCGCGCCGCCCAAGGGGGCCGACGCGCTCACTCCGTCGGAGGTGCTCAAGCGGCTCGACAACGCGCTCGACGGGCTGCGGGCCTTCGAGGCCATGGACTGGGTGGCCGCCTACCTGCACGGCGACCACGATCGCGCGCCGCTGCTCCAGACCCTCGCGGTGGGTGCGGCCAAGGCGGGCAACGACCCGCACAACCAGGAGCTGGGCATCTGCCTGCTCGACGACTACGGCCACTCCACCGCGGCCGAGCGCGATCGCCTGCTCTACGCCTCGGCCAAGCACACCGCGGGACACCGCAAGTACGGGTCTCACCTCGACGCGTGGCGCCGCTACGCGGATGCCTTCGGCCTCGCCCGGTCCTGAACGCGCCTGAGCCTCCGGGGCCCCAAGGCAACACCGGAGCGCTCCCATGAGGAAGCTCGGAGCGAAGTCGTTCAAGAGCATCCCGGGCAAGTACTACAACACCCCGAAGGAGCTCTGGGGCTTTCGCAGCGACCGGGGTGACGGGTCCCCGCGGGCGATCGCGCGGGCGTTTCTCGAAGCCAACCAGGACACCCTCGGCATCGCGTCGGCGCTCGACCGTCTCGACGTGCGCCGCGTGATCCACGGGCAGGGCGCCGACCACGTCATCCTCCAGCAGCTCTGGCGCCGTCGCCGCATCCACCGCGCCTACGTCACGGTCCACATCGGCCGCGGCCGGCGCGTCTACCTGGTGAAGAGCCGGGCGGTGCCCGAGGACGTGCTCCGGGGCGCCGAGCCCGCGCGCCTCGGGAGCGCGCGAGCCGTGCGGGCGGCGATGGCCGGCGGGGGGCGCGGCCGGGGGCGCGCGTGGGTGGTCGGCAAGCCGGAGCTGCTCTGGTACCCGGCCCGGCGCCTGCTGCATCCCGCCTGGCGCGTGCGCATCCACCGCACGAAGCCGCGCTCCGAGCTCATCACGTACGTGCACGCGGTCACCGGGAGCATCATCAGCCGGTACGACAACCTGGCCGAGGCCACCGGGCGGGCGACCGTGTTCCTGCCGAATCCGATGGCCCGGGCGCGCGGCTTCGAGCCGCTCGACGGAAACCGGGTGCAGCGCCCGCCCGCGGCCGCCTATGCCGCCGTGAAGCTCACCGGCCTGCGGGGCAACGGCCGGCTGGACGGGCGGCGGGTCACCACGCGGCTGACCGCGAAGCGCTTCCGAAGCGCGCGGCTCGACTTCTCGGTGCCGAGCGTCCGTGCCGGCTTCGAGGAGGCCTCGGCCTATTACCACGTGAACGAGGCCATCGCGTACCTCGAGGCGCTCGGCTACCGGGGCCCTCGCCGGCTCTTCGCGAAGCCGCTCGAGGTGGACGCGCGCGGCACGCGCGACGACAACTCGTGGTACAGCCCGGGCGAGCGCACGCTGACCTTCGGCACCGGTGACGTGGACGACGCGGAGGACGGCGAGACCGTGCTACACGAGTTCGGCCACGCGCTCCAGGACGCGATCTGTCCGGACTTCGGCCAGTCCCCGGAGGCCGCCGCGATGGGCGAAGGGTTCGGGGACTACTTCGCGGCCAGCTTCTTCGCGGCCAGGAAGCGGGAACCGTACCTCGAGGCGGTGATGAGCTGGGACGGCGCGCTCGACGAGGGCGACCCGCCCTGCGTGCGGCGGGTCGACTCGCCCCTTACCTACGAGAGCTTCGACCACGGCTCGCGGGCCGACGAGCACGACAACGGCCAGATCTGGTCGGCCACCCTGTGGGACATCTGGAAGGCGACCGAGCGGCGGGTGGCGGACCGCATCATCGTGGAGAGCCACTTCCAGCTCGACGGCTTCACCACCTTGGCGCGCGGCGCCCGCGCCATCCTCGACGCGGACCGCAACCTCTACCGGGGACGCCACGCCACGATCCTCAAGCGGATCTTCCGCCGCCGCGGCATCGGCCCGGTGGAATGAGCAGGACCGGCGACCAGCCGGGCGAGTCCGCGCGAAAGGCGAGCTCATCCGGGCCGGTAGCAAGATCCCACGTGCGCCGGGCCGGCCGACGACCGTGGGATCCTGGTTGTTCGCGCTCGCTACACGAAACCCTCAGCGAGCAGAATAGATCGTGATGTCGTTGGCGCCGCCGGGCCGAAACCCGGTCTCGGTCAGCGGGCCGCGTACCGGAGCACCCGGAAGGACATTGGTGCCGGGACGCCCGAATATCGTTCCGCACTCGTCGTTGGTCTTGTAGGCTCCATAGCCGGCACCGGTCGCCGCTCCAACCAGGCCGCCGATCAACGCGCCCTTGCCCGCGCCGGACCCGCCGCTGGCAATGGCGCCACCGGCGGCGCCGAGGCCCGCGCCGAGAAGCCCCCCGATTGCCCCGGGCTTGGCGATACGCCAGACGCGATCGCTCCCCGTGGCGCACTGAGAGGACGTGCTGGCGACCGGAATTGCTCGAGGCGGGTTCGCGGTGGTTCGAGCTACGGCCGGCGCTACCCGACCCGCCACCATCGCGGGGGCGGGGCGGCCGGGGGCCGGGGCGTAATCTGACATCGTGGCCCGAACGGACGACGACTCAACTGGCGACGTGGAACGGAGCACGTAAGCGGTCGTGACACCCGTAAGGAGCGCAGTGCCCGTTACGACCGCGATGCCAGCCGTGACGATTTTACCAAGTGGATTCATGGTCGATTTCCCTCCTCTCCCCGGCTATGACGACCACGGCCAGCCCCGTATTCCACCCGGATCCCTCGCGCGGACCCCGGCGCATGAAATCGGCCGGCCGGTCGCACGGTTAGAGTGCGGCGGTCTCGACCGCCGTCTGCTCTAGCCAGAAGCCCATATCCATTTCCCGGTACATCGCGACGGCCGTGGCCAGGTGCGCCCGTGCCTGCTCGCGTTCGCCCGTGCGCCGGTGGAGCTTGCCAAGGCCGAGATGGCAGTGGGCGATGAGCGGGCGTATTCCGAGTTCTTCGGCGCGCGCCATCGCGGCGCAGTAGTGATCCTCCGCTCTGGCCCCGTCGCCCTCCCGCGTGCCATGCGCCTCGATTGCGCCGATCAACCATAGGACACGCGCTTCCGCGCTTCGCTCGGCGCGCTGCCGGGTCAGGGCAAGCGCGCGCTCGGCGACATCGCGCGCCTCCGCCAGCTGACCGCCCACGATGAGCGCTTCGCAGAGATACGCCATCCAGCGCACCTCGTTGGTCCGCCGGCTCCGGGCGGTTTGCTCGAGAGCGTCTCGAAGGAGCGCGATGCCCTCGGAAGCTCGGCCGGTCATCGCGAATGAGTAGCCAAGCGTCGCCGCCCCCGAAAGTGCCCACACGTGCAAGCCGGCATCGCGGAGCGCCTGGGTCGCGGCCTCGAGATGAGGGATGGCATCGTCAAACATCCCTCGGTGCACGAGGATCTCCCAGAAATGTTGGCGCGCCACCAACAGGGTGATGGAGTGACCGAGCCCCTCGGCGAGCCGTACGTTTTCATTCTGGACCGCCATGGCCAGATCGAACTCTCCCAGCTCCGCGTGCACGCGCGTGAGCTCGTTGTTGGCCGTCACCGTGGGGTACTGGTTTCGCCCCAGGCGCTCGCCGCCCAGGTCACCGCCTCGGATCAGCTCCACGACCTTCTCGCACAGCGAGAGTGTTCGGCGGTAGTCACCAACCGTCCGGCAGACCATGCCGAGGTTCAGACACGCGTGGATCAGGTTGATACGGTGTCCGATCGTTTCCGCAAGAGCGACGGCCCGGTCGCCCGACGCCAGGGCGGCCGGGTTGTCGCCGGCGGACCAGAACGCGTTGGTCCGGACCGCCTCCACGCGGGCGAGCCGCTCCTGGTCGCCGAGGCGTTCGGCAAGGGCCAGCGCCTCGTCCATGCACGAAAGGTAGGCTCCCGACTCCCCGAGGGCGAACAGCGGCCCGCCGAGAAGGCAACGCACCTCGATGCTCTGCTCGAGCGTCTCGCGCCGCTCGGGCATGCGGCGGAGGGCCTCCAGCGCCGTGTCGAAGAACGCTTTGGAGATCTGCGGGGGGACCGACCGGTCTACGGCCCGGGTCCCCGCGCGAACGCTGTAGTCGGCGGCCTTGTCCCAGATCTCGCCGCGCATCGCATGATCGACGAGCCGCTCGACGTGCTCGGCCAGGAAGCTGGCGTACAGCCGCTCGATGACCTCTACCGCGCGGGCGTGGAGCTCCCGACGCCGTTCCTTGAGTAGGCTGCGATAGGCCACCTCGTGGGTCAGCGCGTGCTTGAACGTGTACTCGACATCGGGGAAGAGGCTTGTCTCATAGAGGAATTCGGCGGCCTGCAGATTGGCGAGCCCTCGACGGAGCACGTCTTCGGGTTGGTCGGCGATGCCGGCCAGGAGGGCCAAGGGCACGTCCTTACCGATGGCCGCGGCCGACTGGAGCAAGCGCTTATCTTCCGGCGGGAGGCGATCGATCCGGGCGGCGAGGATGGACTGGACAGTGGGCGGTACCTGCACGTCACTCGGCGCCGCTACCAACCGGTAGGCACCGCGCTCGCCCACCAGCGCGCGCGTCTCGACGAGGGTGCGCACGCTCTCCTCCAGGAAGAAGGGGTTGCCCTCCGTCCGTTCGAACAGGAGCCGCTCCAAGGGCTCGATTGTGGCGTGCTCTCCGAGCAGCCCGCGCAGTAGCTCCCCCGCGCTCTCCGGCGGCAGCGGATCGAGACGGAGCTGGGTATAGAAGGTCTTGCTCCCCCAGCGGTGTTGGTACTCGGGTCGGTAGTTGACGAGCAGGAGCATCCTCGCCTGCGGCAGGCTTTCCACCAGGCTCTCGAGGAATGCCTGGGACTCGGCGTCGATCCAGTGCAGGTCCTCGAAGACCACCAGGAGTGGTTGGACCTGGGCTTCGCGCAGGAGCAGTCGCCGGACGGCGTTGAGCGTGCGTTGCCGACGCTGGGGCGGCTCGAGACCTTGCCAGTGGGCGTCGTCGCCGACCTCGAGCAGCGCGAGCAGAGCGGGAAGGGTCGGCTCGAGGGCGCGATCGAGGGTGAGGATCTTGCCCGTGACCTTCTCGCGGACCTCCCGCGGCGTGTCGCGGTCGCCCACATGGAAGTAGCCCTTGAGCAGATCGACCATCGGCAAGTAACTGGTGGCCTTGCCGTAGGACACGGAGCACGCCTCGAGCACCAACCAGCCATTGACCCGGTGCGAGTGAGTGAGTTCGAAGGTCAGGCGCGACTTGCCGACGCCTGGTTCGCCCATGACCGCCGCCACCTGGCCCCGCCCTTGCGCCGCGTGTCCAAGGGCTTGACGGAGGTGCTCGAGCTCCGTCTCGCGCCCCACGAAGCGCGAGAGTCCGCGAGCGGCGGCGGCCTGAAAGCGCGAGCGCCCGGCGCTGGCCCCCGCGAGCTCGTAGACCTCGATCGGCGTCTCCAGCCCCTTGATCGGCATCGGCCCAAGTGGCTTCACGACCACGTAACCCTCGGCCAGGTTGAGCGTCTCCTGCGGAACGAGGATCGATCCCGGCATGGCCATCTGCTCCATCCGCGCGGCCACGTGCGTCGTCTGGCCGACGGCCGAGTAGTCCATGTGTAGATCGCTCCCGATCGACCGGACGACGACTTCGCCGGAGTTCAAGCCGACTCGGATCTGGATCGGAATCCCTTCGGTCCGTCTGACTCCGTCAGCGTAGCCCTTCACGGATTCCTGCATCCGCAACGCGGCGTAGCAGGCACGCACCGCGTGGTCTTCGTGAGCGAGCGGTGCACCGAACAGCGCCATGATCCCGTCGCCCATCACCTGATTCACGGTGCCCTCGTAGCGGTGCACGGCCTCCATCATGCGTTCGAGGACGGGGTCGAGCAGCTTACGCGCCTCCTCGGGGTCGCGGTCGGCGAGCAGTTCCATCGAGCCCTTGAGATCCGCGAAGAGGACAGTCACCTGCTTGCGCTCGCCTTCCAGCGCGGCCTTCGAGGTAAGGATCTTCTCGGCGATGTGTTTGGGGATGTACGACTCGGGGCTGGCGAAGCGGCCAGCAGGCTCGGCGATGAGCGCGGCGCCGCAGGACCGACAGAACTTCTTGCCGGGCGTGACGAGGGTGCCACAGCTCGGACACGTCGCCTCGAGCCGGGCGCCACAGTCCTCGCAGAAGCGCGCGCCCGACTCGTTCTCAGCCTGGCAGCGGGGACACCTCAAGCCGAAGCCGCCAACTGGCCCACCTGCCACATCTCGGCGACGAGCGAGGCGGTGAGGAGGCCACTACCCAACGTCTCGAGGACGGCTCGTCGGTTCACGACAGGAACCCCCGCCTGACCGCCCGTGTAGGAGAGACTGGACGCAGGGACAGCCAAGCGGGGTGAACTTACACCCGCGCGGAGGGAGTGTGCTACATCTTCTTGTCGGTGTTCAGGCCTTGGCCGGATGCACTATCTCCGCCTCGGCACCCCACGAACAGGCGATCGGGTCAACGAATCTCGAACGATCCGCTCGCGATCTTGCGGTTGAGTACGTAGAGATCCACCCGGTATGTGCCTGGAAGCCACCGTCCCGGCGATCGCCCGTTGCCCGCACGCTGAAAGTAGTAGTCATCGTCCCACCCGAACGAATCTGCGTGCGATGTGTCGCGCCATGCCGTGGGCACCGCGCTCTGCGTCACTTTGCGCTGCATCACTTGCTGACCCTGTGCGTCACTGACATACAGGAGTGCCTCGATCGGCAGCGGCACCCATTGGCGGGTGACCCCATGGCTCAGGTTGAGCTCCCAGCCGATCTGGCGCGTCCTTGGCGGGAATCGCGTCGCATACCGGCGTTCCGGTTGCGTTGGCAGGTCCGCCCCCGTCTCGAAGAACCGCAGGGAAGCCACTCGGGCATCGATCGCCGCGATTCCCCCCGCCGGCGGGGATTGGTCGCGAGTCTTACCTTCGACCTCTCCGTAGATCTCCTCCTTCACCCGCATGGCGAACCACCCGGTCGCCACCTTCTGCTTGTCCACCAGGATATCGACCTGATAGGTGCCGCGGCGCCATCGCTCGATCTCGACCGTTCCGTGTCCGACCCCTGGGCAGGGAACCTCGGGCTCGTTCTGGCTCCGCCGCTCGCGGTTGCGATCCAGGCACGAGGGGTCCGGAATCGTGGCGAGGGGGTTCTCGACGGTCCTGGTTCCCACCAGTCGCGCGCCACTGTAGACAAAGGACTCCGTCCAATCGGGCTCGAGCGTGAAGGACCGGGTGGCTCGGTACGCGACCTCGCCTCCCGGGGCGTGCCAGACGTCCTCGACCGTGAAGGAGGTTTGACGGCCGAGCGCGGGATGCCTCAGATGAAGCTCCCAATAGATGTACCGGGCCGCGTTGTAGAAGAAGAGGTCGTCGTAGTGACGCTTCGCCGGCTGCTGGGGACTCTCGAAGAATTTGAGACCTGTGACCGTCGCCCGGAGGGCAGGAATTGTACCGGTCGGATCACCCGCGCCGGGCGCACTCCGCGCTTGCGCGATCTGAGGGCCCGAGTCGGCATATCCGGGGGATATCCCGAGCAGCAACGCAACAAGGGCGGAAGATAGTCGGTGCATGATATGGCGGCCCAATTGCGGCAAGGCGGCGGAAGCATATCCAGGTTCCCGGGGACCGTCAACTACCGCGCGCGGACTCTTTCCGGTAGTGAAGCGATTCCGCTGCCGGCTCACTCGATCACGCGATCCGCCCGCTGCAGGAGGGACGGCGGGATCGTCAGGCCGAGCGCCTTGGCGGTCTTGAGGTTGATCACCAGCTCGAACTGGGTGGGTTCTGCGACCGGGAGGTCGCCAGGTCGGGCGCCCTTGAAGATCTTGTCGATATAGGCAGCGGTGCGCCGGTACGTTTCGTCCAACTTGGGTCCGTACGTCAGGAGTATTCCAGCCTCGGCATACTGGCGGAGAAGTTGAATGCCCGGCAACCGATGCTGCACCGTCAGGTCGGCGATCTGTTGCCGGCTGACCCAGGTCATGTTCCCACCGAGGATCAGGATCGCGCCGGCTCGGCTCCGGGTTATCGTGGCGAAAGCACCCTCGATGTCGCCGGGGGTGCGGACGTCCGCAAACAGGAGCGCCAGGCCGAGCTTCCGCGCCGCGGATTCGAGCGCAGCGGTCTCGGCGGCGCCGCGCCGCTCGCTTTCTCGGAGGATGGCCACGCGCGAGAGCTTGGGGACGACCTCGTTCAGGATCTCCAGCTGCTTGCGGATAAACTCCGGGCCCGTGCCCAGGGTCGAGCCCGTGATGTTCCCGCCCGGCCGCGCGAGACTGGCAACGAGCCCTGAACCGACCGGGTCGATGGCCCACGCCATGACGATGGGTATGGTCGAGGTGGCGTGCCTCAGAGCCGCGATGCCCGGGTTGCCGGCCACCATGAGCAGGTCCGGCTTGAGCCGCACCAGCTCGGCGGCGAGACCGGGCAGCCGGTCATACTTGAACGCGCCGAAGCGGCTGTCGATCACGAGATTCTGCCCCTCCACGTAACCCAGCTCGCGGAGCTCGCGGAGAGTCTCCGCGAGCACGGATGAGGGAGGCGGCCCCTCCGCAAGGTAACCGATCCGGTACATCCGCCCCGCCGGTTGCGCCTCAGCAGCTAGCGGCGCGGCGAGCAGGCCGCCAGCCACGGTGCCGATGAACGCTCGTCGGTCCACTACCAGGCCCTCTCGTGGCCGCATCGTTTAGGAGGGACGGGAAGGGGCGGCCAGCGGCCCAGAACGTACACCCCAATCTGTGGGCCGCTCAAGGACCTTTCTAGAGCACCCCTCAAGACGGCGCTCCTCCTGCCAGGGGTGACGTTATGGAGAAGACACGACCCAACCCACTATGTGCGATATGCCACAAGCCGATCCTTCCGGAGTCGTTCGTCACCGACGGGGCTTGGAGAGTGTGCACGTCGAGTGCGAAGAGCGCCGCACTCCGAAGCCGGATCAGCCCAAGGCGGAGTAGAAGGCCCGACTTCGCCAGCAAGCAGCCCTTCAGCGGTATGGTGGAAGGACGAAGGACCACCAGGTATGAGGGGCCTGGGAGAACCACATAAATAAGCCCGAAGGGGCGGCCTCCAGAGGGTGGCCCCTCCCCTTCGGGTGAATACGACCTACGTGGCTAACGCGCTATCGCGTCCTCGTCTTCATCGGCTCATCTGGCGTGATCTTCGTCGCCACCATCTGCCCGCTTGAGGTCTTCTTGTAGCTGACCTTAACGTGGTCGCCTGCCTTGACGTCGCCCAACTGCGAGCCGAGCGCCGCGTCGGTTTTCAGCACGTAGTCTTTCCCCTTGGAATCCTGGACCGTGAACGTGCCTGCGGTCTGGTCTACGCTCACGACGCTACCGGTTACGCGATGAGGCATCGCGAGCTTGCCTGGCTGTTCGACCCCTGTCGGCGCTCGCATACTGTCAGCGGCTAGACCAGGCCCCGCGACGAGGAGAGTCGCCATCACACCTGTGACCAATCCAGTAATCCCTTTCATGGCACTGCCTCCTTTTTGTCTTACGCGGTTGTTTTACGGAGGGAGCCATTCCGCCTCCCCCTCTCATCGATCGCAAGATATGTACCAGCGCCCTGCGGAACGCGTATTGGCCGGATGTTTCTCACGGACCGGAAAGAATTCCGGACACTCTCGGTATGAAGGTGCCGGTATTTGTTTAACAGTGGGTAACTGCGCGCGGGCCCGGCGGGCGAGTCGGGCTCCCGCATCGAACCCCCGCTCTTCCTCGCGGTACTTCGCCTGCTTTTTACCTGGATCCATTGGAGAGGGCGCGCCAGCTTTTTGAAGCGATTCTGCTGGGGCCTACTCGATCACTGGTCGGCCCGCTGTAGCACGACGGCGAGATCGTGAGGCCGAGGGCCTCAAGGGCCATCCCGTTTCCATGTAGGCGGCTGCAACAGGTCGATGTGCCGGCTAACTGCCGCACAATCCTGCCGGCTTCCAGTGGTCTAGTCGCGTCGTCACCGGCTGCGCCGCATCATGCAGGACGAGGGCGAAGTTGCGTCGAATCTCGCTGCCAGTACTGCGAACGATCATGGGCAGATCACCGCGTACGACCATCCCGTCACCGGCTCGTCCCGGTATCCGCCCTTCGGGCGTCTCCAGGCACTGCTCGCCGGTCAGGATGAACCAGGCCTCGGGCCCTGGATGAGCGTGTGCGAAGCTGGCAAATCCAGGACGGAATGTGCTCGCCACATAGAACGCCGCGTATTGGGCTACAGCGGGGTCCAACGGCAGAGGGCCCACCGTTGCGACATGCTCACCACCTCCCATGGGTCGCCAGTCCGGTGCGGCGATCGTAAGCAGCCATACGCGATCGAACACTTCTGCGACGGTGCTGTGCTGACCTCTCGCTGCCTCGGCTGCGGCTCGATTCACAAACGCATCGAGATGCCACGCGAGTGGTGATCCTTGCGGCAATGCGCCCAGGACTGGGTGCGCGAGAACATAGCACCCGAGTTCCTGTCGCCTCTCAGCTATTGGCGCACAGGGGATACTTGAGCCGGGAAGCGGATTCCCCGCGCTGTCGGTGTTGGGATCCAGTCGCGGCTGGCTGCGAGACAGCGGCGCGATGACGAGGACGGTAACGAGGACGAAGAGAGCCGCGATCAGACCGAGGGGTAGCCTGCGCATGATTGCCTCCGTGCTGTGCCTTCTCTACACCCTACTCGATCACCTGGTCCACCCGCTGCAGAAGGGACGGCGGGATCGTACGCCCGAGGGCCTTGGCGGTCCCTCCCACCGAGTAGTTACCAGTGCAATTCCATCGACTTTCGTGTGGTACTTATATCTTTCGGATGGTGATTTCGTCACGAGGCGGAAAGGGGGTCCATCGGCCATGACTGAGGGTCTGGTAAATGCTCGAGTTTATTACCGCCAGGGCTGAAGCTCCTGCGCCAAGACGAAAGAGTTGCTTTCGTCATGGGGAGTGGCCTTCGACGGCTTCGACGTCGAGGCCCAGCCGGAGCGCCGGGCTGATCTCGAAGCGTTCGGGGTGATGCGCGTGCCCGCGACCATCGTGGGCGACCGCATCGTGCACGGCTGGAACCCGCAGGCGCTGGCGGAGCTGGTCGGCGTGCGCTACCGGGCGCCCAAGAAGCTGACCCCCGCCCAGCTCGCCGAGCGGATGGACCTGGTGCTCGCGGCTACCCAGCGCGCGGTCCGGCAGATCCCGCGCGAGCACCTCGGCATGAAATACCCGGGGCGCGATCGCACCGTGCACCAGCTCGGCTTCCATGTGTTCCGGGTGGCCGCCTCGTACGCGGACACGCGCGAGCTGGGGAATCTCGACGGGGCCTGGTTCGAGGAGAACGCGCCGCCCGAGATGGCGGACGGCGAGGCGGTGGCGCGCTACGGGGAGACGGTCCGTCAACGCCTCCGCGCCTACTTCGCCCGCCCCGGCTGGTGCGACGGCCTCGTGAGCACCTACTACGGTCCGCAGTCGGCCCCCGAGTTCATGGAGCGCACGACGTGGCACTCGGCGCAGCACCTGCGGCAGATCTACTGGTTCCTCGACGAGATCGGGGTCGCCAAGGACGCGCCGCTCACCGACGCCGATCTCGAGGGGCTGCCCTTCCCGACGGAGGTCTGGTCGTAGCGCCCGCGATGAAGCGGTAGGCCTCGCACACCACCTGCTCGACGCGCTTCCAGCTCGGGCGGTTGTCGAGGTGCACCCCTACCCAGCCGCGCACCCCCACGTACGGCGGCACGAAGAATCGCTTCGGATCCTGACGGACGAGCAGCTCCTGGACGCCCAGCGGCATCGCGAGCCAGACGCCCACGTGCGCGGCGCCGTGATGGTGGTTGTCGAAGGTCGCGAACATGCGGCCGCCCACCCAGAAGGTGGGCTCGCCGTGCGAGACCTTCTCGCCCGTCCCCGGCAGCGCCCGGCAGATGGCGCGCAGCCGCGCGAGCTCCGCTACACCGTCACGTGCTTGATGAATCGCTCGGGCGGGTCCTCGCCCCACTGGCTCACCAACCCCTCTTCCGCGGACAGGAGGTTGCTGCCGCTGCGCGCGTTCAGCCGGTCGGTGTCCGCCCACCGCTCGTGCACGCGGCCCCACGGGTCGCACCAGTAGTCGTAGACCTGGCTGCCGAGCAGGTGCCGCCCCACCCCCCACATGTGCTCGTACTTGCCGAGCCGCGCGATGTACTCGTGGTCCTGGAAGACGGCGTCGACGTCCGGGACCTCGAACGACATGTGGTTGAGGCCGGCGCGCTCGTTCATCACGCAGAACAGCGTGTGGTGGTCGACGAACTCGTCACCGCAGTCCACGCGGTTGAAGGAGCCGATCAGGTTCTCCTTGGTCCCGGCGTAGACGTCGTCCGAGCAGATGAACCCGAGCGTGTCGCGGAACCACTGCACGGTCTCCTTGACCTTCGGAGTGCCGAGCACGCCGTGGCCGATCCGCTTGATCGGGGCGGGTGACTTCGGCAGCCGCATCAGGTCCCGCCGGCGCAGGGGCTCGGAGCCCGTGTTCATGAGCTGACGATCGACGGGAATGGTGGGCAAATCCTCCATGCCGTGCACGACCTCGATCTGGTAACCGTTGGGCTCGCGCACGCGCACGCGCTGGCCGCCGCCCGGCTCGTCGAGCTTTTCAACCGGTGAGGCGCCCGGCGTCTTCGCCAGCTTGTGCAGGTCGTCCTCGCTGGCGGCGAGGTAGCCGAACCCGAGGAACTTCGGATCGCCCT
>Ga0068862_100002825_pt1 | contig 15226 bp, 15 predicted proteins | sample KBSSwiS52_FD_66598 | JGI IMG/M metagenome (GOLD analysis project Ga0068862, IMG submission 66598) | Switchgrass rhizosphere microbial communities from Kellogg Biological Station, Michigan, USA - KBS Switchgrass S5-2 | ecosystem: Host-associated > Plants > Roots > Rhizosphere > Soil ... | reverse complement strand
ATAACCCAGGTTCAGTCCCAGCTTCAGCGCCATCCGTCGCACACCCTATTGAATAGGGACGTGGCGAATCGTCCGGCACCCGAGGAGACCGGCCTCTCGAGCGCCGAGGCGAAGGCGCGTCTGGGCAAGCTCGGGCCGCCGCCGGAGACCTCCTCGCGCTCGACCGCGAGCATCATCGCCGGCAACGTCTTCACCCTCTTCAACGCGATCATCGCGGTCTTCTTCGTCCTCGACCTCGGGTTGGGGCTCTACGCCGACTCGCTGTTCGGCCTGATCGCCGTCGTCAACTCCTACATCGGGATCCGCCAGGAGCTGAAGGCGAAGGCGACCCTCGACGAGCTCGCGGTTCTGGTCGAACCGCACGCGAAGGTGATCCGCGACGGCGCCGTCGCCGAGCTGCTGGCGACCGAGGTAGTCCCCGGCGACCTGGTCGCGATCGGCCCCGGCGATCAGCTCGTCGCCGACGGCGAGGTCAGCACCAGCCGCGGCCTGACGGTCGACGAGTCGCTGCTGACCGGTGAGGCCGACGGGATCCGCAAGGAGGCCGGCGACCGCGTCCTCTCCGGCTCCTTTGCAATCTCCGGCTCCGCCCACTACGTGGTCGACGCCGTCCGCGACAGGAGCTACGCCGGCCGCCTCGGCGGCGAGGCGCGCGCCTTCCGCCACCCGCCCTCGCCGCTGCAGGAAGAGGTCAACCGGGTGATCGTCGCCTCGACCTACGTGATGCTGCCGCTGGCGGTGCTGCTGCTGCTGAGCCTGAAGATCCACGCGACGCCGCTGCACGAGGCGGCGCAGACCGCCACCGCCGGTCTGGTGACGCTGATCCCCGAGGGCCTGGTGCTGCTGATGAGCGTCACCTTCGCGGTCGCCGCGGTCCGCCTCGCCAAAAAAGAGACGCTGGTCCAGCAGATCAGCGCGATGGAGAGCCTCGCCGCGGTCGACACGATCTGCGTCGACAAGACCGGAACGCTGACCGAAGGCGAGCTGCGGCTCGCGGGGGTCGAGTTCGCCGACGGAATCGACCCGGAGGAAGGCGAGGCGGCGCTCGGCCGCTTCGCCGCCAGCGCCGGCGACCGTAACCGCACCCTGGAGACGATCGCCGAGCGCTATCCGGGCGAGGCCGGCGCGGTCCGCGCCGAGGTCCCCTTCTCCTCGGAGTGGAAGTGGAGCGGCGTCGCCCTCGCCAACGGCTCCGGTGGCGGCGCCTCGACCTACGTGCTCGGCGCCCCCGACATCCTCGCCGAGGCCGGGGCGCTGACCCTGCCGCCGCGGCTGGCCCGCAAGCTCGAAGAGGAGACCGCGGCGGGACGGCGGGTCGTCGCCTTCGGCGAATCGAGCGAGGCGCTGCCCGCCGACCCGGCGAGCGCCACGGCGCCGCGGCTGGCGCCACTCGCCCTGGTCGTGCTGGAGGAGACGCTGCGGCCCGACGCCGCCGAAACGATCGCCTTCATGCGCGAGCAGGAGGTCGACCTGAAGCTGATCTCCGGCGACGCCGCGGCGACCGTCACCGCCGTCGCCTACGCGGTCGGGGTGCCGCGCGACGCCGGCGTCGTCGAGGGCCCCGACCTGCCCGAGGACCAGGAGCAGCTGGCCGCGGTCGCCGAGGCCAACACGATCTTCTGCCGGATCAAACCGGAGCAGAAGAAAGCACTCGTCGCGGCGCTGGTCGGCGCCGGCCACTACGTGGCGATGATCGGCGACGGCGTCAACGACGTGCCGGCACTGAAGCAGGCACGGATGGCGGTGGCGATGGGCTCCGGCGCCCAGGTGACGAAGGGCGTCGCCGACGTCGTCCTGCTCAAAGACCAGTTCTCGCGGCTGCCCGAAGCGGTCGGCGAGGGTCGCCGGATCGCCCGCAACATCCACCGCCTCGGCCGCCTCTACCTGACCAAGACCGTCTACGCGGCGACCCTGATCCTGCTCGTCTCGGTCCCCGGCTTCGCCTTCCCCTTCCTGCCCCGTCACCTCACCGTCGCCGCCTTCCTGACGATCGGCATCCCCTCCTTCGTCCTCGCCCTCGCCCCCTCCGACGGGCCGCTCTACCGTGGCCGCCTGCTGCGGGCGCTCGCCGCCTTCGCCGTCCCGGCCGGGGTCGCCACCGCCCTGGCCTCGATCCTCTCTTTCTTCCTCGTCGACAGCGTCGCCGGCGCCAGCCTCGAGGCCGGCCGCACCGCGGCGACGACCACCCTGATCGTCCTCGGCCTCGCCTTCGTGCTGCTGCTCGAGCGCGGGCCGGGCCGCGAGCACATCGCGATCCAGAGCTACATGCTGGCGATGGTCGCCGGCCTCGGCGCCCTCTTCGCCCTGATGCTCGCCGCCGCCCCGGTCCGCGAATTCTTCGAAATGGAACTCCTCAACGCCACCCAATGGTTCCTCGCCCTGCTGTCGGCGGCCATCGGGCTGACGATCGCCAGCCTGATCTGGAAGCTGCCGCAGATCGAAGCGCTGGAAGCGCCAGACGATGGTGAGGGTGAGGAGGACGAGGAAGACAAGCGGCGGCACATGCCGGCGTCGACGGCGATTTAGGGATTCGAGGGACGGCGAGGGAACTACCCCTCCTTCGACCAATGTCTAGTCCCCGCCCCCCCAATTTCGCCACCGGTCCATGTTTAAACCTCCGCCATCTGCCTAGCGTCCCTATATGGCAACGACCTCTCACCCGGCCCGCCCCTTTCCCGGCGCCGGCGAATACCCGCTTGAGACGGGTCACTTCGACGAGGCGTTTGCCCCGACCGGGGCTCCGCGCCATCCCTACGCGGAGCTGCTCGGCGCGCTCGCGCGGCAAGACCTGGTGGTGCTGCGCGAGCGCGTCCGGTCGAACCTGCGGCGGCTTGGGGTCTCCTTCGGCGGCCGCGCGTTCGAGCTCGACCCGGTGCCGCGGCTGCTCGCCCGCGAGGAGTGGGGACGGCTGCGCGAGGGGCTGCTGCAGCGGGCGCGGGCGCTGAACGAGTTCGTCCTCGACGTCTACGGCGGCCAGCGGATCTTCGACGCCGACGTCGTCCCGCGCTCATTGCTCGATGGCTCGACCGGATACGAGCCCGCGATGGACGGACTGCTCGACCCCGCGGTGCCGCCGGCGACGATCGCCGGCCTCGACCTGGTGCGCGGCGCCGACGGCGAGCTGCGGGTGCTCGAGGACAACCTGCGGATGCCCTCGGGGTCGACCTACGCGCTGGCGGCGCGTGAAGCGGTGGCGCCGGAGATCGGGGCGAAGACCGAACCGCTCGCCCAGGGCGAGATGGTCGCCGCGCTCGGCGCCGCGATCCGCGCCGCCGCCCCCGACGGGCGCGGCGACCCCGGCGCGGCGATCCTCTCCGACGGCCCGGCCAGCGGCGCCTTCTACGAGCAGGAGCGGATCGGCCGCGAGATCGGCATCCCGGTGGTCGAGCCGGGCCAGCTCGAACCGGCCAAGGGTCGGCTCGCCTGCCGGATCGGCAACCGCCGGCAGCAGATCGCGGTCCTCTACCGCCGCACCGACGAGGACCGGCTCTCGCGCCCCGGCGGCGGTCTCACCCCACTCGGCGAGCTGCTGCTGCCGGCGCTGCGGGCGGGCCGGCTGCGTTGCGTCAACGCCTTCGGTACCGGGATTGCAGACGACAAGCTCGCGCACCCTTACGCTGAGCAGATGGTGCGCTTCTACCTCGACGAGCAACCGCTCCTGCGCTCGGTGCCGAGCTACGACCTCACCGACCCGGACGCCCGCGCAACCGCGATGGGCCGCCTCGAAGACCTCGTGGTGAAGCCGCGCGACGGCTTCGGCGGCGAGGGCGTGACGATCATGGCGCGGGCGACCGCGGCCGAGCGGCGGCGGGCAATCGGCCTGCTGCGGCGCGGCCCGGAGCGCTTCGTCGCCCAGGAGACGGTCGAGCTCTCGAGCCACCCCACCGTCTGCGGCGACCATCTCGAGCCGCGGCGCGTCGACTTGCGCCCCTATGTCGTCAGCGGCGCCGACAGCCCCCAGTTCGCGATGACCGGCGGGCTGACCCGTTACGCGCAGGGGGCCGGCGAGATGATCGTCAACAGCTCGCGCGGCGGCGGCTGCAAGGACACCTGGGTGGTGGCGCGGTGAAGCGGCGATCGCTCGCCTCGCGCGACGAGCGGCCGCTGATCGGGGTCACCACCTCGGAGCTGCGGCCGGCGGAGCGGGTGACGCCGCTGCCCGAGGGCGAGCCGCGCGGCAGCGAGATGGCGCTCGGCCTTCCCTACCTGCAGGGGATCGAGGCGGCCGGCGGATTGCCGCTGGTGGTGCCGCCGATGCCCGAGGAGGCGATCGAGCCGCTGCTCGACCGCCTCGACGGCGTCTGCCTCTCCGGTGGCCCCGACCTCGACCCCGAGCTATACGGCGCCGAGCCGCACGCCGAGCTCGGGCCGACCGAGCCTGATCTCGACCGCTTCGAGCTGGCGATCGCCCGCCGCGCCGACAACCGGGCGATGCCGATCCTGGCGATCTGCCGCGGCGCCCAGGCGCTGAACATCGTTCGAGGCGGCTCGCTGCACCAGCACCTGCCCGACCTCTCGGAGGAGATCCCGCACCGCCAGAGCACCCCTGGGGACCGCCCCAGCCACGAAGCGAAGCTGGTCCCTGGAAGCCGTTTGGCGGCGGCGATCGGGACCGGGGAGGCCGCGGGCGGCGGCGCGCTCGAGCAGACGATCGACGTCAACTCCTTCCACCACCAGGCGATCGAGCGACTCGGCGAGGGGCTGGCGGTCAGCGCCAGCGCCCCCGACGGCACGGTCGAGGCGATCGAGGACCCTGATCGCCCGTTCCTGATCGGCGTCCAGTGGCACGCCGAGGCACTGGTCGACCGGCCCTACGAGTCGGCGCTCTTCCGCAGCTTCGTCGATGCCTGCCGCCGCGAGGCCGCCGCCAGCCGCCGGCGGCGCCTGGGCCGGAAGGTCGCCTGACGATGGACGCGCCGGGAACGCTCCCGGCGTGGGCCGCATGGGCTGAGCCGCACCAGCTCGGGCCCTACACAGTGGGAATGGAGGAAGAGGTGATGCTGCTCGACGAGCACAGCTGGGCGCTCGCCCACCGGATCGACAGCGTCCTGCCGCGCCTGCCGCACGGCCGCGACGACAGCTTCACCGCCGAGACCCACGGCTCGGCGCTCGAGATCCAGACCGGCATCCACGCCCGCATCGGCGCCGCGATCGAGGAGCTGGCGGCGCTGCGACGCGAGCTCGAAGACGTGCTGCGCCCACTCTCGATGCGAGCCGCCAGCGCCGGCACCCACCCCTTCGCCGTCTGGCAGGAGATCGTCGTCTCTGCCGGCAGCCGCTACCAGTTCGTCTACGGCTCGATGCGCGAGCTGGCCCGGCGCGAGCCGACCTTCGGCCTCCACGTCCACGTCGGCGTGCCCGACGCCGAAGCGGCGATCCACGCCGCCAACCGGCTCCGCACCCACATCCCGCTGCTGCTCGCGCTCTCGGTCAACTCGCCCTTCTGGCAGGGCCGCGACACCGGCCTCGCCTCGGCGCGGACGCCGCTCTTCCAGGCCTTCCCGCGGGTCGGGATCCCACGCCCCTTCGCCGATTACGCCGAGTACGTCGAGTCGGTCGACGTGCTGATCCGCTGCGACGCGGTGCCCGAGCCGACCTTCCTCTGGTGGGACGTGCGGCCGCAGCCGCGCTTCGGCACGGTCGAGGTGAGGATCATGGACGCGCAGACGAAGCTCGGCGAGTCAGCGGCGATCGCGGCGCTGGTGCAGGCGGTGGTCCGCGCCGAGGTCGAGGGGAGCGAGCACCTCGAACGGCCGATGCCGCAGGAGGTCCTCGCCGAGAACCGCTTCCTCGCCGCCCGCGACGGGATGGACGCCGAGCTGATCGAGCCCGAACTGGGGCGTCGGGTGCCCGCCCGCGAACTGCTCGCCGACCTCGTCGCCGTCTGCCGCCCCCACGCCCAGGCGCTCGAATGTGAGGCCGAGCTCGACCGGGTGCTCACGCTCGGCGAGCGGACGGGCGCCCAGCGCCAGCTCGAGCAGGCGGCGGCGCTGGGGTCGTTGCCGCGGCTGGTCGAAGCGCTGGCAGACGACTTCGTCGTCCGCGACTGAAGTTAGGCGAGCGAAGCCCTGAGCGAGGGGTCGTCGGGAGGTATCACGAACTGGGTGACGATCAGGTTCGCCGCGACCTTGCGCTCGCCCTCGCGCACCCGCTCGATCCGCACCTCGATCACGACCGTGCTGCGACCGGCGTGGAGGGGCCGCGCTTCGGCGATGATTTCGTCGCCGTGCAGGCCGGCGCCGAAGACGTTGAGCTTCAGCTCGATCGTCGTGAAGTCGTGGCCCGGCGGGATGTTGCGGAACGTCGCCCAGGCGGCGACGGTGTCGCCAAGTGCCGTCCAGACACCGCCGTGGACGAAGCCGCCGGGATGCAGGTGGCGCCGCTCGATGTGGATCCGCCCACGGGCGACCGCGTCCTCGATCTCGATCGGTTCGATCCCGAGATCGCCCGGGAAGGTTCCCGCGACGAACTGGCGGATGTTGTCGGGAGTGACTTCGGAAAGGTCTGGCACCCCCGGTATGAAATCAATGCGCGCCGGCGCGGGGCCCCGTGGCCTCCGCGCCGGCCGGGCCTGCGGCCGGTCCGCGGTCAGCGCTTGCCGGCGGGAGCGCCCTTGGACGACCGCACGCAGCGTCCGCGCGACGGCCGCGCTGCGGCCTTGCCTTTGCGGCGCTTGCCCGCGACGTGAGCCTTGCGGCAGGGCCCGCGCGATCCCGTCGCCGCGGGCCCGCTCGCAGCTGGCGACGCGGTCGCCGAGCCGCCCCCAGCCAGAGTCGGCGTCGCCGCGGCGCCCTGTGAATTGCTGCCCGCCCCGCCAGCCGAGTTGGCTGCGGACGCCCCGGGCACCGAACCTTCGGTGTAGATCTCGGCGTAGGGCACGATCCCCTGGCCTTCATAGGCTTTCGGGTCTTCGCTGCTGCCACCGGCCACCAGCATCCGCCCGTCCGGCAGCGGCGCGACTGCCGGCCGCTCCACGGTCAGCGCCGGCGCTTCCGGCGGTTCGGCGAAGGCTTCGGTCGCGGTGTCGTATTCGAAGCTCTGCTTGATCGTCGATTCACCGGCGCGCCGTTCGGAGAAGAAGAGGACGCGGCCGTCGTCGAGGGTGCCGCCGGCGCCGGTCAGCGGTGCCGAGGTTTCCGCCGGCCCGATTCCGAAGGTCCCGGTCAGCGGGTCGTAGATCTCGGTGGTGAGGGCGTTTTCTCCACCACCCTTGGCGGCGATCAGGATCGTGCCGTCGGGCAGGGACGCTGCCAAACCCATCCCGCGGGCCGCGACCATCGACCCGGTGGGGCTGAATTCACCCGTTTCCGGGTCGTAGATTTCGGCACTCGCCAAGGAGCCGGAGCCGTAGCCGCCGACAACCAGGATCGTGCCGTCGGGCAGCGGCGCCGACATCGCCCCGAAGCGGGCGACCGCCATCGAACCGGTCGGGCTGAATTCGCCGCTTTCGGGGTCATAGATTTCGGCGCTCGCCAGCGGCGTGCCGCCGCCGCCCCAGATCTGGCCGCCGGCGACGAGGACGCGGCCGTCCGGCAGCGCCGCCGCGGTGGCGTCCATCCGCGAGGTCACCATCGAACCGGTCGCCGAGAAGGTCCCGGTGGCGCCGTCGTAGACCTCGGCCGAGGCGAGGCTCTCCGAGGTCGGGCTCGAGAGCGAGACGCGGTGGAGCCCACCGACGACGAGCGCGTCACCGCCCGGCAGCGGCGCCGCCGCGGCCTTGGTGCGCTCGGTGAGAAGCGATCCGGTCGGTTCGAGGATCGGCGCAGCACCGGCCTCGGCGACCGGCGCGAGCAGCGCCAGCGCCGCGAGCACAGCCACCATCAGCAGCGCTTTCGCCGTGCCCTTCGTGCTCGCCCGAGACCGCATCGTCGGGGATGTTGGCACAGCCCCTGGCCGTCTATACGGCGGAACCGCTCATAGGAGCGTCCAGGCCCGAAACGGGCCTGGGGAACGACCCCCTAGAGCCGCTCCACCAGCGTTGCCTTGCCCTGGCCGCCGGCCACGCACATCGTCTCCAGCCCGATCTGGTGGTCGTCGGTCTCCATCACGTTCAGCAGCGTGCCCATGATCCGCGCCCCGGTCATCCCGAAGGGGTGGCCGAGGGCGATCGCGCCGCCGTGCGTGTTCAGCTTCTCCAGCGGGATGTCGCATTCGTCCATGATCGGGATCACCTGGGCGGCGAAGGCCTCGTTGAGCTCGACGGCGTCGACGTCGCCGATCGTCATCCCGGCCCGGTCGAGGACCTTCTTGATCGCCCCGATCGGCGCCACGCCCATGTACTCGGGCTCGTTGCCGAAGGTGGCGCTGGTGATGATCCGGGCACGTGGCGTCAGGCCCAGCTCCTTGGCCTTGGTGTCGCTCATGATCAGCACCGCGGCGGCGCCGTCGTTGAGCGGGCAGGAGTTGCCGGCGGTGACCCCGCCGCCGCCGAACGCCTCGTCGAGTTCGGCCAGCTTCTCGAGGGTCGAGCTGGCGCGCGGGCCGTCGTCCTTGGCGACCTCCTGGTCGCCGACCTTGACCGGGACGATCTCGCGATCGAAGAAGCCGTCCTCCTGCGATTTCACCGCCAGTTCCTGCGAGCGCTGCGCGTACTTGTCCATGTCGGCGCGGCTGACCTCGTATTTCTTCGCGACGTTGACCGCGGTCAGGCCCATGTCGATGTAGGCGTTGGGCTGGCCGTTCTCGCCGATCAGGTTGGGGTTGCGGTCGTTGGCGCCGGCCGCCTCGGTGCGCTCGTTGTAGCGGCTCACCCACTCGACCCCGACCGCCAGGTAGGCGTCGCCCTCGCCGGCCTTGATCGCGTTGCCGGCGTGGCGGATCGCGTCGAGGCTCGAGGAGCAGTAGCGCGAGACCGTCACCCCGTTGACCGTCTGCGGCAGCTTCTCGGAGAGCAGCGAGATGATGCGGGCGAGGTTGAAGGCCTGCAGGCCCTGCGGCATGCCGACCCCGCAGAAGATGTCCTCGATCGAGGCCGGGTCGACCCCGGGGTTGCGGTCGAGCAGCTGGTCGACCACGTAGGCGCCCATCTCGTCGGGGCGCAACGAGGCCAGCGAGCCCTTGAAGGCGCGGCCGATCGGCGTGCGCAGGGTGTCGACGATGACTGCTTCGGGCATTCGAAGTTCTCCTTCACTCCTGTTGCGGTACGAAATCTCGGGCGGGAGGCTACCGATTGGCCAGTCAGCCAGTTAGTTGCAAACCGCACAATTCATGCCTGTTCCGCCCCCACCTCCGTTACATTCGCCTCAATCCACCTCGCGTTGGGAGCGAGATGCCGCCGGAGCGGCAGCGAAAGGAGGGCCTTCAATGCCCGAAGGCTATTGCGTCAAAGAGCGTAAGAAGGTCGAGATCAAAGACGCCAAACAGGTGACGATGAAGAACGGTCGCCCGGCGATCCAGGGCGTCTGCCCCGATTGCGGGACGAAGATCTTCAAGATCGGGAAACTCGACTAGAAGCGCTTTCTCGAGCTGCCGCCTCCGGCGCCGGATCGGTCACCGGCGCCGGAGGGATAGGCCCAGATGAACGCCGAGGCGGCGAGCTTCGTAACCCCCGGCGTATGACCACCTTCACCCGCGAGCAAGATGTGCGCGAGGCGTATGCCGCGCACTCCGGCGAGCTCTACGGCTTCGCGGTGCGCTCGCTCGGCGACGCCGGGCTGGCCGAAGAGGCGGTGCAGGAGACCTTTGTCCGGGCCTGGCGGGCGGGCGAGCGGTTCGACCCCGAAATCGGCTCGCTGCGGACCTGGCTGTTCGCGATTCTGCGCAACGTGGTGATCGATCTGGGACGAGCCCGGTCGGTGCGGCCGGGGGTCGGCGAGGGCGGGATCGAGCCGACCGTCGAACCGTTCGAGCAGGCGCTCTCCGCCTGGCAGATCGAGGAGGCGATGCGGCGGATCGGCTCGGAGCACCGGCGGGTGATCTTCGAGACCTACTACCGCGGCCGCCCCTACGCCGAGGTGGCGAAGGAGCTGGGCGTGCCGGAGGGAACCGTGAAGAGCCGCGTCTACTACGGGCTGCGGGCCCTGCGGGTGGTGCTGGAGGAGATGGGCTATGAAGACTGACGGCTGCCGCGAGTGGCGCACCTCGCTTGGCGCCTACGTCCTCGGCCAGCTGCCCGAGGGCGAGCGGGCGGCGCTCGAGGCGCACCTGCAGGGTTGCCCCGAGTGCCGGGCCGAGGCCGAGTCGCTGCGCGGGGTCGCGCATCTGATGCCGCTCGCCGACCCGGCCCGGATCGTCGAGCCGGCCCCCCGCCCACCGGCCGAGCTGCGCGAGCGGATCGAAGCCGTGATCGGCGCGGAGGGGGCCGAGCGGGCGGCCGGCGAGCGCCGGCACCGCCGTCGTCGTCGCTTCGGCTTCGCCTTCGGCGGTATCGCCGCCGCGGCCGTCGCCGCGGTGCTGGTGATCGTCGTCTTCGCCGGTGGCAGCGGCGAAGAGCGCTGGCCCGAGCAGCAAGTCGCCTTCAAGGACCTGCCGCAGGGGATGTCGATCGACGCGGCGCTGGAGCCGCACGCCTTCGGCACCGAGATCCACATGTACGTGCGGGGCGTCCGCTCGGGGACGCTCTGCCGCGTCTTCCTGCGCGGCGCCGACGGTCGCACCTACCCGGCCGGCAGCTTCCGCTACCGCTGGGGCGATGACTCCGACGCGGTGCTGAGCTCGGCGCTCGACCTCTCGCGGACGCGGGCGATCGGCGTCCACGCCGGCGGCCGCACCTTCGTAGCACCGGTCAGCGGGGGAGACGCGACCGCCACTGTCTTGCAACTGAATGAGGAGGACCCGACGTGAACAGGAAGATCTACGCAATCGCGCTGCTCGCCGCGGCGGCGTTGGCGCTGGCGATTGCCGGCTGCGGTGGCGGTTCGGACTCGAGCAGCAGCTCGGCGACGAGCAACGAATCCACCAGTGCCGAAACCGACAAGGGCACCGAACCGGTGAAGGCGGCGCCGAACGCCGAAGAAGGGACGACCTTTGTCTCGCTCGGCAACGTCTCCGGGCTCGGCATGGTGCTAGTCGACTCGAAGGGGATGACGCTCTACGACTTCCAGAAAGACAGCGGCACCGAATCGTCCTGCTACGGCGAATGCGCGCAGGCCTGGCCGCCGCTATTGACCAAAGGCGAACCGCAGCCGAGCAACGGCGCCGACGCCTCGCTGCTCGGAACGACCGAACGCAAAGACGGGACGATGCAGGTCACCTACGACGACCATCCGCTCTACGGCTTCGTCGGCGACAAAGCGCCGGGCGAAGCGAACGGCAACAACGTCGACGCCTTCGGTGGCGAGTGGTATGCGCTCAACGGCAGCGGCGAAGAGCCCGAGGAAGGCGGCGGCGGTGAAGAGGACAGCGGCGGCACCACCAGCGGCGGGGGCGGCTACAGCGGCTATTAGTCGCCGGAGGCCGGCGGGGTCCCCTCGCCGGCCTTGCCCCGCTTGCGGTAGGAGATAACCGGCGGCACCAGCTCTCGGATCTCGGCCAGCAGCCGAGCCGAGAGCTCGGCGGGATCCTCGCCCGGCCGCGGCTGACCGCCCGCCGGATCGAAGAAACGCAGCCGGATCCGCGGCCGCCGCGGGAAGCCGGTGAGGTCGGCGGTTCCCTCGATCGCGACCAGCGTGACGTGGGCCTCGGGCACCTCGAGCGCCAGCCTGCCGAGGCCGCTTCGCGCCCGCAGGACCTTGCCGCGCGAGCGGGTCCCTTCCGGGAAGACGCCGATGCAGGCGCCCGCCCGCAGCGTCTCGATCGCCCGCGCCAGCGCCTGCTTGTCGCCCTTGCCGCGTTCGATCGGGATCTGCCCCATCCCGTTCAGCACCGGCGCCAGACCGCGGACCTTCCAGAGATCGGATTTGGCCAGGGCGCGGATCTGCCGCCGCCGCAGCGCCGCGGCTCCGACCATCAGCGGGTCCCAGTGGCTGTCGTGGTTACCGACGATCAAGAGCGGCCCGCTCTCGGGCACGCTCTCGACTCCCTCGACCCGCAGCCGTCCCCACCAGGCGACGGGCCTGACGATCGCCATCGCGGCGCGATAGGTGCGGGTCCTCTCCTGCATCCGGGACGTGAGTTCTACGCTCTCGGGACGGTTTCGGGTCAGCCGGTCCTCTCGGCGGCCTGCTCGTGGGCACGCCGGAGGACGCCGTGGAGCGCCTTACGGTCCCGCTCCGAGAGCCCGACCAGCCACGCGGGCGGCTCGCTCAGCTCGACCATCACCCGCCCCCGCATCTTCTCCCCCTTTGCGGTCAGCTCGATCACCTTGACGCGGCGGTCGCGCTCGGAGGGGCGGCGCCGGCCGAGCCCGCGCTCTTCCAGCGCGTCGACGATCCCGGTCACGTTCGAGGGGTCGCAGCGCAGCAGCTCGGCGATTTCGCCCATCGTCCGCGGTTGCTCCAGCCGCGCCAGGGCGCCGAGCGTCGCCGGAGTCAGCTTCAGCTTGCGGGCGATATCGAGGAAGCGGGGCGGGTAGACGAGAGCCGCAAGCATCCCCCAGGCCTCGCGCGTGAGATCGGCCTCGGCCCTGTTCTCCCCCGTTGGGTTCTTCTTCACGAAACTATGGTAGCTCAAACTTTGGTAGCCTCAACTTTCTCGCAGGTCAGGTGATGACGGAGGAACCGATGGCGAACGACAGCTCGAACAACGGAAGCGGCAGCGCCGGGATCGAAGCGATCGGCCTCGTCCGCGAGTTCAAGAAGGGACCGCGGGCGGTCGACGGCATCGACCTGCGGGTCGAGCCGGGCGAGATCTACGGCTTCCTCGGCCCCAACGGCGCCGGCAAGTCGACCACGGTCCTGATGCTGACCACGCTCCTCCCCCCCACCGCCGGCACCGCCCGGGTCGGCGGCCACGACGTCGTCAGCGAAGGGCCACAGGTGCGCTCGGCGATCGGCGCGGCGCTGCAGGAGGCGGCGCTCGACCCGCTGCTGACCGGCACCGAGCACATGCGCCTGCAAACCGCGCTGCACGGGATCGGCAAGGGCGAGCGCGAGCGCGTCGGCAACGAGCTGCTCGAGCGCGTCGGTCTCTCGCAGGCGGCGGACCGCAAGGTCGGCGGCTACTCGGGCGGGATGAAACGACGGCTCGACCTGGCGCTGGCGCTCGCCCACCGGCCCCGCATCCTCTTCCTCGACGAGCCGACCACCGGCCTCGACATCCAGAGCCGGACCGCGCTCTGGCAGGAGGTCGAGCGCCTCGCCGCCGAGGACGGGGTGACGGTCTTCCTCACCACCCAGTACCTCGAGGAGGCCGACGCCCTCGCCGACCGGGTCGGGATCATCGACCACGGCAAGATCGTCGCCGAGGGCACCCCGGCCGAGCTGAAGGCGGAGATCGGGCGGCCGACGGTCGAGGCGGTGCCGCGCGACCCTGCCCAGCGCCAGCGGACGATCGAGGTGCTCGGCGGCTTCGGCGAGTGCGCCGAGACCGATCACAAGGGCGGCTCCGTCCAGCTCGCCGGCGGCGAGACCGAACTGGCCGAGGTCGTCCGCGCGCTCGACTCGGCCGGGATCGCGATCGAGAGCCTCAACCTCCACGCGCCCTCGCTCGACGACGTCTTCCTCGCCAAGACCGGCCGCTCACTGGAGGGTGCCGAGGAGGCCGAGGCGGAGTCCGAGGAAGCGGCCGCCGAGGGAGCGCCAGCGTGAGCGACGGCCTGCGAGCCCAGGTCGGGCAGCTCGCCCGCCGCTCTGTCCTCCGCACCCTGCGCCAGCCGGCGCAGTTCGTGCCGGCGCTGATCTTCCCGCTCTTCCTGCTGGCGGTGAACTCGGGCGGGCTGAAAGACGCCACCAACCTGCCCGACTTCCCGACCGACTCCTACATCACCTTCGCCGTAGCCGTCACCTTCATGCAGGGGGCACTTTTCTCGGTGATGAACTCGGGCACCGACCTCGCCCGCGACATCGAGACCGGCTTCCTCAACCGGCTGGCGCTGACCCCACTGCACGGCGCGGCGCTTTTGACCGGGCTGCTCGCCGGCTCGATCGTCCTCGGCGTCATCCAGGGGGTCGTCTACCTGGTGGTCGGGGTCGCTGGTGGGGTCGAGGTGGCGGCCGGCGTCGGCGGCGCCGTGGTCCTCGTCCTGCTCTCGGTCGCTGTCACCACCGCCTTCGGCACGATCGGGATGTTCGCGGCGCTGCGAAGCGGCTCCGGCGAGGCGGTCCAGGGCCTCTTCCCGGTCTTCTTCGTCTTCCTCTTCCTCTCCTCGAGCTCGCTCCCGCTCGATCTGCTGACGACCGACTGGTTCCACGCCGTCGCCACCATCAACCCGGTCTCCTACCTGCTCGAGGCGTTCCGCTCACTGCTGATCGAAGGCTGGAACGCGGGTGAGCTGGCGCTCGGATTCGGGATCGCCGCGGCGATCTTCGCGATCGGGATGACCGCCGCCGCCAGATCCCTGAAGACCAGGCTGGTGCGGACGTGAGCGCGCCCCGCCAGACCGAGACGCCCGGCTTCCGCGCGATCACCGGCGCCGTGGCCTGGCGCAGCATCCACAACTTCTTCGGCAACCCGGCGCTGCTGGTGCCGGCGCTGATCTTCCCGCTCTTCTTCTTCGCCTCCTTTGCCGGCGGCCTCGCGGCGATTGGCGAAGTCCCCGGCTTCGAATTCTCCTCCGGCTACACCGCCTTCCAGTTCGTCTTCGTGCTGCTGCAGTCGGCCGCCTTCGGCGGGGTCTTCACCGGCTTCGGGATCGCCCGCGACTTCGAGACCGGCTTCGCCCGCCGCTACCTGCTGGCGGCGGCGAACCGCAACGGGATCATCGCCGGCTACGGCGTCGCCGCCCTGGTCCGCGCCTTCTTCACCTGGACGGTGCTGACCGTGATCGCCCTCGTCGCCGGAATGCAGATCGGCGGCGAGGGCATCGAACTGGTCGGGCTCTACGGCCTCGCGATCCTCGTCAACATCGCCGCCACCCTGTGGGCGGCCGGGGTGGCGATGCGGGTGCGCTCGATCCAGGGCGGCCCGCTGATGCAGATGCCGGTCTTCCTGATCCTCTTCGTCGCTCCCGTCTACGTGCCGCTCGATCTGCTCAGCGGCTGGATCCACGCGGTCGCCTCGGTCAACCCGGTGACCGCCCTGCTCGAGGCCGGCCGCGGCCTCATCTCCGGCGACCCGACCCTGATCGCCCTCGCCTTCGCGATCGCGATCGCCCTCGGTTTCGTCTTCGCCTGGTGGTCGCGCGGCGGCCTCCGCAGCGCCGAAGCCGCGGGCTGACCGGATCAGAGCGCCTAAGTGACGGATGTCACGC
>Ga0068862_100002820_pt1 | contig 15243 bp, 12 predicted proteins | sample KBSSwiS52_FD_66598 | JGI IMG/M metagenome (GOLD analysis project Ga0068862, IMG submission 66598) | Switchgrass rhizosphere microbial communities from Kellogg Biological Station, Michigan, USA - KBS Switchgrass S5-2 | ecosystem: Host-associated > Plants > Roots > Rhizosphere > Soil ... | reverse complement strand
TCCCAGAGATTGCCGTAGAGATCCTCGAACACGGCGACCGTGCCGTAGGGCTGTTCGCGCGGCTCACGGACGAAGGTGATGCCCGCCGCTTTGTAGCGCGCGACGTCGCGGGCCAGATCGTCGGTGTAGAGAAAGAGGAAGACGCGCCCGCCGGTCTGCGCGCCGATGCGGGTGCGCTGCTCGTCGTTGGAGGCGCGCGCCAGTAGCAGTTGCGCGCCGCCGCCGCCGGGCGGCGCCACCACGACCCAGCGTTTGTCTTGCTCGGGAATGTAGGTGTCTTCGATCAGCGTGAAGCCGAGCTTGCCGACGAAGAAGGCGAGCGCTTCGTCGTAATCGCGCACGACGAGCGACACGAGAGCAATGAATTGGCGCATCAGGGCACCGGCGTCAGCAATGGCTCGTTGGCGTAGAAGCGGCGGAGGTTTTCCAGCACGTTCTGTGAGCCGGCGTAGAGCGCTTCGCGCGTGCCGCCGCCGAGATGCGGCGTGAGCGTGGTGTTGGGCACGCCTTCCCATCGCACCGCGGGCGTTGGTTCTTCCTGGAAGACATCGAGCCCGGCGCCGCCGAGATTGCCGGACTTGAGCGCAGCAATCAGCGCGTTCTCGTCAACCAGGCTGCCGCGCGAGATGTTGACGAAGATGCCGTCACTGCCGAGAGCCTTGATGACGTCGGCGGTGATGATGAGGCCTTGGTCGCCGCGCGCGGCGACGCCGAGAATGTCCGCCCAGTCGGCGAGCTTCACGAGATCGGGCTCGTAGCCGTAAGCGATCTCGGGCTTGGCGCGCGGGCCTTGCCACTTGATCTCGAGGCCGAAGGCTTGCGCACGATGCGCGATGGCCTGGCCGATGGCGCCCATGCCAACGATCCCAAGCTTGCGCCCACGCAGGCGGCGTTGCGGGGGAATCGCGAGCGGCGGCGCCCATGCGTTGCCACGCAGCACGCGTTCGCCTTCGGTGAAGCCGCGGCAGACGGCGATCATCAGGCCGATGGCGACGTCGGCGACATCTTCGTGATTGATCTCGCGGCCGTGGGTGACGGCGATGTTCCGCTGCTTGGCGTACGCCAAGTCGACACCGTCGACGCCGACGCCGAAGCACACGATCGCGCCAAGCTCCGGCAGCGCGTCGATCATGGCGTTGCTCAAGCCGACCGAACCGATGGTAACGGCGGCGCGGATGTCCTTGCGGTCCGTCGGCCAGTGCACGACGTCGAAGTCCGCGAGACGCATTTCGAAGAGGCCGAGCGGTGGGTGAACGAGGAGGGCGGGTTTGGACATGGCGGTGTTATGGAACGCGGCGGCGGCGTGCGCCAGCGCGAGAGCCGCGCCGGCGCACTTTCGGGTTACGCGGCGTTGGCCAACGCTACGGCGTCGGCGCCGGCGGGGAAGCGGAGCTGGCCGGTCAGGTCGGTCGCCGCGCGATAAACCTGCTGGGCGACGTCGATTTCCTTGGTCGTGAGCGCTGGTTGGGCGAAGGCGGCGAAGATCGGCGCAGCGAACGCTTCGTAAGCCTCTGGGATCAGATCTTCCACCGGCAGCGTGGTGTTGTGCGTGAAGCGCGTCGTTGGTGCGTAGCCGGGTTCGACCAGCTTGGCGCGGACGCCGAAATGCGCGAGTTCGTGCGCGAGCGACCCGGTGAAGCCTTCGATGGCTTGCTTGCTCGCGGTGTAAGCGGCGGCGAGAGGCATCGGCGCGAGCGTCACGCTCGACGTGACGTTGACGATGACGCCGGCGCGGCGCTCGCGAAACTGCGGGATGATGGCCTGGCACATCGCCATCACGCCGAACGTGTTGGTTTCGAACACGTGGCGGATGTGGCTCATCGGCGTCGCCTCGAACGCGCCGACGACGCCGACGCCGGCATTGTTCACGAGCGCGTCGATCGGGCCGGCGGTGTCGAGTGCTGCGGCGATGCTCTCGGGCTTGGTTACGTCGAGTGCGAGGACGCGCGCGCGCTCAGAAGCGGGCAGCAGATCGGTGCGCGGCGTGCGCATGGTGGCGATGACATTCCAACCCATGGCGTGGAAATGGCGCGCGGTTTCGAGGCCGTAGCCTGAAGAGGCGCCGGTGATGAGGACGGTTTGGGTCATGGGATTTCCTTTCGAACGGTTGTGGTGACGCGTTCGAACGGTGCCGCTTTCGCACCTCTGACTGTTAGCACCAGGCTCTCTCAGACTTGCCTAATACTACTTTTGTAAGGAGAAATAGGTGGTCGTCGGCCGCTAGAGCCGCTATTCAATGGTCATGGACTACCTAGGAGAGCTCAGATCGCTGATCGATCGCCATGCCCGGCCGGACATGACTACCCCGATCGAAGGCGTGTTCGTGGCGCGCATAGAAACCGAGGAGTCCGCACCGTCGATGTCGGGCTCGGTGATGGCGCTGATCGCGCAGGGCGGAAAACGGATCGTGCTAGGGGACCGGGTCTACGAATACGGGCCAGGGCAGTATTTGATCGCGTCGGTCGACGTGCCGGTGACCGGGCATTTTATCGATGCAAGTCCGAAGCATCCCGCGCTTGGATTTGGCCTCATGCTTCAGCCGGCCGCGATTGCTGATTTGTTGCTACAAGCCGCGCCGGGAAGCGTACCCGCTTCATCGAGCCTTGCGCCATCGAGCTTGGGCGTGAGCGATGCGTCCTCGGATTTGCTCGATGCGGTTGTGCGCTTGTTGCGGCTGCTCGACCAACCGCGCGACATCGCGGTGCTCGCGCCGATCTTCAAGCGCGAGGTTCTCTGGCGGCTGATCGACGGTGCGCAAAGCGCGGCGGTGCGGCAGTTGGGATTGGCGGATAGCCACGTGAGCCAGATCGCCCGCGCGGTGCGCTGGATCCGTGAGCATTATGCCGAAGCGGTTCGCGTCGAGGATTTGGCGCGGCTCTCGGGGATGAGCGTGTCGGCGTTCTACCGCAACTTCCAGGCCGTGACGGCGATGAGCCCGATCCAGTTTCAGAAACAGATACGCTTGCAGGAAGCGCGGTTGTTGCTTGCGGCGAATCCGAAGGATGTCACGTCGGTTGGTTTCCGCGTCGGCTACGAAAGCGCATCGCAATTCAGCCGCGAGTATCGCCGGCAATTCTCGCGCCCGCCGAGCGAAGATGCACTTTTGTTGAGAAGCAAACCGTCAGCCGCAGCGGCGGCGTTCGGCTAAGCCGCGTTCTTGGCTTTCTTCGCCATCAGCTTAGCGAAGCGTTCGAAGAGGTAGTGGCTGTCTTGCGGGCCGGGGCTGGCTTCGGGGTGATACTGCACCGAGAAGACTGGCTTGCCGTCGACTTCGATGCCGCAATTGGAGCCGTCGAACAGCGAGACGTGGGTTTCCTTCACGCCTTTCGGCAGCGTCTTCGGATCGATGGCGAAGCCGTGGTTCATCGAGACGATCTCGACTTTGCCGGTCGACTTGTCTTGCACCGGATGGTTCGCGCCGTGGTGGCCCTGCGCCATCTTCATCGTCTTCGCGCCGAGCGCGAGGCCGAGCATCTGATGGCCGAGGCAGACGCCCATCACCGGCTTGCCGCTGTCGACGAGCTTTTTGATTTCAGGCGCGGCGTACTTGCCGGTGGCGGCGGGATCGCCGGGGCCGTTTGAGAGCAGCACGCCGTCGGGCTTGTGCGCGAGCACTTCTTCCGCGGTGGCCGTCGCGGGCAGCACGATCGTTTTCGCGCCGATGTCGCCGAGAGCGCGGAGGATGTTGCGCTTCACGCCGTAGTCAATGACGACGACGGTGAAGCGCGGCTTCTTCACTTCGCTCACGCCATCGGGCCACTGCCAGCGGCCTTCGTTGACGACGTAGCTTTGCGCGGTGGTGACGTCCTTCGCGAGATCGAGGCCGTCGAGACCGCTCCACGCTTTCGCCTGCTTGTGCAGTTTCTCGAGATCGAACTTGCCGTCGGGTGCATGCGCGATGACGGCGTTGGGCATGCCGTGTTCGCGGATGCGCTTGGTAAGCGCGCGCGTGTCGAGACCGGCAAGGCCGACAACGTTGCGCTTCGCGAGCCAGGCCGAGAGCGTGTCGTCGCTGCGCCAATTCGATGGTTCGGTCGGGCGCGTGCGGAAAACGGCGCCGCGTGCAGCGGCGGCCGCGGCCGGCGACGAGGTTTCGATGTCTTGGATGTTGGTGCCGACGTTGCCGATGTGCGGGAAGGTGAAGGCGACGATCTGCGCGGCGTAGGAGGGGTCCGTCAGGATCTCCTGGTAGCCGGTCATTGACGTATTGAAGCAGACCTCGCCTTCGGCGGCGCCGACGGCGCCCAGGCCTTCGCCCAGGAAAACGGTTCCATCGGCGAGCACGAGAGCGCCGGTGGGCGGGGTACGAGTCGGTTGTGTCAAAGCGCACGGGAAATAGGGCGCGTCGGGCGGGGTGTCAAAACCGCCCACAAGAGCTTGTGTCGCAGCGCTTGCCTAACCCCTGCCGTAAAGGTGAACTCCCTGTCAGCCATGCGAGTTGGCCGGGGGATGACGGCCCTGTAAGGTTTCGGTGTGGGGACGAAGAGGACCAGACGTTGGGCCGGGGCTTTAGCCGCTCTTGGGCTCCTGGGAGCCGTCGGTTCCTGCGGACCGCGCAATGCTGCGCCGGCCGCCGATGCGGCTGCGCCTCCGCAAATCGGGCGCGCGGACCTGTTTGGGGAGCCAGTCCGGTTCGGGGCGCAGCTTTCGCCGCGCGGTGACCGGATCGCGTTTCTCGGGCCCCGGGATGGGGTGACGAACCTTTGGGTGTTGTCGGTCGGGGCCATGGATGAGGCGCGGCCGGTGACGGACGACCGTGGGCGTGGGGTGCGCTCGTTCGCGTGGTCAGCGGACAGCTCGACGCTGATTTATGCGCTGGATGAGCAGGGCAACGGCAACACGCAGCTCTTTGCGGTCGATGCGGCCGGCGGTCAGGCGCGGGCGCTGACGCCGGCGGGGCCGCGGGCGGAGATTGTCGGGATCAGCGCGAGTGATGCGGGCGGCGTGGTGGTTTCGATGAACCAGCGCGATACGGCGTGGCCAGATCTTTTCCGTATCGAGATCGCAACGGGCGCGCAGACGCGGCTGCAACGGAACGCCAACACCGCGCAGGTGCGCGGCTTCACGCGCTACATTCTGGATCGCACCAACCAGCCGCGCTTGGGACTGAAGTCGCTTGCGGATGGAAGCGTCGAAGTGTGGGCGCGTGATTCTGCCGGACGGTGGTACAGCCTGCTCACGATCCCGGTTGAAGACGCGATGACATCAACGCCGCTGGCGTTCGAAGCGGACGGGCGTTCGTTCCTGATGCTGGATTCCACTGGGCGCGATCGTGCAGCGCTGGTGCGCGTCGATGCGTATTCGGCGGCGAAGACAGTGCTGGGCGAAAGCGCGCGCGCGGATGTGGCTGACGTGTGGCTCGATCCGGCGACGAATGCGCCGGAAGCGTTTGCGGCGAACTATTTGCGGCCGGAATGGCGCGCGCTCGATCAGGATGCGCAAGGCGACATCGATTATCTCGATCGCCAGCTGCAGGGCGATTTCACCGTGACGTCGCGCAGTGTGGATGATCTGCGCTGGATCGTGGTCGAGGAAGGACCGACGGTGGCGACGCGCTCGTACCTCTACGATCGGAGCGATCGTTCGAACCGGCGGTTGTCGCTGTTGTTCAGACATCGCCCAGGCCTCGATCAAGCGCCGCTGCAGGCGATGACGCCGGTTGAGATCGAGGCGCGTGATGGTCTGACGCTGGTTTCCTATCTCACGTTGCCGATTGGCTCGGATGCGAATGGCGATGCGCGGCCTGAGGCGCCGGTGCCGCTCGTGATCCTGCCGCATGACGGGCCGTGGGCGCGGGATTCCTACGGCTTCAACGCGCTGCACCAATGGTTGGCGAACCGCGGTTATGCGGCGCTCAGCGTGAACTTCCGTGGCTCCACGGGATTCGGCGAAGCCTTCCTCAACGCGGGCAACCGCGAGTGGGGCGGGCGCATGCAGGAGGATCTCACCGACGCTGTGCAGTGGGCGGTGACGAACGGCGTGGCGCAAGCTGATCGCGTGGCGATCGTGGGTTCGGGCTTTGGTGGCTATGCGGCGATTGCAGGGCTCGCGTACACGCCGGAGCAATTCCGTTGTGCGGCGGCCTATGGCGCGCCGACGAATTTGGCGGCGGTGGTGGAAGCGGCGCCACTGGCGTTCCGCGATATGTTCTATCTGCGCGTCGGCGACGTGCGCACGACGCAGGGGCGCTCGGCGTTGCGCGGACGTTCGCCGGTGTTGCGCGCGGGGCAGATTACGCGGCCGCTGCTGATAGCGTTGGGCGCGCGCGATACGGGTGCGTCACGTGCGGAGTTCGAAACCATCGCGCAATCGCTGCGGGCGCGACGGATCGGGCTCACGTCGCTGCTCTTCCCGCAAGAAGGCGCCGAATTGGTGCGGCCGCAGAACCGGCTCGCCTACACGGCTGTGCTGGAGCACTTTCTCGCGGACTGCTTGGGAGGGCGCGCGGAGCCCGCGGGCGCTTCGCTCGAGGGCGCCGAGATGATTGCGTATGACGGCGCAACAAGCGTGCCTGGGCTTTCGGCGTTTGCCCGACGGCCGCCGGCGCCGCCGGCGGCGCAACAGGAAGAAGCAGCGCCCGTCGCTATAGAAAGCGGTGCTCCGGCCGACGGGACTGTGGTGCTGCCATCGATCCCGGCGCGCGAACCGATGCCGCTCGCAGCGCCGCCACAGCCCGCGCCTTAAGGTATCGTCAGCAGATCGGCGCAGATGTCTTCGAGACCGGCTTGGTCAATTGCGTCGAACGCGTCGAACTGCGTGGAGTCGACATCGAGGACGGCGGCAAGGGCACCGGTTTTGTCGAACACTGGCGTGACGATCTCGGAGTTCGAACGGCTGTCGCAGGCGATGTGGCCGGGGAAGGCGTGGACGTTGGGCACCAGTATCGTTTCGCCCTTGGCGGCGGCGGCGCCGCAGACGCCTTTGCCGAACGGAATGCGCAAGCAGCCGAGCGTGCCTTGATAGGGGCCGACGACGAGTTCTTCGCCCCTGTCAGGATCGACGACGTAGAAGCCGGTCCAGAAGAAGCGATCGGGAAAGGCTTGCGCGAGCAGCGATGAGGCGGTGGCGTAGCGCGCCGTGATGTTGGGTTCGCCGGCGATTACGGCGGCAATCTCCGCACGCAGCGTGGCGTAGCGCTCGCGCTTGTCGGCGGGCAGTTCGGCGCGGACGGGTTCCGCCATTCTAGTTGCGGTTCGACTTACGGTGGCGCAGCGCGCCGGAGGCTTTGAGCGCCGTCATTTTTTCCTGGTTCGAGAGCATGCGATCGCCGCTCTTGTTGAGCGAGCGGCCAATCAGAACCGACGCGCCGACAATCACCACGACCAAAATGACGACCCAAATCCAAAACATAAGCCAAGCCTCCACGGGGAAACCTAGGATTCCCGCCTAACTTTTGCCAGCCGCCCCAAGGAACTTTCAGCGGCAAACCGCGTTTGAACCCGCCGAAGCTGTGTACTCTGCTGCCGCACGGCTCGCGATTCCGCCATGCGGATTCCATGGGAGGGCGCCATTTCGATCCTGTCAGCCGACCAGCTCGACGCTGAGTTGAAACTGAGCGAACGCGGCGCAGCCGACGGTCGCAAGAACATTCCCGCTTCCGACGATGGCCGCTTGTCTGCGGTCGAGCAGATGGTGGTCAGCCGCATCGACGGCGCCATCGGCCAACGCTCGAACGAAATTCTGGGCGTCGGTTCGGGCCAGGACTTCACGACGCTGCCGCAAGATCTCGAAGCAATGGCGAGCGAGCCGCAGACGGTGCTCACCAATTTTCGCGCGCGGAAGGCGCGGGCGCAGAGCGCGGTAGGTCTGGAGCTCAAGAACGCGCAGACAGACTTCGCGCGCGCGTATCGCGACTACCGCGCGTTCCGGATTCAGCACCAGCTGACCGAGACCGAGCCAAGCTACGACAACGTATTCTGGCGCAAGGTGTTCTGGCTGGCGTTGCTGTTCACGGTCGAGGTCGCGGCGAACGGGTGGATGATCGGGCAGGCGAGCCCTGGCGGTCTGGTGCAAGGCTGGACCACCGCGCTGATGATCTCCGTGCTGGTGGTGCTCACTGGCTCGCTGATCGGCGCGGGACCGTGGCGCTATCTCAACTATCGTGGCGCGGACGGACGCGGCTTCGTGCATCGCGCGTGGGCTGTGCCGGCGCTGGCGGTTGGCGTGAGTTTGCTGGTGCTGTTTGCGTTCTACATTGCGCATTATCGCTGGGCGCTTTCGCAGACGGCGCTTGATGCGCCAGTGCCGGATAACATTCTGAGTTCGATTGCGTCGTCGCCGTTTCAGCCGTTCCAGCAATTGGAATCGCTGCTGCTGTTCGTGATCGCCTTGCTGATCGGGATTTTCTCGGTCGCGCGCGGCGCGCATTGGGATGATCCCTATCCCGGCTACGGGCCGCGGCACCGCCGCATGGAAGAGGCGCGCGAGCGGGTGCAGGATTTGGCGCTCGGACTGTCGGAAGAGGTCGACGAGGGCAAACAAGCGGCCGATCACGCGCTCTCGGACATCGCCACGCGCAGCACGTCTTCGGTTGGCGCCTTGCGCCAAGCCATTGCGCGTACCCAGGACAATGCCGCCATCTGGGATTTCCAGGTGATGCAAATCCTGAGCGAAGGTCGTGACGCGATCGAAATCTACCGCGACGCCAATCGCCGGACGCGCACGAGCAAGGACCCGTCCTATTTCAAGAGCGATGCGTTCGCGGACGCGGAGCCGCCGGGCAGTCAGGAAATTCTGGAGAGCCTGCAGAACGCATTCCAGCGCGCAACCGCGAACATCACGGCGTGCAAGAGCCAGCTCGCCGGCGCGCGCGCGCAGCTCGAGGCGGAGTATCACTCTTTCTATGACGACGAGCTGTCTCCCTTCCTGAAGAACATCGAGAACAAGGCGCACGTCCATGTGCGCTCCGAATTCGATGATGTGAAGCGCGGCGTTGGCGTCGAGATCGAAGAAGAGGACGAGCCGGAGGAGGAGGAAGAAGAGGCGGTGGAGGAGCCGCCGCGGCCGCTTTCGTTCCGGCGCTTGCGAGGGCAGCGCTAGATGGCGTCGCGGGAACGCGCGCGCGCCAACCGTGTCTATGCGATCGGCACGGCGGCGGTGCTGGTTGGGTTGGCGGCGCTCAGCCTTACGGTGTGGCTGTTCCGGCCCGCGGACCTCGATCCGGTGACCTTGTGCCCGACGTCGCGGCCGATCGAGGGGCACACGGTCGTGATCGTCGATCGCACCGACGAATGGTCGCCGGCAGTTGGCGCGACGCTGACGGAGATCGTCGAGAACGCGCAGCGCGAAACGCAACGGTATCAGAAATTCTCGATTGTCTCGCTCGACGCCGATCAATCGGTGCGGCCGCTTTTTTCGGTGTGCAATCCGGGTGCGCCGGGCTTCTGGTCAGACCTCTATCGCGGGCGGCGCTACTCGACGCGCGATTTCGATCAGCGCTTTGTCGGCGCCGCGGAGCGTGTGGTGGAAGAGGTGCGCGAGCCGTCGCACGCGCCGGAGAGCCCAATCGTCGAGTATGTGCATCGCTGGCTGGGCGGGGATGATTTCAACGCCTCCATAGAGAATCGGCGGCTGATCCTCGTCTCAGACATGCGCCAGAATTCGCCGCTGTATAGCATCTACAATGCGCGTGACACGGATGGATTGTCTGATGTTGTGCAGCGTCAGTTCGGACCGGCGGCGGAGGGCGTGCGGTTCGACGTGTACTTCGTCGCGCACGGGCAGGACCACAACGTGAGCGAAGACGCCGTGCATGCGGCGTGGGATGGCGCGTTCCGCTCCATCAACGCCACCTACGATTGGCGCCAGATCAACTAGTCCCCGGCGGACCGAAGATCGTCGCAACACGGCGGCCTGTTGGCGCTGCGCGTGCGGTGTGCGCGAGCGCTATCCATGGATCGAGCGCCGTGTGGAATGCGCTTGGGCGCGTTGGATGGATGAGCCCGTAGCTTCGTATGCCGGCTTCGGGCTCGGGGGTGAAGGTGCCGAACAGGCGATCCCAGATGATGAGGACGCCGCCGAAATTGCGATCGATGCAACCGGGCTCGGTGGCGTGATGGACGCGGTGGTGCGAGGGCGTGTTGAAGATGAACTCAACCCATGCCGGCAGGCGGCGCACACGTTCCGTATGGATGATGAAGTGATGCCCGCCCCGTATCGCGGCGGAGACGGCAACGAGGATCACAGGCGCGCCGGCGGCGATCAGAATGATGGGCGCGAGGGCGGCGGGCGTCAGCAACCAAGTGGGTGGTTGCCGGAGGCCGGTGAAGAAATTGTACCGGCTTGGCGAATGGTGCACGGCGTGCGAGGCCCAGAACAGCGCCACGCGATGGGCCATGCGGTGAGAGCAATAATAGAGGAGATCGTCGGCAAGGAAGACGACGACAGCCAGCGCGAGCGTGATATGCGCGGCGTGCGTGGCGCTGTGATCGGGCGCAAACATTTCCACCAGCACTGCGCAGGCGCCGAGGATCAGGCTGATGCGGGCTTCGCGTCGCCACTCGGCGGGGCTCGGATAGGCGCGCACCGACGCTTCCAACAGCGCGGCCGCGGCGGCGATCACGAAGAGCAGCAGGGTGAGCATGCTGTGGCGTCCCTGCATAAGATGCGTTTGGACGCCGAGAGGTTCCGCGCAGCGCGGAAATTCGAGATGGGAACTTAGCGCTCAGCGCCCGAAGGCGCGCTCGCGCAGGCGGCCGAGCTCCCAGAGATCGTTGCGGGTAAAGCCTAGGCGCGAGTTGATGGCGTTGATGACAGGCTTGCCCAGCCGCTGCTCCAGCGCTTCCAGGCGTCCGAACTTCTCGCGCTCGGCGTCGCCAATATCGCCCGCCGAGGCTTCGAAGCTTGCGCGGATCAGCTCCTCCGCGCGCAGGATGAGCTCGGTCTTGAGTTCGAGATAGGCGAACGCTTCCGCAGACATCGCCGGGCCGAAACGGTTCGCGAGTTCGTGGATTGCGCGTCCGGATTCGCTCTCGGCAAAGCGCCCGGCGCGGATGTCGTCCAAGGCTTGGCGATGCGCGGCCTCGTCATTCCTCAGCCATTGGGTCGTGGCTTGCTCGCTTCGCGCCAGCGTGAAGAACAAGGTCAGCGGCGCCAGCAGCATGGTCAGCGCCATGATCAGAAGCGGCCGGTCCGGGAAATGGTTGAAGGCGGAGTGGATAACGATGGCGACCGCGAGCCCCGGCAAAAAAAGGAGCGGGTTGAAGCGGTAGCCCTCCGCGTGCCCCTCGGCCTGGCGCTCCGTCATTTCGTGCGAGATCACCGCGAAGATCGCTGTTGCGCTGCCGTGCATGACCGCCGTGCCGAACCCGCGCACCAGCCAGGCGCTGACGTTGGCGTCAGCCGCGGTGATCAGGAACCAGACGTTCTCGATGACCGAGAAGCCGGCGCCCAGCGCGAAGCCAGCTATGGCGGTGTCGAGCTTGAAGCCAAGTCTGTTGAAGTAGAACAGCGCTATAATCGGCGCCGCCTTCAGGCTCTCTTCAAGCACGGGCGAGACATAGCGGATGTAGAGGTCGTTGCCGCCATGAACGCTACCCATCACGATCCAATTGCCGACAAGGCCAATCAAAGCTGCGGCGCCGCCTGTTGCGAGCAGACGCGAGATGTCGCGCAGGTTGATGAGATTGAAGACGTCCAGCCGATCGAACACCGCGAGCAGCACGAGCACCGGCGCCGTTGCAATGACCGCCTTGAGCAGCAAGTCCATCATCACATGATCTTCAACGAGATGAGCACTTCGCCGCCCCGATGTTCGCCGTCCTCGAAGCCCTCCGCGTAGCCCAGCGAGAGCACCATTGGCAATCTGTGCGCGATAGTGAGATTCCAATCGGTTTGCACGCCTACGGTTTGGAAGGAACGCCGGTCCCCGTTGGCGGGATCGGCTTCGAGTGCGCCCGCGAAGAAGGCCGGGCGCATCGAACTCAAGAACAGGCTGGGAATACCAACGTCCTCGAAACGAACGGGTGGAAGATTGAGTTCGGCTACCGAACGAACGAATGTTCGGGCCTCGATCTCGTTGATATCGAAGCCGGGGAAGCTGTCGAACTCGCGGTAGCGCTTTACTTCGCGGTCGTCGACATAGTTGTTGCCGAAGGCGCCAATGTAGAAGCTGCTGAGCGCACTGTCGCGTTCGCCGCCGACCGTGCCGGCCGCGGTGTAGAGCCACACCGACGAATTGTTGAGCGGCAGCGGCACGCCGAAGTCGATGCCGGCGTGCGCGCTGGGAAACGTCTCGCCGTTCGCACGATCGGCCGCCAGCGCAACATTCCAGCGCCAGCCCTTCTCGTGGTCCACCGCGCCCAGCGAGCGGGTGACATTGGTGTAGGTGAGTTCGGCGTTGAGCGAGCCCAACGTATCGAACTGGGTTTGCACCGCCTGTGCAGAGGGCAACGTGTCGAGGCCGGTGTAGTAGGCGGCTTCGATGCTGAGATCGAGCTGACGCGGGACGTCGTAGATGAGTGAGCGGTGATAGCCGACGATCGCGGCATCGCCGGCGCGTGAGCGTTCGGTGGGCCCGAACAGGTCGTAGAAATCCGCGTCGTTGTGCCAGTAGCGGAAGCTCCACCGCAGCGTCTCGTATTCGAGGTTGAGGTGCCAATCCTGGTCTTCGAACGGCGAGTCGGGTGTGTAGCTCGCCGTGGCGTGGAACCGGTTGAACTGCAGCGGATCCTCGATCAGCACCGTGTAGCCGAGCGAAGTGTGGCCGCGATAACCCTCGAGAACCGGATACGCCGCGCCGAGGCGCATTTCATCGCGCGGGACGTAACGGCCGCGTTCGGTGATCATGTCGTCGAGCGGCACGCGGCTTGGCGAACCTACGCCCCACGTCGTCACAACCGGATGATGCTCGGCGATCTCCGCGCCAAGGAAGCGGATGGCGCCGACGTCTTGGAGCGGCGTGGGCTGAATGCGCGCCGGACGGAAGCCTTCACCGGTGTACTCGAACACGATGAGCGAGCCGTCCGCTTGCGGGATGGGGCGGAAGAAGCCGGTCGATGCGTTGCTGACGGCTTCGATGGCGCCGGTTGCGATTTCGAAGCGGTAGATGTTCGAGACGCCAGTGTAGTAGGCGCTGCCAAACAGGTAGCGGCCGTCCGGTGAGAAGACGAACCCTTCTGGCGTCGACGTGCCCAGGCTGAACCGCACCATTGGTTCTGGCGTTTCGCCTTGCAGATCGGCGACGCGGAAGACCTGCACCGATTGATCCCCATTCACCTCGCCAACCGAGGCGGAGAGCAGGGCGCCGTCGGGCGAGACGTCGAGATCGAACGCGGTGCGCCCAAACGGGAAGGTGTAGACCTGCGTCCAGCGATCGTAGGGCGGCGGTACGCGGACCAAAGTCACGTAGCCGTTCAGATGGCGGAGACCCCACAGCGAACCATCCTGCGGATCGAACACGATGTCGCCGATGCGGGCGTCGCGGAGCACGGTGTGACGGCGCCCCGTCGCGATGTCGACTTGGATGATGTCGCGATAGGCGTAGTTGTCAGTCGTGTACCAAGCTGTGTTCGACTGCGGATCGTAGGCCAGTGAGGTGACGCGGTAGAGCATCGCGCCCTTGATGTCGGTCAGCCTGTCGATCTCACCCGTCTCGGGCGTCAGCACGCCAAGGTGTGCGATCACGCCGGGATACCGGAAGCCGCCGATCAGATTGCCGCTGCTGGGATCGACGAAGGTGCGCGAGATAGAACCGAGTGCGCGCGGCGAGAGCGGGGTCGCCTCTGTCGCTGGGAAGGATTGTACCGAGGCGAGGTTGGCCTGTTGGAATGTGTGCTCCCACGCGATCCAGTCGCGCCACGCCTCGTTCAAGGGCTTGCCGAACACGTGTTGGAATTGAGAAGCGTAGTAGGCTTCGCTGCCTGCGTCGCGGCGTAGCCATTCGATTACGCGCTCGGGCGAATAAGTCAGCGCGAGGTAGCTGAAGAAGCGCGTGCCATAGAGGTAGTCGTTCACACCGACCTGGAAGTCGACAAAGATGCCTTCGGACTCTAGGCCAACGGGCGAATAGAAGTGCGCGTCGTCGCGCACCATCGAACGAAACACCATCTCGTCGTAGGCGCCTTGCGCGCGGCCGAGGCCGCCGGCCATCCACGTCTCCATGAAGACGGCGCTGCCCTCGAGATACCAGCGCGGCACGTTCACGCGCGGCGTTGCGAGATAATTGTAGAGGATGGATTCGGGGTGCTCCTGCAGCGCCATCGGCTTGCCGCCGAAGAGCCGGCGCCAGAACGCGTCGCGGTCGTTCCACACATCCATGGTGGCGACATGGGTGACTTCGTGATTGGTGAGCGTAAAGAAGCGCTCGCCCGGGCTGAAGGTCTCGTAGGAGAGGCTGAGCGGCGCGATGTCGAACAAGAGCGCGTTGTTTGGCGAAGCGCGCGCGGCGGCGTTGCCGTAGTCCGAGAAGTCCTTGAGCAGAACCGTGGTTTGATCCCACGGCGTCCAGCCGAACATGTTCTCGTGGAACGCCAGCGCATTCTCGAAGCTGCGTCCGACGTAGGGCGTCAGGTAGGTCTCGGCCGGCGCGAAGTAGAGCAGGCGCAAGTCTTCGGTTTCGATCCGGCTGAGATCGATCAGCGGAATGTCATCGGGTGCGCGGCTCGGTGCGACCTGCTCTGGCGGCTGTGGGCCCTGAGGTTCGACCGTTTCGGGCGGCGTGGTTTCCGTCAGTGGCGGCGGCGCCGGCGCTTCCGTTTGCGCCCGCGCCGCACCAGCTGAAAGCGCCAAGAGCGCCAAGCTTAGAAAGGTGCCGCGAATCCCCACGCCCCGCCTTAACACGGCTGACAAGCGCGGAAGCCGGGTCTCTCCCGCCTGACGTGCGCTCGCGCCTCAGTTCTCTCTGATGGCGCGCGCAAATCCCGGATCGCTTGCCATGGCCGAAAATGCGGCGCTGTTCGCCAGGGCCAGGAAGCTCGCGTCGCGGGACAGCGCCGTGAACGCCTGTGCATTTGCCGCGAGGGCGGTAAGCGCGCGGGAGTCACGGGCGAGTGCGGTGAACGCTTGCGGGTTCGCGGTCATTGCGGCGAACGCGCCCGGGTTCTGCGAGATGGCCTGCATGGTGCGCGCATCGATCGTACGGGCTGAACCGGCGAGCGCCGCCTGCGCCGTGAACGCATCTGCGCTTCGCGCGGCCGACGACAACGCGCCAGCGTCGCGCGCCATGGTGCGGAACGCTTCGGCATTGGCGACCATGGCGTCGAACGCGCCAGTGTTGGCCGCGAGTGCGGTGAAGGCCTGCGAGTC